>Ga0307507_10003720_pt1 | contig 28741 bp, 29 predicted proteins | sample 7_EM_MG_FD_207223 | JGI IMG/M metagenome (GOLD analysis project Ga0307507, IMG submission 207223) | Populus trichocarpa ectomycorrhiza microbial communities from riparian zone in the Pacific Northwest, United States - 7_EM | ecosystem: Host-associated > Plants > Roots > Unclassified | place... | reverse complement strand
CCAATCCAAAACCAAAACCAAACCAAACATCAAAATGAAGTCTGCTATCATCTCTTCCGCTTTCGCCATCTTCGCTACCCTCGCAACTGCCGTCCCTACCGCTGCCCCGACAAACATCGTCGCCCGCGATCAGGTCAAGCAAGTGATCCTCTCCAGCGCCGTTGTAAACATCCAGGAAGACGCTGCCAACACCCCCCTCGGCGTTACCTATAAAGCAATTGTATCCCGCGTCAACGGCAAGCACAATTCTCAAGCCCTTGTCAAGTTTGATTTCCCCGACGGTCTTACTGGGTACAAGTGCAAGTTGGATTTCGCCTACCCAGCCCAGTTCAGTGGCACCGGGGAGATCCAGGTGTTCAGCATTGGGGATGCAAATATTGAGAACGCAACATTCAACAAGAGACCTTTCAGAGACCAGTTTAAGGGTACCTTCCGTGTTGCCGGGTGGGGTGAGGCGGTGGTTCTTGATCCTTCCGGATTGACTTTCGATTGCCCGGCTAAGGGGGCTAAAGCATATGAAGTTATCTCTCAGGGAGATAGCAATGAGGTTGTTTGGTATGCGCCTGGAGGCGGACTGCGAATTGATGTTTTGTAAGGGTGAGGTGGCAGCCGGGTGAGGCGCCACCCGTACTCTAGCTCTTTCCCTTTTGTTGCTTTCCTTACCTCCTTTTTTCTTTTCATTTAATCGTTGCGTTGGATGGTGGGCGGTTGGGTTTGCATCTTGTTCCAAGGATTGGAGCATGGGGGTTACAAATTTTGTTAGCATTCATTAGTACACGCATTATTAGGATTAGATTAATCACCTAGTGGAGATATATTGGTGGAAATATACACCTTAATCTTGAACTCTTTTTTTTGGAATCATGATTCTGTCTTATTCGTGTGAGCGCCGCTAAAGATTCCAGAGCACAACAAGAGCGATAATGGGCCATAGGAATAGTGGGCTGATTAATCACTAGACCCGAGAGGCTTTTCGAGGCGCCTAATAACCCTTTCGCATCCTGCGGGAGCGATCAGGTAAGAACCATATTCTCCATGAAGCAAAGGTGTTGCTAAGTTGTGATGCTAGCTCCTTGGTAATAGATAAGTTATGAGATCGGGTAAGGGGACAAGATGCAGCAGTTGCGTGCTTCAACCTCGACTTCGCCGACCAGAAGGAGCAATCCCCAACAAGCATCCTGAGTCCTCTACTAAACAGGTTGTTGGTGCACTAGAAGAGATTCCAGAAAAGATCGCTCAAGCTTTTCGAGACTAGAAAAAAGCTATCGGGGGCCGGAAACTGGGGCTAGCGGAAATTGCGGAGATGTTGCAGGATATCTCGTCCTCGCGGCGCACCTTCATATGCATTGATACTCTAGACGAGTGCATGGCCGAGTATCGGGAAAAACTACTTGATTCACTAAGACAAATTCGACACTCGGGTATTTCTAGCCGGAGGATTACACATCCGGGATGAGGTCGAGAAACATCTTTCTAGGAGGGTGGTGGCTACATCCATTACACCCACCAAGGGTGATATCATTCGATTCTTAAGAGCGAAACTCAAAGAGGATACAACACCAGACGCGATAAGCCAAAGCTTAGAAGAAGAGATTATAAGGAACATTCCTGTGGCGGCTTCGGAAATGTAAGGAGCAAGAACACTGAAAAAGATATCTCAAACTATGGACTGACAGAACTGTGTCTAGATTCCCGCTAGTACATCTAAACATCAAGACGATCCTGCAGGAAACTGCACTTCTGGGCACGGGTATCATTTGACTACAGGCGCAAGACCGGCTACAAAAGAAGTTGCCTGGGACTCCCTTGAGATCTCAAAGAGACTGCCCTAGCTCGCACCGTATAATCTCAAATAACTAAGCTGTGTGCTAAGCAGTCCAAAATTTCCCCCTCCAGAAAAGGATTGAAACTCACAGCAAAAGGTGAGCCGCTCGGCCCCTCGGAAAGACAAAAAAAAACAAGAAAAACATCACACCTTACGAGAGGAGGCAACTCCAACGACATAGCACCCGGCTCGATTGTTTGAGATTAACGTATCCGACCGGGTTCTTTGCCACCCCCAGATATTGGCCAGCCCACGACAATGGCAAATGGGGTGTTACCTTCATACAACTCAACCACAATTGAGTAAATTTTAGATGAAGATAGGTCTCTACATATTCCACAAGACTATGTGATTAATTAGGACAAAAGGAAAAATCTTAGAAACTAAAACCTAACAAGTATTTCAAAAGATAGGACAAAATGTGCAAGTGGTAACCTATGGTTGAAAAGCATAAAAGAAAAAGGGAAAATAGCTAAAAACCGGAAAACACAGTCCTTGTCTCTATAGAGAACCGTACGGGATCAGCAGAAATAGTTTTCCGGTTTCTAAACACTCCATGAGTAGCGTAATTCAAAGTGAATTCCGGCTGCGACAGTCCTTAGGTCTCTTATACAAAGAACCGTTTAAATACAAATCACTAGAGTTTCGCTATGCTTAACTTGGCCCTAGAGTAGAAGATACCTCAGATGACTACCGGCGCTAGTGGTAGCGCTTCGCTAGGCACAGTAAAATTCTGAAGAATCAAGTCCAATAACAGGGATACCGCTCATGCTCACAGTCTGCCTGTCAAGCTACAAGGACAACTTTGCGCTTTTCTTCGTAAGATATATATAACATTCAATGAGGTTAAAGGGGACTCTTCCCAAGATCTACACTCACATTTCAGTAATAGATGAGACCTTCTGAACACATATAAGTGCCGACAGCTCGCTGTCCATGCATAATAGGAAGTGAGCAATCTCAGCTAGTGACGATGAAGGTGCTTCTTGAAAAGGAAAAGGTCAGACTGCTATGGCAAAGGCCTAGGCAGTCACGCACATGTCGATGTACCTACGGTAGTAGTAGTAGCAGTGGCGGGCCTCTGTGTAATGGAATGGCCACAACAAGGAGAGCACAGAGGATAGAGAACAGGAGGGGTGGGGACTATGACGTCTTGGAAATCACCAGCACTCACTCGAAGGTCCCTGAGAGAAGTTGCGGCTACATACCAACCCGTCGCACACTTACTCGTATCCCCCTCCACTTTGTTATTTGTAATACACCCCCTCACTTGGTGAAACTTCCCCGTCTTTTCCTGAATAATCTCTACCAGCGTGGTCGCACTCAAGCCGGGCACTTTGTATGGGAATTGCCAAGGTGCTCGGCCCCAGCTCGGCCCAAGAGTATTGCACCGTACAATATCTATTATACCCGGCGAGGGCACAACTCCTTTCCAACTACGATACTACGACACCAAAAGCTCCTCGGAATCGGAGCGGAGTTCGTAAAGAAAATACTTCCACTCAGACCTCAACGCATGAGGCTAGCTTTTATCATTATCTGGTAAAGATGCCCACCTATAACCCTTTTTAGTAATTTTTGGCCTTGAATGGTCTTTGGGACAGATCATTATCCAATTATTATTATCGCTGCAAAGTCGAAATATAACCCCTTGGGATCTCTCCCCACGGAATTCTGCAACCCAAAAATTAGCAAGCACCAGAGCTCTACCCCCACCGGAGCTAGTAGCCCGCTAGCATAAGAAATCACTCGCATCATTTTCCTAGACAATAACCCTGCTGGACTGTCCTAGCCTCAGTTTCTGAGATTGAGGCCTTGCTAGGTTGGGCTAGATATTTCGTAGGTTTGGGTGGGTTGGGAGGAAATCGGAGAAGCCCATCCCACCCCAAAACCTAGGTGGAAGACGGGAGAAGAGGTAGCAGAGGGAAGATGTAGTATGATAGGAAGTGAAGTGAGATGCACGAGCCAGAGGATACTATTATCACAAATACCCTCTAATTTCACAGGTATAATAACCACATTGAGTACAACGGATAGTGCTCTTATATAGCTATTTACAAAGAAATCATCATAAGGAGGAAGTCAAGTCTATATAGGACCATCTCAAAGGTTCTACGAGGATCCCGTTCTTCACCTTCCTTCTAATCCGATTTAAGTTAGCCCCAAGCCCATTACTCTGATACAAAGTAGTTGAGAGATGGGTGGGACAGCATATATTTACCCTAGGGTGAGAAGGATTATTTTGACGCCGGAGACGCCGCGGATTTGCTGCCCATCATACTTAAGTACCTATTCTCCTAAGAGAGATCACAGAACCCAGATCCTACGTAGTAACAATGCATTAGACGTTACAAGAAAGGTTTCAGATATGGGAGATTGATATCGAGAGAGGAAAAAAAACCTCTATCCCACGATAATTAGAGTACGGCTATTGTAGAGTGTTTCTGAAAATTTGGATTTGGCACTACTTCTGACTTATTAGAAGCCTTTCTTTTTCAGTACGTATCTTGGGTTCGTTGGCTACCCGTGCCTCAGTTTAGTGGGTTGGGTTGAAGGGGTCATGCTTCCTCCTGGCCCACTATAGTCCGTCCGTCGAGTCTCATAAAATCATAAGATGTTGATATTTGTCACCAGCTATCACTCGTGTCTGGTACTCTCCTGGAGAGCGCTATAGGCTCCGAAGAGCAATAGGCAGAGAGAAGAGGGCTAGGAAAGGTTTGCTCACTTTTTCTCATTCTTTTTGTGAAGGTGTGGGCGTACTCGCGAGGCCAAGTTGAACCCGGACCACCTAAAATGTTGATTCCCATAGAAAGTGACCAACTTCAATCCAGCTGCCCCAGTTGGTCTAGTAAATGTGGCTCGCGGGATTTCTATGCGTTTTAGCAGCCAAGGCCCCGTCCCGGCTCCTCCTATCCGTGGCAAGCCATGACGCTGCATCTCCTGCAAGAAGTATCTATATACCCGACTAGCTCCCGCCTTTCATGTGTCCTTTGTGAGAAGAGGTCTATATTTGTTTTCAAACACTAAATGGCTCCCCCAGCGGGTTCTACGGCTCTTCCCAAATGCTCGCAGCTTGGAAGTGTCTTTAAAAAAAACCCCGCTTATGCATACCGCCCAGATCCTAGTGAGAAGGACAAAGTTTGGCTGTATGTAGTAGCAGTCCTTTTTGAAAGGAGTTTCGACATTACAGGTATTCATTGATTTACCTTACGGGCCAGGAAACAGGGTAGTCCACGAACCCTGCTTTATTGGCTAAGTCTTCATAAATGCCCTCCTGAAAATGAAAAAATCCCAAACGGTCCAAGGAATTTCTTCTCTTTGACAAGTTTAAATGGCTAGCTGCATACAAGCTGCATTCGGGTGTTAGAGGTTCCCAAGGACTAACCCTAAAATCCGAGTGTGACACTTCTGGTGCCTTCTATCCGATCTGTTTTTGAGCACATAGCATATTATTTTGAAAACAACGAACGGGCCGAAAGTAGTGCAGAAGTAGTATAGGGGATGACTGGGGGATCTCAACAACTAGCGAGAGACTATTTCCACAAATGCCGATAAATGAGACACCCGGATGGCCAAGGACCTCTCATATAATTATTCATGTTTCTATGCACCTCCAACAAATCCCGTTAGTTATTTTTGAAATAATAAAAAGACATGCAGTTCACAATCCAATGCCCAGGCTGGTGAGGGTGAACCGTTTCTCAAGCCCTCCTATAGTGCAGTACCTCCCTCTTTCACATGCCTAGAAGCAACAGGCAAACCTGTTTTAGCATACACGCCCCACGCGATTCCCCGCAATCAGGAATAACGAATCACATTCCCTGCTGTCTCAAAAAACGTGAGAATGGCGGGGTGGACCCTGATTGCTCAAGCTCCCGTTCAGCCAAGCCCCCCCGCCCCAGGTTCCCCAGAATCCCGCCTTTTTTACCCTTCGTTCTTACACTTGGGAAATCCTAACCCAAAATAATACCGGTCAACTTCCGACCTCCGCTGACGCAATAGAAGGAAGTAAGCGTCCTTCCATTCAATTACGCATCCCCGCTATGTCCTCCCGTATGCATAAAGCCTGTGAATAATACCTCCCACTGTCTCTAAGGCTACGGGAAATATGACCAAGCCCTGGATTCCCAGATTATATTCTCTTGAATTAATACCTCAAGATTGCCCGCGTGATACCCCTTGAGCAGTTACCACCTATGATTCATTAAGCATAGGTATTACCTCTTGCCTTGAAAAACACGTCTCTTCTACATGCAGGAGTATACATACAGATATGATATTAAATAACACTACTACCCACGTTGCCTTTGCATAGCATCTCAAAGTAGTAGTATCTAAGATGATTGACCCCTATGCAATGAAATAAGATGGAAATGATATAGACTAGCATTCATTGTCCACTGAAGGCAATAATAATCTTCTAGAGTAGCCCGTAGTGGCCAGTCCACGACGTCCAAACTCGTTCGTCTACATACATCTATTGCCGTAGCTCTTCTTTTACGTCACAAACGCCACATCACGACCCTTAGATGAGGGAACTGGTATTCTGCCTTCCCAGTCCGCAGTGCAGCTACCACTTTTTTTTTGCCCCCGTGATCACTTCGACCGGCTGTCATCTATTCCTGCACGCTATGAACCCCCATGACTCCCTTCTCACCTGCAACCTATCTGCACCCAGGTATGGTCCCGAGTGACAGGTCATGACCAGGAAACCCCCAATGCTGGCGAACTCTTTACGTACTCACCTCAAGTAAATAATCCATGACAAACCAAGCTACTCACCTCAAACCGGTTACAATTTCTAATCCCACGACATGCATCGAATGAACTCTGTGAACTAGATGCCCTGCTTAGAAGGAGTTGGCTAACACAGCCGAGCGCGACCAGACTGCAGTCAAATTACTCGCTTTCAGCTGTCAGCATTAGCATATTCAAAAGTCTACTATTTTTTTAATTTTTTTTCCAAGGCTAAAACAAGAATAACTCCATCTCTTACATTCCCGGTGTCAAATTGAGTAGGTTGAGATAATAAGTTTTATTTCTTGCATATTGGTTGTTCTATGGGAAAGCTTCGTGCCATGGTAACACGAAGCAAGACTAAGGAAGACAACAAGACAAGACAAGACAACACGACAGACATAGAGACACAAGCAGGAAGTCTGAGCCCCGCACCTACCTCCTCTCCCTTTTTTCTCGCTCTCCTGCCTCCTCCCACTTCTCCTCCTCCGGCTTCTTCTCCTTCTACTCCTCCTTCTCCTACTCCTCCACTTGCCAACAATTCCCCCACCCCTCCGGCAGACGGCCAATTGCCCTATCTCTGCCTCCCTCGGCCTATCTCCAATCCCACCTGCGCCCCGAAAACTCCCCGATCGAATCTTCCGCCGCAGATCACCAACCCCAAACTCGTGACTCCCAAAACCAGTTCCCGCTCCTCCCCCTATTCCTCTTATCCTCTTTAAACAGCAAGTGGTGCGCCCACCACCCCCCCAAATTCCCAAAGGCGCTGTGGGCCAATTCAAGATATCACTGCGACAAACATGCCACGATATCTTGACTAACGCGTAACCAGCGATTTCTAGGCGATGGGTGGATGAATGGATGGATGAATAGATGGATGGATGGGTGGGTGGCGCCGATTGAATCGACCAACGAGATCCCGATCTAGAATATTCTTTATGCGGCATTGGCTGTATGTACCGTCTGTCTAAGTATGCACGATCGATTGCCGATGCGGTTCCCTGCATTGGGTTACCACTTTTGGAGGGGAGTTTACTTAATTTGGGGAGGGTATTGCATTGGCTTGGATTGGATTGGATTGGGGGATGGGGATTGCATACGGTGCCTGGATGGGATGGGGGAGGTGTGGAGAGGGAGATATGGTATCGTATGGGATATATCACAACCTATGGTACCTATCCCAAGTCCCCCACAGGTACATGCCATTCTACTGGCACTCTACCATACCACCCTCCAGGTTACTGGCTAGTCTTCCCGGTCCAGGAAGAAACTACCTATCATACCTACTTGGTAAAACTGACAAAAACCTAAGTTACCTATCGGCAACAAAACCTGCCCCCGGCAGGTAAAGGTGCATTGGACTTACAGTATGACACGAGAGATGAGCTGTCATTATAAGACCGGTATGCTCTCCCTTTCCCTGTATGGAGAGGCCTGCTTACCTACTTCCTTGCTGACTACCAGCACAGCAGTCCTGCACCACACATTTGAAATATGACTTATCGGACACGGGGGTTCCACAAATTAAGGGGCCCTTCTTCCCTTTCGCTGTCCTCATCCGCTGGCTTTGCACAAGTACTTGTACTCGTAGCAGCAGCAGCAAGCAAGAGGCATCCGAAAATAGGGATTCTCAAAAATATATGGCAAAAAAAAAATCCGTGGCTATTTGAGCGCCCATCCAAACTCACGCCTCGAACGTTGAAGGTCCAGTATAATTTTGTTTGTAAACATAGATACGCACAGGTGATTGGCCGTACATTTCCTCCCCTAATTTCCACGTCTAGGCGCTCCTCGCCCAAGACGAGCAGCAGTTAGTAAGTTCCCGGCGATATATTTATACCAGGCAAACCCATGGATCGAATGGATGAATCTACTTTCCTAGATAGGCAAGGTACGAGCAAGAACGATAGCCTGGTAAAACTACTTTTTTTTGTTTGTTTTTTTTGTTTTCACAGAATCTGATGAAGAAAAATAAAATAAAAGAAGAAAAAAATAAAAACAAGGCTGGAATGATTCACACGCTTTGGCCCCTTACTTTTGAGGCGATGGTTGGCTAGCGTACTGATCTCCGCTGAGAACCGGGGATTCGCTGGTTGTCTCCGATGGGGGGAAGGGCTGGGCTGGGCCGGGCTGGGCTGAGCTGGGGCCGGTTTGGCCATTGTTTCATTTTGTATCATAATATTATCATTCTAAAGCCACCGCACACCTACCACACCTCTAGCCAGCACAAGTACCCTACAACACTGGTACTCGAGAACAAGGCAAACGTCTCTAAGCTCTAGCTTGAAGCTATTCTCGAGCTAGTTAGCTACCTAGCTACCTATGATAGCTAGCTCACAGCACCAGCACTCGTACCACCAAAAGCCACACCCGCAAGTTAACCTCCCACCCTCCTCAAAACAAAACCGCACAAACTCTCACTCGACCCACCCCCCACGAGCCCCAAAGCCCTCCAAGTACCGTACGGTATGATACGATACGATACGATACCCATCCACCCGGTCCCACCCCCCTTGAAAATTTCCAACGAGGCTTTTTAACAAACGCTTACCCACACTCAACCCATCCATCCACACACACACACCACCTCAACCCTAATGTACGAGTAATGTAACCAACCGGCACAAGCACCACAGAAAGAAAACCTCAAACAAACAAAACAAAAAACCCCCACACCGGGACTAAGCGAATCCTCCCCCCCTACCCTACCCCTACCCTACCTTACCTTAAATTACCCCCGCAATTTTTTGCGAAAATCTCTCAACATCTATTTCTGTCCTACCCAACAACTTACCTACCTACCCTACCTTACCCTACATGCATACTCGTACATACATACACACATTCTGATATTCATATCATTACATCCATGCATTCATGCATACTATATTGCTACCGGTTATTGTAAGTCGAGTACACGGTTCTTGTGATATATGCGTTACCAACCCCGTCTGTGGTGCGGTAATTTTGATTTTTGATTTGTCCTAAGCTTATCGGGGTGATAAGGGTCATGGATTGTCACTCGATGTGGGTCCATGTGGGAGGGTGAGGGAGGGGAGGTAAACCGCGCAGTTGTATTGTGCTGTACTTGATTGTAACGCGGAGGACGGACGGACGGACGGATGGATGGATGGAAAGAATAGGAAGCGGAGGAAAGAAGAAGGAAGAGTGTTTACACAGATGGATGACAGGATGAATTGGTAGGTTTTTATCCCTTCTATTCATCCCCTTTCATCTCCTTTCCTCCTATGATACTTACTTACTTACAGCTTACTACGACACGATACAATAGCCAATTCGAGCACAGCATAGCACAGTACATATAATACCATACCTAAGTTATGCCAACTGTGTTGCTGCTCGCTGGCTCCACCACTTGGGTGTACTGTATACACCTACCTACCACATAGCGATTTTCCAAACCGGTCTAGAACCACCCATCCATTTCCCCGCGTCCTCGATGAACAGACCAACGAACAACTCGAGTAACTATCATACTTGAAAAGTGCAAATTTTTATCTTATCCCTTCCACACCACCATCTTTTTTCTTTTTCTTCTTTTCTACACCTCTTTTCCCCATTCCCTTCTCTTCCGCATTCACACATTCTCGGATACATACCGTTACCGTAACGAAACTCGAAGCAACCGAATTCATTCATTTGCCGTTTCCGTACCAATTAGGGGCGGTGGGCTGCCCCCCCACGCCCAGAGATAGTTTATGTTCTTACGTTTTGATAGATATATTATGTACCGACGGTTTGGGAGCCGGTTGAGTTATGTGGGTTTTGTGTGTGTGTGTGTGTGGTGCTGTTTCTTTTTTTTTCTGGGGGAAGGGGTGGTGAGATTGGGAAATTTTGCTTAATGTCTTTTATTTTGTTTTATTTTTATTCACCAATTTTACATGCCCGATGCATGTGCTTTTTTTTTTTGTGCTTGGTGTGCTTGGTGTGCGTGTGCTGCGGGGGTGTGTGTGTGGACTCATTTGTTTGTGAAGGGACGTTTTTCCCTTCTATTTTTGCTATTACTCGAGTACGGTAAAGAAAAATACAGTGCGAGTAATCTAACCCGTAGTCGACTTCAGTGGCCATTTGGAAGGGTTAACGTGGCCGCTAGTTCCATTTTTTTTTCATTTTCATTGGTTTACCCTACGACACCAGTGCGGTACAGCCAGCAGTCTACCAATTCTCTCTTTTCGCCCTGCACAAGAGTTTTCACGCCGAATTTCACAAGTGCTCATTCAATGTGTCTAATTTTGCTCTTTACGGTTGACTAGCTCAAACAAAATGCCCTGGCAAGTTTCATTAAAGGAAAAAAATCACCGTATGCTGGTAAGAAAATTCCAAAGTGGAAAATAAAAATAAAAGGGATAGAAAAAACTACTTGTAAAAGCGCCCCAGTTTTGACCTTCTATGAAAATGAGTAAAGAAATAGAGAAAAGGGGGAAGGAAGGGGAAAGAAATATAGTTCTGACAATGTAGTAATACCCCGAAACAATACCCGCTCCAAAGAAATCAAGTAGTTGACTTGCAAAGCTCAAGGAAGAACGTAATGAGAGAAGAAAGAAAAAGAAAAAAAGTTAATAAAACTACATAGGCAAACAAGAGCGCTCGCTGTAGAAAAGGATGAAAGATACCGGGTAAGCTAGGGAGAATGAAAAAAAGAAGACTACCGCAAAAAACGTAATAACGAAATTCGTTAATGCAAGGTTTGAGTTTAGTATGGCTCCATTACCCACCAAATGCGCCAGACGAACCACATGACCACGAATTTTGATATCAACTTAGTGAATCAAAATCACGTTTCGGCCTCTCTGATGAGTTGATTCTTCTCGTTTTGCCGTAGGCGCTCGCGGCGTTGAAGAAGCAGCTCGTGGCGTGACGGTGTCATGGATACTGAGTCCTGTAGTTGTAGGTGGAAATGTTACTTTAGTTCCATTGGCTGCTCGCTCGCTTCTAGTCATTTCGATACCTTCAGCAACGGTCTGGCTGGTGACAGTTTTCTTCTCAAGTTTTTCATCGCCAACCGAACTGCTGACGCTCCCCGCCCTGCTTCTGTCCATAACAGGAGTCACAAAGCTACTGCCGGTGCCGATACTTAGACCCAACTCGCTCCCAGCCCAGCATCCATATCGCCGTACCAATCCCCCAAGCAGCTTGACGAAGCACATGTGGACCTCAACAAACAGTTCCTCTCGCCCAACCAACTCTGCTAACCCCCTCTGACTACTGCCTTCTCCGGGGGCTCGCCTCCGCAGAAACCCATCTGGCCCTCGAGAGGTGATGGACGAGATTGAGTTGCTCAGAGCCGGTGAGACTTGTGCATCTTCTGCGGCCTTTTTTGCTGCCAACAGTTTTATGCGGTGCACCAATGCTTCAAAGGCCGCAACAACATATTTCCACGATTTTACGACAATCTTTTGGTCAGGGCAGATACAGACCAATGCGTATGATCGTCTTTCACCACGAGCCTTGGAGTCTGCAAGCCTGAATACGTAGGCGATCGTATAACCCGCTAGTGGATCACCAAACATAATGGGTCCAGTCTGAGCAGGTATCAATTCACAGGACAAAGTCCGAACGCATGACTGCCGAAGAGTGGAGTACCGGGAGGGTACGGAAGGAGCTCTTGTGGAAAGGTATGTGATGTGGTGGACATGTATAGAAGAACCCACCGAGGATTTTCCACCAGCCGCTTCGTCATCAGAGGCTGGGGTGGAATTGAAATACGATCGTGCATTTGGCGAACTTGATAGATGCTCCGGATCAATGGTAGCCCTCCGTCTTCGAATGTAAGACGGCAGTTGTCCTTCAGAGGCTTCGTCCTCGTCCTCGCTAGAAAGAAATGGTGCAGAAGAGATGATGACCTCCTTGGTCCGCAAAATTGGACTGTTGCTCTTGGTAGCAGCAGGAGATTTCGTTCCGCCCAGGGGTGATGAAGCTAAGCTTGGGGCTGATAGTTTTTCATTGAGCTGACTCGGGAGTGTCATACTACAGCTCCGGCAAGTGTCAGCCATCGCCGATGTGGTTGGTGGGGTCGTCGATCCCTGGTTTGCTGGCCCACCCAGATATCCGGGCCCAATTCCAATTCCACCCGCAGTTGCAGGTAGAGAGGAACTTGTGAGCACGGGGCTTCTAGGCGATGGTGGCGGCGTCTCCATCGGCGAAGATAGATTAGATGAAGATGCCGAGGATGAGTTGGCACTTCCAGCATGGTGAGAAGTGTTCGGCCGGAGGCCGGCATTAGGTGGGCCGCTAGGCCTAACGTTCGAATTCGATAGCTGCGAGTTACTACTCACTAGCTGAGCCCCGGGAACAAAGGGCTGATGCGGGGTATTTGGAGAAGGAGTGGTGACAGAAGGAGGAAAGCAAGTAACGCATGAGGGAGGTATGGCCTGGGTGCACAAGATGGAGGTAGGGCCATGAATCTCGCAGAAGTGGGCTAGGGAGACCTGTTGTAAATTAGTTTGTTAATAACCACTGGATGAAGTAATTATGCAGGGTAGCGAACTGGCAGCAGCGCGCACAGAGTAGAAAAGGGAATGATGCACATACGATGAAGTTCATAGCGTCGAGTAGGGACGATGGTTGGTCTGTAGGCGCGTCTGGTACTAGAGCAGCGTACACACGATGCTGCAAGGTCGGGAGGCTGCAAATGGTGTTGGCTCGGCCTGGAATGACCGGCGGGGGTGATTTTTTTTCTTTTGCTTTGTCCTGCTTGTGCCTAAGCAGTGCGTGCTGGTTGCGGGTTGTGAATGTGGGATGTGGTGGTTGCTGTTGCCTTCCTGAGAAGCTAAGCTTTTTTCCTTTTCTTGCTCGCCGTGGGGGATAGGGTTCTGTCGCGTGGCGAGGCGGTGATGGGCGGGCGATGGCAAGAGTTGCCCGAGCGGATACAGTCCCTGCTTAGCTAGTAGCCCGCAGGGGGGAAAAGGGGGGTGGTGATGAAGAAGGGCAGGAGGATAGGAGAAAAAAAGGGTCCTTTCGTCCTGTACTCGTGCTCTCCGAGGCAGCCCGGGATCAAAGCCTGCAGACCAGCCTGTAGCCGTTTGGTTATGATAGGGCAGAGATCAAAAAAAGTGATCCTTCTGTCCTCTTCCAGTTGGCTCAGCCCTTGCTTCTTGTTCGCCTGCTCGTTCGCCCAACTGTTCATCCACTTGACCTATTGTTCCGTGCCTTGTCTTTCTCTCCCTTTCTTTTTCTTTTATCCGTTCCGTTCTTGCGTGCCAGCAGGTTACTTGCCTGTGATTTCTCTTCTCTGCCTGGTTGCTTTGACTATTGAACATTCAATTAGTCCAATCAGTCAACCAACGAACGAGCGGGTGAAATTGTTACCCCTTCCTCCAATCGATCACTCCTCAACCTCAACAGATGCAAACGAAGGGACAAAAATAGACCACTCAAAAAGCAAGCAGCACACCAATTGACCCTTTTATGCAAGGTATCCGGTTAAGAAAACATGAAACGCAGACCTGGATGAAATCAAAAGGCCAATCGATAGGGCTGGGCTGACCTTTAGGAGGACATTGTTTCGAGAGGACAGCAAGGGCGATGAACGATATACAATTTACTGAGGGAGGGGGGTGAATAAAGGGTTGGATGGAGGGGGCCAGAGGCTGGAACCGGAAAAAAAAATTCGGCAAAATAGTAATGTGAAATTCAAAGACGCAAGAGGAAAGACCACAGCAAAGTCTGTCCACCTCCCGGAAGCAAAAAAAAAAAAAAGACAGCTGTTGTGACAGTGATTGTGATAGTGGTGGGTGCACAATACTCGAGTACAGCAAAGAGGGCGGGGAGGGTCAATGGTGGTGGTGGGAGGGAAAATTCATGATAAGAGGAAAGCCACTAACTGAGGGGAAGGTAGTCCCCCCCCCCTAAAAGATTGAAACTTCTACAACATCTCTTCCAGAGGAGATGGAGGTGTACGGAGTATGCTTGCGCTGGCGGACCAGGAAGGACACTCGTCTCTGGTCTGGAGTAGAGTGCCATATCATATCAGCCCATATCGGTGTGGGATGCCCTCCGCCTGCTCCTCCTATTCTCGCTCACTCAAAGGACGCGGGGCCATGGGCCTTTGGCGGTCTAGTTCAATCGATATGCGAAAAGGTTATGGTAGGGAACAACAGACGCCCAAAGCCTAAACCGTCAATTCCCTATCAATTGCTTTAAAATAAGCCGTCTCGTACAGACAATTATCAACACTTCATCCTTCTGAGCCCCCACCCTATCTTCTACTGGTACTGCCGGTATGGCTGCCCCAGTACAGTATTGCATACCTTATTCTGCGAGAAGGCTGCTCTGACTCAGGGCCATCTAGAGGAGCGGTATACATGTTTCACTATTCCACCTATGATACAGCACCGGATCACACAGTTCGGTTTCAATTCAGCACTCCAACCAGCACTGTATGATACTCGTACTGTGCTCTGAGCATGCCGGCATAGCACCCTACGGTACTTTTCGTCTGACTAGCCATTCGGGAAAGAGCTAACCTTTGTACTACAACAATCCTCGCTGCCCTTCTCCCGTGATTGCTTGTTGATTCAACATTTTAATTGCTGACAGTTTCAATACAAAAGCAAAGGAGTGAGTCGGCACATGCGCGGCGTAAAAATAGATCCTATCATAGTGTTTTGGTGCTCCACACGGATGCTGTGCTATGGGATCCAAATTCCTATCTGTTTTTGATACAGGATGCCCATCCCAGGTTCTTAACACTGATATCCCCATATCAAGTATCTTCCATGCGGTGGCCACAAATCAACGTTCTAGAGCAGAGCATTGTGATCCACATAATTACCCTTTTTGGCGCAAGGCATAGTAGAAGCCAGGCTGGTATCGCTAGAATAAAATTTAATTAATCGGGCAAAATCGTAATTTCTGAATTTTGTATTTTTAGTCTGCGAACTGCTGACTAAACCGATAAAAAGCTTATCTCGGTTTCTTTGTTGACCATGGCAGCAGCCATCGCCCCTTCTTTTATGGTAAAACTACAGCTACACATAAACCCCTCCAAGTGAAAAGCCGTGATGGAAAAACTCACATCCTGCGACCCCCCAAACAGCAAACGAAAAGGGATTGCCTCATTACGGTACGAGGGAGAGAGAAAGAAAAACTTCATCTCGATGACAGCGTCGATCTCTCCCATTTCAGGACCGTTGGCGCGGTCTCCCACGCATCGGAGCTTTCTTTTGGTGTTGCTTCCAGCGCACCATGGGAATGGGGATCGTGAAATTAGTGAGAATCGCCTTTCTTTTTGCAAAGCCTGCTCATGCTGACCACCCCCACCCACCCTCTTTCTGAAAGGAATGCCTTGATCCACGAAAACTCATACCGTACCGTACGGTACCGATACTGTTTGACGACCGCCCGAGGTAGAAAACCCAGCGAATATGCTGAGGAAGGAGCAAGGGGGAAAAAAAATATTCCATCTCTATTTTTTTATTTTTTTTAGGGCAGTTCAAACTCCGAAGGCCTTGGGGAGAAATCGAGATTTTACAAGTCAATCTCTTGCTTCAAAAAATCCCGAAATCCCCCTCCCTCCCGCCTTTGTCGCACACTTAGTGGGAAAGGATCCAGAAACAATTTGTTCAGGGTCCCATTGAGGGTCATGTTAACACGCTACGGCACTTGTGGTAACAGCAGATGCAGAGAATCCGAACTAGATGGGATTGGAAGTGCGGCTCGTTGTCCTCCTTTGCTTGTGGTGGGCATCTCAAACTGAAGGGGTCTCAATCTCGATGGGATGGATTTTGGTGCCCCCTTCGGAATTTATGTCAGTTTGGCCGCAGCGATCAAGAATCCCGAACGAATCGGTTTACGGCGGCTTCCTCTATCGTTACGTCGAGAATAGGCAAGGCAGAGAAAGTGGAATCCTAAGGCAAAGAAAACCAGAGCGAGAGCGAAGGAGGGAACGGAGGGAGGAGGGTTTCCTGCTTGGTGCCGCTGACGCTGGCTGCCTGCTTGTCTCTTGGTCTATCTTGCCTTTCGCGTTTGTGTCTTGTGTTATTTTTTTTTTTTTTTTTTGCCTTTCCTTGCCTCTCCGAGTCCCTTCATCTCGATCTCTCTCTGCGCGTGGGGATCCAAGTTCCTTTCTCTCGACAGATAGGACTAAGGTCTTCTGAGTTTATCAATCCTCACGAGCAGGGCCGAGGTGAACACAACGGGAAGGATGTTTTACGTGGACACAATGAAAGAAAAGATGAGAGGCTCCTCAAGCAAGTCAGAGAACACATGAACCTTGTTCACTTGCGCCCTTTCCCCCCTCCACCCTCTCACCCATTCCCTAACCTCCTGAGGAGTTCGTGCCTTCATATCCTTTAACTATTAGCTGGACAGTGGACAGTGTCCGTTTGCTGTAAGATAGCGGTGTGGGCGTCGTATTCCTGTGTGGTGGTGGCTAAGTACCTCCTCATGAAGATACTCACAGGTACACGGAGGGTCGCCATATGTCCTGGGGTCCAAAGAGCGTAGAACCCCAGTTTATATGTACAGTACAGCCTGCAGGCCATACCAAGGGCCGGTTCAGTCTGTGTCTCCCACATGATATTTTTCATTGTTACTATTTTTCTCATTTTCACGATTTTTTGTCCTAAACTCATGATCTTTTTTTACTTTTTTTCTCATCCCTTGCTTTTTTTCTTTTTTCTTTTTTTCTTTTTTTCCCTTCTGAGCCCGTGCGATGCATTGGGATTCTCAAGGTTTTAGAGTGTCCTTAGGTAAGCTCAATTTATACCCTATTCGAGCGATCTTGAATATTGAAGCCAACCCAATCCGTAGTCCGGGGTGTCCCTAATCCATATCGAGATGCTTGCGCAACTCAGGGTCCAAGGAGTCAGACCCGATCGATACCGCATCTTTGCGTCGAATTTTTACTTTTCTTCGCAGAGGGGGTGTGAAGGACTGGAACGACCAGAAACGGAGCTTTACTCTTACAATACCGTATTCAAGAAGTCCTAAAATAAGTGACTGGGCGATTATGTCTGAAAAAGTGTGTTTGTTGGGCTGCGTTGTTATTAAATGGGGGGATACTTTTTTTCGCGTTTTTGGGAGGGACAAAGGTGGGGGTTAGAAGTGCTTTGGTGGGGTGTTTTGGTTTATGCAAAGCTTTCCGATGACCCAGCCGATGGACTGTTTGGTTAGTAAGGCAATAATACGGTACAGTGAGTTTAGTATTCCCTTTTCGGAGCTATCACTCGTGGCAGTTTGTTAGATGTCTTGGTATTTATCGATTCGCGCTAATGGCTTGGCGCCTCGGCATCGATAGTCTTGCCTGCCAATCTGGCAAATATTCATGGGGTTCGGAACTGTCGAGATCGAGCTTTATTATGGCCAAGGACCCAACGGTTTCCCACGAGATGGCGAACAGCTTCCAAAAGCTAGCCAGGAGTCAGGGCATTCAAGGGCAGGGAGGCACCAGATGGACTTGGAATGGAGGAAACCATTCCAGAACGGGGGGGGTGGAACAGAGGGGAGACCTTCTAGGGAGGAGCTTCCTTTTCTTGGATGCCAGCAATTGTGAACAATCAATGGAGACAGCCCGGCGACAGGAGAGCAGCAGGCACAGCACAGCGCAGCTCGCAGCAGCTCGCAGCAGATCCATTGTTGATTGCTCGAGTACCATACAGTCCGATTCATCGGGTTCGCTCAGTGCCACCACCAGACCTTTTTAATTGATGACCCTATTTTTTTGGCAAGATTTTGATTCGCTTTTCCGATTTTCGGTCTCGTCGTTCTCTTACAGCCTCGAAGCTTCAAGGGGGCAGAAGGGGAAAGAGAAAAGAAGGAAAAAAAAGCCAGAGTCATCCATACCAAGAGACTTGATGATATCGGCACTGCGAGAGTGCTGTTACTCCTACAACATACAACTAATTGTGTGAATATCAAGAGTTAATCATTTGGCCTTAAACAATCAAGACTATACGAGAAAAGTCACTTGAGTTGAGAAAAAAGTTGATCATATTCGCCTTACGCGCAAAGGGCGGACGCAATTAGAACCCCATTCTCCCTTCATCGCCAATTGTACTGGATAGGGCGAGCATAACAGCCAAAGTTATCATCAGCCAGCAACAGCAAGCATCAATCAGCAACGAAAACCCCTTTGGAAAATAAACCCCCCACCAAGTGAGAGGAAGCAAAAGAAAAAACAAACCCCCCCAAAAAAACAACGCAAAGCCAGCAAGTCGGAGCATAAACCTCTTACACACACGGTTCAATCCCTTACTGCTCATTGCTGCTGCTTCCGCGCCTACCACTTGAAAAGAAAAGAAAAAAAACTATTACTCTGCACAACTTACTTACCGAAGCATTGCAACACAGCAGATACGACTGCAATAGGCAGCCTCATTTTTGTTTTCCGGTGTCCATTGCACTAGAACAGAGAGAAATAGCTATTCCCGCTCTAAACTGTGTGCTCTATTCCGTACCCTTCCTCGTCCCTGTTCCCCGTTCCCCGTCTCGGTTTTGAATCCGCCTGCTCCCACGCAGTCTGGGCAATCCAGTTGCAGAACGCAACCACTACAATTTCCGACACCACTGCCTAGAATATTACCCCCATACCACCTGCGTCTCCACACAGGCACCACACCACCCTCTTAGTCCTTCCGCTTTGTTCTTATCGGCTTTTGCTACCGCACAGCTCTCAATATTACTCTCGCTTCCCTCTGGACGACTGGATCTCAAAACACGCGGTCTGTCGAGATATACAACGGCGTGGCCCCTGCCCTACGGTCCACTCTCGATCGCAGCTACGAGCAGCAATCTCTTTACCTTAGAACACTAGGTATAAACCCCGAAGGCATAGGTGGAAAAGCCCCTCATACACTCGTTTTGTCCCTCAATTGTCGTTCGCTAGCTAGACTATTTACCAACGATCTGGAAAATCAGGGCACGCAATCAGAAGGCCCAAACTTCCAAAGAGATACTATAAGCTGTCTTTCAACTTAAATTTCAAGAGGCCTTCCTCTTGCACACACAGCCTTAACTCTGGCTAACTACGAAGCCAACTATGAGTACTCGATCCCGACCGGTCAGCCGGAGTCCCAAATAAACATCGATCCCTATAATAATTCAAGATCCCATCGACATAGGAGGGCCATGCCAACTATTCCTACTCAACAACAACCCTTTCCTTCCTCCCATTCCCACCTGAAACATCAGCAACAGTATCGCCAACAATTGTTAGTGAGGCCAGCAACAGCTTCTACACCTTCATCAATGCCAGATCACCCTCAGAACCCACGAAGAAAACCCCCAGAGGAATCGAGCACCCTAAGACACCACCACCACAAGGGCGCTATGAATACAGTACAGCCTGCACATATACCGCATGCCAGTGACGCCGCTGTGCAAGGAAGGAAGCAGTCTATGGAAGAGCTGTCAAGTGGAAGAGTGACGAAAGATTCCGGCTTTGCAAGTCAAGAATCACTTTCTATGAATCCAAATATGGACAGCAACCTTAACAACGGTGGCCCCGATGTCGGAATGGGCGTGCCACCCGCCGAAGAGAAGCAAGGGGATGTTATGCTCGGAGAATGGAGAATGGCGATAGGGTCTTCGGGAGTTGCTGGGGGGAGCGCAGGTTCTGCCCCCGAGACAGGACCCGGAGTTTTGCCACCTACCGTGGATGTTGAAAGCTCTAGTGCTGGAGGTGGAGAGACCAGGAATACGAACCATGGTACACCGGAGTGGTTTAATAATTTTAATCAGAACGTTAGCGCTAATAACTACCCCACATACGATGGTAAGCGCTGCTCATGAACTTTTTGATTACTGGCTTGGATGTTGCGCAAGTTTGTACGGGAAACAACTGACTCTATGGACCATAGATGGAGTACCCTACTTTATCTCCGGTGGGAGCCGGAAAAAGGATTTCTCCCCTGGAATCTCTAATCACTCCCGCCCTAGATTTCTCCACCGTGCTTCTGGGCTTGGCTTTGATCGTAAAAGAGTCCATGGGGGCTCAGGCGCATTGGACAGCCAGGAGGAAAGTAATAGCGATAGTTTCAGAAGTGTAATCGATGATTTAACTATAAAAAGTACAGATCTATCTTTGAATTTTATTACTACTAGTATGCATGCTGAAGGATACCAGATCAAAAACTCAAGAAGCGCCTAAAGAAGCTCGAGGGCCTTCAAGGCGGTAATCTACAAAATGAAAAATCGTTTGAAGTCCGAATACATGGGCTATCGTTGTATGTTTTTTCTGCGACAAGCTGCTTTTCTGATAGTGATGATATGACCGGCAAACCACTGATGCCCATGAATCTTGGAAATATAGATCCAAAAGACAGGAACTTGAGAAGCTGCTCCAAGGCTTTGCTTCTACCCTCGCTAAAAATGGTGGCGAGAGTTCTCCCAGCTCCAAAGCCGACCAACTCATGGCATCCCCGAACCGGACAAACCCACCCCCCTCTCGTAATGCAGACTCTGCTTACGCGTCGAATCCACGGTCTGGCACTGGCTCTGTTGCCCAGTCTCAGCCCAAGCCCAGAAGTGTTGCTACACCTATGTCTACATCGTCGAGCGATAAGCCGCCGAGTCACATGCGAAGCATATCATTGCCAGTAGTTAGTGAGAAGCACAAGATGAAGGAAGTCGTCTCAAGGCTCGAGCAGCTCTTCACAGGTTTCAAGTCGAGTAAAACGCCGAGTCCAATGGATTATCAGAAGGGAGATCGCGAACTAGGGAGAGATATTCCCGGGGAGGGTGCGCGAGAAGCTCCAATAATGTCTCCTTCACATGACGATCGAATCGCTGAATTCGGTGATTCCATAGCTGGCCCGCATCAGAGGTCTTCGGAAGTCCCTGACCAACGCCCTACGAGGCCTATTGACTTGGAACCCTTCCGCCAGGCGCCGGAGGAGAACTTCGAGTATCTGGCCAACCTAACTAAGGACAACACCAAACTCGAAGGACTTGGCGATGGCTGGTTCTATTTAAACTTGGTCGCGGGTTTGGCGCAGCTGCACACAGTCAACGTTACTGTCCCGTTCATTAAGAAGGCGATTACCACCGGTAGTAAGAAGCTTGAGTTATCACCTGACGGCAGGATGGTGAGGTGGAAGGGTGGGTACGAGGGGACAGGGCTGGGGAGCGACAGCAGTTCGGGGGATGCTACGAGTGCGGGAATGTTGAGTGATGGGAGTCCTGACAGTTGGTCCAAGAGTTCCCCCGAGAGCAAGGACTTAATTTCTGTGGAGCTCACGTCTGGATCCGGAAGATCCTCAGGAAGGTTACCGCTTGCTGCGCCTCCTAGCATAGGGGATAAGTTTCATTACAAGCCTCTTTTTGCGCGATGCGGCTCTTTCGATGATGATTCTTCGAGCGCTGTCAGCACTTCCCTTGGTTCGTGTGATTTACTTAAGCGTGCGAGCTCGGATGAAGGCACTAGGGAGTCTGGAAGTAGTGGTAAGAGGAAGGGCCTTTCGCTCGACGGGCCGATCATCTACTACGAAGGCGGCAAGTTTTGTACCGATCTCAGTGCTCAAAAGATTGATGCAGAGGGACATGTGATATCAAAGCCCGGGTACGATAGGTTTACGAATAACCCGATTGGGGAGAGGCAATTTGGACCTGGAAGCCCGACAAAGTTGGAGAGTCCATTGTTTGCTAGGGCACAAGCTGCTCAGTCTTCGGACGAATCTATGGAGGATGGAGACAGCGATGTTGGTCTTCAGTTTTCTCCAAGATTTTCTTCGTCTTCCGGTCCTACGACTCCACCGACTCCTATTGAATTAGAGGTTTCAGGGATTGGCGGGGTAATCCCGGAGGACAACTTCGCTATCAATGTTCAAACGAAGCATTATCTGCTCCCGCAGAATTCAAAAGGAGCTTTACCGCTTTCCCGGGCTAATGCATCCAAGTCGAGAATTTTGAACTTGATTGGACACCACATTCCCAAGTCTTCCATTGATGTTTTCCAGAAGAACGAGCCCATGGGAGATGGGTCCGATGAGGGGTCGGATGAGGGGCCGGGAGAGGAGTCCGGATGCGGATCTGAGGAGGGGTCTATGGAACAAGAATCCGGCTCGGGAGAGGACTCTGGAGAGGGATCGGGAGAGGAAGATTCGGAGGAGGAACCATCAAAACCACCTTCCAAGGCCGGAAAGAAGCACCCATTTTTCCCTGGCCACAAATTCCCTCGCCCAGTAATCGTCTCGACCAAAACCCTCAAGCTACCACCCTCGCAACTACCCCCGGCAAGTTGCCTCTACTACCCACAAACTGACGAGACCTCCTCTGCGGGCAGCGACTCTGGCTCCGGCGCAGCACCACAATCATCTAGTTCGGATGAGTACTATCGGCAACGACAACTACAAATACTCTACCTGAAGAACAACGCCGATATCTACGGCAACTCCGGTGACGAGGAATTCAGCACCGACGGCCTCACGCACGGGATGCGCATTTACAGACCCGTGGGAGCCGGCGGCGCTAGGGATGTCGGATCATCTGCTGCCACGGCAGGAGATGCGAGTGAGGCCTCCAGCCCCGCGAGCCCCATCGACAGACTTGCCAAAGCGGCCGAGTCCGTAAAGATGAACTTGTTCGGCGCCGGTTGTACCTGGGATGACAGTGGTGATAGCGGGAGTATCAGCGGGGATATCATGTCTTCCTCCACCGATGAGCAATTTGGGTTACACTCCGATAACAGACCGAATCGCAAGCGGGGACGGATTTCAGGGACCTCATCCGAGAGCGCTATCCCAGCATTGAAGTCGCAGAGGAAGGGTAAGGGCGTGACTAACGACTCGTTATAGAGGGCTTTGCCGCACATTTATCTATTCTTGTGTTTTAATTTTTGACAATGGCAAAGGGCTTGAGATGCGCTTGGGCTGTTTTTTTCATTTTCATTTTCGTTTTATTTGATTCTATCTTATTCCCTAGCTGGTTATTTTCACGCTTTCAGTGGAAAGTGGGTCTTTTTTTTCTTTTTTTTCTTTTTTTTCGAAGGATGTCAACATTTGATATTTTTATTCTTTTCTTAACTCATGAGGCGGCTTTTCATTACCGGAGCTCGGGGAGTTTTTTCCATTGTTTTTTTTCTATATATCCGTTAGTGATCCAGCTTTTCCAGTCCCATGTGTGCCTTTTTTTTTCCCTTTTTCTTCTCTTCCCAAATCAGGAGGCATTTCCCGCTACAAAGTTATACAAAGATTGGCTTGTTTTACTGTTATTCTCACTTTCACGGTTTATTTCAATCTTCGGTGTAGATGGTAGGGTTTTTCCTTTTTCTTTATCATGAAATTTCTACTCTTCTCTCTCGATATACACGTTTACGAAACGCGTCAGAGTATGTAGGTGCAACAGCACAGTGCAGTCCTAGTGCTACTACCATGGATAGTGCGGTAGGGCGGAAGCAAGGAAGTTAACTTTAAAATTTCTTGTCATATCATGTATGTACAAGTGCGTACGCAAGCAGTGCACAGTACTGCACTTGAGTACTCCATTGGATGGCTGGGTGGCTAGGTGGTTACGTTAATTATGAAATTTAATCTCTATTACTCTTGTAAACAAAACAGGTGATCATTTCAAAGTTTACCGGATCGTGTCATCCAGGAAGCAAGCAAGCAAGTAAGCAAGCAAGCATACGTGTTCGAACTTAACCTTCTTACTGCGCGCGAAGAGAACACCCCAATGGTGAGGCAAACTTTTATATACATCCGTAGACCATCTGCCAGCAAGGAAATAGGGAGGAGGTGGTGGTGGTGGTGGTGGTGGGAGGGGGGGGTTTACACTACGGAGTCAGTCGTCGGATCAAAGTTTTATACCAACATCTGAGAAATACGATTCCCGACCAGGCACGGATTCACAATGGGGCTGAGGGCACTGTATAGCTAATGATTGGTGGTGGGATGAATGAATGAATGGATGGATGAATTGATGACTTTTGCGGTACTACAATATAACCCGCAGGCCGAAAGTAAGAAGAGGCAGGGCAATAAGTTAGGAAGCACCAGAATTTAAAAGAATTCTTGGATCGTGGAAGTGGCCTATTCATCAGTATGTAACTATTATTAATGCAACGCCCTCCCCCCCCCCCGGGTCCTCCTTCCTTCCCACCCCCACGTACTCTAACAGTCCGCGCACGAGGATAACCCAAGTCAAGATGACTCTCTCTCGAAAAAGAATGACGCTCAAACGGATGAACAACGTCACAATCCCTCACTCGCCATGCGTCGTGCGATCCAACATCCATACTCCCCGATCACTCCAACCCTAGTCCCCAATCTCGATCCGATAAACCACAAAGTCCGCCCAACCCTTCGAAAAGTGGAGCTGAGAAAAAAACCACACTAACTAGATAACTTATTTTTCCTATGTATGATAACCTGCTGTATCCAACTTTACCGACCTAACCGCCTCCACCACCCCCCCCCCCCCGGGCATTATTAGTAAAGAGCGACGACATCAAATCTTTCTTTACCGGCGCTCTTTCTTTCTCTCTCTCTATCTCTCTCTACATCTCCGATCGATCGGAGGGGAAGAAAAGAAAAGAAAAAATTTGTGGCGAAATTTTGGAAATCATTTGTGGCGTGAGGTTAGGATGTTACCGTTGTTAAATTTACCGGTATCATAGTTACCGGTATTTTGGAGGGGGGGGGGGGAAATTTCCATGCATATAATATGGCGTAGGGTTTTTTGCCAATCGTGGAACGGTCGTGTCCCTGGTCTTGGGCTATGGTTGGGTACGGTATTTGTTGGTGGAATGGAATGGAGTGGAACGGAGTGATCGACGGGGGGTCAGGCCAGAGATGGATTGATGGGGGGGGGGGGGTGATGAGGTGATCTTCTGAGTGAGGTGGTTGGTGATCCTCGTGGGTGCATTTGAGGCTGGTGGGGAGGAAAACAGGGTTGTGTGGGGGTTTGGAACACGTGATGTTGGGTTCATATGATGTCACTCGGATTTAGGTTTGCTTGGGAGGGGGAGCGTTGGTGTTGCTGGGGATGGGAAGCCGCTAAGAAATAATAGGTAGATCAAGGTTAGGATTAGATATCGCGGGATAAAGACCGAGGACTTTATGTGTTTTCCTGTGGTTGGGAGATTGGGGCTCTGGCTCCTTGACAAGCTATCTGTGCCATAAGTTTCTATCGTACTCACGCAGCCGGCCCGAAGCTGGCACACTTCGCATGGGAATGATCACCTTCGGCTTGGCCGCGTGAGAACAATAGAGTTCTCGCCGCGCCTTATGTCCACTTTCTAGTGTCCATGGTGTCGGCACTCAAGGTTAGGGTCTCACGCTGATTTAAGCGTGATCGGCGCTCTGATAAGATCTGTGGTTCGCCTCAGGGATTTAGGGCTAAGATCTAGGGCTAGGGGCTTAAGGGTTTGACGGTTCAGTGTGGGATGGGTAGCGTGAGTATCATGCCTGGAAACTTTCCTGGATCTGGGTGGGTGTTCGTTTGCTAGCCGGATATGGAAGCCGGATCTAGAGCTAGTGGTAGTGCTGGACTTAGGTTTAGGTGTGATGGTTAGTGGTGGTGGCGGTGGTGGATGAGTTGGATCGTCAGAGCTTATTTTGACATCTGGGTTTGGAAGGATACAGTATTTCGATGACTGGTCTTGGGTATGGTATGATGACTTTGTTTCCTCGTCGGGTTTAGAGTTCAAGCACTATTAGGCATATACATCGTATTTTTTATGATCATAGAAGCTGTAAGCAGGATGTTTCTTTTTTTTTGAAGAAAAAAAAAAACAGGACCATATTTCTAGGAATATAAGTGCCCTGCGTGATACAGACTTTATAAATGCCACAAAACCAATATGGCTGTGTCAGTGATTTCTTGAGTAGCCCTGATTGTGTACCTATATATTTGGAGTTTTTGTGCGCCATGGCTATATCTACAACTAAGTCACACTTACAATTTCAGCCTGCTCTATATCTTTTTGAAAATATCCCATAAAAGAGGTATGGGGCAGAAGGGAAAATGTGGTATATTTTTTGCCATGTTGAAAGCTCCATCCATATTGACATCCCATATCGGGAAATTTATGCTATGGAAACCACTGTTATGGCAGAAAGGTGACATGAAAAACACCCCCTTATTTTTTTTTCGGGCAAGGGAAGGATAAATTGGTTTCTGGGGTAGCTATCAGGAGTGAGGGGTTTTTTGAGTGGGTTATTCTCCTTTCTCGAGTGCTATTGAAGACGGTTGCGATAGAGAAGATTGGTTTAATAAAGATCTCGCACACTAAATTGGGGTTTTAAGACTATGCTGAGGCTTCGAGATGGTATGCACACCAAAGCCTGAGGACCAAAGATCAATCTCAAGATGACACTGGAGTTAATCTTGATGCGGAAGCTCTCTAATGGAAATTCTTTCATATTCTATCCGGTTCGCCCTAATTTCATGACATCATTCTACTCCAGCCCAAGCAGCTTCATGCGCTATCATTCGAGCTCTTAAAAAAAAGCTGTTCCCAAGCCTCGCTAAAGTCTATGACCAAGTTTTATGCTATGGCCTGATGAGAGTCCTTGCTGGAGTGGACCCTACTTTTGGCTCGTTTGTGGACTCGTGGCAGTTTTCTGAGTTCTCAACTACAATTCACCTAGAATTAGCATGACGAGACCCTTGGAGTAGTATTTGAACGTCTTTTCCCACCACAAAAAAAGATACATGTCTCCCGGGAGTGCTAAGCTGACTAGAGATACGGGGCAGAATAATTCCCCCGATTGGGCTCGCCATGTAAGCCTAGTTGAGGCAAATCTAATAGAGCAATCGCATCAGTAATGAAGAGGTTCTCTCATCTACTTTTGGAGAACCCATATGGAGCATACATCTAGAGCATTGAGCTTTCTATCGATTGATCCGCATTCGGCCTGACGGGGTAATAAATTTAGACGGCTCGATCTCAAAAGCACACTGTGCTCATGCGTAATTATTTGTTTGAAGGCCTAAGGTTGATGGTTAGCCTCCTCTGAGCCACACTGGTGACCTCCACCTTGAAGGTGGGACGCGATTTCCTGAACTAGGTTATTACGTCAGGTACAGATATTGTATCGTGGTGCTCTTCCGCTGTATACTTGTTAATGTGCGGGGGCCTTACAGCCTTTAACCACAATCCTGTCATCCTTAATCCCCCCCTCCGGATCCCCTCTTGCAGCGAAAACCTATTTTTTCTTCATCACCGATACGCTAGCTTAATTATTCCTTTAAACATGAAGGAATTTGTCCCTAGTTATCAGGGGTCAGTGTTTATAATTTTTCCTCTTTCAAGATTTTATCACATCTGAACTGATAATACATTCGGTGTTTAACAGTGCCGTAATGCACCTACCAGCAGCATAAGTATTAGTTCCCCGAGTAACATTGCGTGAAATGCCTAGCTGGCGCAGTGGTTAACATGTCAAGAACCAATTAACCCCTGTGCAATTAGCAGGAGCCCAGGAGTTCAATCCCTCTCATCATGAGTTATTATTGAATATTCCGTCACGTAGGGCAGGAAAACTGAGAATTCCTCAAGTCCTGCCCTATGGAAACTGGGAGACTGAAGACCTTAGCCTTCCTCAAGAAGGCTGTAGGGTAAATCAGACCTGCTACGAGGTGGTAGAATCCGACTCTAGACCGGAAGGTTGGCGATCGGCGGGGTAGCAGAAAAAAAGAAGCGGATCAGGCCAGAATTTTTACATTTTCTATACTTTTTGTCCATCTTTTGATTTGGAAAGGCAACTGTAGATTCTGAGTTCTATCCCTCCCTTTGATGCCGAGTTTCAAGGCTTTTAAGTGTGTAAACTATTGCCGAAGGAGGATCCCAGAGTGTCACACAAGCCACAAGCTACAAAATAAGTCTAGACCCTTGCGAGTTTGTGGAGCTGGTAAACAACCTACTTGAGTATAATGGCCAAATAACGAGTGACTGCTAAATAAAAAGAGGGGGTATTATTGTCCCATACTAAAATGACTGATTTGGCCTGTGAGGCTATTTCCCATTAAGCTACACTGTCACCATCGCCAGATAAACTTGCCGGGTTTTCTCAGAAGCTCCGGGTATGGATAGTCATTGCAAGTGGAAGAGATAAGATCCGTTCGGTATTGTAATAGCTGCGGCGAAACCCAAGCCTCTGGGAACGTTGCTTGAGAGGTTTATTATTCGAAATAGTGAAACAGTACCGAGGGGCTTGCTCCATATGAGCTTTGGAGGAGGGGGGGGGGGGTAATTAGGACATAATTACTTCCGAGTCG
>Ga0307507_10003719_pt1 | contig 28743 bp, 24 predicted proteins | sample 7_EM_MG_FD_207223 | JGI IMG/M metagenome (GOLD analysis project Ga0307507, IMG submission 207223) | Populus trichocarpa ectomycorrhiza microbial communities from riparian zone in the Pacific Northwest, United States - 7_EM | ecosystem: Host-associated > Plants > Roots > Unclassified | place... | reverse complement strand
GAGGGTGGTGCTGTTGGTTGGGGAGAAGATTATGGGTGTAGGGGTTGGGGTTGGGAAGTTTGCGCGCGTGGTTATGGGGGTTTTGAGTTTGCGGGTGTCCCATACTGGATTATTGGGTGTTTTTGTTAGCTTTGTTAGTTGTGGGGGAAGGAGGAAGGGAGGGGGAACTAACGTTTTATGTATTGGTCTTCGCCCATAGTGGCGATTAGCCTTCCATCGCTGGAGAATGTTAAACCCCCGGTCCATGTCTCCTTAGTGTGTGCGTCTCGAACTTCCATTACCGGTCTGGAATACGGACCTCCGGCGTTCCAGATACTCAGTACCCCATCCAGCGCCATAGTCCCAATCATCCCACCACCCGCGCTCCCCGCACTTCCACTCCCGCTGCCACCGGTAACCCCACCACACCATGCCACGGCACTAATCCTACTCCTGCCTCCCTTCCCCCTGCTCTTATGAACCATAATATCTCTGTGCCCCCTGCGACTCTGCACATCCCAGATCCTAACCGTCGAGTCCGTCCCCGCCGTCACGACTACGCCCCTCTGCATAGGACTCCAACAGCCCCCGCTAATCTCACTGACATGTCCCTTCGTATTGTGCATGTCGCGCAGGTACGGATCACCCTTGACGAATTCCAGCACCGTGTCCCCGTCCCGCGTCAGTATCTTTGCCTGCGGCGCCGCCGGCACGACGAGTAGGTGCTGGCCGTTGTCCAACGGTGAGAAGGCTACGGAGTGGATGTGGTGCGCTTCGCTCGGTTCTAGTGTCTTGAAGGAGTGCAGATGTGTGGTCGACATGGCGTGGAAGTCAAAGAACTTGATTGTTGTGTCGTGGCTACTTGTTACGAAGCGTGTGCCGGCTGGGTCGAGGGTTATGCTTGAGATGGGCTTTGTATGTGCTGGGATTATGAGTTCGTGGGAGAGAGGGTATTCTTCTTCTTCCTCTGAGCTGTCGTCGGAGTCGGAGTCTGAGTCTTGTGGCGGTGGTTTGGCTTTGGGAGGGGGAGGGGCTGCTCGACGGGTCTGCTCGACGCGAGCTTTCACATCCCGTTCTATCGTCTGCTTTCCGAAGGACTTTGGTAGAAAAGCACGCATCGGGTCGTCTGGTGCTAGGTCTGGTTCTTCGATTGTCGGTTCATTGTCACTGCCAGTGTATTCTTCTTCGCCGGGGATAGGTTTTAGTGACATTTTTGCTTCGTATCGTAGTATGTACCGTGTCGGAGTTGTATGAGAGTTTTTTTTTGTGTTTTTATCGTTGTTGTTGTTATTTGTTCCTTGTCACAATGGGTGAATGGATGGGCGGATGGGGATGAACAGAGCTCCCGTCCTAAGTTGAGTTGGCTTTTAGATTCTGCATCATAGACAAAGCTTGATGCGTCTGAAGCCAAGCCATTCTCATCCACCAGCAGGGTAATTCCACATGAAACCCCCACCAACCAACACGCACCCCCAAATATTCCTATAGAAGATCTCTAAATAATCCACTCCATCGAACCATTACTAGCTCAAATAATGCCACCCCGCCCTCCCTTCAACCCACAAATTCTCTTAAAGAAGCCCACCCGACCAGATCCTTGGGCCCGAGCGTCTGTCCCCTTCCCCCTTCCACCCTCCCAAAAACTAATTGAAATGAAAACATTAGGGAAACATGGCGCTACACTGGCCCCTTCACCCGCTGGAACCGATTCAAGGGCGCTTTCCCCGGCCTGGGCATTGCTACGGTTGCGTTTGCGGCGTATTGCACTTGGGAGACGGTGTTCATGAAGAAGGATGAGCATCATGGGGGGCGTCATTCGGTGGCGGAAGGAGGGGCTAGTGGGGTTGGGACTACTTAGGTTGTTGTGGATACTGCTGCTGCTCGGTGGGGGAGGGGGGGTGTATAGTTTGGGAATTGAATTGAATCGGATAGAAATTGGGTGATTGTGCGGTGGTTATATCCGGGGGTGTAAGTAAGCGTTGGTGGGAGAGGGGAAGGGGAAGTATTATGTGGTAGAAAAAGTGAATGTCGCCAATTCCATTAAATACTACATATATGCGACTAAAAAACAATTTGTGAAAACAGATACATAAGGAAGAGAGAAGAAGGGAACTTTTATCGTAAATTTGGGTGTCTACTAACCATACCTTAAAACACGCAACAAACGCCCCTGCTAGAAAATCTAACGAAAAAGAGACCTTGACCTTAATGTAGATAGATAGAAACTAAAGACCCGTCCAGGCAAACCAAGCTGCAACTCCCAAAGCCCATATCCATCCCCCGCCTCCAGAAACCCAATTCCACCTCCTCTCCGCAGAGCTCAAGAAATACACCGCTCCGAGGAAGCTACAGGTCACATCCCCTTTCAAGTCCCTAGTGCCATAACTCTGCATCATCCCCCAACTCCCTGAGCTGGGACACTGGAAGTCTAAGTTGCTGGGACAACTCTGCACAAGCGTCCAGCAGAGGTCCATACATGGCTTAATCTCCTTATATGGCCCCGGACGGATGACCTGGTCGATTTTAACGTTCCGGGAGGACTTTGTGTGTGTCATGTTCGCATCTCCTAGTGAGAGGGTGATATCAGTGGTGTTGAACGGGTGCGTCTGGTTTTTCCCCGAGGACGCATTGTAGAACATCTCGCCCACGGCGCGTTCGGCCAGGTACGGCAGTCTGGAAGAAAAGTCCATGCACCGGGGGATAGTTACTGCACATAGCCAGTTTTTATACGCGGCGTCGCAGTCCGAGCAATCTCGGGCAAGGGAGTATTGTGCAGAACTCGATGCGTTGCACTGGATTTGTTGGAGGGAGTAGGAGAAGTTCTTGTACCAGCTTTTGGCGGTATCGTCGTAGAAATTTGTTAGGTTGTCCAAATTGAAGAGTGTGGGGTTTGAAGGTACGGCATAGGCCACTTCGGAACAGAACGGGAGGTTGTATATGATCTGGCAGTTTCCGTCCTTCTTGGTGTTGATACGCAAGCCGGGCCAGAGAGTTCCCGAGGTATCAGAGGGGTTTGTAGAGTTTGGCCGGGCGAGGTATCCGTAGTAAGAACTACTCCTGTTCAACTCTTTCAGGTGGAATTGTTGCTTCGGAATGCCTCCGAGTCCCCGTTTGGTCATGCTGACATCGAAGCTTCCGGGGCGAACCTGTGCCAGCTTTGTGACAGCGCAGTAACTCTTTTCCAGTCCCTGAAACCTGCTACTCACACCCCTATTCTGAGCATACAGTAGGTATGGCGGCGGTCTCTCCATCAGTTCATCCCCTTCCACCTCTTCATCCACGCCTCCATCAGCAGAAGACCCAGAGGTCATATTCCCCGTAATCAACAACGCAGCTTCATTATCTGAGTCGACAAGGTAGAGGAACTGATCCTCGACGTATCCATGATACGGTTTTCTCGTAGACAGAACCAACTCATAATTCCATATCCCACCCCACTGTGTTCTATCCTCCACATCCGGTGCGTAAACCCCGGCCCAGATCGACCCAGACGCACCAAACGTGAGATTCGCATACCCCAGCACCACCGGAATTGAAATCTGCGATCCATCCGAAACCCCTGGGCCAGGCGCTTGGTTCGAACTATTATTCGATAAGTACAGCTCTAACTGCGGCAACTTCGGAACGTTCCCATCGCTGCCCCCAGCCGCTTCACCAGAGTTATTATGCTGCGGCTGCAAGCAAGTATTGAACGTAAGATAGACCGTCCGTGACCTCCCTCCCCCCCCACTACCGCCACCATCCTGCCGCTTCCTCAATTCGCCCACAGGCCCTTCACCCCTCTTCCTAGCACTACCATCGTCATCGCCGTCCATAAACAACTGGCTTGGCTCCAACACCCAGTAATTTATCTGTCCAAACTCAAGATTGTAAGACCCCGGCACATTGTTCCCCAACCCCCTCACTATCTCATTATCCCTTCTGAAAACATCGGCTTCCCCGCCGAAGGGGTCGAAGCCGAACTCAAAGTCGGAATAGGAGTACGCCGAGCGCGGGTATGCCACGAAGAAGAGTACCACGACTAGCAGTGTTGTTGCGACTAACGAGGCGGCGAATTTGGATTGTAGAGGGCTCAGTGGTACGCCCCAGCTACAGGATGGCATTTCTAAGGTCTGTAGTAGTGGTGATGGCAGTGGGGACAGTCCCGGTGTGCGCCAGCGCGGTTTGGGCTAGTCGATTTTTTTTCTTTTTTTTCTTCGTCTGTGGATGTGGGTATGGGCGTGGGATGCTACGTCAAGAGCATTGTCGATAGGAGAGAGAGGGTTATCGGATAGGAAATTGACAGTGAGTACTCGAGTACCGTACCGGTATGATACTTAGAAGTTTCTACGAGTACAGCTGGAGGAGCTTAGTGAGGACAGACGGATACCGGTACCGTAGTGACGAAGTCAGCACTTGGACCGATTTAGATGCACCAACCACAACCGCAGCAGCTGAACCCTCACCTTGCACTCGGTTTAGATGGCTTCCTCCGCCAGTAAGTCTTATGGGCTCTGACAGACTGAGGGGAACCTTCTTGAGTGGTATAACAGATTATCCTAGTAGTACGATGGGAAGGTTGATAGCGCGGTAGGGTAGCTCCCTTTTCGCGTGCGGTTAGCGTACGGGAAAATGAGCATTATCCCTGCCAAGACGTTCTTGCTACTAAATACGGTATCTGGTCTCTAACATGGAGATCACTTGTGGTGTGAATGCGTAGTGGAATTTACCATATCCTACCGATGCCAGTAGTTAGGCTGCTACTATAGCAATACACCACTGTATAAGTTGTGCAAGCATTTGAAAGGTTTAAAAAATGTTGAGCTTCATTTACTCGAGTTCGCAATTGATGTCACTTTCCACTTTGCAAAATAACCAGGAAAAAATTAAAGAAAGAAGAGAAAGAGAAGATGGTGATAATTACATGCAATACCCGATACACATTTTGGAAAGGGGACACAAACAAACCAACCTCCAAGCCGTGTGATTCGGCAATGAAAGAGAATATGAGAAACACTTAGTTGACCCAGCTTCGACCCGACCCCTTCCTTCCCCACGCTGTACTTACCCCTGCTAGTGGAGGGAAGGGAGGGGAAGGAAAAGAGGAGATCAAATGGAACAAAAAAAAAGAAATAGAGGGATACCGTAAGAAATAGGGTATCATAGGTTATTACTCGGATATGTTGAGAGAGAACTCAATGGTGGGCTCCGTTAGTATCTAGCTTTTTCCCCATCAGGCCCTCCATGTACTTTTCATAATCAAATCCCATTTCGCCATCTTCTGCCTGGGCCTTCGGCATCGTCGAAACCAGCTCCTCGATCATACCGTCCGGAACCAAGCTGTGTCTCAGATCAAATTCAGTGACGTAAGGCTTTCCATCTGCCACTTCCTTAAAGCTCTGATACACCTGTTCGGCGCTATTCTGGTCCTCGGTAACCTCGACCATGAACCTAATGAACTGTTCGAAAGTTACACTACGGCCTCCAGCAGATACTTCTTTGAAGACTTCGTGCATTTCCTCCTCGTCATACACTAATCCGAGTGATGCCAAGGCCGCCGAGAACTCTATTTCTTGCAGCGAGTTGGTGAGGTCGCGATCAAAGTGACGGAACACTGATTCAAATTCCTCTAGCTGGATTGGAGTAAGGTTGGTCATGCTTCTTGCTACAATCTGTCTCATTTATTAGCTTTCTAGCCTCCCGGTAATAAAACCCCTCGGGGGGAGCGGGAACATACTTGGTTATCCAAAAAGCTCAACTTCTTCGCCACACTCTCTTTCGCAAGCCCATACTCATACTCAAGTTCGTCATAGGAATAAACGGTGTAGTCATTCTCCTCAATATTGGCCTCTTCACAATCGTCTGAGAGCTTCTCGATTCTGTCCAACTCCAGTTCCAATGGTATTATATTCCGATGCAATGTTCGTACGATACGTAATTGATGCTGTAGGTGCATTAGCCTCGCCCGCAAACATGAAGCACTCTCTTCTAGCAACCGTGCATACCTCAGGATCCCCGTCTAGCTCGCTAATCTGCAATGAAACGGTGTTCAGGCATAAGGCAAACTCATTGGCTCCATCCGCAAACGACCGTCTCAACCCCTCCTTGATACTAAAACCTATGAAATTAGAACTGTTCAGCCCATTATGCAACTAACCAAAATCATGCTTACTCCCGAATCTTTTCGTTAATCACAATACTCCGTTTGTTCTCGTCTTGCAGCAATTTCTTCCATTCTAGGTCCAAATTGGCTAGACTCAAGTGGGCTGGAGGCTCGTAGTCCTTCAGTCGGTATGTACTAAGTTTTGTCTTAATATTTCCCAATAAAGAGACAAGATCTGCCTTCTCGGCCACCCATGCCCGCTTTAGAGTACGCTTGTATGATGAAAATTGCTGAGATTGTTGCTTAGCGTCGACGTATGTTCCAACGAAGGTGGCTGCGGACCATTGCTGTTTCATCTCGCGCATTTGCCGCAGCAGCTAATGCCCCATAATCCAAAATATGAGCACAAGTACGATCTAGGGGGGTCATGTAGGGGGCAAACCTCAGCCATTCTCTTTTCGTAGCCGTGCTGCATTTCCCAAGCTCCTTGCATTACTTCTACAAACTTCTCCACTCTTCTTCCCGCTGTCTCAATTCTCTCGAGTTGCGAAAAGGCATGGAACCAGTAGGCGATATAGGTCACCAAACTGCGCTCGTCAGGTTTTGCCACATCACACACATCCTCCACATCGAGCAACGCAGGAATTCCGATCTCCTCGGTAGCGATTTTGAAAGCTAATGCTGTATTGCCCTTGTGATCTGATTTGTCAAGAGCATAGTAATCGATTAGATCTGGTCGGTGAAAATCCAAGAGCGCACAGCTAAATTTTTTGTTACTTGAGTAGTTGGGAATCCGGCAGGAGCAGGGTCAGACGTACAACGCTAGGCCGTTATTCCAGCTCGTGGAGAAATCGGTTATATCAATTTCCTCGTAGCATGCAGTCTTGCGCTTACACCAAAGCAATAAGCCTTCCTTTGCAGTCAAGCCTTCCGCACTAATTTCCGGCATGCTATCAGCGTCGGCTCTCTCGTTCGATTGTATGGACACTCACTTGATGTCGGCGATGGTAAATCTTAAAATCAAGGTCCACAATAAACCCAGAATAAGTTTCAAATTTCCGTCTACTATATCTTCTGCTCCAATGTTAAACAGTTGAATCCCTCTGCCGCGAATATATTCGAGAGCTTTGTGAACATTCTCGCATTTTTGAACTCGTAGCCGTGGATTGGATGCATATTTTCCCAGAGACTCATTGCCGAGAATTTCGAGGAGATGGATCAATAGCACCTTCAAACCATCTGCCGTTAGCGGTAGCTCCGGTGCCAAGGGTGGTAGAGGGGAGGTAGTACTCCGGTAGCTAGGTCCTTTTGCAAAGATTGCGCGGGGGGGATGTTTCGAGCAGATAGCTTTGTGTTGAGCCTGGTTTTTGTCGACAGATTGTCGATATTAGCATGGCTAGCAAAACATCTCATACCACGCCGACGCCTCCCCTAGATTGGGGGTGGTGGGGGGGATAGCAGGTGGAGAGGCACGAGGCTCACAAGAGAGGAACATAGGGAATCGCCGACTCACCACTTCCTGAACGTCTTGTCCTGGGTAGTAATCCACTGTTGCTGGGCCATTTTTTCCTTTCTCACCTCGGTGGGGGCTTCTCTGTGAGAACAGGTATTCCCTTTTCTTTTCTTCCAACGTACCGGTAGTGGTGGCGGTTTAAGAGGGGAGTTGTAGGCGAATCAAGGTGAATAAAGAAGAGCTTCGTTCGTTGTTGTTGGACTTTACGTTGTTGATGGCAACCGGTTTCAACCTGCTTTCCTGCCGCTTCCCCTGAGAGAGTGTGTTTGAAACAACAAAGCAAATAATCGCGATAACATCCCAATAGGGAAAAGGTTGTTGTGGAGCACAAGGCCTTCGCAGAAGGGAAGAGAAGATCCAAGTGAAGAGTGTCCCTGCCTAAAATTGGGATCTGCTGAACCAAACGCAGCTGATCAAATCCCAGTTTCTAGAGTGTGGGCTGAGACTTTCGCGACTCGAGCGGTTGGCTGGGGACATCTTGAGCTGACATTGGGCCTACAGGTACCGTACAGTACCGGTATCACACATGTACCCTCAATATTATTCAACGGAAGATGTCTACGGGTATTATATTGGACATCCAAGACAGTTGTAATTTCTCCGCTCTTGCCTCGCAACCTTATTGCAACCAGCAACGCCATTTCTTATATGGCCTCAATCAAATCAATCCCTAACGAGCACGGTGCCAGTACTGTACCGGTACGGTATGGCAGGAAATAGAGGGGCACGGATAGGCGTTGTACCACCAAGCACCCCAGATCACACTACGGTATTGTGAGTGCTGTGCCGGTATCATATCCTGAGACATGGATTTGCTGGCTACCAATACCTTGCAATTAACCCCAAGCATCGGTTTGTTAGGAATCACGAGAAATATTGGGTTAGGGTTTTGTGGTCAGTGCACTGTTCCGGCACGGTGCAGACCATACCCTATGACACTGATACACATATCACCGATGATACTGGGCGTATTTGTCTGATACTGGTGCCGCGCTGCACTGGCAATCTGAGGCACGGGAAACCCATTCGCAAAAAACATTGCTCCAAATGGGCCTCGCACCACGACGCTTTTCATACCCCACTCGTATAATACCACTACGCATCATTGATTCATGGGTAAAAGCGGTTTCTTAGGGCAACGAGGGGTGGCCGACATTCCGTGCTCGGCCCTAGGTTCATCCAGAAATTTCATACTGAGGGAGCCAATGTTGGACTTCCCCCTTGGGTAGTGGTGCATAACGATATCGCACTCGAACCGGTCTGCATGAAACCCATTGTTGGTATCTCTAGCAGGGAGTTACCGCATCTGGGTGTCGGGGGGGCATTGGATCGGTATGAGTTCTTCTTGGTATTAGCCAGAGGCATACAGTAGGCGAAATCCTACGATGGTGGGTATTCCAATCCCCAAGGCTGAAATTGATAAACTATTCCGAGACCCATATTTACAAGCACATCACGAACATTTACCTAATTTTCATCAGAACTCGATTACTCGCAGGCCTAGGTTCATCCCCTCCCTGGAGATATAATACGCACACCATCTACGCACCGGAGACCAATAGCAATGCTCTAACCACGCTCAGGAGGACTGGCCTATCAAGTCTAGAACGACTATCGAAGGGAACTTCCTTAAAAAGGCATTCGGATACAGATAGTTGTCTGAGATCTAACCTATTACACTCTTTACTTCAATCCTCAAGCAAACCCCAAGCACGATATCAAGAACCCTTTACTCTTCCCCTCCGATCCCGAAACCCCGAAGGGCGGGGAAAGCATGGGGGCACAGTTGTTTAGGGTAGAGGAGCTCACTACCCCCGCGCAACACGTTACCTGAAGAGTAGTTCTAGCAGAAACCTCCAAATACCCGCGAGTTACCGGTCTAACGTACCGGCAATGTATGTACCATACGCAGTGCCCTTATGGTGCCCCAAGTGTCAATTGTGTACTAGTAGCTTCGAGCAAACCCTCCTTCTTGTTCGTGATTGGGGGTAGACCAGCAGCCCAAGCTGCGATAGGGTATGTTTTCCGGGGAAGCAAGCGAGATGCGGCAACTTATCAACCAATCTGTGCATGGCAATAGCAACGGGGTTTGTTCTTTTCTTTATCCGTCTTAAACCCGCTATCAGAATGGCAGCTTTATCGATAACTTTAGTTTTTCCCTTGTTTCTTTTTCTTGTGTGAAAAAGTGTGCAGCAGCGCAGAGCGGCAGAGACAGGTATCATGGGTTAGGGAACTTTACCTGCGTTAGAGAAGAGGCACAAGAATACAGTAGTACCGTACCGGTAGTCTATTAACGGGTCACTATAAGTCCTTCATTTATACCAAGAGGTCTATCAAACCCGTAGTATGGCGCCAGCTCTTTTTCTACAACAAAATGAGTCTGGGACTTTGTGGAACACATTCCCGGTAGGCATATTGCCTGGAGAGATTTGCCAACTTGAGTAGAACCCCCGAAACTCAAATCCTCCGTGCCCCCTTGAACGCACAAGTACATATAACTAGTCCTATGCCGTGATCTCACAGCATGGCACTGGTGCAGTACCTTTCTGTAAATATTAGCTACTATTACCGTGCGATATCTTCCGATCAGCATGATACCGGTAGTGGGATCACTTGGTAGATTGTTTGTCGGCTGATCTAACCCAGGCTAACTCTACTTCATTTGGTATCAAAGAGTACTTATCTATTATCATTTCTAGCCCTCCTTTCTACCAGTTGGGTAGAATGCATCTCTCCCCCGGTCGTGTCGTTGTGCGATTGGCTACGGGATTGAGCAAAAGTACATCCTGGTGTGAAGGGAAACATAGGCTACGAAAAACTGGGGAATTCTCGGGTTGGATCCTTAGACAGTAGGGCGACAAGTAGGCAGGGTTCCGTTCATAGCAGTGACTCCAAAGATACCGGTTTTCTACCGGTAAGTGTGGGCTACCGGCAGTCTAGGCGTGGAAGAGCCTCTCCTAGTGGGCATAGACAGAAAACATATAAACCCGCCACGGAACCCCGCTACTTATTGGGAAAAGAGAAGAAAGAATAGGATCCAGTACGCCCCTAATTACCCAATCAAACCTTCATTATTCCCCCCGCTGCTTCCTTATTTCTTCCTTGAGGCTACGAGACCCCTCATTCCCCTTTTCTTTGAGATCTCTAGACCTTCAGAGCACAATTGTCTGAGGGTTGCACTGCATATCTGCTCCTGCCCTTCTTCATTCATATCCTCATCTTTAGGTCCATCCTTCGGGTTTTCGCAACTCACCATGCCAATTCTTGAAAGACTCAAACAGCTCAATGCCCACCTTTATGGCCTTAGCCAGCCGCCGCATCCCTTCGATCCATTGTCAAACACAGAGATCGAATATGTTACTGCTATCGTCCGCGAGAAGTACGGCCAGCTCAAATACAATGCCGTCACTTTGAATGAGCCCCTGAAGAAAGAAATGCTTGCGTGGCTGGCTGATGAGGAGAACGCACCAAGGCCACGGCGAAAGGCAGAGGTAGTAGCTATTGACAAGTCATTCATACTTTACGACGGAATTGTGGACTTGATTGATGGAAAGATTATTGCATGGGAGAAGTTGGAGGGTGTACAGCCGATGGTATGCTGCACTATAAATCCTTTTCAGAATGCGCCAGAGTAAAAACCAACTGATTCGTCGCCAATAGATCACTATGGAAGATCTGCAGGCGACTGAAATACTCGTGCGCAAGGATCCAAAGGTTATTGAACAGTGCCTAATTCTAGGAATCCCCGAAGAGGACATGGATAAGGTTTACTGTGATCGTATGTTCTCTTGCTCGGGATTATCGTGATCGAGTAGGGAATTAACAAGAGTCCTTGACGCAGCATGGACAATTGGGTACGACGAACGGTTTGGAAGCAACATCCGTTTGCAGCAAGCGCTGATGTACTACCGTCCTAATATTGACGACGCGCAATATGCATATCCGCTCGACTTCTGCCCAGTGGTAAACACGGAAACCGGCGAGATCATTCACATCGATGTTCCTGATGTCCGCCGGCCAGTCAACACTTTCGGCAGTAACTACAATCCTGCAGACATTGAGAAAGAGGGTGGCTATCGCACTGATTTGAAGCCTTTAAATATCACTCAGCCGGAGGGTGTTTCCTTCACAATGGACGGGAGAAAAGCTAGCTGGCAGAATTTCAGTTTTCACATCGGTTTCAATGCTAGAGAGGGCATTGTCTTGAACAACATCACCTACAATGATAAAGGAAACGTTAGGCCCCTGTTCTATCGTATGTCACTAGCAGAGATGGTAGTGCCATATGGTAATCCTGAGCACCCACATCAGAGGAAGCACGCCTTTGACCTGGGTGAATATGGAGGTGGTTACATGACGAATTCACTGTCGTAAGATCCCTAAGCTTCCACATTCCGAGCATTAGCCAATAACAACCTTGACAGTCTTGGCTGCGATTGCAAGGGCTCCATCCACTATCTAGACGCAAACTTCTCCAATAGAGCCGGTGCTGCTGTGACCATCAAGAATGCTGTCTGCATTCACGAGGAAGACGCAGGTATTCTGTTCAAGCACACTGATTACCGAGACGACTCCGTTATTGTCACTCGTGGGCGCAAGCTTGTAGTTTCGCAGGTCTTCACCGCCGCCAATTATGAGTACTGTGTGTATTGGATCTTTCACCAGGATGCAACTATTCAACTTGAGATTAAACTCACGGGTATCCTGAATACTTATGCTATGGGTCCGGGTGAGGATACAAAAGGATGGGGAACAGAAGTCCACCCGGGGGTCAATGTCTGAACCCTAACCCTCGATTACCTGTGCCTTAAGCTAACGTATGTCTCAGGCTCACAACCACCAACACCTTTTCTGCCTTCGTCTCGACCCCCAAATAGACGGTCAGAGGAATACCGTATTCCAAGTCGACGCGACCCCCGGTGCTGCACCAGTAGGAAGCGCCGAGAATAAATACGGGAATGCCTTTTATGCCAATAAAATAAAGTATACTAAAGTGAAGGAATCGCTGTCGGATTATGAGGGCTCGACAACTAGGACTTGGGATATATGCAATACAAGCAAGGTCCACCCGTACTCTGGGAAGTTCCCCAGTTACAAACTCGTTTCCAGAGAGGTCCCAAGATTACTTCCCAAAGAAGGTAGTCTTGTCTGGAAACGTGCTGGATTCGCGAGACATGCAATCCATGTCACTCCCTGTAAGCATATCCCATGGCTCCCTAGCTTGCACGCTCTTACCCATAACTTGTACAGACGCCGACGGCCAACTCAGCCCCGCCGGCCGACATGTCTGCCAAACCTCCGGCGAGCCATCCCGCGGTCTGCCAGAGTGGATAGCAGACGGCAACGCAAATATCGAAGACGAGGACATTGTCGTCTGGCACACCTTTGGCCTCACACACTTCCCCGCCCCAGAAGACTTCCCCGTCATGCCGGCAGAGCCACTGAGCCTGCTGCTCAGGCCGAGGAACTTCTTTTTGAGAAACCCAGCGCTAGACGTTCCGCCCAGTTACTCTTCAACACCAAGCCAGGTTGCTTCACAGTGGAAGGGCGTCGTGGATAGGTCGGATAAAGCGAGCACGCTGGCATTTGGGCCTGCGGAGGGGTGCTGCTCAAAAGGTGGTCCGGGAACGGCAGGACCAATGAGAAGTGTGGGGCCGTTCGTGTTTAGGAACTTAGAGTAGGTATTATGTTCGGAGGAGGATGATATTCCTTTCTTATGTGGATATTAAGGGTTACTGTTTATTGCTTTACTTTTGTTGCTAGTAATTTCTTTATATTATTCGCGATGGAGGCGAAAGCCCGTAGCAGCGGCTGGAGAGTTGCCATTTCTTCCTCCCCTTCCTTTCCTCCGCAGGGTAGTAATAATTAGCTGTCACCATTTCACTTTTACTATTCTACTGTACGTACTTCTGCTCTGGCATTTTGTAATTTACGCTGCGACACCTCATTCATGCATCCTTGCTCGATTATCGACCAATTTCCCCGCAATTATTACCGATGGCATGATACCACACTCGAGTACTCGAGCACAATACTCGAACACAGCGCAATATGCCAGGGATCTGAACCCCGGCCTACTTGCATGTACTGCACCAGTACTGTATCGTCCTATACTAGTATTATGCCATATCATACTGCGGGGGGGACTCTCATATGATATCGGCGAGTTTTCCTGACGAATTGTGTGTTATCCCCCTCACCAATCAGGTACTTGTACCGGTTTTCAACGGATATACCTGCACCTGGGGTGCAGGTGCTGTTGGTTGTTTTTGTTGCGCTGCTTGTGCGGGTGGAGTTGCTATGTCGAGTTGAGATGGATATATCAATTGTGGATGATGTGATAAGTTAACCCGCGGGGGCGAGATGCACTTGCCAAGGATTTTTCTGGCTAGGGCGCTAAGGTGGTAGCTGCCAGGGGGCTTGCCCGTCCATCCGTCTTGTTGATCATAGGGGCTCACTCGTAAGATGTAGATTGGAGGGTAATGAGTGGGGGATTTTTCTGGCTGGATGTGGTTTGAATACGAAATAAAAACCATAAAGGGTTAAACCGGAAGAGTCCATGAATTTAATAATAATAATATTGTATTAGATAATAATATTATAGCCTTCAATACTTTTATACAGCTTCCACCGCCTCATTTCCTCCCCTCGATATAATACAACCCTTACCCCAAACCACACTAACAATCACAGCCCCGTTCTTGCCCCAGTCTGTTTGTGGCCAGAGCTCGATCACCCCTAGCTGTTAGTCAAAAAAGATTTCAATTGGTGGGGGAGAGGAAGGGGCATGTAGAGCCAATAGCTTGGTTAGGAGCCGCTGTAGTTTGTATTATTGACGAAGGAAGGACGAGGCTACGCCCTAGCGTCAAAACCACCCCAGTTCATGCGAGCTTATTGGAGGCCCCCATGGCAGGCTGTCTAGTCCATTTTGCGTTAGTTGTATGGCAAGTTAGGAGAATATACTGAGGGGAGGTGCCGCTTTAAGATAGACACTATCCTTTCTAACAGCGCTCCCAGTGGCCAAAGTTGCGCCGTTGAAGGTTGAAGGTTATTGAGACCGGCAAGTTACTTGTAGAAGCTGTCTGAATCCTAGCTGTTGGTGCCACAGGTTTCTTGTATAGGCGGACTCAAAGCCAGAGTTAAATCCTACGAGAAGATCCAATTTGTCAGAGTGTCTTTGATTCCTGTGATGCTATCACTAAGAGCTTTCCTAAAATAAGCTTCCGTAAGGGTGAACCTCTTATCACAAAGCACATACTCAGTCTTCTGGTTCGAACGGCGATCCTTGATCATTTGCTATTCCTGGTGGTGTTACCGTTAAAGGCTAGCCTCACCTTCTTCGATTGTGTTAACGCCGCGCCCTCCTTCAACCATATCGTGCCGATTTGCCAATACGCGAGCAGTGTGTTCGGGGCATCCTTCCGGCATTCATGGTAATGCCTAGCGTAATAGAGTCATGCCAGACCTTGTTAATATTGCCGTAGTGGCCCCCGCAGTTACCCCATAGCTAATTTGTCAATTGGTACTTCTTCATAGCGCGGACGAAGTTAGGGGAGCCCTATGTCGTGGCGGATTCAACGGTTCTGCTGGTTAGACCCACTCGCGGACTAGTGCGGGGGCTTTGAAGTGGCTCAGCAATGCGATGAAGACGCCCCCGATCCGTTTCTTGTCTCCTGCAGAACTCCACTAGGCTCTGGCCTAACAAGCTCTGGAGAGATGGTGGTGGTTGGGGGCTAAGTCGGGGTTGGTGATTAGTGGTGCAAGGCTGACGAAACAAATTCCCGTGGATCGTAGCCCCACGTAAGGGTCTGAGTCAGGAGGGGTACTTTTAAAATCTGAGGATGAGTGGGAAAAACCTTACGTGGAAGGGAATAATGTAGTTACTTACATTCGCCGGTTTCTCGAACCTGTTGCGGCCACCCCTAATCCACGTAAGCAGAGCATAAGCTACGAACCGATCGACCGTTCTCTAGATATTCTGGATATTAGTGTTCGATCTTGGAATCGTCAAAAGTCTATCTTTACTATAACCCCCGTAATTGGAACAATGTTAACGAAGCCCTGATCGATGCTATTGTATCTGCGCCACTTTATACGGTATATGAGTGAGCTCTATAAGCCTCATCGCTAGGGTGACCCACTGATCTACGTTCTCCTCGCCGCTCCTTCCGGCGGGTTCGTTCAACGGCTCGAAAATCAGTTTGTCGCTTTTCGGCTTGAATCCGTGCGCAATATGAACCTAAAGTTTCTCAAATTTGGTCCTACTAGCTTCAAGGTCTAATGGCTAGATAGTGTTGGCCCATCCCTAACCATTGTAGCGCACATTTATACTTGTATTATAACAACCCAGAATCCCCTCTTCAGAGCCCCTTCAACGACGCTCCCTACAGTACTATGTTCATCCAGGTTGCATTAACAACGTCTAAGCTATTACTAAGTAGGCATAGCCTAGAAGGTAAAGGGCATACTAGAACAGAACCTCAGAAGGAAATAGTGTATCTAGATAACAGGGAGTCGAACACCCTCAAACCCCACTCTTTTAACCTCATCGAAGATGCCTTCAGTAACCGGGAAAGGCCATTTGTTAAACTATGCCCGCGATACGGCAATTTGGCAATACATACCAGGAGGAACCCCTAGCCACCTTCACTGGGGATCGCGTCTAAAGTGTTCACCAACTGCGGTGCCTTCAATATCATACTCAATGCACCGGTTAAGCGGAGTCAGGTATCTCACCTTCTATTCAGTATTCATCGCAGCCCGGGATACCTATGCAGTCCATTTCCCAAATGTCCCGCCAGCACCGCTATCGCCATCAGACTCACGCCCAAAACTTAGGCATCACAATTTTCTGTCCGCCCCGAATAGCGAGCAGCACAGTGCCTTGAGTAGCATATCTCCAGAGCGAAGAAACCGCCTAACCGATTGGGTACCGAACTTACTTAGATATTCCCAACGGGACACCGTTCCATCTTTTTATACCCATCCGTTCAATTCTACATTCTCCCACCTCCATTCCATCTCACCTCACCACGAACCCGTTTAATCTCAGTATCAGGACGGCACACTGCGATATTCTGGGTTTTCCAAATGCTCGATATTAAACCTCAACTAGCGGGAGTTGAACTGGGGAGTCAAGATATCGTGAGCCTAGAAGCTATACGATTTCCATCCTCAGGTAATTGGGAAATTTTTGCCCAGCTCGCACCTGAATTGCGGGGGAGGGGGGTTGGATACCGGCCTGATGAGTGATCTTGGAGATGGAGGGAAGAGGCGAACGGGGTGAAACTTTTGTCAAACATTTTTTTCCCATCCGGAGTAACGAACCGAGGTGGCCGACTCCAGATCCTAAGAGGGTAAATTCGGACATGTTGCCCGCCATTTATCTTCAGGAGATTAAGCATAATAATATAACAGTAGGAAGAGCAGTGTTGTAACCGGATTTCTTTTTATTTTTTTTCTTGTGTATCTACCCTCTCACATCTCCTTCACCACCCTATGATACCGTACCGGTAGATGGTGGGGTAGAGTAACGGTTTCTGGTGGTTGTCACGTTTAACTTTTGAGTGTTTCAGCAAACCACAATTTCTTGGCAATCATCCGAAAGGGTTTAAGCCGACCCTTCGCAGTGAAATGATTGGCTCCCCCCTGCGCCTATTCATCCAGCACCAGCATCCATTCTTCTGCTTGATGGAACGGATGCCGTACACTTTAGGAGTCGACGCCTAACATATTACCAAACGCGCCTTCTTATCGTCCTTCTCCGCTCTCTCTGGACGGACGCCTTTCCTGGGCTCTCTGGACCGCCTTGCGCCAAACGCCCCGCCGCCTTTGGCATTACGCTATGGAGCACAGCACAGCAAGCTCTCTTATGAGCAGCTTTCCAATACCTTTTGAGTTACGATACTGTAATAGACTCGTTACTCTGAGCCTTGACAAAAACACGGTGGTTGGATGTGTTGTTATCCCACGAGCGCTGTGTTCGAGGCTTCACTAGTCGCCCGTATAAGGCTTCTAACCGGGAAGGGCAGAGAGGGAAGAACAGTATTACTCGTGCTCAGAAACCCGCCATTAGTCTCCTAGTCTGCGAAGCACCCCCCGCCCGGTCACCCGCTTACTTCATTCACGGTCCCGATAGTGTCGGGTCACTGCATGTTAATAGACTTATACACAGGAGTCTTCTATGCCCGTTACATCTCATCTTCATATCACGCATTCGAGGAAAAAAATAGATCAAGAGGCTAAGTGATTGAAAAAAAAAACTGCAATAGCAAAGATTCCACAAACTAAATGCTTACTTTCAACCTATTAACTCAATCACATTTAGACATATACCAATCGACACTAAAGTTGTCCCTTCTACAAAATCGCAACCCCAAATAAGACTACGGCAAATTCTCCAATAGCAACACCATTCTTCCCGGCTACATTTCTGACAGGTGCATCGGCAGATGAGGCAATAGCGGAGCTGGCAGCGCCAGGGGCAGGGGCAGAGATGGCAGTAGGGGGGCTAGGTGGCACTGATGCCTAGGAGCTGGAGAAAGCGCACTAACGTAACGTCAGAGGGTTTGTCTTATCCTTCCGCAAGAGACAGTGGACTTACAGCAGTAGGCCCCCTTATCAATCGATCTGAGCATCTCAAGGCACAAGACGGGATATAGAAATCAAAGTCGCCGTCAGCATCATGATCAATCCTTGCGCCAACAGAAACAAAACCGATAGTGAGCAAGATGCACGAGATAGTCAGTAGACTGCTTAGGGGGCTCTTCAATCCTGCGTTTAGGGCGCTTCCGCCCGTAGAGCCAGAAGTCATTCCATTCAAAGAACTAAAGGCAGACAGAATGGCTGAGCTAGCAGTCCCCCAGGCCGAGCTATTGCTAAAGGAACACCTAAAAATGCTATGGGGACGACGGCCCCAGAAGAAATAGAAACACCTAAGATCTTACAACATCTTTTTAGATAGTGGGAAGTTGTCAGCAAGCGAATCATATCGAAATAAAATCGGAGTGAAGAATAAAAAGTATAGCAATGAAAAGAATAACCTTCATCAAGACTACGTGGGTATTGGATTATAGGGTAGATAGTTCCGTGGCAAGGCAATATGTTAAAGCCCACCGGGTCCCAGAAGATATCTGTACGGACGGGACGTCAGTTCTGGAATGTTACACCTACCGGTTGGAGATGAGAAAGTAACATTATGCATGCAGTCTAATGACAGGCTTTATACCGGGAGGTCATCACTTATCTTTTTGAAGGGGTAGACTACTCGAGTAATAACTTCACCAGAAACCTTCAGAACTACAATCGGCCTTGTTAGCACTTAAGGTTTCTCTCACTTTTATTTCCAACAAATACCCAACAAACACCACGTTGAGGTTCGTCTTCAATAGCAGTACTAGCCGATTTCAAAAGTATTCGGACACCTTGGCACTAGTTTGTGTGAGTTTTGGCGCCAAGGTGTCCGGATATTAAAAAAATCAGCTTGCATCATACTGTGGCGGGTGCACTGCAAGGGTATTAGTAATCATTTCTTAAATTGGCGCGCAATCCCTGGAGTGTCCCTCTTTACGAAAAGCTTATCTGTGTAAGCGTAGCTTTGAACGTATCCTGAATCTAGGCCAAGGGTATCTTTGAAGCACCGCAACTGTGGAAACTTGTTAATACCAGATCATCTGGAATACCCCTATTCGGGTTCCTAATAAATACTGTGCTTGAGCGCTCGAGTGTCCCCAAGGATCCTTTCATCCCTTAGACAGAGCTTCACTATCGCTACTTTCCCACTTTTTTACGTAGTCGCAATCGTGAAAGTATTCTAGAGGTTCTCCGAGTTCTACCTCATCGGACTGTGCATTTATCATCGTTGCGCTTGAGTTGAGAAGAGGCCGCTGCAAGAGCAGTAACCAAAGAGAGTGAAGATGCGCCCAAAGACGCAAGAAAAGAAGTCAAGACCATTCTGTTTTCAGCGATTGACGACATTAGTTCCTTTGTGATTAAAAAGGACTAGGACGACGACAGCGATCAACCGAGGGAAGTGGCGGAAGAAACTCAGTGAAAATGGCTGCTGGAATGAAACGGATTGAGAAGAATCAGGCATCCCTCTATCAACCCCTGCTCTACTGTCTCGTGCAATGGGGCATGCCATGAGTACCGTAGAGGCTAGCACAACAAATCTAGAGCGGAGAACACTTCGAACCAATTGAATGGGATATAAATTGCCTGAGCCTGCACAGGACTACCGGTAGATCCAGTGGCACAAAGCTTAACAAGCACAGCAGTTATGCATATCTGAACCGACGGGATATCGGTAACTTACCTACCTTGTGTTAATATCGTTTCCTTGAATTAGGCCGCAGACCACGCCTTCTCCTCGTAGTTAAGGATCAAAACTAGATCGTTGCGATAATAAGGGTACGGCGCAAGTATCACAACGAGACTAGAGGACAGTTAGGCCATCATGAGGGAGGAAATATCGGGACACAAGTAGTCTCCATGGGGATTTTTTCCCTCTAAGTGCTTCCACCAGTGCTCGAGTAGGGCACCATAAAGCCCCTGTATACAATACCAGTACCGGTAGTCTGCCGGTATCGTGTGTTTAGGATGATGGGCATTGTGCAGCACCGGTAGCACGCACCTAGTTTTCTCTCGATGCATATATTATGCAGACCACACAGCCTGTCGATTAAGGAGAGAGTGCCTGTCGTGAGAGGTCCTCGGTTAGATCCGAAGCACCGAGCGCTCGCATTCCAAGGATTTCGCTTTCATAACCCTACTGTAAGTCCATGTTCGAGGGGGAGCACGCTACCGTAGATGATATTCAGGTCATCTAATAAAAGCTTCTACAGGGGATTTTCTTTTTCTTCGCGCCCAGGCGTTCAACCATTTACAAGTAACGGCTACTAGCAGTTCGCAGACTTTGACATACCGATGGTGGGGCTCTCGGAGACTTTCCTACTTGAGTCAGCACAATAGCATCGAAGAAAAAGAAATCAACCGTCTCACTGAGATTGATTTTGCCATTGTTTGGGGCTGGGATAGAAGCCTCCCCTCCCCGTCAGACACCTTTAGACCGGATAGTTGAAAGGGAAGACCACTAGAAAAAGTGACAGCAGTTGGATTCATATGACTTGTAGCCGAATACAAGGATGAGAACCTGGTGAAGACTTAGATAACTATTCTTGGGACCCCATACCGGTAACAAGTGTTCGCAGATGCTACTACAAGAGTAGCGAACAATCAAATTCCTAAGACCCATACCGTAGGGTGTGGCTTCTCTTTTCTTTTTTTTGGAGGGGAGAGGTAGAAATGGGGCTCGTGATTGATGGTCATCTATGCAAAAAAGTTTAGCCCGCGTACTGTACTGTACTGTACTGTACTGTACCACATTCTCTCGGGTACGGTGGCTTAGGAACCACCTCTTCCAATAAATCATTCACATAGCACCCCTAGTTGGCTGTGTGGTCTTTGGTAATCGCATATTGAAACAAGGCTACTGAAATCGCACGAATGGTGGGTTATGACCAAGATATTGGATAGGACAGCTGTGTTTTTATTTTTTCTTCTATTTCAAACTGGCCCGCCAAAGGTGTCCCGATTCGACAAGGTCGTAGAGTCCTTCCTACTCCTACGGACTTGTCGTTGCTGCTGCAATAGCAACCAACTTTCTTCGTCGTTTCGACATCGCTATACAACATTGTTTCCTCCCATCATCTCTCCTCCCTTCCCACAATAAACTTACTAATCTGCTCCCTTGGTTCCTTCACCCTTTCACTCTTCCTTCTTCTATCCTTCACCTAGCTGTTTTTTTTGGGGGCTTTTTGGTAACGGCTCAACCTGTGTTTTTCGGTACATACCGGTACAGGGGAGCTGGGTTTTGAACTCCGGTAGGGCAGCTGCACCTTGAACACCTTTCTTCTCACAACAACTGCGGAGAGTAAAATCTCTTATACATCAACTTGCTGGCATCGGTCTCTTTTAGAAGGGAATTTCATCTAGCTTTCCCATTTTGAACCGTGGGCTCTGGGCGAAGTATATCCCGTGGAATATTTTCGCCGGAGGAACGGGGGCTGGCCGCCAGCTGCGCGCATCGCCATTTATCGTGTGCTCGCTATTCTTCCTCTCTCTTCCTCTCTCTCTCTCTTTCCCACGACACTCAACACCTCATAATCACAAATCGCAAGAAACCATAGTGGTTACTTAAATTACTTTCACTCCACCGGTATTATTCCCCTATAGCTTGATTGCTCTTGTTGCTTTTATTTTATCTCATGAGAAATGCCGCCTTTGCCTTAATTTTTTTTTACCTGACCCCCAACGATTGGTTAAGTGTCATCACGCCTAATTCCTTCCCTCTTTCCTTCTCCCTTCCCTTTCCCTTCTTTTCTCTTTCTTGATCAAATTACATCGCGAACTAGGCCTCTCTAAATATTTAGCCCAAACCGGCAAGGGTGGTAAAATATCAGTTTTACTGTTCTTGCGGCGTTTATCGGTTTTCGCCTGCTTTTGTAGAGAAACATACCCTAACTAATCCCGCATAGAGAAATTTGGCCCAGACACTGGGGACTTTTCTTTGCAGCTGTCCATCACATCACACTTCGGATACACAACGCTAACGACAACCGTCACTTCTGAAATAATCCTGTAAGTTTACCTTCACCCAACACCATTTCTCGCACCCTCCCCCCGTCCTTTGCATATAATTTTTTACACGTACACCCCCACCACTTCCCTCCATTTCGACGTTTCTTATATTCTATTTACTTATGATCGCTTGCTTGCCCATAACGCCCCTTTACTTACCTTTCAACGTTTCGTGTCACGCTATGCATTTTCCCTAGTTATTGATACTCCTCCACACACTCGCTGACTTGAGATATCACAGCCCCCATTTTATCTGTAAATATCTCTTGCTCGTTTCTCTTGACCGAAAAAAAAAATATTATAATGAGTCGAGCGAAACAGCGAAGCAGCCAACGTGGCCCGCGCCCTAGAGTGGGTCGTCCTCGTGGGAGAGGGAGAAAAAGTGTCGACCAGGGGAGTGCCGCTAATGCCTCAATAACTCCAACACCCCCTCCTCAAGAGGGAGAGTCTATGGAAGCCGAAGAGGCGGAACCGGAACATACTGTTCCGACTCCGGCCCCTAGAACTTCCGCGCGGCAACCAACGATGCCCTTACAAGCTACGCTCCGGCGACGGAAGGGAGCTCAAGATAGCTGTATAGGCAATAAGGCTTCAAAGGAGAGCCCGGTACATATTGAAGCTCCAAATAACCCAATAGTGGAGGTGCCAGGAAATCAAGAGCGCCTTGGCGACGAAGGTGAAGGCGTTGACGGGGCCGGCAATAGTGAATTGGAGAATCGTGGTGGGGGGGATGGAGGGGATCACGATGAGGATGGTCATGAAGGCAGAGATGAAGAGGAGGGCGAAGGTGAAGAGGAGGATGTACAAGAGGAGGATGAACAAAAGGGGGACGAAGGGCCTAATAACGAGCGACCACCCAAGAGGAGACGCACCAAGCTGGATATAGCCCAGGAGGGTCCGGTAGGCCCCTCTGCTAGTACAGATAAATCACCACCTTCTAGTACAAAAGCTGGAAGAGCTGGATCACGGGGTGGAGCTCCTATAGCAAAAGGCAAGGGAGGAACAGAAGCAGTAAGGGGTAGAGGACGGCCTGGGCGGGGAAAGGGCAGCCGCCAAACCCGAGGTCCAGGTTCTCGGGGGGGCAAAGGCGCATACCGACCTCGGAAGCCAAAAGGCGGGCCCACCAATGGGGAAAACCCTGTTAAGATGGCTGCTGCTGCTGCTCCCGCAAAAGAGCCCAAGGCGCAGTGGACTACTAATGATGCAACAAAATACGACTGGACTTCGGAATTGCGAAAAGATGTATCAATTGTGCGTCCAACTAAAAATCTTACGCTTGCCCAGTTGAGCGTAACAGTTACCAAAAAACCAGCTTCCCTTGAACAACTAAAGGAACGTCAGTGCGCTCTCAGGGACACTGCCAAGACTTATTCTAAGACTATGGTAAACTTGAATCGCGAGCGTGCAAGCCAGGCTTTGAAAGACCTAAAAAGCGATAAAGATTGCTTCCTCAAAACACCCTTTTACCAACAGGTCCAAGGACGGTTGGAGAAGAAGGTACAAGGTCGTATCTCCGCGCTAGAAAGAGAGCTCAATTTTAAAAAAGGGAATGCATCGAAAGTATTGAAGGCTGACCAGTGGGCTGCCCGAGAAGCATTTGAGGTCAGTATACTTTCCTTGGGAATTCTTTTATAATATTTTGAGGTTGACGCACCCTTTCCTATAAAGACGAATTTTGTTGAGTTGTGTGAACGTACAATTCAAAGGTTTTTACGGGAAGGGCACGAGCTCTCAGAGCTATGGGCCGTAAAGGACCCGTATCTGAATGAACATGTGTTGCGGAGATGTAAACTTGACCATATTGATCAGGTTACAATGACAGACCTGATCGAAAGCTTCATTACACGTGAAGGCCGAGACCGCTCGGTCTTAGACCAACCCCAAACTGTCACCCGGTCCAATCAGGGATTGTATGATCGAAAGGTTCTTGAGACTACAGCTGAGCGACACAGGAGAGCATTTAGCGCTATTGTCTTAAGAGAACTCAAGGGGATGGAAATGCCCCCGGTATCGCCGCCGCCCGTCAGACCCCCGGAACCCACCCAGTGGGAGGTTTCCATGAGCAATGGAGAGAGCACCGCAGGGGATAACAGTCCTTCCGATGCTGAGGTAACTCCGCCCGACAACGAAGGAAACTCGAATGAATCGACTTGGACCAGTGGTCTCCAATTTGTGTTGGATTGTAAGATTCCAATGTTTCTTGTTTGCTTTTATCCGTACTTTCTTTGGCTTTAAACTAACTGACATGATACCAGCCCAAAATAATCGAAACGACCCTGCACAATTTTCCCGCTCAAGGAGGGTTACGACACGCGAAGGATGGGCCATGGAAGCGCTAATACAATTCCGCAATGGAGTAACTGAGTTCCCCCAAGAAGACGAACCCTCTGCCGATGACGTAGAATATACCAGCCAACAAGACTTATCCGATGGCGGGGATGAGCCAGAGCCAGGACCGCCAGTCAAAATACCACCAAGACGAAGTCTTTTCTCTCTTCATGCTGGTGAAGTACGCTCTAAGCTAGGGCCGAAAACAAGCGTTTTACAAACTAAGGTACTCCCCCCCAAGAGCTCTGTAGAGGCTAGCTCTGCACCACACAGATCCAACGCTGGATCCCTATCTCCACTATCAGCACCTGCCAGCCATTCTGGCTTTGCTCCCCCAGGAAAGGATGTTTGCAATCCTCCTCCACCTGTGGCAATTAGTCCGGCTGGCGAGCCTCAAGTGGCTCAGAATGGCTTCCTTGTCAATAGCAATACTACTTGTGACGTGCATGGTCAGTCTACCCCACCCATATCTGATCCTAATCCCCCTTCTAGCATAAATAAGCAAAACTTCCTCAAATCTGATGTTTTACTCCGACACGATGGTATGAGGAAAGCTAACGTAGTTGGGATTCACTTTCCCACATGGTGATTTAAAGACAAAAAGGGCAATACTTTGGCACCAACTGACAGGCACATTAAGACCCCAACACCGAGTAAACATTCCACATCATCAACAAAACGATTGCGAGATGGCACGAGGAAGGAGAATTTAGATCCATCATATAGCACTGATAACCCTCAGAATACTGTCAACAGCCTCCCAGCACTTCCCAAGCCTACTCTAACAGAAGGTCCGAGACCGACGGCCGAAGGTGAAATCACCAGTGGGCATGTAAATCCACTAAGGGAGTCTTCAGCATCGGATAGTGGACCCTTCGTTGGGAATGCCCCACCACCTAACGGTGATTCGAGTGGAGGCCGTCCTAATGGAGCTGGCAGGAAACTGCATACTCCCTCCGCGACGAGCAAGGCTGATGGTCGAAGATTTCCCCATCCTCCACTCTCAAAGCCCATTCGTAGACAAGATGTTACAGCTAATGAAGAGGCATGTCGCAACCTACTTAGCTATAAACCAAACCATACTAACTTTTTACAGAAGAGGCGGGATACTGTTAATACCAACCACCCCAAAGTCAGCCCCTCAGCAAGGCACATCAGGGATAAGTCTAGCACAAGGCCGCCTCCGAGTTTGACTGAGTACACCCAACCGGGGATTAAGTCTCCCGCAGCTCCCAAAACGTACAAAGAGGCTCATGCAGATGCGAATGCAGCCGTGGCCAACTCACCTACCTCTCCTAGAGGTTCACGGAACATCAATAATTCATCACAGGCTAGTTGGCCGAATAAAAGAACGCAGGGGGACGTTTTTCACAATATCCCACAGGATTTATTCCCACCAGACGCAATTTCCGCAGCACGTATTCAGCAAAAGGCGGCTGAAAATAGTGCTAGAGCGGCTGCCAATAGCTTGAGTTCGTCGGGTTATCCTCATATAGTACCGAGGCCTCCCTCAAAGATTACGCCAATGAATTACCCAAACTACGGCCCTTCCAACGGTGGCTCATCGGTCAATATTCCAAACTTCATCCCACGCTCATATCCGGCCAATAGAGGTGCCGCAGTTCCGCAGCCGTATGAATATGCCGCTCCAAATTCTTCGGTTGCTCGTGACGCTCGACCGCCTCAGCCTTCTCAGCCCTCTCATCCTCCTCCTTGGACTGATGTGGGATACACGTATCCCGGCCCCCAGCCACCTTCAACGCAGTTCCAACCACCTAGGGACAGTAACCATGATAGGCCCCCGGCGCAGCCTTCTGACAACAGGACCCACATCATTAACAGACCACCTCCCCGGCAGTCGGCGGCCCCTTCTACGGATTACGGTAACTACATAAACAATGGCCATGTGGGCCCTAGCAATGGATCCTACACGCCACAACAGGGCCATCAGTCGTATGTTCCCCAGTACAGCGGGGCTCCCAAACAAGATCCGAACCATAATAGGCACCCCTACGAGAGCATGCCGTGGCCTCCCCCCGCAACCCCAACGCCTATCCTGAGCGGTAACACATCCCATACTCATTCTGCTTCGCGGGCTGTTCGGTCACATGACAGCCTCTACTCCCACTCCACCTTCAGTACCCCGGCAGAGAGCAAAACCTCCAGCGTCAATACCTCACAACCAATCAGATATTATATTGGTGATGGTGTTTATAAGACGGCGCCTGCCCCTATCGACAAGCCACTAATGCCGCATCGGCCACAAGATACTGTTTTTGAAGAGGATGTCTATTCGAGAGACCTCAACCTCATGGCTAGGAACGGAACTTGGAAAGGCCAGCAGCAACACCCACCACACATGCCCACCGAAGACGCCCGAAGGGGAGGCAGCGGGGGTAATTGATTGGCCCTGCGCCCTGCTTTGGCAGGTTTGTCCAGTTCGAGCCCTTTTAACGAAAACCGACAACCCATATTTTACCCCACTTTCCAGAATTACCCCCTTGGAGGAGTTGGATATATGTTTACTTTTTTTTTTGAGGGCGATGGCCATTTTTGGTTCCTACTGTATTTTTCCTCTACTCCTTTTCTTCATCATTTCATCATCCACCATCACTATTGCACCTCTTACCTGTACATTTTTTTTTTTAGAGTTTTCCCCTCTTTCCCTCGATATTGAACGCCTTTCGTCTCACTTTGCTTATTTTGAAACTAGCACCATTGTATGATGCTCTCGAAATGTTTTTTTTTACGCGAAGGGGAAAAAAACAAGGAAACGAAGGGGAAAAAATAGTTTCGATATTCCGTTTTTTTCAATAGGCGTTTCTCATAGATGTTTGTTTTTGGGGGTCTTGGGTTTTTCTTCTTTCCAGACTTGTTGATAAGGTGCTAAGCACGAATGAGACAGTGTTTTTCATTCAAGCTAAGGAGGACATCTTCCCTGAGGAAGGCGGTGGCACTACGTGTTCGGCATCCTATCAGCTAGCCCATTTTCTCTCTTTTTATAGTTTAATGTACGCATACGGTAGTTAAGGCAATTGTTATTGGCTGGGGTGTTTCAGTTACACCCTTACAGTATATCTGCTAAGTGACGATCGAGTGAACTATACCGTAGTCTAGTGTAGATAAAGCTAGGATAGCCTAGAGTAGGTGATACCCACTAGCCCCATAGTAAAGACATTAAGATTAGGTTAGGGCAGGCTAGTATTAGCACTGCGCGGGTATGCTGGGTTTGGTTGAGACGTGCTTGTCCGCCCAGCGGCCCAGACGGAGGAAGGGAGAGAGGCTAGAAGTCATAGGTGAGTGATCAGCGGTGACGTAACTGGTCAGGCCCCATTGAGAGGATGGAAATAGGGAGCTCTACGAGGAGGTCATCAGCCGATAACTTCCCCACTAGATTAGAACAGCTGTTGCAGTCCCGAACGTCCCCCTCCCTCTGGTCCATATAATAATACCATCATAACAAAACCAACATCAGCACACCAAGGGGTGGGGCAAAAGTGACATTTGGGGGGCCCCCCCCCCCCCCCTTTGGATCGATTTGGGATTATATAATTCACAATCGCAACCTCCGAAACAGATGCGGGAGAATGAGCACGAGTATGAGGAGAGAATACTGGAGGAGAGCTGTAGGGGTCGCGATATAGGAGGGGCCATGTACTGACGGAAGCGACGATGAGAACTCAAAAGACTGACAAACGATATTAAAAAAAGGAAAGAAAGAAAGAAATCTTCACTAAATTAGGGTTGGTTATACACTACTGTGGGTATTATAAGTCGATGCTCCAAACTCGCAAGAGTTCATGGCTCCTTCCGGAGTTTGCAGTGATTTACGAGGAAGGTCCGGCGGATATGTATCTACACTCCTTCCTTTGCTATTACGGTGGTTTGCTAGAGGAACAGAGGGGCATATAAAGATGCGTGTGTTGCTTTCGTTATGTTTCCTTATATATACACTCATATCCTTGCTACTACCCCAGAGAGGGGAAAGAAGGCGGAAAAGAGATAGTGAATTTTATGAGCATAGCCTTTTCATGCCAGAATGAAGTCTTAAGCAGATAGCTTCATTCTGCTGCGCTATTTATTGGTTGTTCGAGCGGTTTTGGTGGCGGGTGCTGGGTGAAGGGTTGTTTATGCTTTACTAAAGCATTGTACCAATAGCCTAAGACGACACCGGAAACCAATGACACAGCATTTTTTTTGTTTT
>Ga0307507_10003718_pt1 | contig 28748 bp, 31 predicted proteins | sample 7_EM_MG_FD_207223 | JGI IMG/M metagenome (GOLD analysis project Ga0307507, IMG submission 207223) | Populus trichocarpa ectomycorrhiza microbial communities from riparian zone in the Pacific Northwest, United States - 7_EM | ecosystem: Host-associated > Plants > Roots > Unclassified | place... | reverse complement strand
AACAAAAAACCCAAAAAACAAAAAAAAAAAAAAAAAAAAAAACATACAGAATTAATACAGATAATGGACCAAAAACTCTTCTACCCCTCGTCCCGAGCGACGATTCTGCACCACTACGTATTTAGTCCCCTCTCTCTCCCCTCGTTAGAGAAATCTTTGTGCCCTGGTTAATCAATCAATCTAATGAATGAGTGCAATAATATTATTATTACATGTAGTCACCACGCCTAATAGCGGTCGAACACCCAGCAGCCATAAACGGCAATATGAAGAATACACTGTTGTTTGTCGGCGGGCTCGGGCATGGAATTCATACAGTTCCTTATGTGAGTCCGCTGATCGACGCGGTTACCGGGGCGGGCTGGAGTTTGGTGGAGGTGCTGCTTTCGAGCTCGTACAAGGGGTGGGGGATTGGGTCTATCGCTCAGTAGGTTTGTCCTGAGGGGTAGGGTGGGAGGAGGAGGGGGGGGGTTGCTAATGAATTTAGAGATGCAGAGGAGATATCAGCTTGCGTAGGGTACTTTCGAACAATTAGGGGCGGGAAGTTAGTACTTATGGGGCATTCTACTGGTGCGCTATATACCCCTAGATGGAGTTATCGGGAGTGCGCTAAGTTAATGGGTGGACAGGTTGTCAAGATGCCTTAGAATACCTAACTAAGCACTCGGCCGTCATTGACGGCGTTATATTCCAAGCTGGCGGTAAATACCTCCCCTTCTACCCCCCCCCCCTTCCCTCCCCCTCACCACTAACCCCGTTGCAGTATCGGACCGCGAATCCGCAACCCTAAGCCAATCCCCAGACCACCTCTCCGCTAGCCTAACCCATGCCCGCTCTCTAATCGATAGTACTCGTGGCGCCGAGATCATCCCCTCGCACTTCCGCTCTCCGGGATACACTGACACCCCCGTGTGCGCCCAGCGTTGGTGGGACCTGAACGCTTTCGCCGGGGCCGACGATTACTTCTCCAGCGACTTGAACGAGGAGATGCTGACGCGTACGTTCGGGATGATCATGCGTAACACCAATGTCCTGTTCCTCTTTTCCGCTATGGACCAGTTCGTACCTGCATGGGTGGACAAGGAGTACCTGCTCAAGCGGTGGTACCTGGCCTGCGCTTTGGGTGGCGCGGTGGTGGATAAAGTTGAGAGTGGGGTTATTAACGGGGCTAATCATGATTTTGAGGGGGTGGATGCTGGCGTGCTGGCGGACATGATTGGGAGGGTTGTTAGGTTTTTGGGAAAAGTTTAGTTTATTATAACCTTAGTTCTTGTGGCTGGAAAGGGCATGGGTGTCCCTTCCCCAGATCACTCGTTCTGCTTGCTTTTTGTTTCTTGGTATCAACATTCCCCGCTTTGTTGGGCGAAGCGAGTGATAGTTTGTGAGGTAGAGGCCAACATACTGGTATCATAATATCATGATAGTTCATTTGTGAGTAGTAGCATCGTGTTTTACCGGTGAGAGGTTTATATCTTCAAAGAACTAGAATTTAGATGATCGGCCCACAGTACTTGAATTAAGGACTTTCCTGGGACCATCAGATAGAATCACAAGAACCCCACTCTAAAATCACCTAATTGGCATTGTCATTGTAACATTGTATTGATCCCCTGATTGCTATAGAAACCTTTCCTAAGATTCGGTAAAAAGAAAGAAAGAAAAAAAGCTAACTATAAGGAGGGTCATAGCTTCATTTGCATTTTTTCCCTCTTCTTATCTGAGGACGACTTTAATGCCGTCAGTCCCTTACAATTGGTTGGCAGTGTTAAAATCAGAGAGAGCTTCCTTGACACGAGCGCTCATGGTCTTTTCGCCCTCACGGACCCAGACACGGGGACTATTCCAGTGTGATTAGCTAGGCCCTTATTGGTGAGAAGAATGAGTGCCTTACTCAAAGTACTTCTTGTTTGGCTTATCTTCACCCTCAGGGTTTCCGACCTGAGATGCGATAAAGTCCTTTTTGTTGAGGACGTAATCGCGAATACCGGTCAAATATGCGTATCTAGAGGGAAATTTCAGTACCCTTTGCGAAAGAAAACAGAGCATGAGGGGGGCGTGTGTGGAGAAAGGCTTACTGGAGATCGGTGTCCAAGTTAACCTTAACAACACCATGCGAGATGCCAGCAGTAAACTCCTGCTTGCTGCTACCAGACCCACCGTGGAAGACCAGGAAGAGGGGCTTGTCTTCCTTGCAGTTGATCTTCTCTTTGGCATAGGCTTGATGCTTTCCGAGGAGCTCAGGATGCAATTTAACGTTTCCGGGCTTGTACACACCATGGACATTTCCGAAAGCCGCGGCGATAGAAAAGTAGGGAGAAACAGGGGAAAGAGCTTTGTAAACTTCGTAGATATCTTCGGGCTGAGTGTAAAGGGAGTTGTTGTCGACACCAGTGTTATCAACACCGTCCTCTTCACCTCCAGTGATACCGATTTCCTATAAATGCGTGAGTGCTTGAACAATAGGGCCGTAATTGTGTCTCGGAGTATACCATCTCGAGCCACTGTTTCATGGGAGCGGCACGTTGCAAGTACTTCTTGGTGGTAGCGATGTTCGATTCCTTGTCCTCCTCAGACAAGTCGATCATGTGGGAAGAGAAGAGAGGCTCTCCGTGCTCGGCAAAGTACTTCTCATCGGCATCAAGCATGCCATCTAACCAGGGGAGGAGCTTCTTGGCGCAGTGGTCGGTGTGAAGGATGACCGGAATACCGTAGGCAGGGGCAATTGAGCGGATATAGTTGGCACCAGCAATTGCACCAGCGATGGATGCAAACTGATCGGTATTTGAGACACCCTTTATAGTAGAGCTGTTAGTAGAGACTGAGGAGAATAATAGGGAGCAAATACCTTCCCAGCGAAGTAGGCCGCACCTCCCTGGGACATTTGCAAAATCAAGGGAGACTTTGCGTCCCTGGCTGCTTCAAGAGAAGCAACAACGGTTGAAGAAGAGGTAACATTCTGCAACGCTATTGGTCAGACATCTTGTTAAACATGAGCAACGAATCCGTAGAACCTACAATAGCAGGAATAGCAAACTTGTGTTCCTTAGCGTATTTAAGAAGCTGTTCGTTTAAAACCAAAACGTCAGATGTTTGTAATGATTGATTGTCGAAGTTTTATTCGGAAACGGAAAAATGTTGATGCGGGATTTGGGCCTCACATTCAAAACGTCATCGCCAACAATGACACCAGACTTTCTGGAAAGGACATCGAGGGCACCCATGTTGACTGACTGGTTGATCTAGGATAGCAATTGCTATATGATAATGTTAGCACTGACAGTTGTGAACTTTTGCTCACGCACTCGCAGAGGCCTTTTGATCCGTTGGAGGGGGGGATGCGAATAATAACCACCTGAGAAGTACATGTACACAGAGTAAAATGGGGGTAAAAAAGAAAGAAAAAGAAATGTTGTGGGAGAGAAGAGTAAAACTCACTGGAGATATGTTTAACTTAAGTTTGAGTGATAGAGGAAAGATCTTAAGGCTAAGGATGCTGGCTGGATAGGGAGAGAGGGAGGGAGAGATTAAGATGACAAGGGAGGAAACAAATGTTGGTGGGAAAATTCTGTTCCTTTTGTATCATAACTGGACAGAAGGGCTTGGAACCTTGTCTGTGAGGAATGGTGGGGCTATAGTTTGTTTCACGTTAAATCCTAGAATTACTACTGCATAAGTTTAGTTAAGAGGCGGTAGTGAGCGAGAATTCTTGGAAAGATATGAAGAAGAAAAAAAAGAGAATTCAATCCTTGCTTGCAAACTATGTACGTAAACCCATTTTTTTCCACTCAGCTTATTTCTTCCGCGTGGGCGGCGGGATGAGCGTACCGTATCTCGGCGGGGGAAGGAGGGGTGATGCGATGTGAGTTACCCTCATCCTGATAAACGTAACATTTCATCCTAAAACTTCTCCCCCACTTTTAGATACTGCATAAAGTGAGATCTGTGCGGTTGCGTGATACTAGTATGTAGTAGTATACTCGAGCACAGTATTCGACAACAGCGTCAATCCCAAGAAAACAAACGGAGGCAATGACACACAATCTTTGTTCAAATAATTTAGGATATCTTAGGCGCATACACACTTATCAAATAGCTTTTAGTCTCTGCAATGTGGGACATAAAACGGAAAGCGGGGTGGACTAGGTTTCGTAAGGAAAATAAAAGTGAAGATTATCCCAGTGGACCTGATCGCCGTTCCCCGGGACCACCTATGTTATTGTTTTCTATGCTTCCTCTTGCTTCACGACCATGACTTTCCGCCTTACAAAGTCATTTGCTCCCTTCATGCTGATCTCGAAATCAAAAGTTCCCAGTGACTTAAGCTTATCCCCCTCTGCACCCTTACCCGCAAATTTAATATTTTCAGGACCAACCACGATTCGTGATCCCTGTTTTCCGTTCACTGCAGCAATATTCCTCACAGCAGTTGCAATATCGGTGGGTGTAACTGAACCGTGAATAGCAGGCTCGTTCGGGGCGATCGTAGAACGGGAGAACATGAGGTTCGGAGGAATAAATGAGTCGAGGAGTGCAATTGTTTGCGTGGGCTAGCGGCGATGAATCAGCACACTCCAATAATGACCTCCTAATACGATTGAACTCACCGTAAGTAGTTCAATCGCGACCTTAGGCTTCTTCTTCTGGACCCCAGTGTTCATGAACATGGGATCACGGTGCTTCAGGGTCCCAGCCGGCATGCTCTTCAGCATATGCCTAGTAACATAGTCGGCTACCCCCTGGGGAAACCTGAATACAATTCAAATGAGCCAAAGAACCTGGACCAGCTCGGGCATCGGCATGCCCCGAGTGTGATGAGGAATTGAATTCGAACGGGGAGCCAAAGTATACCATTCCCCTACAATCGTTAGTAGAGGATCAAACAATAGCGGGAGTCAATGCCAGCGTACTTCTCATTCTCCCTCTTAGGATTTGTAGGACAGTCCCTGTGAATTGTTAGTTGATCTTCTATGACTGGGGCTATCCACCCTGTGATTGCACCTTGTTTGCCAAACCTCGGGACATCCTTCGTCAATTGGACTGTAATTGTAGGAATCTTCCGGGTTCTTTTCTTGCCTCGAATTTGATGGAGCGCTCCTCCAGCTAAACGGCGAATGCACGTTGGACACGAAGGTATACTAAAAAATCCCATCGTGGTGGGGTGAGAGGGAGGAGGGGGAGAAGTAGGAGGTGATTTTGCGCTTAGCACGGGTTTAGACGATGCATGGAGCGCTCTACCGAGAACTTTCAGAGCCTCTTCCGCTCCACAAGCCCGAAATGATAGAGCGCTCCCTTTTACTGGAAAATACCCTCATGTAACACTTTAAGATCAGATGGAGATTCGCCAGAGAATATTCTTTACAAAGTTCCATACATGAACCAGCGCTTCGCCATTTCTCGTGTGCAGAGCCTCATCGAAGGAGTTATGACATCCGAGATCGTCTCGAACGGGATTTTAGACTCCCGGCGAAGCATTCACCCTTTGTCAATTTGGTCCCGCCTACCACCATAACCATCACTTCCTCCCCAAATGGTGAACCAGCCAAACAAAGGTGGCTGACAAAGGCTAATGTTCTCTTGCCCGGACTGGTGGATAGATATTTTCATCATGTCAGAGTCCACCCCCGAACCCCCCTCCCTCTTCTTCACTTCTGCCCTCGCTCCCTACCCTGCCCCCCGCAAAACCTACCCTGTTAGATCTTTACCCCTCCGGACTCCTGCTTCCCGGGCTAAGACCCTTTGATAGTGGGAAAAATAAATAAATATTTCGTGCCCATACTCCCGTGTCAATCCTATAACTGCCTTCGCTATTAGTCCCAGACTGAATTCCATGGAGCGGTGATGAAACTCGCCTCATTCGTTTGGTTCGCTTTCCCGCAAATCCTGTTACCTTAGGACCCGGGAGACCACAGGAGAAAGTTTTCCCGAAAACACCCAAGGCGAAAGAACAGTCACGATGATGCCTCCTTCGGGGGATAAGCAGCTCACGCTCGCATACGCAGCCGGGGCCTCTTTGGCTGCAGTCACCTTGGTCTATGTCTTTGGTCCAACTTGGCTCATTGATTCCTCCAATAACTCTTCAAGTCAGCGACGAAAAGGGGTGGTTGGTTTGGTTAACACTGCCAATGATTGCTTCGTACGCACTACGAAAAAATGAGTTTTGTGGAGCGCCTAGCTAACCAGGCGAAACAGATAAACTCGATATTACAAGCGTTGGCTGGGCTTGGGGAACTAAGAGCTTACCTCGTCCAGCAAACGAGAAATGCAAGGGCTAATAGGGAATTAATTGGCTTAAAAGTTGATCGTAAGCCATTCCTAACCGGAGCCTTAAAAGATATACTTGATGGTGGGTCTTGTGGAAAATCAGTGGACATAATTGGTGCCTGGACTGACCACAACCCCCAGGCCTCAATGAGCGACCTATACGCAAGAAGACAATATCCGCGCGCCCTTTCTTAAACGTTCTAGAACGAGTTTTTCAGCAGCAAATATCACGGAGCCAACAAGATGCCCACGAGTTCTTGCAGGTTGTTGTGGAAACGCTGGCTGAGGAGTACCACCAACAAAAGAAAAGGAGTCAAGAAGCTATGAGACTACGCATAGAAAGCGAGAAAGCTTTACAGAGCGCTGATGAGAAATTTGAGGATGCCGGAGAGGAGGGATCTGAGAAACCCCAAGAGAAGGATGGCTTAGTAATTAAAGTAGAGGATCTGGACAAAAAGGAGGAAGACAAAAGGGAGTCCGAGGAGGGTGGCATGCCAATGGAAGGAAAATTGGAATCTGAAATTGAATGCTTGAAATGCCATTTCAAACCAAAATGTTCAGTCTCTACATTTGTGGTGCTCACGCTGCCAGTCCCTCAGAAGGTATCTTCCCATCAACTCGTCCATTTATCCATGCCATGCTAATTATTTTCTTCAGACTAGCGCCACCCTCTCCGATTGCATAGACGGAGTCTTGTCCACAGAATACATAGACGACTTCACATGCGCCAAATGCAGACTCCAACACGCCCTCGGGGCCTACTCTCGCAGACTAGAAACCGCATCTTCAGACTCTATAAAGAAAGAGTTAACATCTATCATTTCAAAACTCCAACAAGCCATCGAGACAGACCCCGAGAAGGCCCCCGAGGGCATCGAGCTCCCATCCTCCCGCCTCACTCCTAAATCCCGAATTGCCCGACGTACCCGCATGTCCTACTACCCCACCATCATAACCTTCCATCTCTCCCGCTCAATCTACGACGCCCACTCGTCCTCCCGCAAAAACAGTGCGAGGGTCTCTTTCCCAGAGGAGCTAAAAATGGGCGGTCTCCTGGACCGGAAAGGGTACAAACTCCTCTGTATGATAACCCATAAGGGCAGTCACGACAGTGGGCATTACGAATGCTTTAGACGGCAGATCGTGCACAGAGCCCCATACTCGACTCCCACGCCCGTGCCATCCTCACCTCCCACGCCGATCCCATCAAGCCCAAAATCCAGATCAACCGTTAAATTGGTACCAGTGGACACGAAGGAATCAACGAACGAAAACATAGCCTCTTCCTCAGAAACCCAGACTTTAGGCGCCCCCTCGACGTCGCCAGATTCATCGTCCTCGGCGCCGTCGGATTCCTCCTCAGCCTCAGATGGCAAATTCACGCCTCCTTCTTCAATATCTGCCCGTCCGAACGGAGATTCAAGCCCCACAGGGCTGACCGATTCGGACGTTGCCGAGTCCCCCATCCCTACCTCTGCTTGCTTACCCCCTCCTGCTTCCGCATCTAGTCCTGCTCTACCCCCACCACCATCAACCAAGACCTCAACGACAATAAAGAGGCTCAAGAAAAAGCATGGCAATGACAAGTGGTGGAGAATCAGTGACGAGAAGGTGAAAGAGGCGGGAACCTCGGACGTGCTTGGGATGCAGAAGGAAGTATATTTATTGTTTTACCAACGGAACTGCGAGGAATAAACCAGAGACACCATGGGCTGTATTATTTTCTTCCTCTCCCCCCCTTCTTGCTCTTCTTCGTTTCTACCAATCCTGTTTTGTAATGAACATGTATGTATAAGTCACATTGTGCCACAGGGCTCCTGAGTCGGAAGGCTTTTAAAGAGGATGATGTTGGCAACTTTGTTTGCTATTGGGTATACGATTGAATGTAGCTGTTATATTCGGATACCCCTCATCCAGCCATCCCTTATCATAGGTCCACAGGTATACATCAAGTTTTGGGAAATCGTTGGTCAGGCATCAAGGTCGAGTAGACTCCATCCTTTTCTTTTACCATCCTTTCCTTTGCGATGGCTCGCATTGATGGAGCTTTGGAAAGGTCACTTATACGATCAAGTGGCAGCACAAGGCCACATCTTGAGACATCAACATCACTCCTTCCATCCCACCAATTTCGTTGCATGTACATGGGCTTTGCAATGGCCATAGCCACAGACTTTTCAGTGCCGAGCCTGAAAAGCGCAAAATGAGAAACCAGGTAGAAGGAAGCAAAAGAAACGGATACCCCAAGGCCCTGTAACGAGGAAATGGAAAGAAGAAAAAACTACTCCCGAACTGACATATCAGAACATTTACATATCAAGCCACAAGGTAACTTTGTTGCGGCAATCGTCAAACCGCCAGTCGACTACAAGCTAAATTAAGAGGAAAGCCGTCAGCCGCAATAAATCTGGTCAAAAAAAGTTAGGTGGGTTTTCGAACTTACGTCCCGCAATTGAGAACTGCTGTCGATCGATCTATGAAGCCTTTGAGCGGGTTCTTCCGGAAATCGTCTCTGCGCTACTAGTCTCCGGCTTTACCGCCTCATCTCGTTTCTTGGCTTCCTTCTCCGACTTCTTCGGACGACCCGGACCTCTCTTCTTTGGTGGAGAAGCAGCATCATCCCCACCATTGCTTGCCCCACTATTCTCCCCTTCGCCATAGACAGCACCCTCAGCAAGCTTCGGTTTCTTAGCTTCCTTTCCAGCGTCCTTCTCGGCTTCGGCTAATTCCTGCGCAGCGGGTTTCTCCTCGCCCTCCACACGATCCCTCTTCTCGCCTATCTCGACTTCCTTCTTCCCCTCCTCATCCCCGTTTGCGTTATTCGGCTCTGCAGCCCCGGCAGCGGTCGAGGATGTAGCCGAGTCATTGGTAAGGTAGGTCGACTCTTTCGTGGGCTCGCTAGCTCGCTTGACGACGTCATTTCCGTCGCGCGCGGCATAAACTGCAGGATTCTTTGGGTCAGCGTTCTTGCAGACCCCCTTGCCCTTCGAAGTTATTTCCAGGGAGCCATGATCCTTTATCTCGGCTACGGTCCCCGCAGGGTGTCCGGATCCCCAATTCCATGGGACCGGATTTGTGCAAATAGGGAGAGAGTAGTGCTCTTGTAAGCTTTCTAAGCAACTATCCCCCCGCTTCCACTTCCTAGTTGATAGGTAATGGGTAATTTGCTTTCTTGGAAAAAGTCACAAGGGAGTTTGAGTTTGATGGAATAATGGATGGGACAGGCGGATGGAGGAGATGGATAGAAGGCCTACCTTCGTCGCCCTCTTTAAGATTCTTGTCGGCCATTGTTATTGTTTGATGTGCTTTTGTGGAGGGTAGCGACGATGTGTGATATGAAGATGCAAAGGTCCTGGATATGGGTATGCTTGATCGGAAACCACTGCTGATGGGGAATTGCTTCACGAGCAGCAACAGGGCTGGAGTAGGAGAGGTCGGCAATTTTTTAACAAAAAAAAATAAAGATGGGGGAACGAGATTGGAAGGGAACGGAAACTGGAAGGGGGATGCTTTTAAATGAGTGCCTCTATGGGCGCGAGAGAGAGGAAGGAATACGACACCAGGTAAAGACTAATAAGCAATGACGGAACCAGACACTCCAACAGCAGCCTGGGGTGTGTGTGAGGGAAGATGAGCGCTCATCATTGATCACGGCTTGCTTACTTGCTTGCTTCTTGCTCGCCTGCTTGCTTGCAGCCCATCCATGCCTCCATCCCTCCCTTCATCCATCCACCCCATCCATCCACCCATCTCCCTACACCACCACCTCCCAGCAAAGGTTAAAAGGCAAGGTAAGGTACTGTTACTGGGCTAAACAGGAATAGTCGCAAAATATGGGGGGAGAAAAATTATCCAATACCGGCAGTCATCATTCCGCCTCTCTCTCTCTACAAGCACTTATTATTATAACTTTCAACTTGATGGGGAAATAAATAAATAAATATAAAAAAAACAAAAAAAAACAAATAGAAGCAAATCATATATCAAAAGTCACCGAAATGGAAAAAATGTACCTCCGTAGGCCCACACATATCGTACAATACTGACAAGCGCAAGCAACAAATTATTAGAAAATTTAATGTGGGTGTGGTGGTGGGCTGGTTGTGGTTGGTTGGTGAGTGAGGTAAGGCAACTACCTGAAATATGGATTCCTACCTACAGTTGGATGGCTGGATGGATAGAACTATGGGGGAGGAGGAGGGGGGGTATGTACCATAGATGCCAGGAGAACTCTTTTTTGAGAGAGAGAAGGAAAGGGCAAAAAATAAGAAAATAAGTACCGTATGATAGAAGAGGAAGGAAAAGAAGAAAAAAAAAGCATGGCTTTTCTTTCTTTCTTTGTTTTTTTCTTCTTACATCGACTCAATTGCTTCGGAGAGCAAATGAATAAATAAATAAATAAAAGAACGACACTAAAAAAGAGTGGAGAAGGCTTCGCTCGTATACTCGAGTACATACAGGATATAATATTATAATAATATTGTATGCAACAAGTATCATAAGTAAAACTATGATACTTCTAACCGGGAAGCTGACATACTGGCGGGTTACATTACTGTAGCCTACCTACTTACTTTCCCCCTCCTCTCTCCTTTCCATACCGTGCCCTTCCGAAGTTTGTCAAAACCCCTCAGGATAATAAAATGCGAACTTGGACCCGATGCGTTACAAGTACTTGTACGAGTACATACTCGAGTACAGGAAGTATCATACATATGGAGGGTATCCCAACTAGGCAAGCTCTCCAAAAAGGAAAGAGGGAGAAAAGAAGGAAAGAAAAAAAGAAAAATGTGAAAGAAAAAAGAAAGGGGAAAAAAAAATTCGAAGGAAAGAAAATGTAAATTCCATACCACGGTATCATAGGTCAGGAATGGTGCCGGCACCTTTAGAACCTAACGTGTCGTACCCTCATCAGATCCGACATCGACGGATATTTTAACTCGCGGCGACAACAACGCCTACAAATAGAACTTATTAAACCCCCCTTGTGTAAAGTTTTCCCAATTGGCCACTGGAACACACCCGGAGAGAGATTTTCTTTTTGGTCTTCTGGCTGGGGATAAGTTATAGAAGCTCTCGAAGTTTGTATCGGAATGGGGAGGAGGAAAAGTGAGACTTGTATCATATGGGGAAAAAAGAAAAAAGTCCTTGCTGAGTAATTACTCTGAAGACTTCCTGATTAGGTATAATCCATGACTATCTTATCATAAGACTGACGTTTTGATTGGACGGGAGACTCATGGCCAGTTTTAAGGTACCGGCACCATCGGTAAAGTATAGTTAGGACTCATGGCAGAGATAGACAGATGGGAAGCCCCACGATGCTCCAGATGCGAGTATATATAAGACCGACGGATACAGTATTATGATAGCCTTCCTCCCCTTGGCTTTTGCTATACGCCTTTGGTAGGTTAGGGCATCAAGCTCGATGAAACACACCCGCTGATTGGTTGGCTGCACGTTCCCATTAAGCCAACATACATCTCCCATAAGATAATTAGATATGGTATTGCTGGTGTCATACCCGTCAAGCCAAGTTAACCCAAGGTCTGGCCTGGGGTGCAATAGAGCCAAATATAATAAAGCTCCGCATGATACGGTAACGCTCTCGCGGGTCATCATATCCATAGATCCATCACCAAAAAACACCCTTTGGAAACTCAGCCGCAGTCGCACCTATCCTCTCGTACCGTCGTATTATCGTAATTTAGCCTGTAGTACGATGCTCTAAACCTACTCTCTCATCGTCTATGAAAGATGGTTAAGTTTCACAACACCCCAAGGGACTCGGAGTAAAACTTATGCCACTCTATAAACTATTATCTCCTAGTCGCCCAAGTTAGCCAACCTTTATTCATTCATCCGCCTATCCCAAGCAATCCCGGTCTCCCCTCCTCCTCCCTCCCCTACCGAAACACTTTTTTTGTCGTGTTGCAGCTGAAAGTGCGGTTGGTGGATACTTGTACGTTTGCGGCAACCCCAGATTTACCAAATCGATTGCACATTTGCCGGGGGTTGGCACCTACTGTACCCTTATCCGATCCATGATCGATCCAATGTCCGTCCGCGCGCGCGTACGATATCACATCTGTGTTTGAAGATTTAGAAACGGAGGTATTAGTTTTAGCGTTTCTCTTTCTCTCTCCTTACTAGCAGTAGTCTCCAAGTGCGGTATCGTACTCGAATAGCACTGCCGTATAGCTATTGCGCCTGGGAGTTGCAATAGATGCCGGGGTATGGTAGGGCTAAGGGTTGAGGGTATGTGCGATAGGGTACAAGTTCTGTGAAGTGGGAAAGGGATAAATTGCGGTATGCGGCGAGGGTGGGAGACATGTGATATGCACCAAACCAGGGCTTGGGTTTCGCGGTTCGTAGCCCGAAGCGTGGGGTTAGAGCGCAGGGTAAGTTAGGTGGAAAGAATCATTACGTTCCCGTCTTTCTTTAAGAGCGAATGATTAAGGCATCGGATCTCTATAGTATCATACTGTATGAACACCATAGGTTCATAGACCGCTGGAGCCTGGCGAAAAAAAAAGAAACAGGGTTTGTTGCTGAGTAAAGTATCATATCTATAATATGTATACTGTGGATTTTATAAACCTTAACCCTCTTTTTTTCAGCGGATGAGGGTTTTGCGGTGTGGAGGATGCATACTTTGTCACTACTAGACTCAAAAGAAGCCCTTTCATCCCTCACGTCCATTTTTGTTGAATGGAAGAAGCCTTTTCCTCGTCAAGTTGTTGTAGGGTGGTAAACGCCCGCCCAGGGAACTTGCCCAGGAAGTTCTGCCTCGCTGAGGGAGCTATCTGATGCTTTCGGCCAGGATCGCAGAAAGCCAAAGGCTGGCACTGGAGACGTTTTGAGGGAGAGAAAGAGCCGACTTATGTTTGCCGCCGTATGCATCTTTCTGACCGAGCATCTTGAGCCCTCGTCTTCGCGCGATTAAATTCCATTTGGGAGAACCGCTTTTGTTGGTTTTTCTTTAGAAATAAATATATGCTCTCAAGGGAGGTGACAATATTCCGGGAAAGATTTCACACTCTCACTTTTGCTCTGGGGAAAAAAAAAAATGCGTTTTAGAACTGTTGAGGAGCAGTAACTCGAGTTCGGAGATTTCAATGCAGGATACGTGTTCGGTGTTCGGTGTTCGGTGTTCTGTCTTGCCAACTCGCACAGCAAAAAACACATCATTAGAGAAAAAGAAAAGGTTGGAGGTACTGCAGGGCGGTCCGGGGGATAGGAAACGCTGTTGCTGTAGAGCTGATGTAATACTTGGGAAATTTGTTGAACCCTCTCTGAGGGTGTTTTAAGGTTCGAGTGGACAGTCCCTTTTCCATATGGGAATAATGACGATATTACCACTAGGAGGTTAAAAGTAAATCTCCCGAATGGGGTGACGCTATGTAACTGGTGTCCTTAAAACACCGGCAGTGGGGGCCTAGAAGAAAGCAGAAAGAGCCTCGTTGGCCTGGTGCCCCAATTCAAAACTCCGTGCGCAATGCACAGAAAAATCCTTGCTATCATACCGACATCTGGTAGGCCAAATTTCCAGAGAGAATTTGGCCCACTTTTTTCCTGCTGTAGTTTGGGCTTCTAGAGGAGTACCAGTACCATCATGTAGGAGGGGAATAAGTCGAGCTCGTGAGAAAAAGGATACTGGTAATTCGATATGATAAAATATAGTAGGAGAGCGAGCAAATTGATCCCGTGACTACTAGTGCGCAACTTGGGGAACAAAGAGCTGTGGTAGGTCAACATCAAAAACTTGACTTGCCGTACTCGATTGTAGACAGGGGAACGGCAGACACATAGAATACGGTATAATACATCACCATCTGGAGTATTTCCTTGCCTCTCCGTAAGGGGGAACTGGGCAGATTATTCAAAATGCGGTGAAGAAGAAGTGGCGGTTTGCCTTCATAGCTGAGAACGGCGCAGGGAAAGATGATAATATTATACCGGTAACGAACTGAGGGTTACGTAACACAAGAGAATGAACCCGGAGATGCAGGCTAGCCATAGCAATGCAACTCGAGCCAGAGAGGTAGCGCTTCTCATTTCGCCCAAATGAAACGAAAGTCCACCTTACCTTCCCAGTCCCCCTCGGCCAAATTTACACCCTAAAAAATCTAGCCAACCCATCGCCAGATCTGAAGAAACCCAAACCACGCTTGCCCTCCCTCCGAACTTCCTCCCCCCCCTTCCCTCTCCGCTTCCGTCCCCCATATTTTCCTTTCCTGTGTTGCAGTTACTTTTTTGTTCTCCACGGGTCTTCTTACCTTGCCTCACACGCACACACAAGCACACACACACATCAAACCAAGCCCTTCCCGGGTTCGTTTCTCGCTTGGTCCATTTCTCCCAGTTTTCTCCAACCCCCTTCTTGGAAATAATTTTCTGGGGCTTGTTGGGATCTTCGTTATCCTCTCTCTCCATCTTTCAATCTCCATATTGCCTTTCCTTTCAATCTCAAAATCTCATATATGTCTGAAGTGCAAACACGTCCTCCTCCCGCCCCTCGGGGTAGAGACGGTCGCGGTGGCCGCCGTGGATTTGTGCCCCGCGGTTCACGCGTGAGTGGAGGCGGCAATGCTTCTTATGATACCTTCGATGATCAGGGCGAAATCGGTCAGCTAAAGAGACAGTATGCTGGCGAGTTGTCGCAGTTGCAAGAGATGTTTCCTGCTTGGACCTCCGATGATATTGTTGCCGCTCTTAACGAAAATGGGGGTGACGTTCAACTCACTGCAGCAAAGATTAGTGAAGGTCTGTGCCCCTCCCCGCGTTAGATTTTCATTCTTGTCCCTTGGAAAAGCTGTCCTCTCGTGTCAATCCTATTGTGTCTGCTGTGTCTGTGTTACGATGTAAAATTTAAGCTAAATTGGCTCGTGCTTTATCTAGGTACGACCGCCCAGTGGGGTAAAGTTGAGAAGAAGTCGAAGGATCGCTCCCGGTCCAAGGTCAAAGAGCCATCTTCCGTCGAAGTTAGCTTTGAATCGTACCCGTCCAGCCCTCGTCCCCGTGGAAGCAGAGTCTCTCATGAAGGTGGACGCGGTGGTCATAGAGGCCGTGGTGGATCTGGGTCTCACGCAAACCGTGGAGGTCGTAGTCGTCGAGCCAATGGTAGGTCACGTCAATCCAGCGATCGCGCAGAAGAAGAAGCCCACGCCTTAGCTGGAGCTTGTGGTGGTTATGTAAATACTAAAGCAACGAACCCAGATGACAATAAAACCGCCGATTCCGCTTTTCCTTCCTGGACAGAAGAAACGAATAAGGAAACAGAAGCCAATGGAGCCTTTGAAAATTCTTTTGCCCCCGATATTCATTCTGAAGCTTCCAAGTCGACTCCCGATCAAGCACCACTGTCGGTACCTAGACCTGCGCCAAAAACATCGTGGGCTAGCAAACTATTCAGTAAACCAGCACCTCCACCACCGGCTCCTGTACAGAAAGTTCCCTCTCCTCCTAAGCAACCCCCCGTTCAACCTGAGCCTGTTCAACAGCCAGTACTAGAGCCTCAAGAACCTGAGCCCGTTGAAGAGAGTTTACCACCCCCCAAGGAACCATCGCCAGAGGTACAGCCTGCACCGGCGACACCGGAACCTGTCGAGCCCACCCCCGAGCCTGTCGAGCCTGTTGAGCCTGTCGAGCCTGAGCCCGTCCCCGACCCAGAAGAAGAGGCTGTTCCCGAAGTCCCAGAAGTCAAGCCACCGCCAGCTCAGCCTCTAACAGAGGTAAATCTCGGGAAGATTAACGATGCCACACTACCCCCACTTACCATGACACAAGCGAGCACAATTGCATCATCTACTGCTACGCCTGCAGCTACCGCCAGTATATCTGCACCACCTCCACAGCCTACTGTTACAACACCTCAACCTGCTCCAAGTCGACCGGTGCACAGCGGGGTAGTGATGCCTAAAGGAACACCAGGTCGCAGCTCGGGCTACAATAGGAGAGTGCTTGACCAGCAGGAGGGCGTTGTTATGCCTGGTAACCATGGTGCTGTTGAGCATACTACTCTTCAATTTGGGAGTATGGGATTGAACGGTGATATCGAAGATGAGGAAGAGGTAGAGCAGGCTGAGACAGTATCGCAACCTCCGCAGCCATCTCCCATTGCTCAGCCAGTAACATCGCTTCCTCCAACTGGTCCTTCGCAACTGCCAGTTTCACAGCCACCTGCCACTGAAGCTTTGCCTACTCCTCGACAAGCACCTGGCTTGCCCCTTCACCCCCAAGCTGTGCCACAACAGCCAAGCTCGCAGCCCCCGGTTGCTCCTCAAAGCATGACCCAGCAACATCAATTGAACTCCCAATTATCCGGTCACTACAATCGATACGCAATTCCTGAAACTCAAACTCAAACCAAGTCATTCGATGCTTTTGCACATTCAACTCAACAACAATCAATCCCCCCCCACCAACCTCAAGCTCAGACTCAACCTCAGGCCCAGCCTCAAGCATACGGAAACTATGCTCCTTCACCCTTACAACCTCAGCAACAACCTTCTCATATTGGCATTGGCGTTTCAGCAGCCCCCGACCAGCAGCCCCAGTACAACTATTACAATGACCGGTCACAACCTCCTGGGTTTGGAGCTCCCTATACCTCCAATTACATGCAACAGGCTCAGTCTCAGCAAGATGCTGGCACTAACCAACAACGCGCCTCAAGTGGATTAGGTGGTGCCGCAGGAGAGGGTCTTGGTCAAGTTCCCACTTCGGCTGGTACAACCAGCCAGGTACAGCAGCAGACCTCGCGATATCCAGGACAAACAGGGGAGCAAGGTAGTGGCCATGCTACCCCGAGCCCGGCCATCCCTACCGTTCAACAGACCTCGCAGCCGCATCAGCCTGTTGGACAACATCCCACACAGGCATTCCAATATGGGTACCAGCAGCATCCTTATTACAGTCAATTTGTGCCCCAGGTATGACTTCCAGGCCCTTGCATTTAGTGTAGTAGCAGTGGTAACTAACATAAGAATTTAGAGCTATTATAACCAACCGTTCAAGAATCACCAGGGCATGTATGGTTATCCCCCTACCTACATCTCCCCTCAGTATTCAGATCATACTCCGACGCCTGCGGCCCTTAGTGGATTTGGAGCGCCTTCTGCGCAGGGTCGTGACGGTGTTGCTGGTCTTGGCGATTATAGCCGAATGAATACTGCCACTGCTCAGCAGCAACAGCAACAGGCGTTGCCTCAACATACTTCTACTGGTGGCTACGGAAGCGGTATTCCAAACTTCTTGAGCGGACGTGGGCTTCCTCAGGAACAGCAGCAATTAGGGGCAGGAGTTGGCCAACAACAAGCTGGTCAACAGGGCCAGACTGATGAATCGCTGAAATTCGGTGAAAATAAGCCACCAACTGGACCTTCTGGAACACCTTCAATCCCCGGACAACCTGGGAGACCTGGATCTGCTACAAGCAACCTGGGCCCTCAGCATGGTGGGCAAACTCCCGCCAGCATGTACGGCTCTCACTTAAACCATGGACTTCATGGACACCAACCCCAGAGTCAGTATGGTGTTGGTCAAGGCCAGAGCGGTACTAACCAATATTCTATGTATAGCGGCAGCTATCCCCAGTATGGGCAGGCGAGTGGTAGGCACGCTGGAGGTGGCTGGGGTGCTTACGGACATTAAGTGATGCATGCGGTATTGCGTTTGGAGAAATGTGAAATATTAAAGATGCATGTCGGGTGAATTTTTTGCTTAACCTTCGTTTTCCTTGCTCTATTCCGATGCGTTATCATGGTCTCTGCAACGTCATATCTTTCCCTCCTCTCGGTCTACTTTGATTCAATGGCATACCATAATTTGCCATCATTCTTGTTGATTTTTTTCTTCTTCTAGCAACTATTTTTACCTTTTTTTTTCCTCCCCCTCTGAATTTCTTTTCCTTGTTCCGTACGGATGGTATTTCTGGTTTTTTTTTGTTCAAGTCACTTTATAGGTTTTCTTGAGTTGGCAAATTTACGCTGGGTGGGTTTGGTTCTTCGGGTTTTTTGCTTAGTGCTTAAAAAGAAAAAAAATGGGTTGCTATTTTTTATTTATTTTTTCCTTGTTTCCTTTGACACCTTATTATCATCGTCACTGGGAAAAAGGTTAACAAAGAGAAAAAAAGGTGTTAGGGAACTGGGGGCAAAGGGGTAAGGAAGAGGGCATATGGGCTAATGATCTTTTTTTTTTACTACTGAAAAAAAATTAGCAAATAGTCTTTCCTCATAATGCTTCTTCATTTTTTCTTATTCGAATGTATCCTTGGGTTCACATCTTTTTCTGTAGGGGTTTATCTGTTTTTGTTTTTTTTTCCTTTCTTGGGGGTTTTTATTTCTTTCTCTTATACCGGTATAGTGGGTGTATTTCTCCTGGCCAGTTTCTGCTTTTACGGTGAAGGTTCGGGGCGACGGGGTGGGCACTTTCTGTCAGTCAAATTTAGGGAATGGAAATGGAAATGGAAATGAATTGAATTGGATAGAAGGAGGGCGATGAAGCTAAGAAAATGAGAAGGGGAAAAAAAAGGTGGATGATGAAACAGACGGGGGAGTTGCTGTCTGCCGCACCAGCATACGATTACTCCCCTGGATCCCCTATCCTCCTAACTCCGCTATGTTTGGTTGATTGTTGGTTTGCTTGCCTGCTTTGACCACAGTAGATATGATACTCCCGATGCGAATACAGCCTTTGAATGGGCTCCTCTCACTGAGATGCTCTAACTTCTACAAAATGTCATAGATCTGGATGAAATAGCGGCGGGGGATCGATCGATCGACTTGACCACCCAATTAACAGAAACGTGAACCCAATAATATATATCCCACTTTTGTGACACCGGATATCACTCGGAGTATTCACCACGGTCCCGGGGGCTCAAAATAGTGAGTAGGATAAGGAAGCCTGGGCTTGATGCCAGTTTTCCAACACAAAATGTTTACCATTTACCGGGTGGTATATCATGTTTTGATTTCGGCCTCTAGTCCTACTCCCACCCCCCCACTAATCTGATTGCTATTTCGCCCGGTGCGATGATAAGGTCATACACGGACGCATTAGCTCCCGAGCATCTGCACTACTGGGCCATGCGGGTGGCGCGTAATCTAGCTTAGGCGTGTGTGGGTATGTGCGATATGATAAGGTATTGATTGCTAGCCCCCGTTCTACCTACCGAACTTGTGTACCCAGTGGTGATAGCGGATTTGTCACTAGTGCACGTTTGGTGTTGGCTATCTCTCCTCCTGGGGAGTATATGTTAAGTCGGTGATGCGGTATTGTAGCGGATCATAAATGTTGGTTGGACACTCGCGGTTGATTAGTATTCCGCAATTCTAGGGATAATGTACTGTATATGCCTAAAGAAAGTCGCTGACTGACGGCTGACTGGCTGCCTGAAGGGAATAAAAGTGATAGTGAATTAATCAAGGGGGTAGGTAGGTAGGTAGATAGATAGGTAGCCGCTAGTTATATATAATGGTGCTTGTTTTGACGTGCTATTAGTGCCATGATGACACCGTAATCCTCTCCCACCCGGGTTAAAGACAGTGCTTGTGCGCGTGAAGGGATTCTGCGTGTCCAAGCCTTGGCCGGTAAGGTATGGTGGGTGCGCAGTACTATGCTGTGCAGTACCGGTACTCGCCCGGGCATGGAACACAATGCGAATTGGATATATTAACCGATGGGGACTTCGCTCGGCTATGGAAGGCGTGCGGTTTCCTGTACTACGCTATACAGTACGGGTTGGGCTTTACCAACTCACTGTACAGTACTTATAGGTGGACGAGTGCGGTGGAATGCCTTCACTGGTGCTCGAGGACACACTACCCGCCAAAGACCGAAACCCACACAAATCCGCATTGTATGTATGTATGATACCGGTACTCTTGCCGTGAAACCACCGTACGTGTATCTGTATGCTTGTAGCTTTTAGGTCGTGTTTATAAATATGCCTCGAGTATAGTAATGATGATCATTCCCTTTTGGCATGGTGAACTGTATGTATGAGGATCTTGTGGCCCCTTAGATGGATGGATTCTCCACATGATGAACGGAGGGGTGTGTGTGTGCTGTGCTGTTCGACCGGTGCTTATTCATTGTAATATTGCCGTTTTTAGAAATTTAAAATAGGTATTTTTTTTTATCGGGCGGTTTCGCTTTTTGCGGGAGTGCGGTGGAGATGTTGTAGTTCATGAAGCATAGGACTGAGTGTTCGAGTGTTAGGCGTTTGGTGCGATCGATAGATAAAATAGTTGAATTTTTTCCTAAACCCGTGGCTTGCGTCGGCGGGAAAGCTTTTTTTATTTCTTCTCCTAACGGTATTACCGATAGCCAGTTCGAGGCGAGATCTAGAAGTGTTAGAATTGTCATTAAGGATTAGCACTTGCACAGCGCAAGTAATATTGGCAGCAATTGCTTGAATAGTTGCGGCGATATGATTTGAGGGCTTTGTGGTGAGCTGAAAAGTGTTACCCGTATGTCCTTGTGCGATCTTGAAAGTAGGAAGGTACAAGTACTTGTACCGTAGTTAACTTAGATCAGCTGTCTCCTTTTGGGCGGAAGTGCGGAAAAGAAAAAAGAAAAAAAGAGGGAAAAGAGTTTGATGCGATAACGGTCAGTTTCTCGAAACTTGCTTTTTTTATCTTTTTTTTTATCTTGCATCCGTTCCACCCCAGGCTTTCCTTCCTTCTTTCACAAGGGGGAGGTGTGAAGGTGATGAAGGTGAAGGCAAAGGGTCCGAAGGGAGCTCACTCACTCGTTCAGACGTTTAGTTATCCCGTTTTTTCCCTTCTTCGCTTCTTTTCCAAAAATAGTGGGGCCAGGGTTGAGAAGAATTTGGAAAAAAAAACTTTGGTAATGTGGCGGTGAAGGTTGCAGCGTCATCCGCAGCTCTTGGAACTTTTCCTGGAACCTCTCTGGTGGAGGAAATGTCTGGTCTTGTTCCTGCTTGATTACTGTTGTCTCAGGAATAAAAGGGTTTTATATTTTTCCCTTTTTCTTCCCTTTCTCTTTGCAAAACCTTATTCCTATTCCTTTCTTGTATCACACGAGTAAAAGGGACAAAGGGTCCTAATATACGATTGTGAACTCGGCTTCCGGTTCACTCTACTGTCTTTTGTTCATTCATTCGTTCGTTCTCGCCGTCGTTACTGTTGACAAGCTATTTCTCTGTTCACCTGCTTCCGGAGCCCGTGAAAACGTTTCCCTGCTGTTTTTATCTTTGCAGAGCGGAACGGATCTAGGGGCGTCACACGACTTACGCAACGTTGCATCTACATTAAGCAAGGAGGAGAGAGAGGGAGAGAGGGAGAGAGAAAGAGAGGAGGAAGGGAATTGATTGGGACGACACCTTTCCATCTTTTTTGTTCAGGAGAATAATATCATTCGTTGTCGTTCGCTTTTCCCGAGGGTAACATAACACCACCATACAAAGGAGGAGGAGGAGAAACAGAAAGGGGGACCTTGTCTTCTTACACTCGTTAATTGTCGACTTATCCCGTTTACCAGAAATCAGAAGCCCCCTGGCTCTTCCCTTTGAGGCTCCATCGCTCGTTTTTTACCCTACAAAACAATATCCTTAATCCTACGACTTCGGTTAGGGACCCTTGTCGAATTACTAAGCCATGGACTCCTGCCTCCTTGATAGTCTGGAGCATCTGGTAAAGCGACAGAACAACGATGATACACTCAAAAAGTTCTTGGACCTCGTCCAGTCACCCTTTAGGCAGTCCTTTACAACTGAAGCTTTCCTAGCCTCTTTGGGTACTTCGTTAGGGATCTCAGCGGCTATTCTATTAGGCTGGTGTTTGATTCGACCCTACAATACCGCGGTATACGCTCCAAAGCTACGACAAGGAGACAGCAAAAATGCCCCTCCACAGATTTCGAAGGGATGGTTTTCCTGGTTTCAGCCACTTGTTAAGTGCCATGAGTCGGATTTGGTGGACAAGATAGGGCTTGACGCCATCGTTTTTCTACGGTTCTTGAGAATGTGTCGGACAATATTCCTTTTCCTGGGGCTTATCGGATGCTTGGTCATGATTCCGGTGAACGTTAGTTGCAACCTCAAGAATAGTTGGTCTGGGCCATATGCTAGTTCGACCCGGTGGTTCATTCTCATGAGTCCATATTATGCGTGGGGGGACTGCATGTGGGCCCATGTTTGTGTTGCTTGGCTCTTTGATTTCATCATCATGTACTTTTTGTGGAGGAATTATAAGGCCATCCTAAAACTGCGGCAGAATTACTTTGAGAGTGATGAGTACCAAGCTTCCACACATTCTAAGACATTGATGGTAACGCTGCTGGATCTTCCGTCACGTGACTTGTTTCAGATGGCTAATCGGTTTTAGGTCACTGATATCCCGAAATCGTATCGCTCTGATAGCGGTATTGACAAGATAATTGGGGGATTAAACATTCCCGACGATGGGGATGGAAGGTCATTGATTGGCAGAAACGTTAAAGACCTCCCGGAGCTTATTGAAGAGCACGCAACTGCTGTTAAGCAGTTGGAAGGTTACCTAGCAAAATACCTGAAGAACCCCGATAACCTCCCTGCGGCGCGGCCTTTGTGCAAGCCCTCAAAAAAGGACAAATCTATGCGTCGGGACACCAAGGTTGATGCTATCGAGTATTATGGTGGCCGTATCAAGGAATTGGAGGATAAGATCAAGAGTGTCCGCGAAACCATTGATAGTCGAGACGCTCTACAGTATGGTTTTGTGTCCTACCCGAGTATTTCTCGTGCACACGTTGCTGCGAAGGTGGCTAGAGGGAAGCATCCCAAGGGAACTTCAATCATGCTTGCCCCGAGGTCAAACGATATCATTTGGAATAATCTGACGTAAGTATTTGCCTAATGGCTGCGATTTGAAACTTTACTGACCCGGAATAGTCGCACAAAGCCAACGAGACGTTGGAATAGTTTTATAGGAAATGTGCTATTCATCGGATTGTCTGTCCTTTATGTGGTTCCTAACGCGCTCATCGCCGTTTTCCTCTCGAATTTACATAACATTGCAACGCTGTTTCCCAAGTTTGAGACTCTTCTGATACGGCACAGCCAGTTCTTTGCTGTCGTGTATGCCGCCTATTCTGCCTTTATAATGTGGATGTGAGCTGATGGGTTGGGGGCTGTAGACAGGGTTTTGCTGCTCCAACAATCACTTCAATCGTCTACCTTCTTCTACCTATTATTATGAGACGTATTTCTCAGTGGCAAGGGTGAGTAGGGTTTATTTTTGGGTTATGGAGTGTAACCTAACTGGTTTTTAGCGACACTACGAAATCGTCCCGCGAGCGTCATGTCACCCACAAGTTGTATATTTTCTTTGTGTTAAACAATTTGGTCGTCTTTGCATTGTTCGGGGTAAGCGTCTTCTTGCGCAGATCGTGTGGAGTGTCATGGGCTGACAGTATTTCAGACGATGTGGACTACTATTCGAGGTTTGATTGAGACATCACAGGCAACACAGGTTACATGGGATACGATCCGGAATCTTGGGCTTGCTACTAGAATTGCTCTTGCGATTTTCGACGTTTCTACTTTCTGGATCACGTACTTGCTTCAGAGGAATCTAGGAGCTTTGCTCGACTTGGTCCAGATAGTCAGTTTGATTGGAACAAGCATCCAGAGACATTTTATGTCACCCACACCGAGGGAGAAAATCGAATGGACTGCTCCACCACCATTCGACTACGCTACTTATTACAATTACGTAGGACCAACCTTTCCATCTTCGCCGTGGGTTAGCTGACATTTATGGTGTAGTTCTTGTTCTATGCGACAATTGCATTGGCTTTCTCCACCATTCAGCCCCTTGTGTTGCCTGTTGCGTTCTTCTACTTTTTTATCGACAGTTTCTTGAAGAAGTACTTGCTCATGTATATCTTTGTCACGAAAGTCGAGAGTGGAGGTGCATTCTGGAGGGTAATAATCGCGCTTGTTTTTGTTAGGGTGTGGGCATAGTACTGATGAGTTATAGTTCCTTTTCAACCGCTTCTTGTTCGCAACTGGTCTTTTCAATGTTGTCGTGGCTTTGGTTGTCTGGGTACGACACACTTACCAAGCTGCGATGTGTATTATTCCACTGCTCTTTATCTTGATTGGATTCAAGCTCTATTGCCGCAAGCAATTTGATGGTAAGATTCGATATCACACTAAGGGCTCTGACAGGGAGACCCTTTACGGTGTTGGAAGGGGGATTCAGAAAGATCATTTCAATAAACGATACGGCCATCCGGCCTTGAATCGCCGCCTAATCACCCCTATGGTTGATGCTAAAGCTCGGCACGTGTTAGCACAAATATACTCTGGCAGGATAAACTCTGAGCCCTCTCAGGGTGCTGGTGGTATCAGCCTGGATAACATGCAACGAGGAGAGACCGGTAGAAGGCAGGATCCCTTTGGTGGTCGGTTCGAAATGGTTGAGGAAGCGGATATGGACTTTGAGCACTTTAAGCATAGGGCTGAATTTGCGGAGGATCATGGAGGATCAATATATGAGATGGGGTCAGACGGTCTCAGCGAACGTGGATACATTACACCTCGTGGGTTTGGTTCTCCGGCTTCGTCTAGGCCGGGTTCACCGTCCACCCATGGGCCACGGCGGGGCCCAAGTCCTCTTCCACTAGGAGGCGGTTACCGTGGAACAGACTACGCTCCTGTCCCGTCTGCTCAACACGGCCCACCATCGCCAGGCTTCCGGCATAGCCACCGCCCCGAGAGCCCATATCTGAGTGACAGAGGCCTCGCAAGCCCAGAGGCAATAACAAATTATGGCCACCACGATGCTAGGAGCGAAACCGAGTCGGTTAGGCACTTGCTCAGTGACCAGCAACACTACGAACGAGCCCACAGTTCGCATGGCGTAAATAGGCCAGGTTCGTCACATCTTGGCTCTGATCCAGGTTACCCGGAGCAATACCACCAACAGCCACATTACGACAATTACGACGAATACAGGAGGCATAGATAAAAGCGGTAAAAAGAAAACTGATTGGGTTGGGAATTTTGGGCAGATTAGACACCAGGCACTTTCATGACTTTCCTTTTTCTTATCCCTTGTAAAATTTCCTTGTTCGGTTGCCTGGGGTTCGCTGGCCGTTTACAGTAGAGCGGTCAGAGGAGGGATGTGGGGCTAATGTGAATTGTATGATTCCTAGCTGGTTGACTGCAAGTCCCTTTATTTACATTTCTTGTACATCTTTACTCTTATACCATTTGTCACCCTGTTTAGTAGGTCTTGCAGGAGAGGTTGGGGCAGTTGATTAATACTGTTTACTATTTTTTAGACTGGGGAACATTCAGTTTGTAAATGGATACCTTTTTACTTTGCGGAGGCTGGGTTCGGAATACCGGATTTAGAGTGTTGAATTATATTCATTATTGAGATTGAGTGCCAAGGTGTGTTCTTGGGTGGAACAGTGCATAAGCTGAATAGGCATCTTGGAGATCTTGCTAATATAATAGCAATGAAACATACGTAAGATTTCGCAAATGCCATCGTTAGGAGTTGGTCTGCCTACAAGTAAAGTTAAACCTACATCACCATAGCAATAATTGAACTAACCCGCTTTAAAGCAATTTGAGAACACGCTGAGAGAACTCGTTGCTAATTGCAACGGAATCCCCCCCGTGCTGTTCTTGAACTGTTACCGGCAGATAATTTGCCTATCATAGAACGAGGACCAGGATAAGTTACATATCACTACGATATTATGGTAATGGTGATTTTTCCCCCCCAGCCTCCCTGAATGTTTTCACTTTAAGAAACTCATACTGGTACTAGCGTAGTGGTTAAAATCTTGATATTCATATTCCTCATCACCATAATTATTTACTATCCACTACTGTATACTACCGGTATATAAGGGCTCCGGATTATCAAATAAGTGAGTGATATAAAACTGTCCTCAGCGAGAATCGAACTCGCGAGCTTCGGATAGTCTTTTTCTGTTAAGTTACCCCCAGTTTTTCTTTCTTTTGCGGGTTCTTTGCACTTAATTGCGAATACGAACATCTTCTTGCGTCAGCGACAATTTCCAACCAACAAGTCCAACTCTAATGGAGGACTTCCAGTAGGAATCTGGAAGGGATTTAGAAGTGGTCTTGGCATATTTTCACGCTAATATCTAGAAAATCAACTTCTAAATTCTAGATTTTCTAAAATCTGAACTAGGGGGGGGGGGGAGGGGGTGGTTCAGACTTGAAAAGGTTCAGAAATCTAGAAACCCATATAATTGGTCAACCAGCCCTAATGCTACAGTTCTCGACACATTAGGTCCCAGTTCTCAATGCACAAAATAGAAAACTGGCAAGCTGCTACAGGACATGATTCTGTGAATGATGATTTCCTACTTGTATCTATTAGGTTTTGTATGTGTGGTTTCATTTTCCTACAATGATCATAATCTAGAAATTTGGAAAATCAGATTTTTCTATGGGAACAGCCTGTGATCCAGATTCGTGATCTGAGCTCCAGATTTTTCCAGATTCCTACGGGAAGTCCTCCAATACTACAAGTAGTAGTAAATTATATACATATCGTAAATTTTTTTTTTCCTTCTTTTCTTTTTCTGAAAGCATAGTGCGAGACTGACCAACGCTTCAACTTTAACTACCGGTAGTCTAACGACTGGTGTGATACTCGCACATTTTGCAAAAAAAAGAAAGTTTCCGAAAAACGTGAACACTAGGCTTATAATAATATGGCACTTTAATCAATTATCGCCAAGCCAAAACTCTAACATCCCCGGAAAAACTTTTCGCAATACCATACGCAAGTATGGGGCTGTTCTTGCGACTCGAACCGACCGGCATAGTACGTGTAATACCGGTGGTACTGGTACTGGTACTCCTCGCAAGGCAGACTTGAATATTGTAACTTAGAATACAGGCGATGTCTTGTCTCATTACTTGTGCTTGTACTTGTACGATACCGAGTAACTTATTCGTGAAGGAGGGAGCCGGCCGGCGGCGGAGGAAAGAAAAAAAAAAGGTTGGGAATCCTTGTTTTCGTATGATACCGGTATGTGGTTTGTTGACTAATACTCGTAGTCTAATTCTTGTTTTCTTGGGGTTTTGGATTTTGCATGATAGGGTAGGGTAGGGTAAGGTAAGGTAAGATGCCTTGTGGCAGGGTAGGACTGCTTGGTTGCCGGTGAAGTGCTATGATCTGATACGATACGGTAACTCCTTTGTGGCAAAAAAATAAGTTGTCGTAATATTACGTTGACATTTTATTGGGGGTTTATTGAAAATGTTAACGTATGGTATTTTTTGCCACAGGTCGTATCATACGCTGATCAAGGAAGAAGTTAAGGTTAGGGCTGGTTCCCGTACCGTAATTGACTGCTGCAGTCTCATACCGGCAGTTACAAGTAATTAAGGTACGAGTAAGGTAATTTTCTTTGAGAACGTTGATAACGTACGATATTTGCTCTCCCTTAATTTACAGAACCACGATCTAACAGGTGCTGCTATTGGTACTAAATCTGAACCGGAATATCATAACGAATGACTTTTCAGTCAATATAATTCCTTAGACAGGGAATTTCCCACTGTGAGTATGAATAGATAATAAAAGTACAAGTGCCGTAGGTGTGAATACGTTACCAGGAGTAGAAATAACATAATACGGTAATTATCATAGCCCACCTAATCTACTAATCAAAAATTACTCTAGAGTCATTTTTCCCATTTTATTTTTAAAGAAAGAAACCGAAACCAAAACCTTCACAATGCTTTGTATCATACCTCCTACAGAGCAGAAAAGAAAGTTCCTCACAGGTACTAGGTTTACACTCTTACTTGCACCTCGTATCCTGTTGCTTGCTTGCGTGTGTCATGTGCAACCTAGTCTACGTACGACATCCTATGATATTCGTCTTAGGCACAGCACAGCCATGCACCACAACGCAACACTTCCGATACTGTTACTCGTACGTACTGGTACAGCACTGTGGAAAGAAGGAAGAGTCTGCCTTGGTAGGGTCAGTTCGAGCTTGATACGGTAGTGAAAATCTCCCCATCGCATCGTAAGAGGATGGATGTGCTGCTTCGTTAGTTGTGAGGCGGTGGGGTAACGTAAGGTAAATAAAGAGGTTAGAGCAAGGCAGAGAGAACATGGTACGAGGCAGCTGGTGGTGGGTTTGGACGGAGGGGGGAAAGGAAGGAAGGAAGGAAGGAAGGAAGGAAAGGATATTTAAAGTTGGGGACTTCGCTACTTTGGAGAAGGAATCACTGTTTGTTTGCTGCTATACTGTGCGATACACTCCAATACTACCTACCTACCTTTTTGCAATTAAATTTTCATATCGGCGAAATGTGTTTCGGTTCTAGAAACGATACAGAACGTTCTTACGGCCCTCGGGCGAGACAGCAGGACCTCGCACCTGGAAAGTATACGATCAATATTGAGCCAAAGAAGAAGAAGAAGAAGAGGAGCGGTGGGCACGGAGGGTTCTTTGGAGGTGGCGGA
>Ga0307507_10003717_pt1 | contig 28759 bp, 6 predicted proteins | sample 7_EM_MG_FD_207223 | JGI IMG/M metagenome (GOLD analysis project Ga0307507, IMG submission 207223) | Populus trichocarpa ectomycorrhiza microbial communities from riparian zone in the Pacific Northwest, United States - 7_EM | ecosystem: Host-associated > Plants > Roots > Unclassified | place... | reverse complement strand
TTTACATTGCATCGGCTTCAATATATAGTTATAGGGGGGGAATATTGGCTTCCTTCTTAAGCAGTGCTGTGGCCGTTCGCTTATACCCGCCTGTTATACTCCTAAGGCAGGCTATTTGGACCTTTTAAAGTGGTTTAAGAAGTAATTTAGGGGGGCCTTTTTTAGTTTCTCCAGTGGCCCAAATGCTAGATCTATATATCATAATTAGCCGGACAACTGCTGTATATAGTAGGCGTGACCTCTGGAAGTATGGACCCTATATAGAATTAACGATCCTAGATATAGCAATATACTATACTTAGCCTTTACAGGCCGCTTGCGCCGTATATACGCTCTATTAGAGCTTACTATCTACCTATACTCCTAATACCCTTAGGCCTTGAACCAGTTGACCCCCAAAGCCTTAGATATAGATTATATGCTAAAGATCTACAGATTAGTTACGTTTTCTTATAAAATAGATTAGCTAGTATTTCTCTAGTAAAAATTAGACTCTATATTATCTTGCCTATTTTATATAGGTGTTATAGGCTTTCTCTAGTGTCCTACAGTTCTCTACGGCTGTTAGCCCATATATAATTAGGTTTATGTTATTAATAAAGCCTATCCCCTAGGTCGCCCCTTCCTTAAAGGTGTTAAGCAGGTTGCTTACAAAGAAGAGGAAGAGTATAGGCAATAGAGGTAATTCTTATAGTATTCCTATTACAACTGCAATAGGGGGGCTCTAGTATCCGCTAAAGACTAGTAATATTTCTTTCTGGCCTATAAATCCTTAAATAAATTAAATAATCCATTCTAGGAAGCCCTTTGCCCTAAAGATATATAGGAGACGCTTATAGGGTATATTATCGTAGGCGCCGCTAATATCTAGGCTAAGTATTAATACTATAAAGTCCTTTCGCATAGCCCATGCAGTTTTAATGGTAGTAGCGAGTAGTGTAAGTACTAATAGCGTTAAGCGATTCTTTCTTACCCCTATTTAGCTTTATGGTAGTAGGGCGTGTTCCTCTACTATATCTGCTATATAGTCCGCTATAACCTTTTCTAAAATCTTGCTTAGGGTGTTTTCTAAGGCAATAGGGCAGTAGCTTCCTAGAATTAAGTAGTCTACTTTACCTTCTTTTTATAAAATAACCATCGTTATAGATCTTCTAAGTCGCAGGTAGTAGCCTATTATATAACGGAACCTTATAGCAAGAACTACTGCGGGTTCTGTTATTGGGCTAGGTATATAGGTGAGAACAATTAACAATATAACAATAACTGGTAGAGTGGTTACCTAACAGATTAACTCCAATTGTATTCTAAAATTCACTATAAGGAGAGAGCTATCTACGGTAGGGACTGAGGTCCTTTAAATATATAACCATACTCCTAAGAAACCCTCTTTTATATATAAGGTACGTGTTATACGTGTTATATATAGACGTACACTGCATATACTTTGTACACTGTGTATAACATTATATAACTCGCTTACCATTCCTTATTATATGGTTCCACCGGATCCATCCTAGACTGTGCCTATATTAACTAACTAGCTTCCTACGACTCTTCCCCAAGTAGTCGTAATATCGTACTTAAAGCGTCCGTAATACTATCTCCCTTCTCTTTATCTTTGTCCTTAAAGATTCCTAATATCTCTAAGTCGTCTACTAAAGGTGTAATGTCCGTTTAATTAGTCTAGTTAATATCTTTGCTTATTATACCTAAAGCTTCTTCTTCTTTATAAGCGCAATGTTGTGCTCGCACTATGGCTGCCATACTATTACTTAGTAAGATAATATTGTCTCTATATTCTTATTGTGCGAAAGCGGGGTTAGTATATGTTATAATAGCGAGTCCCTTGTCTTAATAACCCTTGTCTTGCTTAGAGTATACTAAAGTAAACATTTAATCGTTCTGTGATGTTCGCTCTATTTTTAACGCTAAGTATACGCGTTCTATAACTCTTAACAGTCTTTAAGTTCCCTAAGTAACTTATTATAGGGTCTTATGTTTAATCTACCACTATAAAGCTTAACAGTAAGCTCTTAAGCGCCTTAAATAAACTCTATTGTTCGTGGGAAGCAGAGTAAGAGGCTATAGCTACTTAACAGCGTGCCCTTAAAGCCCGTTTATTAGCCTCTGCCCGTCTTCTTCGTCTTAAAAAAGTGCGTAAGAAGGTCCGTTCCAAGGAGTAGAAACTAGTTTAATAGGGTCTTAATAAGTTAGGTAATAAAAGGACTGGCTCTCCTCCTATAAGGGAAATAACTCTAAGTAGCTCGGCAATTGCTCCTCCTGGATCCCCCTTAGGTGACTTATTCTTTGGCAATCCTTTTTTAACGCTTTCTAACCTACTTTCTTTTAATACTCCTATACCTTTCCTATAGCATTCTCTAGGTTGCTTAGTGGTTCCTAGGTAGTCTTACTATAGCCTATCTACTTTACCTTATACTATGTTTTATTATCCACGTCCTTATAACTAATAATCTTTAAAACTTGCTATTTATCTTCCTTTTGTCCTTTATACGTGTCTACCTTATAGACTGGTAGCTTAATATTCCCATATGCTAGCTCTAGCATTATAATATATTATATAGGGTAGATCTTTATTTTAGCTAGTAGGTTTAACTTATATATAACTAATAAAGTTCTTTACTTAACTTTAAAAGGTCCTGGTCTAACGTGGTCTAACTTCTTACTTAGTCGTTAACTCTTAAAATTTTTGTATAGTAGCTATACTTTATCTCCCTTCTTAAGATCTGGTCCCTTAGATCTCTTAACATTATAGTACCTTTTTATTTATTCTTATACTAGTTTAGCTGTTTCTATAAGGTCTATATAAAGGTTTATTAACGTCTCTATTTTTTATTTAGCTATGCTACTTGTCTTTTTTGCTTAATATGGCAATAACAATGTTCTTAGCTTATACCCGTAATTCGCCTTAAATGGTAATGTCCCCATTCCCTCTTATAGTGTTGCATTGTATGCAAACTATATAACTGGTAATAACAATACCTAATTATTTTATGCGTAATTAATATAATACCTTAGATACTGTTCCAGTGTCTAGTTTAGTCTTTCTGTTTGTCCATCCATCTACGGATAATACGCTGTAGATGTTACTACGCGAACCCCTTATTCTGCCAGAAACACTTCCCAAAATGCTGCTATAAATCTTAGATCTCTGTCTAATATAATCTTATTTAGTGCTCTATATCTTATAAATACTTCCTTTATATAAATTCTAGCGATATCCTCTGCTAATATTTCTTTAGTGCATACTATAAAGTATCCCCACTTTGTTAGCTTGTCTACTATTACTAAGATTACATTATAATCTTGTCCTATAATAGGATCTCTTAACTTTAGTAACTTAATAATAAAGTCCTATAATATAACTTCCCATGGTCTTCCTAGTACTTTAATAGGTTGTAGCCCTCTATACAGCTTATACCTTGTTAGTTTGTTTCTTTGGCAATCTAAATATTTCTTTATAACTTATCTTGCTAGTCCCTAGATTCCTTAAACAATATATTCCTTTTAAAGTCTTAACACTAAGCCTGTAGCTCTATTATATCTTTATGTTATTCCCTTATAGAATTCCTTAACAAATTCTTCTGTAATAGACTTAGGTATATATGTTGCTTCTCTGTTTTTATATTACTCTAAGTCTAGATTCTCTGCCTATGCTTCTTAAATCTTCTATATCCAATTACTCTCTGGTAATTTATGGATCTGACTTTCTTTAGTTACTATAATCTTTGGATAATTATACCTAATCAATCCATCTTAATCCTTTTATAATAAAGCTCCTAATAGCTTTTTATTACTTTATAGTTTAGCCTTTCTGCTTAGAGTGTCTGTTTATATATTATCTATACCCTTGGTATGCTGAATTTTAAAATGGTATTCTATAAGCATTTCCGCCTATCTAACCTGTCTTTGGTTGAGTTCCTTTATTATTAGGAATCCTGTAAGGTTCTTATAGTCCGTCTTAACCACAAATGGTTTCTCTGTGCCTTATAAGAATGCTCTCTATTCCTTAAGTGCTGTAACTATACCTAATAACTCCTTGTTATAGATGTTATAGTTTAACTCTAGTAGTGTTATCTTTTAACTGTAGTATGCTACTAGGTGCTATCCGTCCTAATATTTCTGTATAAAGCATGCCCCTAGTATAAAGTCTGATGCATTTGTTTCTATAACTGTCTCTAGACCTAGTTAATAGATCTTAAGAACTAGCTCCTAGGTAAACAATCCTTTAACTCTCTTAAATAGTTCTTATTACTCCTTTCCTTATACCTATAGTTCTTTTTTCTTTGTTAACTGCGTAAGTGGCTCTATATCCTTTAACTATTGCGCTATAAACCTTCTATAATAATTGCAAAACCCTAGGAACGATCTTAACTATATAACGTTCTCTAGTTCCTGCCAATTTACTATAGCCTCGATCTTTTTTGGATCTATGCTAAGTTGGCCTAGTTTAACGATAAATCCAACAAAATTAGTCTTCTTGGTGAAGAACTCGCATTTCTTAATTACTACTGGCATCTGTTCTTCTTATAGTCTCTTTAAGACCCATTTAATATGTTTTTTATGTTCTTCCTTATTCTCTAAGTAGATAATAATGTTATTAAGGTATACTATAACAAATTTATCTAGGTATTCTCCTAATACACTATTGATTTGCTTTTGGAACGTTATTAGTACATTTATAAGTCCAAACTGCATAACTAATGGCTTATATAGTCCTTCCTTTGACCTAAAGGCTGCCTTCTATTTGTCGCCTTCCTTAATCCTAATCTAATAGTATACCTACCTCAGATCTATCTTTATAAAGATCTTTACGTTGCCTATCCTGTCTTAGATTTTGCTAATTAAGGGTAAAGGATACCTATCCTTTCTGGTAATACTGTTTAACTGTCTATAGTTTATACACATCCTAAGTTTTCCATTTTTCTTTGGGATGAATAGTACTGGATATCCTACTGATAACTATAATGGTCTAATATATCCCTTGCGTAAGTTCTCCTGGATAAACTCTTTAAGCGCTACTAACTCTATTTTAGTAAGCTTATAGATTGGAAAGAACTTTAGACTTATTCCCTCTTCTAATTCTATTTTATGGTCCTATGCTATATACTCTAACAGCTTTTTACTTTCTAGTAACCATAACTTTTTGCCATACTTGTGGTATCTTTTTGGTATATAACTTAAGCCTCGCTTAGTCTCTTTGTATGTTACTCTAACTTAGTACTATACCAACTTGGTTTACTATCGCACTTTATGTTATTAAGTATCCTTAATATTAACCTAACCTGTAACCTAATTAATCTTTAGATTGTACTCCTGTAACTAAGGTATTCCTAGTATTGCCTTGTCCTGTCCCAACGGTAGGATATTAAAAGACACTCTAATTGGTCTTCCTTTAATAGTTAACTGAATAGGTCCTATTTTAAGATTAATAATACCTCCTCTATAGGCTATCTAATCTCCTAAAATTGTTATAAGTAGATATAGGTGTTCCTTCTGTTTATGTAGTAACCCTATCCTTTCTACTGCCTTTAGTAATATGTGGTTCCTAGTTACTTTACTATCTACTAATACTTTAAACTGCTAATCTTGCCATTTAGCTTATAAATTTAGGTATTAACCTTAAATTCCTTTAAGGGTCTAAGGCCCTAATACTAGTTCCCTCTAGTCCTATACGCCTCCCCTTTTCCTAACTGTTAGCTACTTAATCCTGCTTATACTTAGTCTAACTTTAGCTAATACTTAGTTCATTTCTTTTCCTCTATATACTATAGATAAGTGTTCTTTAGGTACTCCCACCACTATTATCTATTTAGGTATTTTTCTGTAAGGAATCTTCCTGGTTAAAGCGTTAAGTCTCCTTAACCTTATACTTCTACTAGGTGCTATCTATGTATATACTTGGCGTTCCTAAACCGCTTTTCCTCTAGTGCCTAATATATCCTTACTGGGTACTTCTGGTTCTTATCTTTTGGTGCTCTATATATATTACATGTGTTATCCATATAAGCTATCTATAATAGTATATAATACGCTATATATTTTAGGTTAACTCTTAGTTTGTCTTTATTCTTAAGTTTAAACCTATACCTAGTTAACCTAACTACTGGTATTTCTGCTGTGGGTATTAAGATTTATTACTTACTTTTCTAGTCCCTGGATCCTTCTTCTAGGTTCCTTAACATTATAATTAATGCTCCTTTAATGTGACTTATACGTTTTTCTGTAATAGGTTGGTCTTAAATAACTTTTTTGTTTAGCTATATATAGAAATCTGCCTATTTGTCATTATGTCGCTGCCTATACCACTTTCTATATAACTGGTTTAGTGTGTATAGTCTATTTATTAGAAAGTACCTTGTTATCGCTATATTATAATATCCTTTGGTATGTCTTTCTTTAAACCTAGTTAGAATATCTAGACCCTTTTCTTGTTCTAGTTCATCTAACTACTTTACCCTAGGTATCCCTGTACTTAGCCTATTAGTAACTCTTTGCATGGGTGCTCTGTCCCTTATATAACCTAGCATAGCTAACCTCTTATCTAGTTTCTGCTCTTGCTATGCGATAATTCTTATTCTAAACTTATCTATAGTTTCTTGTTTTCTGCGTCTTATAGCTAGATCTTTGTAGTTGTCTTACTTTTTAATCCTAGTATTAACTATTTAATCTTTAGGCTAAACACTGCGTTTACCTAGGATTGCTAACGTTCTTATTTATTTTCCAAACTTATAGTTCTTAAACTTGCGTCTTATACTTATTTGTTTGTCACTAAACTGAGTTACTACCCTTTTCTATTGGTTTTCATCCGTTATGGGTCCTTAGGTGTGTCTTATCTTATCTTAAAAGTCTTAAGCGTCTTATATCTTGTCTTAAGAATCTTAAGCCTGTGGCCTTTTACCTTTATTGAGTAATAAGCTAGCACTAGTAGTTGTCTACTTACTTAGTTTCTTCTAAACGTTACTCCTATTGTTTTATAAAGCGATAGAAATTATATCTAATGGTGTTATAATACCCATTATTAAACCTTATTCTGTAATGGTCTTAGTCTCTACTTTTATTTTAACTTCTCTAAGGTCTATATGCTCCTAGTAAGCTGCCTTCATTGCCTTATTATCGGTAAATGCTTTGCCTTTGTTAAATTTATTGTCTTTAATATCTAATCTATAAGCTAGTTTGCTGGTTTCTTTAAACTTAAATAATAATGGCTCTTATAGCTAGTAGCTTGCGCTATACTTAGCGTCCTTATAAACTTGGCATGTGTTGTTGTAACAATACGCAAAACTATTAACTGAACACTCTTTTATTCCTTGCAGTGTACCGTTATCCCTCTATACGTATGTGCTATCTGCTGGCCTAGTTCCCTTTACCGCGTGGTTACTCTAACCACCTCTATAGTCTCTGGCGAAATAACCTTATTTTCCATAATTTATGCAAGCTCTATCTCTAAACCACTAATTTTACTATAGAGTCCGCCTAAACATCTTCTACTGCTAAAATCCCTGGTTTAGCCTCTGCTCCTAGGTCCTTTAATCACTTAATTCTTAACCTCTAGGTTTCTATAGTTTCTTTTTCTACCTTTAGGTTTCTTTGGTACCGCTTAGGTCTATTAGCTCTACGCTATTCTATAATTTTTAACTCTGTGTCTGTCGTTGCGTACTCTACGCCTTATATAACTATAGAACTCTGCCTTGCCCTCTTTTAGCTTGTTCCCTTTAATAGATCCTATTATTAATCTTTATTAACTAGTTTATTAACTCCCTTAGAGTATCCGCATCTTCTATTAGAATAATTGCGTCCTAGACTTTAGCCTTAAGTCCCTATTTATACTATACCATAAGCGCCCTATTATTCCACTTAACCTATATAGCTAACGTTTAAAACTGTGTTATATACTTAATTACTAAAGTGCGTTATACTAAGTTCTAAAGCTTTTATTCTGCTGTGGTTGTGGCCTCTAGGTCTCTAAATATCTATATTAGTCGCTCTGCGAACCCATTCTAACTGGTAAATATATACCGTACGTCCTGGTTAGTAGTTGTTATGCCATTGGCCTATATTTCTGTAAGATATAGCTTAAACCACTTAAGTACCCTCCCTGTTAGGAACAATCCTGTATAGGCTACTTAATCCAATAATGTTACTAACTTCACTCCTTCCTGTACTACCTTAAAGTGCATCTGCGTAAAAAATCCCTTAAGCTTTAACTTCTCTCCTAAAAATTGTTTAATTAAAGGTAGCTTAATTTTTACTACTCTAATTCCATTAATGCGTTCTTTAAGTATCCTATTATTATCTTATAAGTAATTAACTATTTCCTATAACTGACCTTGTGTAACCACTTAAGAATCCCCTTTGTCCATACTAGTATTACCTGGCCCTAAGGTTGTAGCTGCTGTTAATGTCGTTGTAACTAGTGCTTTAGGTAGCATGTTGTTCGATCTTGTTTAATACCGTAACCTTAGTAGTAAATATATAACGGAACCTTATAGCGAGAACTACTGCGGGTTCTGTTATTAGGCTAGGTATATAGGTAAGAACAATTAACAACATAATAATAACTAGTGGAGTAGTTACCCAACAGATTAACTCCAATTGTATTCTAAAATTTACTATAAGGAGAGAGCTATCTACGGTAGGGACTAAGGTCCTTTAAATACACAACCATACTCCTAAGAAACCCTCTCTTGTACGTAAGGTACGTGTTATACGTATTATACATAGACGTATATTGCGTATACTTTGTACACTGCGTATAATGTTATATAACTCGCTTACTATTTCTCGTTATATAGTTCCACCGGATCTATCCTAGACCGTGCCTGTATTAACTAACTAGCTTCCTGCGACTCTTCCCTAAGTAGTCGTAACATTGTACTTAAAGCGTCCGTAACATATTATAAAGTATACTCTAGCTATGTCTGTAAGCCAAGGTGCTATAAGTGGTCCATAAGTCTTTAGGGCTTTGTTTAGGATCCCATCTAGTCCTAGTACTATATTGTTTAAAAGGCGGCTAATAGTTCTAGCCATTTCTTTAGTTGTCATGTCGCTGTTAACCCTTAGGTAAGTCACCGGTGTTTTACTAGTAATATTGCTAAGGTCTATTAGAGCTGGTTAAGGGAAAACTCTTTCTATAAGGATCTTTACCTTCTTGTTATTGTTGCTTGTGGCCTATGGTTCGCCTGCTCTTTATAGGGGTAGTAGGTATAGATTTTCTACTAGGCGTCCCGCCTTTTTCTTTACCTATTTCGCTATGGTCCAAAGGCCCTTGTTATAGGGGAGACTTAGGTTAGTAGTATATTCGTTTATAAACTATCTCTAGTTATTTCTTACTTCTTTTCTTAGGGTATTCTTTAGCTAGTTTCTTGTGTCTTTATATTATCTCTTATCCTTAGAATTATAGCTGCTTGTATATTTCCTCCTTGCTCGTTATTGGCCGGCTATAAGGGCCGCATACTATACGGACCACATGTGTTGCGCATAGGGGCCTAGTTTTAAAACTGGGCAGTGCTCTTTTAGCCCGCTTTTAATTACTGCCTAGATCCTTTCTAGTCTTTAATTAATTTCCTTAGGGGTAGCTAATAAGCCTTACTTGTTTGGTATTAGGTGGATTTCTTCTAGGTCTTAAAGTTATTGTTTAATTATATTAAGGAAGCTATCTACGTTAAGCTTTCTTATTGCGTATCTTTTACTATTTGGTTGCGCCTTAATATCCAGATCTAGTTATATCTAGATAGGGATATAGTCTAAAGTAAGTGCCTATTCTTCTTTAAGGGAGCACCTTTCAAGTCTCTGGTATAGGTTTTCGTCCATAATTGTGAGGTTAATTATACTTTTGGCAGTACCCTATTGCCATATAATTGTACCTAGGGGGGTAGCTAGCTTAAGGCCCCCGTTATCTATAGCTCTTAGTAGGCACTCTGCCTATTAATTAGCAGCAATATAGATACCCCCCTACCGTAGGTAGTAGAGGTTTATGTCTCCTAGTAGAATAGACTCCGCGTGTTTAGTTTCTAGTAAGTTTATTACAGATATAATATTCTCTATCTATGCTACCCCTTTAACCCTAGGGTTATAGACATTAATAATTTGTACTAGTCCCCTATATATCTAGATAGTTATAACTACAATATCTAGGTTAACTGCCTGCTATAACTATAAGGTAAGGCTGATATTTTTACTAATTATAAAGTATACGCGTATAGCTGCTTTTGGTTTATATAGGAGCTAGAATCCTTGGGGGCAGTATGTTAATTATATATAGGTATTATAATACGGCTCTTATATAGTAAGAATATGGTGTTTCTCTAGGTCTAGACTGTCTAGTAGGGGCCTTACTAGACGGTGGTTTGTATTGCCGCAGTTATACTATATAATGGTCAAGTAGCGGACCCCTAGTAGGGGTCTTTCGCCTCTCCTTCGCTCCTTACTTCTTCCATTTCCACTTTCTCTAAAATGTTCAGAACTTTTATCTCCTATATTTGCTCCCTAGCTACTACTTATTTTATATAGAGCTTTTTATTTCTGTATTTTGTGTTCCTACTAGCCTTTCTAAATCTAAGTCTGTTATTGCCTCCAGTTCTTCCCCCATTCTTACTAGTTGGCTATATGCCCCTTATAAGCCAGCTATATATATTATATTTACCGCGTTAAATCTAATTCTTAATTATCCCGGCCTTAAACTTGCTATAGCTGTCTATAGGGGTCTTTCTACTGGGCGTCCTCTCCCTTGTGTCCTATGTATCCCTTATGTCCCTATTTGGTCTGGTAATATTACGCGGCGTCGCTTTTAGCCCATTAAGGCTTGGGATGGCTAGCTTAGCCCCCTAGTATTAAAGGTAGAAAACGCTAGGAAGACACCTATGTCCCCCTAGCTTATTGCCTATGATTTCTATTTATATAACCTAGCGTGTAGTTATTCCCGCAGCTGTTAAGCCCTTTCCTTCCATCTCCTATATTTAATGTAGTCTTCTCTCTCCTATGCCTTATATGTGCTTTAGTGACAGTTCGCGCATTTTATTTAGTCTTAATTTGTATATTGTCTTATATTATGGGGGCCTATATAGTGGCCGCAGCATACCTGTGCTGCGTATGTGGATTAGGTGTGTCCCTATTATATACAGCAATAATATTGTTCCAGGCGTAGTCTGTAGTTGTAGAGCCTTATATTATATATAAGGCTATTTATAATTATTCCTTTTTGGATAAGGAGTTTTTGCATTCCTAGTGTATATATGCTGATAATAAGGGAGCTATACGTTCGTTTATTGTTTCCCTAGCAAGTCTTTAGCGCCCCTTATATCCTCTTATTATTCTCATTATATACTTAGTTTGTATTTTCCTGTTAAAGCTATTAAATCTAGGTAATTACAAATCCTAATATAAGGCGTTCCATTTATTTTACTATCTCCTATATAGTTGCTATATTGTCCGCCTAGCGTCCCCTTTTTACCCTAAGGCTTATGGGAACCGACAGGACTTCAACTAAGTAATCTTTACAAAGCACTTTTATGCCAATACGCTCTCCTAGCCTATCCCCTACCCTTATAGCCCGTTCCTTTGCCTATTGGTTCTTTAGGGTAACTCTAATATCTCTACTCCTAAGGTATTAAACTGCGACGGCGTTATAGACCTTCTTATAAATCTTTATAAGAACTTCTGTTTCTAATTATCCCCTAAGTTCCTCTACCTTTTCTGTATTTGGTTATATTATAATTATATGCCCGGTTATTGTCTTTAGGGGGGTAGGTTCCCTGTGCTATAGAAGCGCAGCTATAGCGGCCCAGGTGCGGTTCGCCTATAGGGGGGAGTTTTATTTATCTTCAATTTTGTTTAGCCATTGGAGGATTTAATTAAGGGTTTACTAGAGGGGCGCCTAAGGTTTACTAGACTGGAGCCATTCTACTAGCTGTATTAGTTTGTAATAGCTAATAGATGCTCCCCTATAGTTCTAAATACTAGACGCGTCTAATAGGCTTTATATTTTATTAGATGCCTTCTTAATTGGGGTATTTCTGCTTTCTGGTGTGGTATTCGCCCATCCTTATTATTGTTGTGGGGGGCTATTGTTAGGTATAGGTCTGGCGGTCGCGTGCAACTGCGTACCACTGTCATTCTACCTGTGCCTCCCCTGTAATGCATGCATCTTAGGGGATTATTAGGGTGTTTTTCAGGGTTCTTTTAGTTGGTTTGGTCTTTTTAGGCCGGGTACAGCAAGAGCTCCAAAAGTTTATATATTCATTTATAAGGAGTGATAATAATTAAATAATTTGGCAGCCCTTATAAATATATATAGAGACTTAAAGCTTTTATATTTAGGATTATTACGTCTTTATAGCAGTAGAAACCCTTATTAAATTAAAAAGGCTATAAATAATAAAAGATACCTTCTATCTCTATTTTTAACTATTCTAATATAAACGGAAATCCCTAATAGCGTAGTAAAACCAGTAAGTCTTATATATGTAAATAGTGGAAATCTAGTAAAGTTAGTAAAATTTAAAATAGGATAAATAGGAAATACTAAAATATAGGTTTTTCTCTGGCTATAATAGTAGGAATATTTAGATTTATTCTTGCTAGAGCGCAATATCTTATAGACGTAGGCTAGGTTTAGCGTAAGCGTATAAACATAACAACGGCAGTACTTTAGAGAAACCACTATAAGAGTAATAGAAGTGGTCTATAGTGCTATTAAAAGACGGATAATACTACTACTAGTTTAGGGACGTATAGTATAACCATAAGCTATTGCGAGAGAATACTATAGAAAGTTAGTATTATTAAAAGAGATAAAATAGGAATCCTATTACTTATAGATGCGTTACAAAAAGAGAATAGAGTAGTAGTAAAAAAATAGCTAGAGATATAAAAGCTAAAAGCTAAAAAATAATAATAAACAATCTACTAAAAGGCGAGATAAATAGTATTATCAATAGAAAGATATATAAAATACAATAGCTTATAAACTAAAAAAAATTAAAAATAAAAAGATTATTATTAGGACCTATTTTAGGTAAATAGGAATAGTAGCTAGTTAACACATTATATAGGATAACCTCTAGATTAGTATATAATAAACTCTTATAATAAGGAAGGCAAATCCTATCTAGTTTTTATTATTATTATTAAAGTTCTATTATAAAGGCATTATAAAGAGCTATAATAAAAAAAGAGTAGAGGAATAGAAGATAAAGTAAGGTTATATATATATAAAGAGCTAGCAATAAGCCGTATTATAGAGTACCCTTCCACTAAGAACCTTCCCTAGTAGTTTTAGTTAGAATCCTATAAAAGTTTATTAAAAGGTAAAGTCTTAGAGAACTAAGACCTTTAAAGAGAAGGCAATTATAATAGGCTCTTCTAAAAGGTATATATTAGATAAAACAGATAAAGGATTTGCTAATATCCTACTAATATTCTAGGGAAGACTTAGTTAGATAGATAAGGGGTAAAGGGTTTTACTAGTATCTTAAAAGGATTATAAAGGGAGCTAATTCTCCTTTAGAGAAAAACCAGTAATTACCCTCTAAATAAAAGAGGTTAGAAAGTATTTATCCTTTAATATATAAAGCTCGTTCTACCTTTAACTTACCTTTTACTTACCTATAACTCTTATTCTATACTATTAATTAGATAACTATACATTCTAGTTAAACTGGCCTCTTATAGCCAATAGTAAATTTAGATAAGAAAAGCTTTATTTAATTTTAATATTGGGTATAAGGTAAGAATATAAATAGGGAGCTTAATAATAGAATAATAGGGTATATTATATAGACAGACAAATCCCTAAGGGAAAAAGGAGGAGTCTATATGCAAGGTAAGAAAGGGTTTTCCCTAGGTATATATAGTGCATATACCTTATAGGCAAGTTACCCCTAGGTTACCCTAGGGCCGCCAATATCTTATAGCTATATAACTATCTACTTAGGTTTTACCTAACAATGCCCCCTTCCTTTAAAAAGGGTTATCCCTAATTCTTTATATACTTAAGCCTTAATAAAACTCCATAAAAGCCTTAATAAGAAAAAAAAATTAAAGGGGAAAGAGTGTTTTAATTTTACATATAGAGAAATAGGTAGTATATATACGCAGCGCAAGAATATTAAAGAACTTTAACCACCAGTTAAAGTTATCTAATTAGTTAAATTTACCTTACTAAGACTCCCTATATTTAACCAAGCTAATAGCAATTTTCTATCCCTAGAATAGAAAATCCTAATTAGTCTATTTAGGGCTTACCCGAATTTAATAGACTATTAGAAATATTTTAAAAGTTCGCTTATATAGGCAGGTCGCTAGTACCTTATAGGTAGGTTATAAGTTATTTATATACAGCTAGATTTATAGGTAGTAAGGTAGTATATCTATTAAATCTACTACTAACCCCATATTTTAGCCTTATACTATACCAGTATGGCGCCGTATATACTTTATAAGTAGGTTATAAGTTACTTATATATAGCTAGATTTATAAACGGTAAGGCTATATACCTATTAAATCCGCTACTAATTTATACTTTAGCCTTATGCATTCTCTATATAGTATATAAGTTATCGGTATAGGTTACTAGTAGGTCTTAAACCCTAGTTAAGTAGATCTATTCTCTAATATAATAATTTACTAAGTTAATATAGAGTAATAGGCTAGGTTTAGAAAGGGTACTTTTTAAATTAAGCTTTATTGCTAGCGTACGCTATAGCTTCGCCTATAAGTCGCCTATAAGTCGCTAGTATAGCTAGGTTGCGTTAGAGTGTGGATTATATAGAATATTAATAAATTACGCTTTATCCCGTATATATACCGCAGTTCTTATTATAAGTATTATTTATTCTTTAATCCCTTAAAACGTCCTCTACTCCGCTTTAGTATAGGTATAAGGGATATTATTGCAGCCACCTTAGGTTGCCCTTAAAATAACCTCTAGACACCCCTTAGTTAGTTACCGGTCATATACTAGAGGCACGTGCCCGTAGTATATAGTCTTTATAATCTTAGAGGCCTTACCTCCTTAAGGATTTATCTCTCTTACCAATTTATCTTCACAATCGTGCCTTATAGCCCTCTATTTACAAAGTCCCCTTATATTTAAATCCTTCCTACTCTATTTAGAAGGGTAGCTAGCTTTAAGGACCAGATTATTTGTTTATATCTTTTATTTATATCTACTATTTCTCTTTTAAAAAACTTCGTAATAACCTAAATAGAAACTCTACGGACACTTTATAGAAAGCCGTCGTATTAAGGCAGGAAGGTCTCTCTAACAGCAAGATATTGCGATAATATAAACCTCTAGGCAAGATGGCTAAACAAGCCCTAACACCTAAATGCGCCAGGAGCTTGAAGACTTTTATATGCCTATAATCACCGCTAAAAAAAATATAGATACTCTCTATAATAGACACAACACTACTAGAAAGCAACTGGAACCCCTCTAGTCCTACCTAGGCTAATTAAAAGACTAAGCGCTAGAGGCAACTCTAAGATCTTCCCTTAAGCTAGAAATGCTAGAGAAATATACTAATATGTCTAACTAGGGACCCAACTAGAACCCTTCCAGAAGACTACTAGCCTATAATTAGTATAGTAGTGGTATATAGACTGCTTATAAGCTAAGTGGGCCTACCCCTTTAGGTAATCTAACCTAAACACTAACTTAAGACCTAAGGCTTATTGGGAAACCCACACTAGTTACTAGTACTAATATTACCTCTATAGCTAGAGCTTCCCTAGGCCTAAGTTTAGAAATTTAAGAGCCCTATACTAATATTCTTTAAGATGGATATTATAAAGCTATTATAAGGCTCTTAGAAGCCATATAGGAGGAAGCCACTAATAAATATATTAGAACCCTTTAAGGGCAAATCTAGATCTAGTAGGGTTTAATCTAAGCTAGATAAGTTCTTTTATAGCCTAGCTAGGACTAAGGGCTTTCTAGGGGCTACCTAGTACCTACCTAAGGAAGTATAAAAGACTTAGAGAGATATCTACACAATAAACAGAAGAAAGATATAAACTAATTGGCTAAGGCCTCTAGTAGTTTAAAACTCCATTATAGACCCAGCGCCCAATATTTAGACAATTAGGTTTATAAGGTAGATAACTTCTTTAAAATACTAATAATGTAAGATAATACTAAAGAATGTATATAATAGATTATTAGCAAGATTAAAGACCAATTATTAAACTAGATTATACTTAATTAACTTAATAAAGAGTAAATTACTATATAGCTATAGCTGTAGACCTTTCTAAAGGGTTAGACCCAAGATCTATATATTATATAATATAATAACGTAGAACAATTCTAGAATAGTATATAGCTAGACCGTTAAGATTTCCACCAGTTTATAAACTTTATAGAAACTTATACTTAATAGATAGATCTAAAGCCCTTTAAAAACAAGGATGGCAATATCTATAAGAAGGAGAAGATCAGATTTATCTAGGCTAGAATTAAGCTAGCAATTTATAATAAAATAAAGTGCGTAGGAGCCCTACCGTGGATTACTATATATATAGATTTCAAATAAGCGGTTCTAAACGCTAAGGATGTAATAAGGAACTAGACCTCTTCTAGTAAGAAGCTAGGGGGTAGCTAAAAGCATAGGCACTTTAGTAGTAATATAAGGTAGACCTAGTCTTTAAAGTGTTACGGCACTGTTACAGACCCTTGTTAGGGGCTCGGCCGAGCCGAGCCTTGGCGCTATGTATATAGACGTGTCCTTTCCTTAACCTTCTTCTAGTCCTCGTCTTGGAATTCTCGTCACTAGCTACCAATAGAATCCTATTTTGTTAACTGAGCCTTCACATAAAGAAGCCGTTCTTAAAGAGAACTTTAGAATAGTTAAAGTTAGGAACCTTAAGTAGTGGGAAAGACTCCTAGGGTTAACCTAATACCTATCTAATACCTTATAGGAACACTCTAAGAAGCTAAAAGGATATTCTTATTAAAAAAAAAAAAGTAGGGTAATAAACGCACTAATAAACTAAAAAAAGAGAAGCCCTAGTTATGGACGTCTCCTAGCTATAACTAGGGCAAGATATAGAAGGGAAGACTCTCTATATTACTGTTAAGCTAGAAATAATACTCCCTATAGGCAAAATGCGTTAGTTTTAAGCACTATATAATAGCGGCGCTGAAATTAATCTTATATAATATAACTTAGTAAAAGAGCATAAACTTATCCTATTACTAGGGTAGCGGAAACCTATCATAGGCTTTCTAGATAAGTATTAGATTAAACTATATAGCGCCTATAAGCTTATAGTGTTAGTAGCTAACATATATAACCGTACTAAGGTCGTTAGCCTATAACCCTTTTAGGCAGCCAACTTTATAGGTTATAACTTTATCCTTAGATATCCTTAGCTTGCAGAAGTAGATTTTAAGATATAATTTAAAATAGGAGCCTTTAAATGGTAGAACAATAAAGAATTAAAAAGGCGTATATTACTAATAAGCTTAAAAGATATCCTGGAGGATATAGCTCTAGGCGAAATAGTATACGCTCTATACCTAAAGGAGTATTAAATCTAACCCCTGTTTTATAGCAAGATAGGTATAAAGCCTAGTATAGGTAATAACCCTTCTATAATAGAGACCCTATAGGGAACTGTTAGATAGGTTACGGAGATATTATAGGGAGGCAGCGATCTTAAAGATCTTATAAGATACTTCTATTGTTATAGGTTACTCTAGCTTAAGCAATTTATAAAGAGTATACTATGGCACCTTAAACACTATATTAAAGAATTCCCTACCCTCTACTAGCTACTATAGCGCGCGACGCTGCCTGTAAGCGTTTTAAGGGAGCTTTAGAACCTACCTAATAATAATATAGAGGACAAACGCGACCCTAATTTATTAAATATTCTAGTAGGCCTAAAGGACTTATTAAGGATGTCGGGAATGAGGCAAGCGGTTGTTACGTGTTGTCGCGGCACTAGCGTAGCGAGGAGCTTTAAGCTCTTCGTCCTTCCTTACTTCCATATAATTAAGCATTATTAACAACATCACTGTATCTACTCGAGTAGTACTAGTAAGGGAGTTACCCTATGTTACTAATACTGATTAGTGGTTAAACACATAGTTAACTATAGAACAGTAAGTGTCACGGCACTGACCTGACGCGTTGTTATGGCTACGCGTATGCATGAGCACGGACCTAACCCCTGAGCAACACGTATATATACCTGCCTCGTCTCCTGTACATAGATCCTCACACGACATCGTTTGTCAATGATACACAGTCACAGTTACCTCGTTGACCCTCTGCACGTACTGTGACAGTAAGGTTATTAATAGAAGAGACAGTCTTGTACAGGGGTGCTATATACGCTTATATAGAATGGATCCCGGTAATACTGTACTACCTTAAACTTACAGAAAACTAGTAATAGAAGTATTACTAAGTACTAGGAGATACTAAGTTGCGTCTATTATATAGAATAACTATATTTACAAAGATTTAGTTAAGTACTTTAGGTTAAAAGTGTTACTAAACCTAGGGTCCTAAGTTAACGTCCAAAACGCGTTAAACAATATCTTAAATTGCCTACCTCTTAATAGCAAACCTACGAGATTCTATAAAACCGAAAACCCTACCTACCTTTAACCTATTATGGCGTTAACCTACCCAAAGAAGTATAAGAAAGATATTAACCCAAAGATATAGAATAAAGATATTAACCCTATAAACGCTAAGCAAAAGGACCTAAATGGATTCTTATTATACTATATAGTATACTATATAGATAGTAAATACAACAATACTATGCTATGGTATTATATAAAGAAGGACTTTATTAAATAGATAAAGGAAATATAGGCTCTTGTAAATAAGCTTATTATATAAAACTTCTATAACTTCCTTTAAGAGAATAGAGTATTTATCCCTATAGATGGAAACGCTATTAGAGATAATATTTAGAAGTAAGTTATTAACGTAAAAGAAGAGCATAAATGGACTCTATAAGAAATTAAGCACCAACTACGCACTATAAAGAAGCTTAACTTATAATGGAATCTAAATAATACACCAATAGAGACACATTTAAATTCTATTACTCTAGACATAAGTTCTTATATTCTGTATCTATTACTTCTATTATCTTTAGCTCCATAGAATCTACTAATTTAACCTATAACTTTAACTACTAAATAAGAGCAAGCGCAAGATCCCCTTGCTTTATAATTTAATAACCTTTAAACTCTATTATAGCAAGATTAGGTACCACGCTGTGTTTTACTAAGATCTATATCTCTACTATAACCTATAAAGCAATCCCCACCTTAATCTCTAATGTAAATTTAACATAGCCTAATACCGCTTAGAGGCACCTTAAAAATGCTTATAGAGCTTATAAAGCTCTATTTAGACTAAGAGAAGAGGTTTAGTGGGGAACTGTATAATATCCTTAATTTAAAGCTATGTATCTTCTATAACTGTTACTAGAAGGTTAAACTAGAACCTAACTAATATTATAACGCCTATTCCATTATGCTTAAGGGCCGCGCTAGTACCTTCTATTATAATCGTTTAGTAGGAAAAGGATACAATTTTAACTAAATAATATATAAGATAAGATGCTACTTTAAAATAGAGGAGAATAAGTAGTAGTATATATTAGAGTAGAAAGAGACTACCTTTCTAAGGATTATTACAATAAACCTAAATGTCTCTTAACTTAATTATCTCCAAAAGCTCTTTAATTAACTTTAGATAATTTAGTATAATTTATCTAAATTATATTAAGAGGACTTTAGCCTACGCGATTAAATTATTAGCGTATACTAAGGTGTTAAAGAATATAACCTTACTCTTTTTAATCCTACAAATACTTATAAAGGAGTGTGTGCTTAATTAAAATCCTTTATTAGCACCGCTCTACGCTTTTAAAAAGTATAGTAATTTAACACCTAACCCTAATCTACTCTAATTAACCCAGCTAACCAATATAATTATAACTAGACCGACCAAATATATAGTGGCCGCGGTAGGGGATATAGTAAAGGGTATAATTAATATTAACCACAAGGCAATTATAGAGGTTTATTTTAGAGCGATTATTAGAAGAAGTACTACATTTATAAGAAGCCAAATTACTAGTTAACTAGGCACCCCCTTAATAGACAAAAAGAGGTATATAATAAGTTTCGCTAGAGCGCATAAAATGTTGGAAACTAAAAGGTTACTATAGCCTACTTCTAAAGCTTCCTAGTTTAATATAAAGGCGAAGAAGATCTTAAGGGTAAGGTTAACAAGGCTAAATAGCTCCTTATAGATATGGAAATTAAGGACTACTCTCCCAACTAATACTTCACTAAGTATAGTAAGGTAAATGGCACATAAACCGTTGCTGTCCTTAATAACCAATCTACGCTTCATTCTATTATAAAGTTAGATATCTTTAATAAGCCAAAGGAAAGTTCCGCGTTCTCCTTTAACAACAGATACTTAGCAAACGTCTTCTATAGTATTATGCCAGATACTAAAGCCGCAGGAGTATCTATAGCAGGAGAACCTCAAGTTCAAGCTCTTCAGTAGCTTAACAGCTCTATTTAGATCGACCAATCAACGGCAGGCTAACATACGATTCGTTTTAGCAAGGGTACTACGATCTCTCTCGGCACAATTAGGGTCTAAACCCCCTTAGGGTACATCACTTTCCACGTTGTTCCCGCGAACACCCCATTTAAGAAGTCGAGACTGGTTATTTAAGGTTATAACGACGACAGCAAGGAAGTAATTCTTACGCAATCCCCTACAATTCAACGAGCCAGTCAGCAAGTTATTATTACGCTAGCTCCCTCCTTAATAAAGAATAGAATAGCGGTTTATTTGCAAGATATTACTTAGGCATACACCCAATTAGAGACGCGCCTTTAGCGCTTAATACTAGCATACCTTCTAGAGCAAATTCGCCACTAATATCCTAAAGATATAATTATGGTTATACTTAAGCTATTATATAGAATTATAGAGGCGGGAACTTATTGGTGGGCTACCTACAGTAAGCACCATAAGAAGAAGCTCTTAATAACTACTTTTATATTTAATCCCTACTTCCTTATTATAACTATAGGAACTCTATTTAAAATTATTGGCATACAAATTAATAATATAATTATTTTAGGAGATGGTTAATTCTTAACTCTTAAAGAAGATAAGCTAGTAAAGGTAAATCTTATAGTAAAGCTAAAGAAAAGGCTTAACTTAATAATACTACTGTGGTGGTGTAGATTGGACGTCGCCTACTGTCTTGGCATTTTCTTGTATTTATGAAGCCTTCGGCTTCCCTCCTTCTTGATTATCACGAACCTACCGGAATACATTCTTTTCTTTCCTTTCTTACAGACTGCTTTACTGATTACTTTTGACTGATTATGACCGACCGACAGACAGACAGACAGATAGACAGACAGACTGACAGCATTCTGACTTCCTATCTGAGGGACACCGTACCCTTCTATACTACTGCTCTTTAATGGATGTATCCTCTCCCTAAATAAGGATTCTATTGCTTTATACCAGAAAGGTTAAGGTAAGAAAATTGATGTTATTAACATTAATTCTCTAAAGTAAGAATATATAGAGTAACGCGCTTACGGAGCTTATATTACTTCTATCTATTAACCTAAGGCTTCCTTTAATCTCTTTATTGCCGCTTAATACTAGGAATTAACTAAGAAGGATGTTTTTGCCCTAAATAAGCGCCTTTCCTAGTAAATAAACCATCTTAATTAAGGATTACTCTATATACCTATTAACCTTCCTACCGCTAAGCTCTTTATATTTGTTAATAGATCGTTTATAAATAATAAAGATTTTAGCTCCTAGCTAGGATATAAGATTATTATTATAAATAAATTTACTAGAGAGAATAACTTTATAATCTATAGTAATCTTATCTATTGGAGCTTAACTAAGAGTAAGTATATTACTTAAAGCGTTCTAGCGTTAGAGATATATAGAATGGTTAGCGGAGCTAATATGGCAATTGCAATTAGAACTACCCTTAAGATAATTATAGATCGGCTTAAACTTCCTACTATCCCTATAATTATATACACTAACTTATATTCCCTTTATAAGTGTTTAGTTAAGCTTAGTACTATAAAGGAGAAGCGTCTTATTATAGCACTTTAGCAATTCTACGAGTGTTAAAAAATCTTTAAGATTTAATAGATTAATGGCTAAGATAATCTAGCAGATGTAATAATAAAGGCAAACCCAAACAAGGCACTAGAGACGTTCGTTAATATAAATACTCTATATATATAAGTTAAAGGTTAGGTTAAGAGGGAGTAGGAGATATAGCAATTTAAGAGCAGCTAATTAGGATTTTCTATCCCCAGGATGGAAAATCGCTATTAGCTTGCTTACTACTAGCGCCTTAGCGGCCCCCTCTGTCTTTATATTAACCCCTAACATTCTTCTTCTTCTTCTTTACTTAGTATCTTTATATAGCAGTAATCTATAAGTGTATATAGATAGCAACTATAAAAGAAGAGTTGCTAGTATTGGGAATGAGGCAAGCGGTCGTTACGTGTCGTCGCGGCACTAGCGTGGCGAGGAGCCTTAAGCTCTTCGCCCTTTCTTACTTCTATACAATCAAGTATTATCAACAATATCACTGTATCTACTCGAGTAGTACTGGTGAGGGAGTTACCCTATATTACCAACAAAGGATATTTTCGGGTAGGTAAGCTAAAGTCCTTTTATAAAACTTAGAATATAATTATATAATTAATCTAAAAGAAGGTAAGTAGCCACTAAACCTTTCTATCTATAACCTCTCTTATAAAGAGCTTAAGATCCTATAGAAGTACCTTAATAGCTTATTAAAAAAGAGATAAATATAGCCTAGTAAGTCGCCGGTAGGCGCGCTAATCCTCTTTATCCTAAAACTAGAGAGAACTATAAGGCTATATATAGACCACCACGGCCTTAATAAGATTACACTTAAGAACCGCTACCCACTACTACTAGTTAGTAAAATACTGGATTAATTATTTAGGGCAAAGATCTTTATAAAGCTAGATCTATAAGACGCCTATTATAGGCTCTGTATTAAAAAAGGGAATAAGTAAAAGACTACCTTTAAGACCTAATATAGCCACTTTAAGTATCTAGTAATGCCCTTTAGGCTAGCCAATATACCTATAATATTTTAATTATATATTTACAGAGCCTTAGGGGGACTAGTTAACCGCATATATATTATTTATTTAGATAACATTCTAATCTACTTAGAAGATAAAAATTAGCACAAGTAATATATCCGCAAAGTGCTAGAACATTTAGATAATTAGGGCCTCTACACTAAGACGTTAAAGTATATCTTTAACACTAAGCAGGTTAAGTTCCTGGGTTATATTATAACGCCTATAGGCATAGTTATAGACCTAGTATAGGTATAGACAATTTAAAAATAGCCAGAGCCAGAGAGCTATTAGGATATTTAAGTATTCCTAGGCTTTGCCAATTTCTATAGGCGCTTTATCTATAACTACTTAGACGTCGCCTAATACCTATCTAACTATATTACTAAAGCTTTTTAAGACCTAGCCTAAGAAGCAAAAGGCTTAAAGGTAGGAAGGAAGAAAATTAAGAAGGGACTAACCAAATAGTATAAACTATAGATATGGCCTAAAAAGGTATAGAAAGCCTTTTAGGAACTATAAGCAAAGTTTATAAAAGCTCTATTACTATAGCATTTTAACACAGATTAGCTACTAATAATAGTTACTAATATATTGTACTTCACCCTTATTAGTATTTTACTGCAACCTAATAGGTATTTAGACGCTACCTAGCCCTACTAGAGACTAATAGCATTCTATAGTAGAAAATTCTAGGGGCCTAAAGTTAGGTATTATACCCACAATAAGGAACTACTAGCTATAGTTAACTGCTTTAAATAGTAGCAATACTGCCTTAAGCACACGAGTTATACCACCTATATACTCTTAGGTTATTATAATCTATACTACTTTATACCTATAAAGAAGCTTATACCTTAATAGGCCAAATAGGTAAAGGAGCTTACGCAATTTAATTTTAAGATTAAATATAAGCTAGGGAAAAACAACCCTACTAATAGACTATTATAATAGCCAGACTATACTGAAGGCTTTAAAATAGGAAAAGGAAAATAGATAATAGATATCTTACTCCCTATATTATAGAATAAGCTCCAGGTATGGGATACTTAAGCACCTATAGCTTTAAGTACTAAGTCTTAGGCAGTATAAACCCTATTAGCTTCTATTAATACTTTAGCTAGTACCTAGTCCGTTACTAATAAGAGTCTAAATATACCTAGAAAGGACGTCCCTAATATACTCTTGGAATCTAGTAATATATTACTTTTAATTATTAAGCTATCCCCTTAAACTAATAGCAAAGCTATAAAGTAATTAGAACTTAGAGCCCTATAATAACTAAAGGACTTTAACCTTATAGCGGCCTTCCTAATATATACGCACTAGAGAGTTATAAGATCTATAGTACTATCTAGTTATATACTTAGAGTAGTATAAGATAAAACAGCTTTTACCTAGGAATTATCTAAAAGGTTAATAGATCTTATCTATAAGGTGCAATAGAGGGATACCTCCTATGCTATCTTTAATACGGAAGTAGACCAGAAATATAATGGAAAGAAAGTTAAAAGGTGCTAAAATTAGGAACTAGACCTAATAGGCCTACTATATAGAAATAGTAAGGTTTAGGTGCTATAGAAAGCAAATCTATAATAGAAAATTCTTATAAAGAATTATAATAATTCTCTAGGCGGCCACTATAGGCAAGTTAAAATAGTGGAATTACTTTAATATAAATACTATTAGCTAAAGCTTAAGCAAAAAGCAAAGGAGTATATTAGCCACTGCAAGAAGTGTTAAGTATATAAAATCTAAAGGTATAAGCTATAGGGTCTACTTAAATCAGTTCCTCCTTATAAGGGCGTAAAGAGGCTTTAAGGAAGATTTAAAGGAATAATATAAATTCTATCTAAATTTAAGGGTATATAGCTCTTGTAAAGTATAAGACGTTATATAAAGAAGAGAAAGGGATAATAAGAGAATTATATAATTAAACAGTTAGGGGTCTTGGTGGTTAATATATATATATATATAGTCTTTAATAGGCTTTAGTATTATAGCGCTAGTAGAAAATAGAAAATTATAATAGATAGTTGTAGATAGTTGTAGATAGTTATAGATAGTTATAAATAGTTATAGACAGTTACAGATAGTTTTAGATAGTTATTTATTAAATATTTTACTAAAATATTCCTACTATAACTAGGCTAGTCCTATTATAGTACCCCCCTTTAGCTAAAGGTCTAAAATAATTTAATTTAGTTAAGAATTTATAATTTTATCACGGGTTGTATTTTTATATTAGATAGCGGTTTTAGTAAGGCAAATCTAACTAATTAAATAACTTTAACTAGTAGTTAAAGTTCCTTAATATTTTATGTGTTATATAACCATATTATAAACATTATAATATATTTTAAGTTCTTTTTAAATTCAAGTTTCCTACTATTATATTTTGTGTATTTATATTAGGTAACAGTTATTTGCCTTTATATTACATCCATCTAGCTAGAGTAGGCTGCAAAGAATGGTCCTTATAGAATTCTTTTACTAAGGAAGGCGCGTTAGCCTTAATCTGGTTATAGGTTTCCTAGGTTTATATTTTATATCCTTTCCACTTAATAAGAAGTTTAAATTGTTTAAATTATGTCTTTTATTATATATTATTAATTAAGTTAATAAAGTAAGAACTGTTACCATTATTAATAATTATAAAAGGTGGCGGCGGCACTTTATAAGTTAAAAGTTTACCTTTTAAAGGTTATAGCAAGCTTATATAAAATGTTGGGTATATTTTTATTTTTATTAGTAGTTTAAGCTTATAGGTATATAGGCTTAGTTTCTTCTTAATTTAGTACAGGTCTATAAATTTCCAATTAAGTTTCTTTAAGGGCTATTAAGTCTTTATATTTCATATATTTAGGTAAACTATATTACCTTCTTTAAAGTCCTATATAGGAGCTTGTCCTTTATTTATATGCTATTCCTATACTATTTAAGCGTATATTAATTTACTTTATAGTAGTTCCGTTAACTATTTTATTTAATTAGTAAAGTTATATACGTTAATTAACTAAATCCGCTTAATTATAGGTCCTATTATATTAATTTTAGGTTATAGTTTAAATCTAAGATAAGGGTCTTGTCTATAAGTTGTATAAAACAGCGTTACGCCTATTAATTTGTTTATTGTATTATTTATAGTAAACTTAGCTAAAGGCAGCTACTTTTTCTAGTTATCTTATAGGTAGGAGCAGTATATTTATAGGTATTGTTTTATAACCGCGTTTATAATTTTAGTTTAACTATCTATCTCTAGATAAAATATAGTTAAGAGTTATATTTATATACTTAATTGTTTATATAGAGCTTATTAGAAGTCTAAAACGAACTAGCTTCTATAGTTGGATACTATTAAATTAGGAAGTCTATATAGCTTAAAGACATATTTAATAAAACATTCAGCTACTAAGATAGTATTAATTAAGTCTATAGAAATTATATGCCGCATTTTTATAAAGCAGTTAACTACTACTATAATATTTATTAATCTATTGCTATTAGGTAAGTTTACTATAAAGTTAATTAAGATATTACGCTATCTTTATATTGGAATTAACAATAATTAGAGTACTCCTTATTTCTTTATATAAGAAGTCTTTTTATAAACGCACGTTCTATATACTTAAACGTATTTTTATATATAGTCGTGCATTATAGGCCAGTAATATACTTGTTAAACTATTTTGTATATCTTTATATAGCCAGGATGTCCTACCATAGGAGAGTTATATATAAATTTAAGTATTTTAAATTATAAGGGTTTAGAATTTAGGACTACTATCTTTTGCTAATAGTACAATTGGTTATTATAAATTTTATATTTAGTAAGTATAATATCCTTATATTATTATTTCCCTATTTAGATTGCTTTTATTATATTTACTATTTAGGGGTTATCCTTATATTTATGCTCTATTAGTTTATTAATATCTATATCCCATTTATTAATTTCTAATTTATTTTTATTAAGCTCTGCATTTAGGAATATAGGATGTAGTTTTTTAAAACGTTTAGGGGGTAACAAGATCTATAATTAATTTGTAATCTATTTGTCTAAAGCGTTTATAAGTAGGTCCTATATTTATTATATTAATACGTTAGGCTTCTAATTAAGTTTGCCTGGTTAGTATATAATCTTAAAGTTAAATTATAAGAGGTATTTAGCCTAATAAATTTGGCGCTGTGTTAATTGCTTTATAGTTATAAAGTACTATAGGTTCTTATAGTCCGTTAATACGTATATTAGGTGTTACGGCACTGACGCGCGTAACCTGGATAGGGCCTAGTTAGGGGGTTCGCTTACGCCTTGGCGCGTATATATAGACGTATTCGTTCTACAACCTTCTTCTTCTCCTCAGTTTAATATCCTCATTGGTAGACAATCCAATTGTATAGGCTTGCATACGTTCTTTACAGCGCTCATGCCTTAATTAACTGCGTCGCTGTAACATTATATTAAACCCCCTTAGTTATATGCAGGCTGTTGTAATCTTAGGTTAGGAGAGCCTAACTCCTATAACAAAGAAGGTAGGAGATACACACTCCGACGGAAAGCAAGGCCAGAATTATTATTATTGTTATTATTATTAAAGCCCTACAATTGTAGGCACCCTTATTGTTATTATCATTATTATAGTTATTATTATTAACACCGTAGTCCTGTAGTGGCTGGGTATGGAATCCCTATACTTATAAGTACCCATCCTCATTATTTTTTTATTTTGTTTTATTCTTTCTACCAAACGGCCGCCTATGATATGGGGAAGCACGTGCCTAATGGTAACCTCTTTCCGACTGTATGATCTCGTCAACCAACCGGGCAATGTGTATTTCTGTTAACCGAACGCGTACGTCTACCTACCGACCGATTGAATGACGATAGACCTATCGACCGTACGTCTCTGGACGCTTGCACCGTACTGCTACGACTTGACGATCCTCTTTGATGGATACTAAGCTATGTATGCTGCGAGGAACGAAATCGGTTAATACTAAGACTAGTGCTGTGCACTGGCTGCGATAAACAACCCTAACTAATACTGAGTTGTACAAGCTTTAAGGAACGAAATCAATTAGGATAACTAGACCATAACTGTGCCGTTACGCCTACAGTCCTACAGACCTAACAACTAATTATGCCAATATACATACGATCCTTTAACCGTATAATAGTGCCGATATGCCTACTATTATTAATTTTCGCTTGCACTATACTGCTACGATAATAACTGTGCCGCTCTGCCTATAGTTTAACTATTAATCGCGCCGTTATGCCTATAATCTACAAACAAGACAACCGATAGATGAGCTCTGTGCTTAACCGCTATTATTACCGCCGCTTATACCGTACTGCTACCTAAATAGACATCTGCTGCTTCGCCTATAGCACTACCACTAACTCCTACTGCTCCGCCTGCAGCTAACCTTAATTTAATATCCGCTGCTTCTGCCTATAGCATTCCAACTAACTCTCGCTGCTCTACCCGCAGCTATATATATAATAACTATATAAGGGTTAGACAAGCACTATAAAGGTAAAGCTTAAGGGCAAGCTTTTTTAAAAA
>Ga0307507_10003716_pt1 | contig 28775 bp, 8 predicted proteins | sample 7_EM_MG_FD_207223 | JGI IMG/M metagenome (GOLD analysis project Ga0307507, IMG submission 207223) | Populus trichocarpa ectomycorrhiza microbial communities from riparian zone in the Pacific Northwest, United States - 7_EM | ecosystem: Host-associated > Plants > Roots > Unclassified | place... | reverse complement strand
TAATAAGACTAAATAGCTCCTTATAGATATGGAAATTGAGGACTACTTACCTAACTAATACTTTACTAAGTATGGTAAGGTAAATGGGATATAAACTATTACTATTCTTAATAACTAATCTACGCTCTATTCTATTATAAAGTCAGATATCTTTAATAAGCCAAAGGAAAGTTCCGCGTTCTCCTTTAATAATAGATACTCGGCAAACGTCTTCTATAGTATTATACTAGATACTAGAGCCGCAGGAGTATCTATAGTAGGAAAACCTTAAGTTTAAGCTCTTTAGCAGCTTAATAGCTCTGTTTAGATTAACTAATTAACGGCAGGCCAATATACAATTTGCTTTAGTAAGGGTACTATAATCTCTCTTAGTATAATCAAGGTCTAAACCCCGTTAGGATATATTACTTTCTATATTATTTCTATAAACACCCCATTTCTATTCTGCATCTAAGATATAGATAAGTTAGGCGTTAAGCTTAATAACCTTAAGAATATGCTCGTTTAGGGAGATAATTAGGTACCCATTATACGTAAGTAGGGTCACCCTTAGTTGCTTCTTTAATAGCCAGAAAGGAGCGTTGCTTAGAGCCATTTAACTAAGTTAGAGTTACATTAACTATACCGTTGCTTTGGTTACCTATTAGTTTATAAATTGCTTAGGGTTCTTTAGCAAGTAGGTTATAAAGTTAAGGCTAAGATGATTAAGCATCTTATAAAGTACTACTATTACTGCTAAATAAACCAGAAGTCCCCTAGCCGATTTAAGTTTACCCTTAAAGATAACTACAACTTTAACTTCTATATTATTATTAATATTATATATCTTAGCGGCAAGCTAGTACTCTAAGTTGTTAACTTCTTAACTTCCTTCTAAGCCGCACGTTTCCTAAAGGATATGTTAGCTAGGAACGCATAGAATACTCTTTAATTATGCTAGATTAATATCTACCTAGGACCCCCTAATTAAGTTATTTATAATGTAGGAAGGAACTTCTTATCTATAGAGTTTTGGTAATAGGTAAAGGCAATAGAAATTAAGGTTAAGGAAGTCCCTATTAAGGCATATAATAGTATCGGAAAAGTAGAACAATATTACACGCCATTATACCAAGTATATGAGATTATTTTTTTGGAACTAGAGGGTGCTAGCAAAGAGCTTATCTTATAGATAGCTGTTAAGGCTATTAACGATTCTGCTGGCCTAGATAGGCTTGTACCTACATTACTAGTCTTTGGCGCCTACCCTTAAATAATTAATAATTCTCTACTATCTCTATCTATTATGTAATGAGCTAAGGCTATCCATAAAGCAATAAAGGAGGTACGCCGTATCTACGCTACGCGCTAGGTCAACAACGTACTAAGAATAAGAAACGGCCTAAATACCTTAATTATAATAGATCTACTACTCCAATCTAAAGTACGGGTATGGCGTAAGAAAGGGGGCTGGTTAGGCCCACATATATTTATTACTATTAAGGGTTAAACTTGTACTCTTTAGATACCCTATAGACCCACTTAATTCCGCTTAACCGTTATTAAGCCCTACTATAGGGATAATAGTTTTAAGCCTTTATAGGATACCCTAGAGGATACCCTAAAGAAGAACTACAATTAACGTGCTCTAGAAGGCGACTATGATTCTAATATAGTTATAGTAGATATGCCGCAACTATAACGTGGTAGAGGTTGCCTAAAAGGATTATAAAATCGCCAATATCTTATTAATTTTAAAGAGTAATTTATTGCCGCCATTAAGAGTAGAGTTAAGTTGTTAATGGCCTTTATAACAGCTAAAGAGAAGGCGGACTTTAAGCTCGTAAAACAACTTTAAAAGGAAGGCCGTATTATAACTTTAGGAGCCCCTTTCTAAGTATCTAACAAGTAGGAGATTAACGGTCTTATTATAAAAGGAGTTTTTAAATTTAAGAAGTATGACCCTACTAAGTTTAATAGAGTTTGTATCTTTAAGTTAAAAATAGTTAATAAGATTAAGGGCAAAGCTACTAATACCCTATTTAAGAAGTTAAGGCTGGTTATCTAAGGTTATAATAACAATGGTAAGGAAGTGATTTTTACGCAATCCCCTATAATTTAACGAGCTAGTTAGTGAGTTATTATTGCGCTAGCTCCCTCCTTAACAAAGAATAGAATAATAGTTTATTTATAAGATATTACTTAGGCCTATACCTAATTAGAGATATACCTTTAGCGCTTAATATTAGCATACCTTCTAGAATAAATTCGCTACTAATATCCCAAAGATATAATTATGGTCGTGCTTAAGCCATTATATAGAATTGCAGAGGTAGGAACTTATTAGTAGGCTACCTATAGCAAGCACTATAAAGAGAAGCTTTTAATAATAACTTTTATATTTAACCCCTACTTCCTTATTACAACTACAGGAACTCTATTTAGAATTATTAGCATGCAAACTAATAATATAATTATTTTAGGAGATAACCAATTCTTAGCTCTTAAAGAAGATAAGCTAGTAAAGGTAAATCTTATAGTAAAGCTAAAGGAGAGGCTTAACCTAATAATACTATTACTCTTTAATAGATGCATCCTCTCCCTAAATAAGGACTCCATTGCTTTACGCCAGAAGGGTTAAGGCAAGAAGATTAATATTATTAACATTAATTCTCTAAAGTAAGGATATGTGGAGTAACGCGCTTATAAAGCTTATATTACTTCTATCTATTAATCTAAGGCTTCCTTTAATCTCTCTATTGCCGCTTAACACTAGAAACTAACTAAGGATAACATTTTTACCCTAAATAAGCGTCTTTCCTGGCAAATAAACTATCTTAATTAGGGACTACTCTATGTGCCTATTAACCTTCCTACCGCTAAGCTCTTCGTATTTGTTAATAGATCGTTTATAAATAATAAAGATTTTAGCTCCTAGCTAGGATATAAAATTATAATCGCAAATAAATCTACTAGAGAGAATAACTTTATAATCTATAACAATCTTATCTATTAGAGCTTAATTAAGAGTAAGCGCGTTACTTAAAGCGTTCTAGCGTTAGAGATATACGGAATGGTTAGTGGAGTTAATATAGCAATTGCAATTAGAACTACCCTAAAGATAATTATAGATTAATTTAAACTTCCTATTATCCCTATAATCGTATATACCGACTTATATTCCCTCTATAAGTGCTTAGTTAAGCTTAGTACTATAAAGGAGAAGCGCCTTATAATTGATATTATAGCACTTTAGCAATCCTATAAATGGTAAGAACTCTTTAAGATCTAATAGATTAATGGCTAAGATAACCTAGTAGATATAATAATAAAGGCAAACCTAAATAAGGCTCTAGAAACGTTTGTTAATATAAACACTCTATATATATGGGTTAAAGGTTGGGTTAAAAGGGAGTAAGAGCATAATATTCTGTAGACCCTAATTTTAACCAGCCAATTAGGATTTTCTATGCCCGGTATAGAAAATTGCTATTAGCTCGCTTACTACTAGCGCCTTAGCGGCCCCTTGCCTTTACATTAACCCCTAACGTTCTTCTTCTTCTTCGCTTAGTATCTTTGTATTATAGTAATCTACAAGTGTATATAAATAGCAACTATAAAAGAAGAGTTGCTAGTGTTGGGAATAAGGCAAGCGGTCGTCACGTGTCGTCGCGGCACTAGCGTGGCGAGGAGCCTTAAGCTCTTCGCCCTTCCTCGTTCCAATTAAAAGAAAGCATGCATTATCAAACAACGTCACTGTATCTACTTAAGTAGTACTGGTGATTTACCCTGTGTTACCAATAATATCTTCCCTTCTTTTCTTCCTCCTTATAGGGAGCTAGAGGTGCTCTAATACGCCTCCTTAGTCCCCACTAAGGGATCTATTGGTTGACGTAGCAATATAGATAGCATTAGATAAGGAAATGATGGGTAAAAGAGAAAACAGGAAGGACGGAGGAGCGAGCCTCTAGTAGGTGTTAGTTAAGCAACGTCAATAGCTATATTATGGCCGCCTAATCTCCTATACTCGCAGGCCTCCTCCTATCTATAAATACTCCCTCCTCTATACCTTCCTTTCCTCTTTTCTTCTTCCTTATAGAAGCTAGAGGTGCTCTAATACTCCTCCTTAGTCCCCACTAAGGGATCTATTAGTTGACGTAGCGATATAGACAGCATTAGACGAGGAGATAACGGGCGAGAGAGAAGATAGGAAGGACGGAGGAGCCTCTAGTAGGTGTCAGTTAAGCAACGTCAATGGCTATATTATGGCCGCCTAATCTCCTATAATCGCAGGCCTCCTCCCATCTATAAATACTCCCTCTATACCTTCTCCTCTTTTCTTCTTCCTTATAGAAGCTAGAGGTGCTCTAACACTCTTCCTTAGTCCCCACTAAGGGATCTATTAGTTAACGTAGCGATATAAACAGTATCAGACAAGGAGATAACGGGCAAAAGAAAAAATAGAAAGGATGGAGGAACCTCTAGTAAGTGTCAGTCAAGCAACATTAACAGCTAGTTTTCGTCACCCACAGATTGCGTCATGTGACGACATTTGGGAATATAAATATATACCCCATCCCGTACTTACACCACTACTAAATATTCTAGATTTCGCACTCGGAGTTGCTTATAATAGGCATTTTTAGATTATCTGCCAGTTTAAAGCTCTATAATTAAACGTTATTAACGTTTTATATAGGGGTCGTTAATTAAGCTCCCAGGACATAATTTTTAAAGTTTAACACCATACCACTATTATAATATTCTTGCAGTGGCTAAGCCACCCCTAATCTCCTCCCCTCCCTCCCCTACCTCCCTCCCTCTTATTGCTCGGCGCCGAGCTATTACGTCGTCACCAAGCCATCGCGTTGTTATATATCCGAACTAGTAGGCAACGACGTGGTTAATTAATCATGTCAGGCGTCGCTACTATAGCCGTACCGCCTCTGCCCGTTAGGGGGAAGGGTCTTGGTATACCGTTATGTCTCTTATACGCGTATTTAATCAAGTTGGGGTAGTAGACTTTAATTTCAGCCATACGGCAATTAAGCTTTAAATTAGAATTATAATCTACTATAAGAGGGCTCTATATTAAAGCTCTGCAGTCTAAATATATACTAGATTTATAACCAATATAACCTTTAAGTCTAGTTCAAGTAGGGCGCCTTAGTCACTGCAGTAGATCCTTACCTAGCGGTAACTAAGGCGCCTTAGTCTTACTACTACTTCTAAATTAAGCAAAAGCTCTATATAGGGGGGTCCCAGGGGGTCTCCTCCTGGAAAACCTTATCTCTATATATATTAATTAAAGCCTATATAATAAAGCTCTAAATTATAAACTTGGGTCAAAATTTTAGTTGGGGGGCTAACTATCCGCATGTTAATATAGGCGTTGTGGAGTTTATTATTAATACATAGAAATCTGTGTGCAAGTGGCTCGCTTGGGGGGGTGGCTCGCCTCCTAGGGTGGCACGTTAACGGGCTATACGAACTTGCGGGCTCTGTGGACAGCCAGGCCATAATCGTAGGACCTGCATGATAGAAGTATTAGATGGTTTAGAATCTGAATAATACTGGTTCATCCTAAATAGAGAAGTAAATTGTGGTGTTGTGGAGTACTACTGTGTCATTCCGGATAACCTAGGATTTTGATGTTGCAAGTGGCTCGCTCGGTGGTGTGGCTCGCTTGGTGGTAAACCACGTTACAGTACCTCGTCAAAAGTGTCCGTGCTTCCCACACCAAAATTTTTTACCGTCCTCAACCCTACTTTTTCAGCCCTACTTTTCAACCATGCCACGTCGTGCGTTAGCTCCAATTAGCGGAAATATTCCTCGTAGAAAGGAATTGACTTGTTATGAAAGAGGAGTAGTTGTAGGATTTGCTGGAGGAGGAGTTAAAGCCTCCCAAATTGCGACCGAGTTAAGCCTGCCAAAATCGACCGTACAAGAGACCTTGTCTAAAGCACCTCAACGCCCACAAGGCATATCCACTTCTCGAATTGGACGTCCTCCTAAATGTACTATTCGAGACGAACGTAGGATTTTAAGGATAGCTCGTATAAAGCCCAGGATCACGTATAGGGAGCTTAGCTTTGAGCTCGGCCTTCCCGTAAGCCAGAGCATGTTATATCGAATATTGCGCAAATACCATATAAAAAAATGGCTAGCTAAGAAGCGGCCTTTACTTATAAAGAACTCGGCAAAGGCTTAATTAAGGTGGGCGATTGAACACAAGAAGTGGGAGCGATTAAGGTGGTCTAAGATTGTATGGAGTAACAAGTGTTCGGTTAAGCGAAGTTCTGGTAGACGACGATCCTACATCTTTTATACACCAACACAGAAATGGGATAAAGATAAGATTAACACTTATAAAAAGGATAAGGGGCATATGGTTATGGTATAGGCAAGCTTTTCTGGGGCTCTTGGGAGGTCCGATTTGGTAGTTATGGAAAGGGACAAGGAGTCGCCTAAGGGGGGGTACTCTGCTCGGTCTTATATTTAAGTTTTAGAGGACTAGATACCTCGAATCTACGAGCCTGATTTCCAATTTATGCAGAATAACGCTCCAATACATAAATCGAAGCTTATAGCTAAGTGGTTTAAAGAAAACGTCGTAGACGTGATCGATTGGCCACCCTACTTACCCGATTTAAACCCTATTGAGCACGCCTAGGTACAACTTAAAGAGACGCTTCATAAACGATTTCCAGAGATCGCATATATGCGCGGCTCTAAAGAGGACGTAATTAAGAAGCTATCTGAGGCCCTAGTAATTTGCTGGAACGAGATAGCTCCTGCCTTTTTTAAGTCTTTAATTAATAGTATGGAAGAGAGATGCGATGCTGTAATTGAGGCCAAGGGGTGGCACACTAGATTTTAAACACCAAAAAAATATCGCGATTACTAGATTACGTATCTATAAGTAGCTTCAGAATTTTTTGAAGCCCTGGAATCAATTGTGTGACTTTTGCATAGTGTTTTGGCAGGGGGTGTCATTTTTGGTATGGCCTCGGACCGGAGACTTTTGACGAGGCACTGTATATAGTTAGTACTCTACTAACTTATTGGCTTTCTTTTATAAGAATATATATAGGTTCTTATAGTAGCATACTAGTACTTTTATAGCAGGGTTAGTGTACTTCTTTAGTACTAAGGCCTTTTTAATATCGGCCATTATAATAGCGAAGATTGTATATTTAGGTTTTTTGACAAGTCGTACTAATAGGGTAGCTCCAATTATATAGATATTTAAGGTATTAAGCAAGCTTAGATTATTCTTAGTTTTTTTATATAGTTTCTTATTTAGGTTTAGGTTTAGTATTAGGTTCGAAGTTAGTATTAAATTTAGGGTTAGGTTCTTTAAGTATCTTTTTTATAGTAGAATACTAGTTCTTCTAGTACTTTTATATATTAAGCTTTAGCTTTTATATAGTTTGGGGTAGTTTAATATAATTTTTAGGTCCTTAGTAGGCGTTAACGGAAGTCTTATATTAGTAGAATTTAGTAAAATTCTTAGGTTAGTAGAAATTTTAGACTAGTGGATTTTAGTAGATTTTTTAGGTTCTAGTTTTAGGTCTAAGTAGTAAGTTATAAGGCATTTCTATTTATAACGGGAGGCGGTAAATAAAAGCTTAAGGTTATATTAATTAATAGTTACCTTATATAGCTTTATCTAAGGTTATTTAAGAATTATTAAGTAATTTCGAGTAGTAATAAAAAGTCTAATTAATTCTTTATAGTTTAGGTATTAGAGTTTTAGAAATACTACGTAGGTAATACGGCCTAAGATAGTACGTTTACTATTAAATTTAAATATATTAATATGCTAGTTAAGGGGGATTAGAGTAAAACTATTATTTTACGCAAAGATCTTATTAATAAACTCTATACTACTAGCTCTTGTATTAATTGGGACTTAAGTATTAACCTATTAATTATTTTGCTAAAGATAATAGTTAATAGTTATACTATAATTTTAAAAGTTAGAGTTTATAATATCTAAAGTATATAATAATATTTTAAAGTAGCGCCATTTTAGAGAGCGACTTAGCTCTAGGACCTCTTTTTTAGAGGTAATTAAGGTAGAGATTTTATAGCGTATTAGTTATAGCTTTATCCTTATAAATAGTGTTTACTAAATACACGGCTAGAACTAGGTAAAGATTAGAGTTAGTAACCGGAGAATTAATATAGTAAATAGCTATTAGTATTAGCTGTTTATAAATCGCGTTAGGGTATAAGGGTAGAGTAGTAGTTAGAGAAATAGAAGCTATTTTTATACTTAAAATAGAGGCCTAGCTTAGTACGTTATTTTTATTTAGAAAATCCTAGTAGGGCGTATCCTAGGGTTCTAGTATTAATATCTATAGTATTAGGGTGCTTAAGCTAAGAACATAACTTATTAGACGTTTATAGACCTATTATATAATAATTTTTTTTAATGTCCATTGTATTATACTACGTATAATACTGCGCATGCAGCCTCTAGGCTATGGCGCTATAGTCCTATATACATAAATCCTTTCTAGGCAGCTTAACATGTACTAGTAACTATGTCCTAGTAGTTTATAAATCTCTAATAGAGATTTATAGCTCTCTAGTAGAAACTAGATTGCAGCAACTATTAGGTAGTAAGAAAACAGTGTAACGGAACCTTGTAGCAAGAACTACGGTGGGCTTGTTAATGGGCTGGGTATATAGGTATGAACAACAAGTCAACAACGTAATAACAACTAATGGAGTGGTTGCCCAACAGATTAACTCCAATTGTATTCTGAGATTCACTATAAAGAGAGAACTATCTGGGTAGGGACTGTGGTCCTTTAAATACACAACCGTACGCCTAAGAAATCCCTTCGCTACGTGAGGTACGTAAGGTACGTGAGGTACGTGACAGAGCTCATAGAGCTTACAGAGCTCACAGAGCTCACCACGTGACTCGGCTACCACTCCTCGTCACCTGGTTCCACCGGATCCATCCTGGACCGTGCCTATATCAACCAACTAGCTTCCGCCGACTCTTCTCCAAGTAGTCGTAACATCGTCCTTAAAGCGTCCGTAACAAACAGTAGAAAATGATAGAAAATAGTAAAAACCATATGAAATCCTAACGCCTATCCCTGTCCTATTTGTAATTCACTTCTATTCTTTTGCTCTTTACTATCTATCTACTAGGACCTTCTAGAGATCCTACTGTTATTAGCCACTTTCTAGTAGCTATTCCTGTTCTATTTAGAAATAGAAAAAGCACATCTCTCCCCTTCTTTATACAAAATAGCTTCTCTAAAGATATAGTAGAGCCCAATTGCCTTTGTATTTCTTTTCTCTCTTTTCTGTATAGGCTACAATCTAGTAGTAAATGCTTAGGAGTTTATAGGGCACTACATTCTCTAAAGCATCTGCCTTCCTCGTCCTTCCCTATTTGCTTAGAGAAGGATTTAAAGTACCCTTTTCCTAGCTTTAGCTAAAAGAAGGCTGATTGTATTCTTTTAGGATATTTATCCTTAGGGGCTTTAAAAGAAAAGGGGTATTTTCCCTTACAGATTCTAGTGTAGTGTTTTCCTTTGCTTTTATTTTATTGCCAATTGTTTTTCCACTGTTCTAGTATTGTTTCTCTTGCTAGTCTCCCTAAATAGGCTAAAGAGGTATAAGAAGATTGCACTTTTCTTCTAGAGAGGCTATTTTTAGCTAGTTTATCTGCTATTTCATTCCCATAGATTCCTAAGTGGCTAGGTACCTAATAGAAGTTAATAGAGATATTTTTACTAGCTAGATAGGAGCAGCTTTGCGTAATTTTAAAGACTAGTTCTTGCCCTCCAGTAAGAGAATTAAGTTGTATTCTTTTAATAGCCGCTTGGCTATCTATAAAGATATAGACCTGTTTCTCTTTTAGTCTCTATTGTTTTAGGTGTTCTAACGCCCTATAGACTGCATAAAGCTCTGCGTCTATAATTTCCATATAGGGCCCTAGATTCCAATTTGTTGCATATATAATCCTATTTCTCTCTCCTATTTTGCATACGGCTGCTGTACTAGATTTACCATCTTTAGAGCCATCTGTATAGTATATATCTACTAGATCCCATTCTAGGGCTTCTTGTAGATTTTCTACCAGTCTTAGGTGTTCTTGTGCAGCTTCTTCCTTACTACCTCTAGAGATAGAAAAGAGAGCAGAAATAGGAGGAGACCACGGTTTTTGCCATTCTAGAGAGATTCTCTCTATTTTCCAATTATGGACTAGCTTCTGAACTCTAAAGACTAGGGTTATTAGCTGCGTTTTTAGCTATAGTAGGTGCCTTATAGTAGAGTTTCTAGAGCTAGAGCTAGAGCTAGAGCTAGAGCTAGCTGCTAGTTCGTCCTTGTCTTTATTACTCTCTTCTATATAAGCTTTTTTAATTACGTGGTTTTCCTTAAATTTTAGGATCCTTAATGCGTAGTTATTGCAAAGCTTTTTAAATCTAATCCTAGGAGGAGGAATAGAGGCTTCTATCTCCATAGCTTGGCTAGGAAATCCTCTAAACGCTCCTAAAACTAGTTTTAGGGCCTTATTTTATAGAGCCTGGTACCTAACTAGTAGGTAGTCTCTAGATTTGCTTTTTTACCAGCATTGTATTCTATAGTCTGCTATAGAAGTAATATAAGCTATATAGAGCTGCCGTAGGGCTTGTAGAGATAGACCTCTTTATATATTACCTAGTCTTCTAATTAAATAAAAGGCTGCTTTTGCTTTAGAGATTTTTATTTCTATATATTGTTTAAAGGTAAGCTTAGAGTCTAGAAATACCCCTAGCTACCTAACTAGGGGTTTAGGAGTCATTTCTATATCTTCTAGCTTTATCCCTTCTCCTATAGTAGTCTGTTTACTATAGAAGTGTATAAGCTTTGTTTTGCTAATATCGAAGCTAATAGCGGCTTCCTTAGCTCTAGAGTTTAGTTCTTGCGCTATTTCCTCTAGCTTCTTGTAATTAGATTTGGCTGAGTTTAAAGCAGGTAGTTATATATTAGCTAGTAATACAGTAGAGTTTAACATACCTACTTATCTAGGCCTCTACCCCAGTTTTCTAGTGCTTTAGTCCTAGTCTATAAGCAGTTAGCTGCTACTACCTATAACACGGAAAATCTTACTAGTTCTTTTGGATATCTTATAATAGAATTACCTAAGTACTAGTCTGCCCCCTAGTGGTCTGTATAAGAGTTTCCTCTTAAAGTTAGTACGCTTTTACATGGCTTAGGAGCCCTCTATAGCCTCTAGTTTTATACTTCTCTTTATTGTTTCCACTAGCGTAGGCATAAGCTGCTATTTATAGGGGTTGCAACTCCTGTCTTACGCGCCTACTGGCGTAATCCTATAAGGGCGTTGTGGCTGCATCCTGCAATATAGCTAGGTATACCTTTTATGGTTAAGGCCTAGCTAAAGCCTCTCCCACCTAAGTAACTCCTATTTGCTCCTTAAGTGTACCTTACTGGCATACTACCCTAGCGAGTAGTCCCGTCTATTAGTATACCAACACACACATCCATTCTCTTAAGCCGCGTAGTAGTCTCTCTGGCTAGGATATAATCCTACCTACCTATTAGGTACACTAGGGGTTAAAGCCTAGCTAAGGGGTAAGTTCCCTAAAGCTAGCAGTAGCTACTATATACTACTCCCTACGACTACTCTAGGTAGTTATTTCGCGTTGCCTATAAGAGTCTCCTTATAATAGGCCGACTATATCTTATAAGAGAGGGCTGTAGACTAGGTCCCATGCTGGGCAACCTACTCCCCCCTCTCCTACTAACTAAGCTTATATCCCCCCTTCCTATAAGCTAGCCTATATCTCTAACTGTTAAGTCCTTATCTAACTGGCCTGTGTTTCCTTACAGCCTCCCCTATATATACGCGTTAGGTTATATGCACTACGCCTATTAAGGCCCTCCAATAAGTTACCTGTAAGTTAACCATAGGTTAAACACCATAGGGCCGTTAAAGCTGGCCTGTGTTTCCGCTGCCTAGAGCTTTGCCCGTGTTTCCACCTTGTTAAGCCATCTAGTTGCCGTTACGTTGCCGTCGCGTCGCTAGCGCGTTGCTGTTATCTAGGTCGCGCGCACTACGCCTATTAAGACCCTCTTCTAAGTTACCTAGGTGTACTGGATACCAGATAGGCCCTTATAGAGGGGCCTTAATAAGTTCTCTAGGCAGGGCCTTAATAAGTTCTTCGCGGTGACCTTAGGGCCTTAATAAGTTTTATATAAGGTGCCTACAACGCGTTAACTTTAACAAGTTCTTATAAAAAGATGTTCCCTATGCCTTTGCCGCGTTCCCTTTGCGATTTTAGAGCTAATGTAAGCCCAAGGGTGTCCTATTATACGCCTAGGACGCGTTTATATTAACTGGCTAGATAAGGCCAGTTTCAGGCCTAGCTGCAAGCCAGGTAGTCGTATGTCGGGTGGTTTTTGTATCCCAGTTTCCCTTAATAGGCCTCCCTAGGTGGTAGAGCAGAAGCCTTAAGCGGAGGCAGTAAGGCTCCTGGTGTTATTGAGGGCGATGCCTCATTTTAGCCAGGTAGGTATCAAGACAAATGACATAAGCTAGCTGATAGGTAGAGACACAGAATTGTACAAGTGATCTGTTTTATTTAAGGTGGCTCTAAGAGCCCTAATATATATAAGGAATTGACCCCCTATAGGGGTCCCTAGGAGTGATGATATAGGTTGAAAACTATACTGACACTATCTGATACGGACGTCGAACAGCACCCGTCGCACCTCTGTAGTAAGGCTACCTCTATGGCTAACACACCCCCTTAGATCTAAAGCAGAGCGTTAGAGCTAAATTACCGGATTAGGTAGTCGGGATAGAAGAGCTAGTGGTGAGCTTTGCTGAGCGTTAATTAACTAGATGTCTGATATCGCGGAGCCCCAAGACTTTAACGAATTTTTGATGATTTTGCTTTAAGAGAGCTTTAGTTAGTCCATCTGTAGCCATCTTGCTTATTGGTACCCATTATACAATAAAGCTTCCGTTTTGTACCTCCTGGCAAAGCCAGAATTGATGGATATCTACATATTAGAGTTTTGTAGATACTGTAGGAGTCTCCTTTATCACGATCCATACTGACTGCTAATTATTATAATTAATAATAACGTCCTGTTCTGGATCAAATCTAATAGCTTTAAAGATCCGAACTATATGCTTAACCTCCCTACTGACGTGCGAGAGAGCCAAGAGTTCTGCCTCTGTAGTAGACTTAGTGACTGCCTTTTATCTAGTTGCCTGCCATGCTATTAGCCTATTAAATAAGCTTATTAAGAAGCCCTGTAAGCTCTGTTATGTTGGAGCATTGTTAGCAAAGCTAGTATTAAAAGCAGCTTTTAGAACCTGGTTTATCTTATATAGCGTAATAGTAGAGAACTCGAGAGCGAGGTATCTAGTATCATAGAGATAGGTAAGTAATCGGTTAATCTCCGCAAGATAAGCTAGCAACGGATTTTGTAAGAACTTAGCTAGCCTACTAATAGAAAAGGCGACGTCTAGTTATGTAGTAGATGCCGGATACGTTACAGAACCTACACGGCGTTGATATCCTTTTATCTAATTCGGCGTAGCTTCTCCTTTATACAGTGTTAATTCCTGGCCCGATAGTGGTATAGCTAATGGCTTTAGATATTCTAGATGGTATATTAAGACCAGCTTCTTGAGATATTAATCTAGACAGAGCCACAGCTTTCCCTTTTGTTAATCTTGCACGACATGAGTATTTAGGAATAACGTGAATTAAGGTATTTGGTGTATCTTAAATTGATCTTATAGCTGCTTTAGGATGTCCTCCATCTGCTAACTATAGCTTAGGTGTTCTACAATTAGGATGTTATCAACATAGAAGAATATAAAGATAGGTTTAGTAGGGTGTATATAGAGACACGGCTTGTCTGGTATAGCTTTTAAACCTATGCTTTGTAAAGCAGCAGACATTTCTAAAAACCACAATTTAGGAGATTTCCGTAGTCTGTATATTGCCTTTCTTAAATGGAGAGAGAATCTAGGTAGTAGGTCTACACCCTTAGGGGGAATAAGGTAGACCTTATTATTAACTAAGGCATTAACAAAGGCGTTAATGGCGTTAATCTATATAACATTAAGGTCGAAGCCAGTAATGAGAGCGTATAGTAGACGGAAGGTTTAATAGGCTGCCATTATAGCTTTAACCTCCTTTTATGAGACTGCTTAAAGGTCTCCATAGACAACTAGATAAGCTTTAAATCTTATAATAAAGCCGTCTGTATCTTCCTTATACGTAAAGACCTATATAGTAGGAAGTTGATAAACCTTCTTAATTAGCCGTACCTTATCCCAGGTCTGCTTTCTAGTTAAGGCCTTTATCTTAGTGTAAGTAGCTGCTTTAAACTCTATAGCGTACTTATAATTAAGTATCTCTTTCCATAACTTTGGTGGCGGTAGAAAGTTATCTTAATATCCACACGTCTTTGTAGCAGCAGTATAAAAAGCATAAGCCAATGGTGTCGTATCTGGATTAATAATATTATTACCGTCATTAACTTAAACTATAAAGGCTCGTCGTTATAAATCCTAATTTAGCATATCTTTCTTCTTTGCCGTAGACCGCTTTTTATGGCTAGAATATCTCTTACCCCCTAATGATAAGCCTGCTGTTGTCTAAGGTTTAGAATAAGGTGTAGGATCTATAAATGGTGGTTCGGTGACTTAAGGAGATGACTAAGTAGTAGATAATGTCTGTTAAGGCGCCGAAGACGTAGAGGGTATAGACGGTTCTGGAGTTAGCTCTGGGGTAGGTAGCTAACGGAGTTCTTCTATTAAGATCTAAATACTTTTTAACGTAGGAGTAATATTGATATTTGCCAAATGCGGCAGTCTTATATCCAGTCCTTCGTTAAAGTTCTCTATCCAGTCCTTGCTGCCATCTTAAAGATTATCTAGTAGGTCCTAAACTTACTAAAAACGGTCCTTTTAAGCCTGCGAGATAATAAGGTGTTCTGGTATTTCGGGAGATTAATATCTCTTTAACTTATTAATTTGTATATTACGAGATCGGATAATGCGGTTGGTGGTTGGTATCTATACCCTATAGATATTTAATGCTTCCATACTAACAAGATAACCTATTTGGGCTTGTGGCTTAAACTTTACCTTCCTAGGAATGCTGTGTTTAATAAGCATATAGGTTAAAGATACGGCTATACAAAGTCCTGCTAGCCATAGCTTCTGTTTATAAAGCATTTTAAATAAAGTCTTCTAGTTAATGGACTTAATGGGAGTTTGATTAAGTAGGAATACTACTAGAAGCACGAACTCGGGCTATAGATCTATAGGTAACTTTGCTTTAATAACAGCAGTCCTTGCTTATTTGGAAATGGCTCTTCCTGACCTCTCTGTAGGTCTATTTTGAGCTAGGGTATATAGCGTTAATTGCTTAATAATACCTCCGTTAAGTTAAATAAGGTTCTTTACCCTAGCACCTATACCTTACTCCTTATCCATATACCAAATGCGGATACCTTAAGCATTAAATTTCTTCGCAAATGCTATTATTGATTTAAAGAGTGGGAGCAGTGTCTCTTGCTTGTGGTTCTTAATAGGAAAAGCATGATGGTACTTTATATAGTTACACCAAAAGTAAGCTATACATGTATCTCCATTAAACCCGTCTTCCTCCATAATAACATTAAAGTAAACATGTTTAAAAGGGTAGGTTCCCTTTATAGATATTCTGCGAGATATCTGCTGTGTTATCTTTCCAAGAACATATGGTTCACAAAGTGGTACATTATACGGAGTTCTTCCTCTGTCCGTTTTAACCACTTTAACCCCATCTACCGCAGTCGGCAGATAATCTACTAACTCTATATTATAGTGTAGTAAGCGTTAATACCATACTTTGTTATATACTGAGGTCTTAAAGAATCTGGTAGATATAGCGTAGGCGGTAGGCGTAGGTGGTAAGGTAGTAATGGCATTAATAAGGTAGAGACCTCTGTATTCCATAAGGTTACTAAACAGGCTTCCGTTATCTTTATAGCGCAGATAGTTTATAGATTGGCTAATAATTACTTCAACCCTGTGGAGCTTTGCTGCGGATATTAGATTAGTATAAAAATACGGAGCGTACGCTATGTTCCTTAATGTCAGATAATAAGTTAGGCGTTATTTACCCACCTTAATTGCCAAGTTAATATCACCGTATCCATAGATTTCTGCTCTAGTATCTCTAGCTGTTACTGTGGATATACATGGCTTAAGGTTACGGAAGTATCTAATATTGTTGCAGAAGTAGGTGTCTGCCATAGTGTTATACCCCTAGGTATTAATTAAAGACAGATCCAGATAATCCTACGATGATATTAATAATAAAAAGGATATTGTTATAGCAGCTGCTGTAGCTTAGGGCCTGTCTAGATCCTTAATCTTTTTAGCAGTAGACGAAGCTAATATAGATGTCCTTGACCTAGGGCCTTCCCTCTTAATCTACTTAACCCTTTTATTATAATACTGCTTATTTATTGGGACCTTAAGCCATTCCTAATACCTCCTTAAATACTTATTATTTGGTACAAAGTTTGGACCTTAAAGAGACTAAAACAGTTGCTTGCAATTCTTTAACTTATGGGGTAAACCACAAGCAAAGCACTTTGCCTTAGGTGATTAAGAAGGTACTAGGGTGGTAGACGTTGTAGGATCTGCAGATGGCTGCCCTAAGAGTATAGCATGGGCATTACGTCCTGTATTCGGATGCTTATAGAGGAGGTTAAATTCCTTAATTATTGTCGCCATTTTAAGCTTCTCTAACCTCTTTGCTACCTTTTAAATGAAGGCATAATATAGAGCTGGACAGATCTCCTTATAGTCCTAGATAAAAGCTTATACAACGCTGCTTTCTATTACCTCTATCAACCCTTCCTCTAGCTCTTCGCCGTTCTGTATAATAGTAATATAAAGCTAAAGCTAGGATTCCAGAGTCTGGCGTTTAGGCCCTTGTTTCCGTTTCTTAAGATTATCTAATACTATTTGCTATAGCGTAGCTTAAGAAGGCTTTGCTACCTTTTTTAGCTGCCTTAAAACCAAATATAGTGTGGTAAGATTTTTAAGATATCCTAAGAAGTTAGTGCCTATAGTGGCATGCAACAGTGCTGTAAAGGTGTGGAGCTTTTCTTCCCGCTTTATATAGTTTTGTCTTTAGAGCTTATAGAGCTTAAAAAGCATTCTCTATGTCTCTACAGATTGCTAAGTTTGTTAGTTGTTTTGCTGACTTAATAACCCAGGTATAGCTATTCTAGTAGACGCTAGAGTTACTGCTAGTGCTACTATAGGTGTTGTAGGAGCTGCTGCTAGTGCTATGGGAGCCACTGCTGGTACTATAGAAGCTGCTGCTATTGAAGGTATATCTAGCTTAGTATTTTCCTTAATTTCGTCTTCCGTCTTATCTAGGTTAACATAGTCCTAGATCTTCGCAAAACTTGCTTTTTAGCGGATAAATTAAAACTATAAAGGCTAGTCCTTTTAGGTTAGTAAAAGAGGATTAGTAGAGTCCGTTGTTGTGGGTGCCATGGTGGCTTTTATTATTTTCTTAAGGTTACGTAAAGAGACGCGCTTACGCGTAAAGCACGCGATATTTTGTGACGAACTATGCTTAAAGAGGCTTAGTGGTATTCGTCTGGCTACTAAGATCTCCCTAGTGCTTAGAAGGCTACTGGGCTTATAACTTTTAGCCACGTAGGTATCAAGACAAATAATATAAGCTAGCTAATAGGTAGAGACACAGAATTGTATGAGTAATCTGTTTTATTCAAGGTGGCTCTAAGAGCCCTAATATACATAAGGAATTGACCCCCTATAGGGGTCCCTAGGAGTGATGATACAGGTTGAAAACTATACTGACACCATCTGATACGGACGTCGAACAGCACCCGTCACACCTCTGTAGTAAGGCTACCTCCGTGGCCAACACTTCATACGCGTCGCGGGCTCAACACCACAGAACCGCGACGACAGCGCGCTGCATGCGCTGCGACGGCTCCCTACCATCGCCTCTGCACTTAGCCATCAAAAGGAACGATTTCCTAATGATGTTTCCACCCGCGGCGACGTGGACGCGTGCAGTAGGGCTTCGCGGGCTAAAGTTTTCTTTCCGCGGTAGTTGTTGCTTCTAGGTCTCTAAATATCTATATTAACCTTTCTAAGAACCCTTTCTAGTTAGTAAATATATACCGTACTTCTTAATTAGTAGTTATCATTCTGTTTAGTCAAATTTTAGTAAGGTAAAGTTTAAACCACTTAAGTGCTCTTCCTATTAGGAACAATCCTGTATACGCCACTTAGTCTATAGGTATTGCCAACTTTGCTCCCTCCTATATAACCTTAAAGTGTATTTGCGTAAGGAACCTTTTAAGCTTTAACTTCTCCCCTAAAAATTATTTAATAGATAGTAACTTAACCTTAGCTGCTCTAATCCCATTAAGTCTTTCTTTAAGTATTTAATTGTTGTCTATTATTTAATTAACCATTTCCTATAACTAACCGTGACTAGCTGCGAATTAGTATCCCTTATACTGGTGTCTCCTCCTAACCCTAAGGTTATAGCTGCCGTAGATAGTATTATAACTGGTACTTTCGGTGGCATATTATTTAACTTTATTAATACTGTAACTAAATAGTAAATATATAACAAAGCCTTATAGGAAATACTACGGTGGACTTATTATTAGGCTAGGTTATATAGGTAAATAAAAAGTTAACAATATAACAAATAGATAATAACTAGTAGAGTGGTTGCCTAATAGATTAACTCTAATTGTATTTTAAGATTTACTACAAGGAGAGAAATATCTAGGTAGGGACTATGGTCTTTTAAATACACATTTATACTCCTAAGAAATCCCCCTTATACATAATGTATACATTATATATATTATACATAGGCGCACCTCGCGTACACTGTATATACTACGTATAATGTTATATAACCTTGGCTACTATTTCTTGTTATATGGTTTAACCGGTTCCATTCTGGACTGTGCCCTTATTAACCAACTAGCTTCTTCCAACTCTTCTCTAAGTAGTTATAACATCGTACTTAAAGCGTCTGTAATACCTTTAAAAAGGGTTGTCACTAATCCTTTATATACTTAGGCCTTGATAAAACCCTATAAAAAACCTTAGTAAGGAAAAAATTAGAAAGGAAAGAGTGTCCTAATTTTGCGTATGGAAAGATGGATATATAGAGATTCCGCCAAGTTCTGCCAAATTCCGCTAAATTCTGCTAGATTCTGCCGAATTCTAAAGCTTACTTATATAAATAGGTTGCTAATACCTCGCGGGTAGGTCGTAGGTTATTTATATACAGCTAGACTTATAGACGGTAAGGCGGTATGCCTAATAACCGCCGCTAACCCCATACTTTAGCCTTGTAGTATACTGGCGTAAGTGGTCCTGGGTTACTTATATATAGCCAGATTTATGGATAGTAAGGCTATATACCTATTAAATCCGCCACTAACCCATACTTTAGCCTTGCGTTGTCTACGTAGTATATGCGTAGCATATATATAGTTACGTTGGGTCGCGATGCGCCTGCATAAGGTATATATTTAGGGGTATACGGTATTTAAGTCTTCTGTCTATCTAATATCGGCTTATAATACGCCTACGCATAATATATATTTAGGGATATGCGGTATCTAAGTCTAATATATAAATTGTTAGTATAGGTTACTACTAGCAGATCACTAGTGGGTTAAAGGACCCTAGTTAAAGGACCCTGGTTATAGACGGACCTATTATCTAATATATAAATTATTGGTATAGGTTACTACTAGTAGGTTACTAGTGGGTTAAAGGACCCTAGTTAAAGGATCCTAGTTATAGACAGACCTATTATCTAATATATTCCACTTAAGAATCTCTAATAGGGACCCACCTCTAGGTTAACTAATTACGTATAGAGCGTATAAAGGCGTTCCTTATACTCTATAGATGGACTAGTAACTTAGGGGTATTTTTTAAGGCCGTTTCGGCCAGGGCAGTTACTACTACTTACTATAGTATAAGACTCTGCGTAAAGTCAGTACTAGTAAGGTAATGTGTGATACGTAGGTCCCTTATAGGGTCGTTATTATTAGGTTGTAATGCGCCTACGCAAGATATGCGTTTAGGGGTATGTGTTATCCGCGTCTTCTTCCCATTTTAACGTTAGGTCGCGATGCGCCTATATAAAGTATACGTTTAGGGTATACGTTATCCGAGTCTTTGTAGAATAATATATACATTATTAGTATAGGTTACTACTAGTAGGTTACTAGTAGGTTATAGACCCTAGTTAAAGGACCCTAGTTATAGATAGGCCTAGTACTTAATATATATATAGAGTCGTTAGTATAGGTTACTACTAGTAGGTTACTAGCTGGTTAAAGGACCCTAGTTAAAGGACCCTAGTTATAGACGGACCTACTACCTAATATCTAAGCCGTTAGTATAGGTTACTACTAGTAGGTTACTAGTAGGTTATAAACCTAGTTAAAGGACCTTAGTTATAGATAGACCTATTACCTAACAGTTAGGCTTTATCTGCAGTGGCTTACCGCTAGTATTCTTTATAGTTGCTATTTATATTCTTTTTATAATATATATATATATATTACGGAGCAAGCATAAGCGGTGATAATATATAGCGAAGTAGATATTATTAAGCTATATACATAAACTGCATAATAAAGTCAAGATGTTGTATAAGGAGAGAAGGTAAGGAAACGGGAAAAAGGGTATATATTATTAGTTTAGTTACTTAGTTAACATATACACGGAGCAGAATAGGATTTAAGTAGCGGTCCTGGCAGAACTTAGCAGGATTTAGTGGATTTAGTAAAATATAGCAGAATGCGGCAAATTGCAGTAGATTGCCGGCGGATTGCCATTAGATTGTTATCTCGTAGTTAGTCTCTTCTTACTACGTCAGTGGAAATAGGTAGATATAGGTAAACGTGTATAAGGTGTTATGGAGGTATCCCGTAACAATATCCCCCCTTTAAACTTAAGCTTCTGCAAGATAGGGCTATAGTAGCTTTGGGTAGAGTTTATAAAAGTCTTCTACGGCTTATATAAGTCCTATAGAGTTAACGGGTTCCCATATAGGCTTAGTAAAGCCTCTCTATTTTATAAGGTATATATATTTACATTTCCGTTTATTATACTTAATATTATTAACTCTTTTAATAAAGTACTTATCCTTACTATATACTTTAACTGGTAGGAGAGGGTCCTAGATCTATTTAGGCAGGGTAGAGGACTAACGTATAGAACACAGGGTAGATTTAAACCGTATTAGGGAGCTTTAGTTAGTAAGTATAGGGAGAGACAACCTTTTAGACTTTATAAGGGCCAGCGTTCTTTTAATTAAATTTCTTAGTAGGTTGTTTTATATTTAGGTTTCTTATATTTAACTAGACAAAGTTACCAATTTAGTAAGCTAGTACTAGGGTTTAATTCTTATTTACTGCGGCTTTATAGACAGATTAGGCCCATATTATTTTGTTAGTAAGGAACTCTTATAGTTCTTCCATCTTCTTTACAAATTTGTTTACCTCTGTAACTTATAAGGCGTAACAAGCTAGGCAAAGAATATTACTAAAGGGTTTAAAACCTATTTGCGGGTACTAGCCGTAGTTAGCTAAAAATAGGGAGACCTTTATAGTTTCCAAGACGGAGTTATTTATAGTAAACTTAGTAAATATAAGCTAGTCTATCCAGTCGTCCTATAAATATAATGTATATATCCGAATATACTATTCCATTATAGCATTTACATATTTTATTTAACCGTCCGTTTCTAGGTGGTATGCTATAGATAATAATACTTTAATACGTAGTTAAGTAGTTAGTTTTTTTTTCCAGAATATAAAGACAAACTAGCTACCTCTATTAGAGATAATCGTTTTAGGGAGTCTATAGAGTTTCTATATATAGTCCAGGGACAGTTAGGCAACGGCAGACGCTAATATATTAGGGCAGGCAATTAAGTGTTTTATCTTAGATAGTCGGTTTATAACTACCATAATATTTATATAGCCTTTACTTACGGGGAGCTTAACAACAAAGTTGGTTAAAATATCCTTCCATCTTTAGTCCGGAACAGGTAGTGGCTTTAGAAAGCCGTTATACATCTTATATAAAGCTTTGGCTCGTTAGCAGGTATAGCAGCTAGAGACGTACCTTTATATCGTATTATATATATTCGGCTAGTAGTACTCCTATTAGAGTAATTCTAGGGGTTTTCCACGGCCTAGGTGGCCGGCTATTAGTAGGTTATATATATGTTCAAGAAGCTTAAGTTCATCGTGGTTAGGTATAACTAGGCGGTTTTAATAGTACAAGCGGTCTCTATAAGCTTTATATTTACCTAGAGAGATCTTTTTAAAGCGTCTAACGCTATCTTAAATTAGCTTAAGTGTCTCTTAAATAAACTTGTTATTTAGGTATTTGTTAACTATTATCTATTTAATTAATTAATTAGTTATTTTAAAGACGTGCATTATAACGTCTTTAATAGGAGGATTAAATAGCTTAGGGCAAAATAGGGTTTAATTACAATAGGTACACGCTTGTTCTTATATTGGTATATCTTATAAACGTTAGGTTAGGGCGTTAGGTTCCTAACCTTAAACGCCTAGGCGGTATATAATTAAGAATTAAAAACAAGATAGATATTCTAACTAGCGGGCCTAGCAATAACCTAGCAATTTCATGGTTGTAAAGTACTATAGATTCTTATAGTCGCTAAGGACCTTAATTAGAAATCTGGCGCCTTCCAGTTTAGGTCGCCATTATTTAAAACATTTAATAATGGCTAATAATTCCTTATCATAGATCTCATAGTTATATTTGGCTAGACTTAGTTGTTTTAAGAAGTATACTATAGGGTATAGTACTCCTTCCTTGTTATACTAGGACAGAATACCTCTAGTAACATAGTTAGATAAGTTAGCTTCTATAATACTTTTTTGGTTTAGGTTAAAGTGTTAGAGTATAGGTATAGTAGTAAATATAACTTTTAGGTAGGCAAAGGCCTTCTTATATTCCTTATTAAAGATAAAGGCTTTGTCCTTTTAGGTTAAAGCTATAAGGGGTAAAACTAGGGCAGAGAAGTTGTTAATAAACTGTTAGTAGAAGTTAGCAAATCCTATAAAGGCTTTTACGTCCTTAACATTCTTAGGTTCTTGCTAGTTTACAATTACTTTAATCTTCTTTAGGTCCATTTATATGCCGTCTATAGAAATAATAAGTCTAAGGTATAGGACTTCCGTTTTATAGAACTCGTATTTATTTATATCTAATTATAGGCCAGCTTTACGTAGGGCTTTTAGGACAAGGTCAACGTATTTCTTATATTTAGTTAGGTTATTGCTATATACTAGGATATTATTAATATAAGCAGTATAAAAAACGTCTAGGTGAGGTTATAGGGTATTATTTATAAAGTATTAGAATAAACTTAGGGCATTTATAAGGCTAAACGGCATTACTAAGTATTTAAATATTCTGTATCTAGTACGAAATATAGTAAGCCATTTATCTCCTTTTACGATATAGAGGTGATTAAATACATAGATAAGGTTGAGTCTTGTATAGTAGTAAGCCTTAATTAATTTAATATCTCTTAAATTAACGGGAGCGGGTACCAATTCTTAATAGTAATAGCATTAAGAGCTTGGTAGTCTATATAAAAGCATAAACCACTACCAGGTTTCTTAACAAAGATTATAGGTATAGCTATAGGCGAAGAGCTTACTCTAATAAATCCTTTACTAAGGTGTTCGTCTAAGTACTTCCGTAGTACTTAGAGTTTATTTTAGGACATTCCATATAGTAGTCTAAATCCTAGCTGTTTTCCTTCTTTAAGTATAATCTTGTAGTTATATAGTTGGTGCTTTACTAACTTATCAGCTTCCTTTTATAAGAATACCTCTAGGTGCTTATGGTGGTATACTAGTACTTTTATGGCAGGGTTAGTATGCTTCTTTAGTACTAGGGCCTTTTTGATATCGGCCATTATAACGGCGAAAATTGTATATTTAGGTTTCCTAGCAAGTTATGCTAATAGGGTAGCTCCAATTATATAGATATCTAAGGTGTTAAGCGAGCTTAGATTGTCCTTAGTTTCTTATATAGTTTCTTATTTAGGTTTAGGTTCAGTATTAGGTACAGAGTTAGTATTAAATTTAGGTTTGGGTTCTTTAAGTATCCTTTTTATAGTAGAATACTAGTTCTTCTAGTACTTTATATATTAAGCTTAAGCTTCTACTTAGTTTAGGGTGTAGCAGTTAGAGTTAGTTTGTATAGTTATATATTATTTTTAGGTTCTTAGTAGATATTAGTGGAAATCTTATATTAGTGGAATTTGGTAGAATTCTCAGGTTAGTAAAATTTAGTAGAATTCTTAGGTTAATGGAGTTAAGTAGACTTTTTGGATATATGGTAGACATTAGTAGAAATTTTAGACTAGTAGATCCTAGTGGATTTTTTAGATTTTAGTTTAGGGTCTAAGCAATAAGTTATAAGGCACTTCTACTTATAATAGGAGGCGGTAAATAAAAGCTTAAGGTTGTCCTAATTAATAGTTACCTTATATAGCTTTATCTAGGGCTGTTTAAGGATTACTAGGTAACCTAGGGTAGTTATAAAGAGCTTAATTAATTCTTTATAGTTTAGGTATTAGAGTCTTAGGGCCGCTATATAAGTAATACAGCCTAAAATAGTGCGTTTGCTATTAAATCCAAATACGTTAATATGCCGGTTAAGGGGTATTAGGGTAAACCTATTATTTTATGTAAAGATCTTATTAATAAATCCTATGCCGCTAGCTCCTATATTAATTAGGACTTAAGCGTTAGCCTATTAGCCTTTCTACTAAAGATAGCAGTTAACGGTTATACTATAATCCCAAGAGTTAGGGTTTGCTATATCTAATATATCTAACAAGATCCTATAATATAGCTATCCTAGAGAGCGACTTAACTCTAGGATATGCCTTTTAGTAGCGAGCAGAAAGGGGTTCCTCTAAAACATTAGTTATAACTTTATCCTTATAAGTAGTGCTTATTAAATATAGGGCTGGAACTAGGTAAAGATTAGGGACAGTAACTAGAGGATTAATATGGTAAACGGTTGTTAGTATTAGCTGTTTATAAGTTGTGTTAGGGTATAGAGATAGAGTAGTATCTTAAGATATAATCCTTGCTTCCGCATTTAAAGTAAAGGCCTAGCTTAATGTATTATTCTTATTTAGGGGATCCTAGTAGAGCGTATCCTAGGGTCCCTATATTAATATCTATGGCGTTAAGGTGCTTAGGCTAAGATAATAACTTAGTAGATGTTTATGGAGCTGTCGTGTTATATTAAGGAGTAGACTTCGGTGTTAGGCGTAGTATATTATTGTACCATTTATTAATAATATTTGCGTAGGCGTTAAGGGCTCCTAGTAGGTCTATACCTATTAGGGAGGTTTTTAGTTTAGGGCTTAGGGACTTAATAAGGCTATTAACTAGTGCGGAGTCATTCCAGCCTGTTTTCTTTATATAATGGTTAAATTTGGAGAAGTATATTAGGAAGCTTTTTATTTCTTAAGTTATATAGTTTATCTTCCTTTAAGCAGTAGCTTAGCGGTTTGGGTCACTATATATAGCTTTAAAAAGTACAACTAGACTTTATACTAAGTTTGGTTAAAGGGGTTTAATAAGGTTAGCTATATCTCCTCCTAGTTAACTTAGGGCGTAGTAGAGTCGGTTAGCTTTAGTTAGGTAGCGGTTAGCATTACTAGTTAGCTAATTTTTAAGCTAGCTTAGGAATAATTAGAGTTCTTATTATTTACTAGTAAATATTAGAGGGTTTAGTAGTTATTCGGATTATTACGGTGCGGTAGTTAGTTTGGAGTAAATAGCTACTATAGGTTTGGGACTCTTATCCCACGTATTTATCTCCAGGGAAGGCGTTTAGTCTTAGGGCCCTAGTATAGGCATCTTAAGGGTGCAGACTTCTTCTTAGAGGTCCTTAATTATTTATAGGTATCATGCTTCTTATTTGGCTTATTATTAAGTTAAAGTGGCTTAGTTTTATAGAAGGGCGTCTATAAAGGACTTCTATATCTCTACCAATTGTTCTTAAAGTACGGATATAATGCCGGCGGCTATTATAGGGGCTTTAGGGTCATTCTGCATTTTAGAGGGTAGTATATAAGGTTAACGCAACGTAGTATTACAGAGCAAGCATAAGCGGTAATAATATATAGCGAAGTAGATATTATTAAGCTATATATATAAACTGCGTAATAAAGTCAAGACATTATATAAGGAGAGAAGGTAAGGAAATAGGAAGAAAGGGTATATATTATTAGTTTAGTTGCTTAGTCAACACATACACGGAGCAGAATAGGATTTAAGTAGTGGTCCTAGCAGAACTTGGCAGGATTTAGTGGACTTAGTAGAATATAGCAGAATGCGGCAAATTGCCATAGATTGCTGGCGGATTACCATTAGATTGTCATCTTACGGTTAGTCTCTTCTTGCTATATTGGTGGAAATAGGTGGACATAGGTGGACATGTATAAGGTGTTATGGAGGTGTCCTATAACAATATAGCACCGGCGTCTAGGGGGTCCTTAAAGCTATCTAGCTGTTAAGTAGTCTCCCTAGAAGTTTGCTTAGAAAAGCCTTACCTTTCTTAGGTTTTGTTTTCTAAACCTAACCCTATAGAGCTTATACTATAACTATACTTTAAGCGCAAGGATCTGCTACTACTAACTACGCAATCTTCTATAAGCTTTATAGTGTTAAGCAATTACTCTATATAGCGGACTTTAGTAAAGAGATCCTTAGTAGTTCTTACCTATACAGCAAAGTTCTAGCAGAAGAGCTCTGCTTATAAGTAGATTATAAGATATAAGAACTAAAAGTCTACCTATTAATTAGGATTAATAAATGGGGTATATAATAAGAGGTCCTCTAAGCTATATATATGGGTTAAGAAGGTATTAAACTTCTAGTTCTCCTTTATTACAGTTATATAGTATATAGTAGTATTATTAAAGCGTCTTACTATAGGGTCCTTAATCTGGTCTTAGACTATAGTTTTAAATTTATCCTATAGTAAAGGACCTTTATCTTTGGTGCCTAGCCGGCAATATACTAGTTAGGCAATTATCTTCGCTTTTATAAAACCTTTAATAGCCTAGCGCGTATATTACTTACAGTTATAGTCGGCGTTATTAACCTTAAATTGGTTATTAACCACAGCAATCTACTAGTTAAACTTCTATTAAGTAGTGCCATTAATATTAGGTAGTAACTTCTTAACTAGGGCGTTAAGATTTATTTAGCGTATACACTTACTGCGTGGCTTATATTCTTCACTTAAGAAATAATAGGAGGACTTTAAATTAATAATACTCCGTAAGTTGGCTATTTTCTTAGCCAGCTTATCTAGCTCCTTTAGGTTAGCAGTATTTAGTAGGACACTAGTAACCTTACTAAGCTCCTATTAAGCCTAGGTATATAAGTTAAACTAGTCTTTAGTGTTTATAGATATCTAATTATCTTAAGATTTAGAAGGTGGCTTAGATGTTGCTAGTATCTCTTACACCGTTGAAATCGTCCATAGAGTTATGGCCCGAGCTTAACCAAAAGGCTTAAGCTGAGGGGGAGCTTTTTTCTTCAAACCAACTAGTAGGCTTAAATACACAGTTAGTAAAACAAAGTTCTTATTATTGAAAGCCTTATTTCTCACTATGGTATTAATATATACAAGGTGTTAAGAGTGTTGTTTTGGTTGGGTTCGTGCACGGGCCACATCTCTACGGCCGACGACAGTGCAAGGGATAGAGGCTTCGTCTGCACTAGATCCTAAGGCGTTTTGCCGTTATATCATAGGTGTATTACCGTTAAGTGCAGACGTTAATCTTGTCTTTGGAGGCATTGTGGATTATAGAAAAATTAAACTAGCTATCCTCCTAAAGGGATTAGTAAGGATTTAAATATAAGGTAAGGATTTAAATAGGGAGCTTAATAATGGAGTAATAGGGTATATTACAATGCCTAGACATTAGTTTCCCGACATTTCCAAAATCACACCAAAACTCACCCTTTTTAACTTTAATTTTCTCCACTATTACAATATAATAAATTATAAAATTTAATCTATATATAAACAAATACTATTTTTAAAATAATTGGAAGTTATTTTTAAAAAAAATAAAGATATTAAAAAGATATTTATACTGGAAGTCAAATAATAATATTTTTTTTAGGTTTTACTAAGAAATTTCTTAGCGAGAGGGTAGAAAATCAAAATTGTTTAACTTCTAGCTTAAATAACTTTTTGATTTCTTAGTTTTTTTTAAAAATAACTTTTAATTATTTTAAAGATAGTATTTGTTTATATATAGATTAAATTTTATAATTTATTATAGTGTAGTGGTGGAGAAAATTAAAGTTAAAAAGGGTAAGTTTTAGTGCAATTTTAGAAATGTCGGGAAACTAATATCTAGGCATTGTATATAGATAGACAAATCCTTAAGGGAGAAGGAGGAGTCTGAGGTGCGAGGTAAGGAAGGGGTTTCCCTAGGTATATGCAGCGCACGTACCTTAGGCGAGTTGTATGCGAGTCGCCTGTTGTCACGGGACACCCCCGTGACACCTTACACACGTCCACCTGTTTCCACCGACTGAACAACCGGAGACCGACCACGAGATGGCAATCTGACAGCAATCTGCCGTATTCCGCCGCAATCTGCCGTCTC
>Ga0307507_10003715_pt1 | contig 28783 bp, 30 predicted proteins | sample 7_EM_MG_FD_207223 | JGI IMG/M metagenome (GOLD analysis project Ga0307507, IMG submission 207223) | Populus trichocarpa ectomycorrhiza microbial communities from riparian zone in the Pacific Northwest, United States - 7_EM | ecosystem: Host-associated > Plants > Roots > Unclassified | place... | reverse complement strand
AAGCGTCCTGAGAAGAAAGAAACGGAAGCTAAGTCCTTTTCTAAACCTCAAGAACATCGAACTCATCCTCCCACTCCAACCCTTAAGAATCTAGGACCTCCTCCAAGTAACCTAAGACCACCGATAGTGCCTGTTCAGTCTACGCCTCAAGCGTTCAATCTACGACCCCCCAAGGTAAATACAGAAGACGCATTTAAGAACCGTCGCACCATGCCTCCTAAAACTAAAGACGTGGAGATGAAGGACACGTATACCAAAGCTAAGCCCAACCCTGCATATCATTTTACATCTGACATACAGGAAATGTATGATTTGGACAGGATCGTTCGGGAAAAGGTTAACAAGACAATCATTCACCTTGAGCTTGGAGAATTGCTCACGCTTTCCGCATTTTTACAGAAGTCTGTCAGTAACTTGACTAAGACCCGTCGCGAGTACAACACCAAGCCTGTGGTTGCCAATGTAGTTGAAGTCCTCGAAGAGGCAGATTGGGAAGAAGAAGAACTTACTTCAGAATTGGTTGGGGGTTATAATTCGGATGATGAGGAATTTTACCAATCACTCCCAGTCGCTGATATTTCCGCTAGTGCAGGTTATGTCAAATCACGTATAGGTTTGGAGTTTGATGAAGCGACGGAAAACAAGGAAGAAATAATGATTCGATATGCCTCTGCAGTCAAGATTCATTTGATGCCTCAGCCCCTTTTCGTGATGATTACAGGAAGATTCAGAGGAAAGTTTGCAGGCCTGGACATAATTTTCATGGTTGATACTGGGTCGGAACTAAATTTAATGTCGCAGGAGTTTTATAACTGAACCTCTATCGTGATAGATCTTGACGGTACACGTTGGTCACTCAAGGGAATAAATGGTAGGCCGGTTCCTCTGGGCGGTTGTGTTCGGGATGCGGAAATCAAGATTTCTGGGCACCAATTCGACCACCATGTCTTCGTTAGTAGAGAAGGTACTGGGAAACAAGAAATCATCCTCAGCCAACCTTGGTTACAATGGTATTCGGCTTCGATTCAATACACACGTCAAGGTTCAATGAATATGCGGGTCTGGCAAGACGGCGATGGTGACAAGTACGACTGCCGTCAAAGCCCTTCCGTTTTAATTCCTCTCTGCACGCCGAACGTGCCTAGAAACACATCTACCCTCAACATGGACAAGCAACCAAGAATTGAAGAAGTCGCCGATGAAGATTCGGGAAAATAGAGTCGGACGCGTACCCCAAGCCTGGATTCAGCCAGGACACATCCATTCCTACTTTTGGGCGTTCGCTTTATTCTTTGACGGGAACTTATGGATTCGATTCCCCTTCTTTTATTTCTGAATTAGATCCTCCTGAAGCTTATGATTTTATTTTACAGAACATTGCACATTGCTCTCCCCGGGCTTCTCGACCTCTTTCAACACCGTGGACTCGATGTGCTCTCACATACGACTCAAATCCTCTGCAAACGAGGACCAAATACAAGACCGTTGACAAGAAAGTCCGGCCTGTACCTAGTTACATGCCAGACCCTGCTGGGCAAGTTTTTCTCCCTGTAGTTATTCCACTGCTACCTTCTCTTCCTTTAGATCTGCCCCAACTTGCAAAATTTCTACCTACGAAGCACTTGACTGAAGATCGCCTCACGAAAATTCTTTCATCGATTCCTAAAGACTTTCTACGTCCTTGAGAGATCGATCTTTTGGTTTACGTATTGCACACAAGGGAGCTTGCATTAGCGTTCGAAGATTCTGAACGTGGTACTTTTTCTGACAAGTATTTTCCAGATTATGAGATTCCGGTAATTGAACATGTTCCATGGGTTCAGGCACCCATTCATGTTCCAAAAGCTATAGAGGATACGGTTTGACAAATGTTAAATGATCAAAAAGTGGCCGGAAAGTACGAATACTCAACGGCTTCTTATCGATCTCAAATCTTTGCTGTGGCCAAACCGAAAGGGGGTATCCGTCTTGTGGCTGATGTCCAAGAGCTCAACAGAGTAACGGTGCGTGATGCCAGTCTGCCCCCGAGGACTGACGATTTTGCAGAAAGCTTTGTTGGACACGTAATATACGGTCTGGCAGATTTATTTTCAGGTTATGATGGGCGGAGACTTGGTGTCGCTTCAAGGCCCCTCACTACTTTCAGTTCCTTGATAGGCCCTCATCGATCCTGTGTTCTTCCTCAAGGAGCAACTAACTCGCTTCCGGAGTTCCAGCGTTGCACCACGCACACTTTACATGAGGAGATTCCTAAGAATGGAGGTGTCTTTGTCGACGACGTAGGATTAAAAGGACCAACTTCGACGTATCGTGATGAAGAAGCGGCACCTGGACTTTGACGCTTCATATTCGAATATGCGACAACCCTTGATCACTTCCTGGCACGCTTTATCGAGGCAGGGATTACTGCATCTGGAAAGAAGCTCATTCTAGCTACACCACGTCTTCATATTGTCGGGACCATCGTTTCAAAAGACGGATGGCACCTTGAACATGGATTGGTAACGAAAATTTTGAATTGGGGTCCACTGACGAGTGTTACAGATGTCAGGTCATTTCTTGGAACGGCAGGAGTCAGACGGAAATGGATACGTGGATTTTCTCTAATAGCGAAGCCACTGACACAGCTGACTCATCTAGCCATGCAACAAGAGTTTTGCTTCACTCCAGAAGCAGAAGCGGTGCAAAATGAACTCAAGCATCTTATCTCCATGGCTCCAGTTTTAGTTAAGCTTGACTACGAAGCAGCAAAACAGATAACTCATTTAGATCCTTTGCCTCATGCCTCGGAGCATGGCCTAGTCGTCGTTGGGATAGATTCATGTCAGAATGGGACGGGATGGATATTATTTCAAATGGTCAAAAAAGAAAAACACCTGGTGATTTTTGGCTCTTGTACTTTTAATGATACTGAATCCAGGTATTCCCAAGCGAAGTTAGAGCTTTACGGGGTTTTTCGTGCAGTCAAGGACCTTCGTCACCGCATCTGGGGCATTCATTTCCATATAGACGTTGATGCAAAATTTCTGATTGAAATGGTGAAGCAGCCTGATCTTCCTAACGCCCCGATGACAAGATGGATTTCCTACATTGCGTTGTTCGACTACGTAATGAATCACGTCCCGGCAGCTTCGCATACAGGAGTAGATGGACTTTCTCATCGAAAGCGTTCTCCCGAGGACACCGACGAAGAAGATGCCGAAGAATATTTAGACAAATTCATGGGCTCAACTTCGTTTCGTGAACCCTCAGTTGTTTCATTGACGAACTTTTTATCTGCAGGATCCTTGTTCTCTTTTCACTCCACGCGTCTTGACGACGACTTTTTCAAAGATCTTTTGTTAATCATGCGCCGCACTCCTCGTACCCCCTTTGCTTCATTTCGTACGACTGCTATTGCTGAAGACCTTTCGATACTTCAGACTACAGACCCTGTTCCCGCCTTGGCAAGAGAACTCTGTCGAATAAAAGACTCAAAATTCGATTTTGCAGAGAAGGACCCCAGCAAAGGATCACTCGTTAAGTGATCTCTTCTTTCAGTCTCTGACAATTTTTCATATACAGGTCGGGAATTTGAACACCGTCGCGTGAACGTGTCAGAACTAGTGACATGCGAGCTAGCCGGTGAAGTTTTTACAATTGAAATTCAACGGTACCCTCACACATTCATGTCGATTTTGAAAGACGGTGCGTCGCAACCTACTTTAACTGATCAGTCTACTCTTGCAGGAATCCCGAACCCCTTTCAACGAACCGACAATAGGTTAAACTATGAAGACGTAGATCCTCAGACGTGCGTTACTTGTGCAACTCATGCATACAGAGTGAAAGATCAAGACTCTGCTGAAATGTGGGAAGAAATCATTGTATACCTCAAGGCCGATATTTTGCCCACACGCTGTCAAGACCCTGCTCAACGGAAGTCCTTCATTCGTCGAACGAAAGGGTTTTTCCTACATGACGGGGATCGACTTTGGAAGATCGAACCTGAAGGGAAGTTGCCTCGACTCGTAGTGATGGACATTGACCGCCGTTCAACTCTAGTGGCAGAGGCCCATAATAGTGTCGGACATCGTGGACGAGATGCCACTTACAAGATGCTTTCAGAACGCTTCTATTGGCCAAACATGTACGACCAAATAGCCTACTTCGTTCGATCATGCAACGTCTGTCAACTTCATTCAAAGGCGCGCCCAATCGTCGCTTTTAGTCCAACGTGGAATTCAGGAATTTTACGACGCTTCGACCTGGATACTATTCACATGCCCAATGGCATAGGTGGGATGAAATATTTGCTTCAAGCGACGGACCCGGTGATGTCGTGGGTGGAGGCGTGCACTGCTCGCAAGCCGAACTCTGAATCTTGGGCTAAGTTTCTTTATGAGGAAGTATATTCACATTTCGGTTGTGTCCTTCTTTGTCTCGTTGATGGTGGGTCAGAGTTTAAAGGAGCAGTTGACATTTTGTTTAAACAGTACGGTATTGTCGTCATTGTGTCTTTGCCCTACCATCCAGAAGGAAATGGTCACGCAGAACGCTCGCATCAAACGCTCGTCAATTCAATCCTTCGTGCTTGTGGAAAGGATGCACATCGTTGGCCGCTCTATCTTCATGCCGGACTTTGGGCCATGCAATGCTCGACTTCTCGAGTTACAGGTTACACTCCTTATTTTCTGCTTTATGGTTTGCATCCTCTATTCTCTTTTGATATCGCAGACAGGACTTGGGAAGCACTTGATTGGCACACTGTAGCTTCGACCGAAGATCTTCTTGCCTTGCGCATGCAACAGATCCTTCGTCGAGATAAGAAGTTAGTACTGGCTATGGAGCAACAGAAGCGGGTATGCCAACGGGCTGTAGATGATTTTAACGGTAAGCACGAGTGACAGCTTTCTTCTGGTGACTTCATTCTAGGGACTTGGGTTCTTTTGCACGAAACGTGGTTGGATTCTCAGATGGGAAACAAGGGTGCATTGCGATGGACTGGACCTTACATAGTTCATCGCAAGCTTCGAGACACGACCTACCAGTTGCGAGAACTCGACAGTACAGTTATACGAGGGTCAGTTGCTGCTAATCGTTTAAAAATATTCTATTATCGCAAAGAGCATCAAACGGTCAGAACGGTTGATCACACTGAATACGTGCTCCACGCCGCCGCTGCATCCTCATCGTTGTTTCACGCTTCAATCATTATTGGGACTCTCAATCAACCTTTGCTCGTTACACCATCTTTTCCAGTTTCCGTAAAGGCTGGAGTTCCCACCTTTCCTGAAAATTGTTCGCTCTCACACATTCCAACCTTCACTCCATCTGCCTTTACTTCGAGTAACCTTCACCATCGCTATCACCCTGCTATCGCAGAGCTTGATCCTACGGACAGCAACCCCGTTCACTATGTCCGCTATACCGCATCCTCGGCCATTTTTCAAGGTCATATTCATGAAAGTCTACTGGAAAATTCAAACATTCGAGACCTCGAGTCATGGGCGCTAGACACGCTCCCTCTTTGCTAAGTTTTTCTTTTGACCTTTTTTTTATTGTTCTTTTTTTTTATTTTGCGAAACAATGGGGGCATCGATTTTAAGTTTTACCTATTTGTGGAAGTGCGCCTTGTTCCATTCACGACACCCTCTTTATTTTGAGTTTGTACTCTTGTTTTCTATTTTCTATTTTGCAACTTTTCTTTTTATTCTACCTAAAAATTCCCTACACTAAAAGTTGACAGTGCGCGAGACGATGCGTGAAAGTTCTACATACAGAGGCTATCATATCAAGAACGCCGGTGGCAGTGTTTAACCACTTGCTGCGAACGGCAGAACCTTATGATGTTATACGTCAACGCATCGCGCGACCCAAGCAACTTCAAAGGGAAACGGCTCAGGAATTTTCTTTTGACTCGTGCGCTTTTTCTTTAATTTTTACCTATTATCTTTTTGTGTTTTTTTTTTTTACTTACAACAGATCCTCTTTCCGATCAAAAGCTTTTCTTGACGACTAGATGGTAGGGTCGAGCATCGGCACAAGGGATGTCCGCACTGAAGGCGGCAGTGACGCACGTCAATAGACTTCTCCTTGCGTCGTAAGTTCCCTGAGTCATCCCTAGTCTGATGGATTGGCCGAGAAAGGGTAGAGGTGATGTTATATTTTTAATTTTCGGTTTATTTTTAGAACCTTCTTTTTGGTCAGGCGGCACGCGAGTACATGCATTCATCCTGTGATTGTTTGTAAAAATATATAAGGTGTCCTCCCACCTCGAGAATGGAGCAACTCTTTTCCCTTCACTCTTATATTTTGACCTCCTCTAAGAACGTTAAGAATTCCAAGTTTTTACACTACAACGTACTCCTGACTCGTTCCCTTTTGACATCCATCAACGTCTCCCATGATCATCATCAAGAACTCCGAGAGCATTTTCTTACACATACAAGTACTCGACGCAACGCATATAGTCGGCCAGACGCACGTTCCCACAACGACGCATGTAGGCATCTTATCTGCATGTACTCACACGCTTAGACGCTGAGTGCCCCTTCCATCATTCTTTTGTTCTGTTTACCCCCTTCCTTTCTCTCCTCTTCTTACTACGGTAGACGACCGGTTTCCGTCTCTTACTGTTGAACTTCCGTTCTTCCACAGAGGCCAATGAGCCGAGAGATTATGACAGGGAGGGCTCAACCACGGGCGACGATTCAGAATCAGAGAGCGAGAATGAGGAAGACAACGAAGAATTGTCTGTCACGGCGGGTGTTGCCCAGGGCATGCCAGAAACGTACCAAGATGACACCTCGTCAGGAAGTACTCACAATGCTAGTGGTATGTGTTCTATTTACTCGGCGAGGACGTTGCTTATCTTCTGCATTTTAGCTTCAGAAGATAACGAATCGGTGGCGATAAATCAAACACATTTCACCATGGAAGCGATTCCGTCTCGTCGAGGACGCCTTTGTCGAACTCGCGACATGGCAGAATTGTTTGCCTGCATCTGTGGGTCTCGAGTTGAAGAACAGGAGCGAGTTCTGGGCTCCAAAACTGCCTTACGTTGTGGATACGAAGGTTGTGATGGGTAAGTATTGACTTTCGTGCCTATTGTTGATGCACTGACATTTACATTCTCTCAAACAGTTTCACTTAGCCTGCTTCAACTTCACATGTGCGCCGAAAAATTGGCGTTGCGAGAACGATGCACGTTCAAAAAAGCGGCGTGATTAAGATAAATATGTTTTTTAGTCTTTTGTACTTCACCCGCTTCTAGTAAACCAAAATGCAATAAGTTTTTCTTGGAATTGCCTTTTTTGGCCCAACATATCCATTTTAGGAAGGAGGGGAGGGAGGGGGGGTCACATACATGCCTTAAAAAAATTTACCGACCCCGTGATAATATTAAGATCTCTGGGCCCCCTTGTCCACCTCGGCAGAAAATTCAACAAAAGGAATCAGAAGAAATCTTTTATTCGTTTGATCAGCAAGCAGTATAAATGATAAACCATTATCCCAGTTTGTTGGAACGGGCAGAGGTGCTTCCCAGCGTATAGCAGAGCTGGGTAAGTGGTACGGTAAGTAGCTAGTACATGTGACGTGTGTATCTACCGTGCACGTGACCGTGCTCCGGAGTACAGACTCCCTATTCCACCGTGTATGGAGGAAAGGTTTCAGCTGGGCACACCACGACTCGACAAAGTCAATAAACACATTTAAAACATGTTCTTTACCATCCTTCGAGGGCACTGGAAAAGAAAATCAAAGCCTACGGAGGTGCTGATGCCAGTGAGCACCGGTTATCGCACGTATAAACTTCCGAAGTTTATCCGTGCGATAACCGGTGCAAGTGGCGCCCCATCCCCCAAAAGCCATAACTCAGACTCAGTAAAACCAGCAAACCCGTATCCCGAGAGAGGTTGATCCTCGTCATAGGAACATTTAACTTGTTTAAGAGGCTAGCCGAATTTGTAGATGACGGGCGAAAATGACGATACAGGAGTTACGCAGGCGCCACATGAGGGGCAGGACCGTGACGTCTGGGATCAGCGTTCCAGTAGGCACAGATGCACAACAGTGGGCAGGTCGAAGGTTTGCGAGGTTGATGAGAGAAAGTAGTGTCGTACGTCCAGGTTACAGATATAGCTGTCTCAGTCTAAATTTCCAGCCTCGACGTTTTGCCTTGCTTAACCATAAGTAACTTGTAAGTAGCTTCGCCCCAATAGACTTAAATTAGACACGAAAAAAAAAAAATTTGTAAGTAACCGACCTTGAATCTGCAAGTATCGTCATTCCTTTGGAAATTCCTCACTGGTAAGTGCTCCTCTTCAGGAAAACATGCGGTGCATAGTTAATGAAGATCGTGTAGGGGAAACGATGAAGGTAAACGTTGGGCAAACGACGACAGTAGAACAGGGGCAGCCTCACAACAAAAATTGCAAGACCGAAACTCCAATTCATTGTTTGGGTGGGGGACGATGTGACTTCGGAAATCGGTGTTTCACTGTTCCAGAGAAACAACGAACTCCAATGTGCCGGTGATGGACAGACGGTTGGAGAGTAAATAGATTTTTTTGTGTCAAATTTGAATTATTTTACAAGAGCAGTAATCGAGTACGCCAAAAATTAGATTTAAGAAAGAATGCTACAGCCGGAAGCTTTTCTAATAGCGAGGCATAATTCCTCGTTGGAAATTCAGACATTGTGGACTAGGAGGAGGCGTTTGACGATAGAAATCGCGCGAGGCTGAAAAATAAGAATTTGTAATGATCAGATCGTTGAGAATCAAAGAAATTGGGGAGAAAGGACTGACCCTTTGTGATAGTGCGAGAAAAAGTGTTACCCGAATTCTTGATCGTATTGTTCATCGTATTCCCGGAATTGATATTGCTATTGATGGTGGCATTGATGGAATTTTTATCTCTCAAAAAGGCGCTTATGTCTGTCACTGGCGGTGCGACAAGTATGGGCGGTGGGCTGACCAGGAGGCTGGTCACGCCTATGGGTTTATGTTCATTCATGGGAGCTGTTGAGGATCAGTACGCGAGCGGATGGGATCCAAAGGGCATTACTCACCACCATAACTCATGGAGTTGTTGTTATATGAATCGGAAATCGTGTTAGTTGTCGTATTCCCAGAATTTGTATTGGTGTTTACTACGAGGGTGGAAGGAGGAGGGGTGACGCGAGTGTCTCTGTGTTCTTTAACTTCTTGCAATATTTCCTTTACGTCCGTCTTGATCTCAGTGCAATGTTCACGGAGGTCGACGTTGGATTCAAACTGTTGCCACAGGGTTATATCGAGCAAGAGAAACATAGGATTATAGGGCGTACGTTGAAGTTGCGGAAGGCAACTTCGATAGCCTTGCTATACCCCGCTATTTTATTCTCGTCTCTGCTCGGCATCAACAAGGAACGGAAGAAGAGGATGATTGTCCGTTTCTCTGCATACTCAGAGGCGTATTTCTTGACGTCAGCGAGTGTCCTGTCAACGAAATTATGGGATTTAACGTCATGAAAATTGATTAGCATAATTCGAACCTGCAGAGGGTGGTGAGGTCCTCTTCGAGTTTCCCCGTGACGTTAGGATTTTTGATGGATTCTATCACCTTGCAAGTGTTATCACAGGCCTCTTTGGCAAGGGCCACGAAGGCTGATTTGTTACTTCTTGCTTTCTGTATTTATTACTACATCAGCGATAACATGGGAACATGGGGAGGCTCAAACTCGCCTGAACTGCTTGTAAAATCGATAAAGCTGATCCAGCAGCTTCCCCAAGAAAAGGGACTGGTGCAGATTCTGCCACATCTTTTAAGGTGCTTAAAACTGTCGCGGAGACGATGAGTGTGGTGTCGACTGCATTGGAGGATTTTGAGGGCATGATGGAGGCTTTGCGATGCCTAGTGTGGGTCGTTGATAGAGTGATAGTGAGTGAAACTGTAGTCGAGCTAAGCCGAAGAGGACGGCGAAGTTGATGCTGCCGTACCTAGAATGACACCAAGTATATATGCCAGTGTTGAGTACTCTGATAATACAAGAGGTGCATGTTAGAGAACAAAGACCTTTTTGACGGGCAACTGTCGACCGTTGTAGCGCAGAATCATTCGGGTCGTGAACGGTAGTAGCCAGGTGGTAACGAACATCTACGGTCATTATCGTGCTATTATTCGGGTTGCGAGGTTAATGAAAGAAAGAACAAAGAATACTTTGCCGTTACGCAGACCTGTAGACGGCAGTGTTGACTTGCAATGAGAACAATTACTTTGAAGACACCGAGCTGTCAGACGTAACTTGGAGACCAACAGACCAGGTTCATTTCCGGCATTCTGAATCCACGTGACCGTTTTCTTCCCACAATCACGTTTGCCTTGTTCTACAGTCGCGGACAAACAAAGACAACAATTTTCCTAAACCATTTCGGGATGTCAGACAAATGCTCAGATTACATTTTAAAGTGTCAAAACAGTACCTTAGGGATCCAATGGACAGATCCTTACGAGCCAATTTTTGAGAAATGTCCTTTTGAGAAACTATACCCCAAAAATATTGGCCACACCCTCAATGCTTACCTAAAATCATGAAAAAAAGCGCAATCAATGCCTTTTTTAAAGCCGAGTTTGATGGTGCACTTTGGAAAAAGTTCAACGAGATGTGACTCTGAAAAAAAATGAATAAAAATAATCATTTTTAGTTGAATATTGCTCATCTCCGTTACATGGCACATAGAAAGTTAAAGAGAAACATTGCCGGACTTTGAAATCAACCTAGACCACCTCCAGACAGCTTTCCTGAGCCTCAGGAGGATCACCCATCACCAACCCCGCCTCGCAAGCTGAGTCCATGTCCAAACAACCCTGCAGATGGCAATGACAGCAACGTGTCATTTGATGAAGAGAACCCCCATTACAAGAGGGTGGATAGCAGCCTAATGCTGCCCTGCGTCTTAGGACTAGACTACTTGTTGCACGTAAATCACTAGAATCGAAAAAAAAAAAAAAAAAGGGTGGATAGCTCAAAGGAAGACTGGCAGTATTCTGTTTACAGTACTGGGGGGTTAAGTACAGATATCGTCGAGTTCCGAAGAAGACATTCGACAACGCCAAACAGGTGACTTTTGATGCGCTCGACACGTGCCCTGTGGATGTCATTCGACGATTTATGAATCGTTCCTGGTGGTTTATGAGTGCATATCACATAAAATTAACAGGAAAAGTGGCGGCGTGGGCCATCTGCAAGCAAAAGAGCCATAGGTCAATTTCTCAAACCGCAATGATGCACCTTGACACCATAGTCAACCCTTAAAATTTGCTTAAAATGTCCCTAGATGACCCAACAACTTGCCCAAACTTTTGGCCACCTTAATTACTCGTGGGAAATTTATAAAAAGCATGTTTTCAGACGTTTTTTGACACTCTGAGTTCGAATCTGAAGTCAGATTGCCGAAAAATTCCGTAGTTCTTGAGATATCAAAATTGTTGTCTTTGTTTGTCCACGACTGTACACCACTATCCGTTCTACAGGTCGTCTTCCCCAACGCTTAGCCTCTCGTCAACCCCTCCGTCTCACCCTCATTCTCTTGCGTGTGTCTGTTTTCTTTTGTCAAATGCATGACTGAGGAAATCTTTTCGATACCGTAAAAGGATTGCAGCGCGACTCTTGTCTGAGTCCACTGTGACACTGGTACATATGAATTACCGCGTCCTCAGTGAGTAAACGCAGTTGTAAGTACGAAATCTTTCGTTGATGATTATTCTGTAACGAATTTCACCTTTTTTCTTGCCCGATTCTTCATGCAATTTGCGACAATTTGCTCCGAAAAAGGGAGGACCCATTTCCCCACAAATGCCATCATGAAGACCAAGGTTCATTCGGTGTTTACGTCCTTAGAAGTATGTTCAGTTGCTGTCCATTCGTTTTGATCTAATTCGCATACGTCAAGGGGCAAAAGGGTTAAGGCTCTGCGTGCACCGGTGGCGCTGGAAGGCGAGGCCAAGGTCCATTCATCTATGCTGCACTGGCGCTGGCCAGATGGCGGCTGGTGACAATGGCGGACGTGGTTAGGGCCAGGACGACCCAGGCTGTGGGCATAGTCAGGTAGAACGGACGCGTCCGGCTGATAGATGAGCTTACCCTTGATGTCCCCTCAAAGGGCAGCACATGCCAACTCGTCGAGCCCCACAAACCCCTATCTCGCCCTCGTTTCACACACGAGAATATACATCCTTATGATCTGCATGAGAACAGGACGGTAACATTGATGCTAAGGCCAGCGTTGACGAATGTCATCACCAGAAATTGCACGAATCTCTTTTCTCGACTTCGATCCAAAACAGCTTGAAGTTCACGAATATGCAATTTGACGGGCTCAATGAAAGGTCTAAGCTTTGAACGATTCTCATCGAATCCGCAAGGTCAGGCCATGCCGAAGCGCTGAAAGCGTGTGTACAGAGAAACCGACGAATGAACGTTAGTGCTATATTTGCAATTCGTGAGCAAATCACAACAGCTTACCTCTCGGCAGAGTGGAGCTATGTCATCAAACGGCGTAATAATCCTACCACGCTTCTCTTCATACTTACGCGAGGTGGGTTTTAGATCGGCCACTTTATGGAAGGCATCACAAAGAAAGTTATCGGCTCGCTGCTGCCTCAAAGGTGCGACATCTCTCAGGCAATTTGACCCAACTTCAGCCACGAGGACGCTTTTTTAAGCCCAGAAAGAAGAAAGAAAAAGACAGGCTTCATGGACGTTGATATTGATCACACCTGAAATGTTGGCCAGAATAGAACGCCATCATCCACGCCCATAAATAAGGGGCCTCAACCGTCCTTCCCCCTTCATTCCGACTTTCTCTCTTATTCTCAACTTGTTCTCAACAGATATGTCTCTAGAACAACTCCAGTCAGGAACTTACACCATCTCCAGCCTTTCCCAGCATGGCTCGGGTAATGTGGGCAGACATCCCGTTGAGGACAGATCCCTCAACCCTAAAAGGATTCTCACTCTTCCACCCAACATTCAGCCTGTCCAGACGGTGGGCTGTCTCATCTTTGCTTCACTCTCATGAACTGATGAGTTACTTCTCAGTGGGAGATTGAAGCTCTGGGAAACCACGAATACTACCTGAAGGCGAGGGGCGCTAAAACTACCGCCATCAACAACCTCATCTTCGCCTTACTCCTCCCCCACCCGGAGCCGAAGAAATGGCTCCTTAAGCTCAATCTGTTCTCTCGAACTTCTTACAAGTATATTTCTTATTATTATTCCGAAAGTTCGTTCATCCTCATTTTGTCTGCAGCATCCTGGATGCCGGGGACCATTCGCAGGGCTGGATTTCCCCTGGAATCCACGACGGGGAGAAGATCGAACAGGTGAGATTCTATCGACTCCGAATTCCCTCTCGTTGAACGAACTATAAATCTGGGTGTTTTTAAAGGTGAAATTTGGACATGTTGGGGGGAGCCTCAATCCACATGAACTTTGGAATATCGTCCGTGTCAAGGACTGATGTACACCTATGGTCGCCAGATGGAAGTCCTGACGGATTGGATTTTGGGTTGGTAACGGCAGAGATTGTATGAAACCCCTCCAGTGTACTTTTACTGTAAACCACAAATTGCTGCTTAAAAGTGGCGGGCGGGTGAAGCCAAGGTGAAGTACTGTTGAAGACGCATCATGATCAAATTCTTCGAATTTTTGGTTTCTGTCGCGATGCTTGGCAACTCAACGTTCAACAGGAACTCAATGTTCAAATTTGCAAAGTCCGCACTGTTTCAAAAATGGCATGGTTCTGATTGTGAACAAGCGCACCCCCAAACCTCCGACAAAAGTGTGCCATCCAACCGTGATATGTATGATAATCAAAAAGTTAAACAAAATCGTTCATGTGTCGTCAATATGGAAACACGTTGACCTCATTGTCTCCTACGATGGGAGGAGATCGCTTCTCCTCTGAATCACACTGACGATGCATCCAGTGATCGAATCCGTCAGATACTCAATGATTAATGATCTCCCACGGCCGCGACCGCCCTAGTACGTCGTCACCAGGTCATTGACTCATATTGCCAGATTGATGCCCTTGTGCATCTAAACTCTAGCGGGAAATCGGGGCCTTGGAGGGTGACATGTCGACAGGTATACCCTCAAAGTTGAAGACGCTCCAACCGCAGCAGTTGACGGGCTCAGCTTCGCCATTCTCGAGGATGCTCCCACCCCAACGAAATGGTTGCTCCAGCTCTACGGCAATGCTCCCAACATTTACACGTTTGTGATTCTTGCTTCCCGATTCCGAGAACACATAGAAAGGGTGGATTTTCCCATGGGTTGTAGTGAATGACTTCGCCCAGGTGCGGTTTACAGTTTTACCGTTTCTCTTTTTAATCAACGGTTCACCTCTATCTTTGCAGAGGTAAAGTTCGGAGAAATTTCCGAAGACCTATTTCCCGATGAGCTTTGGTCTAGACATCATCTCGTGAAATGATGGTGTTCGTTGAAGACTGCACTCAATGTAACGACAGACTTGGACCTACATAACCCCTTGTGGATGAAATGTATAATTTGGCGTAAAGACCGCAGTGGAACATGCAGGGACGACTTAGTCATGGTCGGACATCGAACGCCGTTCAACTCCATGCTGTCATTTGCGTACAACCAACATGTACTGGCGCACAGACTCTGGGGGTTTCAATAACGATCAAAAAGCCTGACGACCGGTAGGTTATCCCAGCTTGATAGCGGCGATAGCCTCACTTGAGGCTTGAAAAGTGACGAACACCTGTACCTTGGATACTCCCGGACGGAAGTTCCGTCAACCGTCAAGCATTCTGGCATGCGTGAGGTCGTCAAAGGGGTAGTGGAAGTGGTATCCTGGGCCTCGCTTGAAGGCAGACGAACACCGCCCTTCTTACAAGTCACAAATACGCATTTGAAAGGAGGTAGATCTGTGCGCCGCTGAGAGACCATGATCGACCATTGGCTGTATCTCCGTCAGAGGGACTTGAAGGCTGACACGGCCCCAAAGGTTTGTGGTTGTGGTTGATCACACAAAAACGGCCAGGAGTCATCCACTCGACAGGGAACCCGTCAGTTCAGAAGCTGAAAACTCTCCTGACTCTCTTGCTATGACCATACGTGCTCCTGGAACGTGATGAGAACTAGAGATTGCAACAAAGCTGACATAAAGATGACATACGATCAAAGATGCATGGCTATACTTACTAGAAGTTTTTCGTCATAACCGAACCCATCACCACGCCCTTTAATCCCTGGGTCCGCCTCTTCCAACGCCAGCGAATGGGGGCCTAAAGTTATCAGGACACCACCCTCCTTCTTACGATAGTCGCGGAAAGCAACCCTCTCCTCCCGGGTGCGGCAGGGCCAGGGGGACGCGCAGCTTTTTGTGTGTGGCGGGCACGATTTCGGAGCGGAGGCAGAGCCTGGAGCCATTGGCGTTGGCGTTAGAAGGGCACAAATCATTACAAAGCGAAAACGCACCATTCACGGAGATACTCTACACCCTGGGTGAGGACGTAGTAGCACCACTCCCGCGAGAATTGGGTCTTGACGTAACCCCGGGAGACCAAACTCTGCAAAGCCTTGACGACCTCGAGGTTAGAGTTATTCACAATTCTGCGCGTCGAGGTCTTTTTCCGCAACTACGACACACTCTATAATCACATAACGAGTTCAGAAGGCAGAAGAAAAGCATTGAAAGGCGCAGGACGCACCCTTGAAGAGGTTCTCGTAGATGACGCGCCTGTTCTGTTTCGAAATGATCACGTTGAGCAGGTGGGTTTATCAAGGCGGAAGATACAACCACACCGTCAGACTCCAACTTGACTCCAACCCCGCGTCCTTCTTGAAGAACGCGCTGTGAAACTTGAATCGCATTTGTTTCCGGCTGTGAAAAGAATGGTCAGATATCATCATCCCAACAGAAAATGCGCATTCATCTGGCATAGAGGACAAATGGCGAAAAACTTACTACTTACATTCTTGACCGACGATGGACAGATCAAGGACAGATCCAGAAAGTTTGTGTGGTGGCCTCAAGTTTGCCATTGTTTGGCGGCAGCTTCAAGTTGATCTGCTATCAGCTGCCCTGCGCAAGGGGCTCCGGGATTAGGACAAAAGACCCGAGGTTGATTCCGGATGTAGATTAAGTTGGTAAATTTATTTCTGAAGGTTTCGGGGCAGCATAATAAAACCGAGTGAGATGTGTTGGCCTTGCGCGACTCTCGAATTTAACTTGAATTGCCCTCGCTTTAAACCAGCGAGCTCGAATACAGTACATGGGCATGGTTATATGGAGGATTTTTGGGATGAGTGACTTCAATGCATGTACCTTTTGAGGGTTTTGCTAACGCCAACCTCGATATGATAGCGTTCAAATTTCTTCGACTCAACACACCGCCTTGCCTACTGACCTATGATCAGGGATCCCTTCAGTTCTCAAAGACAACCTGGAGGCACACTGGAAGTAGATTATAATAATTTGTAAGTGTTTTAATTCCGATTAATTCTATTTCAGGTCTCTCATGTTTCATCATCTGCTCCCAGTTGAATCTCGGTGTCGCGACGCCGATGTAACAACGGAGCGGGACCCAAGGCAAACTCAGAGTACAAACTATCAGGCACAAGCAGCATCTCAGAGCAGCTAAAAAATTAATCCACTGCTCTGGACTCGCCATCTGGGTTAACAGTCGGAAGCTTCCCATGCTGCCCACATTCTTCTTCGAAAGGAAGATAATAAGCCTCTCGAAGATTAAGAATGAGGCGACAGCCTAAAATTCTCGAGAATAATTGGGCCAAGCCATTGGCAATTGGCATGTAATAATGCTGCGACAAGATGAGCGCGAAGGATATCTAGACGTCTGATCAAGCCTTACCGCTGGTTGAGCCCACCCCAAGATATTCAGGATCCCTACGAAAAAAGCGCTATTTCGAGAGTTGAGCACAACGTACACATTGAACTGTTTCTTACATCATGGGAAACAGAATACTGTCGCGTAGCAGGATCGAATGCAATGGATACTTGTTAAATGAAAGGAGTGATCTTGTTTCCTTGAAGTAGCTTATGCCGGCTCGTAATCCCATCAGCAGGATTACTAGCTCAAAGACAAATATTGGTATCCAAGAAATGAAATACCAGCTTGGGGAAAATGCTAGGCATATGGGGAATTTTTGTTGATCTGAGGGAGAAAGGGGAGGAGGGAGTCCAGAGGGAGGAGGGCCTGGAGGGCCTGATGAAGGAGTGGGGCTAGCATTAGATCCACCATGAGCTGGATAAAGTGAGGATAAGCAATTGATATGACTTCTTTCGTAAAAAAAAAAGTACAAGAGAGGTTACGCAAGTAAAGCGCGTCGATCACCACCATCGAAATAAATTCAAGGGCAAATGCGCTAGACATCCAGATTGTTACCTTTTTTGAGTTCTTATACAGGCAACAGATTCGATATAGCATGATGACTAGGTTGGTCATCGATTCAAGTCAGTCAGTGATATGGTGGTATGCCTGCTACGAACTACGAACCTTGCATCGACCAAATCATAACATGGCATCCCCATCCTTGAACCTTTGACGCAATCTTACCTGCAAGTTATCAGCCCGTTGGCGTTATTCTCGAGTGTGGTGGTATTTACATACATCTAAAAAATTATATTAACTCCAACATAATTGTCATGCAGAGGAAGATTTAGACTCACTCCTGAGACACATTCTTTGCAAAGGAAAAAAGAACAGGAGGCGGTAAGCATTGAAGTTAAAGGGTAAAGTAAATTTCGACTAACGTCCTTTGAAAATTGAAGTATCAAAACTTCAATGGAACAGGTATTAGCTTAACGGCTCTAAGTTCAGATGAGATATTCCCCACCTCTCGCCAAGTATCTAACAACGACTTTGAGCAAAATGTAACCATAATAAGGGAAATGTCGGAATTTTATGCGTACAAGGGAAGGGCTTCGCCAAAGTATCGATTCTGAAAACCCGACCATTCATTCAATCAATACTCGAAATTCAGATACGAAGAACATACAATGATGAAGAAAACATTCACAGCGGACCATTTTTTCTTCTGCGAACATAATCAGTAGCCAGTCTCGCCCCCGCATATCACCATACCCAGATGAGATCGACCTATTAGCGACGAGGTAAGAGATTGTCGGGCGCCAGTCAACACGTAAGCCTCACCTCTACGTCCAATGTTATAACTGGAATACCCAAAAATGTTAGCGCTCGTTTGAGGAGGAGAATCTAGAGAGCTGACGGTGGTCGTAAAGAACCACAACCGTGATCGCGACTGATTCGGAAGCTATCAGCAACGAAAGTAACATGTTGCTTGATGAACATACCTTGGAAGTATGTCTGGAACTTCGCCTGCTGAGTAAGACTGGCGAAGCTGTATCCATACGTTCCATCCATATTGGTGTAAGAGGGAGAAGGAAAGTCATAATGATCACTCAACGTGGACGTTTTCACACATTGAATACCCACAACTGCTCACGGCCACGATTCCCGAGCATCCTCAGGTTCATCAATGGGGGAAAGATTTCGGGAAGTGCCGCAGATCCAAAAGGTTAAACAAAGGGTTTAGACCTCCAGATTCGCCACACGGCTCACAAGGGGTGAGAATAATTTAATAAAGATTATTGTGCCGACCTCCCGAGTCCCACTCTCCGGCGACTGCTTCACCAGAGTAAAGCTACCAGATAATATTTCATCTTGTAAATACCATCCACATGCATGTTTCTCAAGGAAATTTCATACAGATCGAAAACTGTATAAAGTCAGGCGAGAACCCGATATTTGACTAGCGAAGTCGAGGCACGGGATCAAGGGAACTGCCTGCAACTCCCGACTTATAATTATGACTTGAACAAAAAAATCGGTTTCAAACCTGACAGTTCCATCAGATTATTATCAAAGGCTTGGATCGCCTTATCTTCATAGGGCGCCGCCTTCTTCGTAATGAGCAGTCAGAACACTGCCTACATCTAGTTTACAAGTAGATTTGACGTGGATGAGTATTACGACTGTAGTCACATAATGCCTGACGCAACGGGGCTGGTCCTACCATGTTGCTGCCGACCCCGTAGCAGGCAAAGATCACGATCCGGCGACGCCGGAGCCGGAGTTGCCGAACATCAAATAGGAATTGGTCATTGTCAGAATAGCTTGAGTAAGTGCGGCACTTTTTCCGGGCTGGGACACTGTAAGGAAAGTCTAACGATCGTGTGGGGAATACTCCTCCTTGTAAGTAATTTTTTGCTTTTCCACAAAAAGGAAAGGCTTGCAAAAAATCTGACCATTCTGGTTGGTAAAATTTGGAGAACAGTTGACCAGGTCCTGCGCTTCACGCGGCATTATCCAAACAAAGAGTCCTTGTCAGAAATTTCCCATTTAAAATTACAAGAGGGGACTGGCCATGGTGTAAGTATCACACACCTCTACACAAATTGCAGGTTTTGGGTACATCAAGTTCGCTCTCAAATGGAAAGTAATATGCTTCTCGAAAGTTGAGCACAAGGCAACAGCCCAATATTCTTGAGGGGAATTCTTCAATTGAGTCAAGGTCATCGATATTGTAACAGAATAAGGCTGCAAAGAATGAGTTAGCTGCTATAAGAAAAATGGGTGAACTCACGGCGAGCCTGGAACATGCAAATACATTCACCCGTCCTATAATAAAAGCACTGGGGTAAAACCAAAAATTCACGTACATGAGAGGAAAACAGGATGTTGTCACGAATCAACTTTTTTCATAATCTGTGCCTCCCCAATACATGGATTGATCTTGATTGCCTGATCTTCAGAAGTACACTAGCCCAACTTGCAATCCAAGCTCAAAAACGGACATCACTATCCAGTAAACAGTATACCAGCTTGGGAAATACACTCCTATACACAGGTTGAATTTATCAATGGACACTGCTTTTTCTGAATTTTTAATTGTAGGGGTAGAATCGTAACAAAGAATCACCAATTGTGCGGTGGAGCTACACCAAGTTAATCATTGATAGCACTTCGACGGCGCATGCAGTGACCGTTAGAATATAAAATTTCTCCCATTTTTGTATATGCAAAACACCTGATATTGCATGACCGCTATCGGAATGAGTTATTTGTACTCGTGGATGGAATGGCAGTTGTGGAACAAACCTTGCATTGACCAAATCAACACAGCACTCCCACATGCCTCCTCAGGCTCCTCTACCTTCACAACGAAGTTGCCTAGAAACCATAAACTTTTCAGCTTACAACCCCTTGAATAAAAAATAAAAAATAATCTTTACATCTAACAAATAAGAAGGCCATCTTGAGTAAAAGTGCGAGCATTCCGAGAAAGAAAGTCGCTCCTAATTCCATATGAAAATAAATTGATGCTCAGCATGGTAGGGGTCGAAGGGTGGATGGGCTTTGACCTACATGATGGTCGTACCTTGGTTCACGATATAACAAACTGTAGGTTTTTACCATACTGATGCACACAGAATAAGTCCTTCCGCGAAATATCAATTCTATAAGTTTAATTTTCTTCCTGGTCTTGGTACAACAGTGCCCTGAAGGTCCCGTTGGCGGTGATATCTGATACATTCGAAGCATGGAATAGCGTAACTGTATGGAACCATAATGACGAGCAAACCAGTAGTTTCGGCGACGGGCTGTTATACACGGAATTTAGCCGTTTCCACGTTTAGAGAAGCGCCAGAAAATCGACTCCTGGACGCGCTGTTGTCTCACCGCCTTGCCCGAATATTCACCTGTCGTGGACTTGAGCCGAATAAGCAGATCAAGCCTTAGCATAAGTAAGCGGTGCGTAGTGACGCTAACCATGCACGGAGGTAAACTTACCGTGCCGATAATTTTTCAGTCGGCTAATCAAAACATTCAACGTTGCGGCGATAATTCTCCGCTCACCGTAGGTGTTCAACCTCCCCATATAAAAATTACTAAATAAATTGTCTCCTCTATGAAGTATCTCCTACTCATCGAAACTTTTACGTTTCCTCGACTACATTTTCTTACTCAATAGCATTCATGGTATTTTCAGATATCTGGGTTGCATTGTACGTGGTTTTTGCGAAGCGTATGTGCCTGATTCTCATCCAGAAGTTCTTCAAGATCTTTTAGTAGACACGAATCCGTATATTCTACCCCCACACCGCTCATAAAATTTGCATAAAATAAAGTAATGTTCACACCATTTCGGATATGTATTTACTCAATTAATTCTGGAGTTCAAGGTCATTGATATCGTGGCCTTCTTATATCAGAATTCTCGCTTAATCAATAAATCTCAAGTAGATGTGGTCTTTGAAACAATCTACGACGGGAACGACGGCCAAAATGTAAATTGGAATAGTCTTGTGGGCACATTTTCCCATTTCTATCTTAATTCTTCGAAAGTGGCCTATCAATAGCCGCAAAATTCCCATCGAGTTCCCATTCATATTATTTGATAGTTATTATCGCTTTCAATTCGTTTTCCGCAGAAAATTGTGCTGGGTGGCTTATATTTTTACTGTATGTACATAATCGGAGGATTGTAAATTATTTCGCTGGATCAGTATTACCGTTCGACAGGGTCATTTCAACAGGCGGAATTCGAGAAAGGTGAGTCAAATCGTGCCCTTATAACTCTTCGGTACCCTGGCATTCACTCTCTCTCGAGTTATCACTCACACCTGTCGCTTTACAGCTTATGGGTTGTTTATTAATGGGGACTCGCTTTCCAATTTGTGGGTCCCACTGGGTCTTTATCCTCGTTGGAGGACTCTGCACAGGTATGATCTTCGTCTGATCAGTCGGTTCAAGTTGCAGCATGGGAACCTCAGCGTCCACCTAAATTTGCTCACGCGTTTGATTCCGGCATTGAAAAAAAAAGGGAAGGTACTTACTTCATGATCACTCGGAGGTGAAGGATCGATGTGTATAACATCGGTTGTCTCCTTCTCCGCAAATCGCACTCGCTTCGAAGGTGATGGCTGGGTTTCAGGTTCTGAATTGTTGTTGATTACTTTCATTGCTGTTCTTTTCCCTAGAAGAGATGCCTGTTCCGTCGTTCAGTATCTACCAAAGGATTGCGTAGAGCGTGAAGAACTGACGGGCTTGGAATTGTGCGGTCGCAAGACAGGTACTGCAGCTGGTTGTACAACCTTTTCCGAAGCTGGAATGAGCTGCAGATGGCAGAACCCGATTCACTTTTGTCCAAAGTAGTACGGCGACATAACTTACCAGAGTAGCCTCTCCCGTAGTGGAAGGCGGTTGCACAACATCAGGCTATTCGTAAGAATAAGATCAAGCTTTTTTCGTTAGACTTTTTTTGTATCTGCACTCACAGACTTTCTTCGAGACAATGCAAACGATACCGCTTCCTTCAACTCTGCATTCTCGCATTCTATTTTTTCAGAACGCATCTGCAACGCAGTAAATTCCTCTCTCAAAGCCCAAAGCGCATCCCGGAACTTGTCCCTCTCCTTCTCCACTCTTTCGCACTTTATCTGTAAACGGGTCAGGTCGTCAATCGGGTCCATGAGAAACGAAATTTAAAGTCGTCTTTGGGGTTTGTGTGTGGAATGGTCGTACGGATGAACGTCGATGGCAAGGGAGGATGACGTTTGATATATGGAGCGCGGGCTGGAAGCGTGTTGACTCGGAACGTGTGAAGGGCGTTTCTTTTCGACATGAAAATAACGACAAACATCCCAACTGAGGCTCCTATAGTAACCTGAAAACTATATAAAGGGAGTAGAGGGGACAAGAATATCGATGGTTATAGCTAGTCAGAGTCCGAACACGATGAAAACCCAGGAGCTGAATCGACATCCGCTTCACTGTCCTCCTCGACAGAGCGTGACGCTTCGACAGGCCGAGCCTTAGTGGCCTTTCGAATAGGCATCTTTCTCTTAGCCACTTCCCCGCCCACACTCCCTGCCTCGCCGTTCATCCCAGATGGCTTCCTCTTATAGTTATTTACGGTACGCTCGTCGGACCTTTCGTCTTCGAGTTCCTCCTCCGCTCCCTTTCGTCCACCTTTGGATTTTCCTTTCATCTTTGACCGTGTAGGCTTCTTCGCTTCATAGGCCTTCGTCCAAGGAACGAGCTTATCGGCCAGCTCCTGAGCAAATTCCTCATTGTACGATACACACTCCATAGAAACTATACTGATTGACTAAGAGGTAGTCAGAACCGTCCGCATCTCAAGTCAGACTTGCAAACGCACCTCTTCTCCAAGATCAAAAGCATTGATAACATCTTGCGCCGAAAGATAATTTGCGTAATGATTCTCCTTGATCTTTTTGACCTCACTTTCCAACGCCTTTTCATCAGGTTCTTTGCCGCCATTTCTTTTTCGAAAAGTGATTCGAGCGCGCATTTCCAGATATTCTGGGTATTTCTTATGTTCTACGACTTTCTTGCCCCATTTCTCCCTAACCTTGAAATAGGTGACGCGAGAGGGTGAGACGGTCGTTAGGCTTCAACGGCATAGCTGCAACTCACCGCTGGAGCTTGACTTTGAAACTCATCTTGAGTCAGCGTTCCAGCTTCTTCAGGCTTGTACTCGCCCAGATAATTCCAGCGCGCCATTTTCTCTCCCCGAACAGGAGCGAAAAGCGACCAGACAGATCCCAACATAGCTTTCCTGCATGAAAGCAATAGTCCCGCATCACCAGGATAACTGGGCATGTTCGGATTGAGTTGGTACGTTGCCGTAAGAAACTGGAAGTTACGACCTGGTATCTTTTTCTTGTCGTCTTTTTTTCTTCGCGTATCCCATATGAAACCCATCATCGGCAAACCAAAGGTGTTGGTCAGGAATTGCCGCGGAAGTCTCAAATCACGGGCAGGCGGATTTATTGCGAAGGATGGGATACCGCTTAGAACGTGGGCCGCTCGCTCAGGGTTTAGGACGAACAGGTCTCCCTCATCCTTGGCCTTCGTCTGATAAGGGGTAGATAAAACATGAACGACAGGTCAACTGAAATAGAGGAAAGGACATACCGGAGCTGGAGGCGTCTTAAAGTCAACAAAATCCATAGAAGAAGCCGCGGACTTCAAAGTAGATGCTTTCGACTTTAATGGGCCTTGCGTGAGCTATAGTTGCGTGAAATCATCAAATCTACCTCTGAAGATTCTCTCACCCGTTTCCCAGAGCTGCTCTTGTCCTGTGGCTGAGTCTTCGACGTCGGAATGGATCGATTTTGTCCCTTGGCCGAGCTCTGAGGCATCCCTTCGACAGACAGGTCACCCATGACTGATGACGTGGCACTAGCGTCCAGCGCCTCCGTTGAATCTGTGAAAGATGATAGCTGTCTAATCCCGCTCGGCGAATCCTGAACAACCTCCTTTCGTTTCCCCTTGTCCCGTGACTGAAGAGGGCTTAAATCAGACTCAAGCTTAGCCTTCTTCGTTTCTTTCAGTTCTTCCGGATCTGACAAGTGGTGAACGTTCCGCTTTTTTTTCATTGACGACATGGATTCCTTCTTCGTAGGAATGCTGGCGTCATGCAAGCCTGATTTCTACAAAGTAATGAATAAATAGTGCATTTCTTTGCACGGAGGAAACCTGACCTTCGGGGACACGGAAGAAGACTTTGTTTTCAAGGTTTTGGCAGGGAAGGGTGTTTTCTACAGACTCGGTCAGTAATCGATACACGTGTAAGCTGGTGGGAAGCACCTCGCCATCGTCGCTGTCCAATATCTCGATTACGTCTATTGAATCACTCGTCTCCACAATCTTTTTGGGAGACGTTGCCGCAGACGAACCCTGCACGAAACCAGTTACAATGCAACTGAGTGAATTGAAAAATGATAACTCACCGGCCGTTCAACATCCCGTCCCCTCTCAAGCCTCTCCAATCTTTCCAACCTCACTCTGAGATTCATGTTCTCATCCCTCAGCGCCCTAATCTTTTTCTCCGCATCGGCACGACGGTGAATTTCCGCGACGAAATCCTCCCTCAACTTCTCGTTGCTTGCGCGTTCCTGTTCGGCGTCCTCAAGGAATCTCTTGTGCTCGAGTCGCAGCTGGTAAATTTCAATAGATTCTTCCATAACGGTAGCAGGTGAAGCGACGACAGAGAAGTTAGAACTTTGAACTTGTTTGGCGATAGCCAATTTCTAGTTCCTACCCTTGTCAAACACCCTTGACATCCACCTCTGATATTTCCCAAATATTTCCATCCAAGCGGGATTGATATTGATATTCCTAGTCCACACTCGAGAACTCCACAGTCGGCACCTATTTCCTCGTTCCTCAAATGCCAACGCGCTTTGCCAAGCACATCGCCCCAGGCCACAAAGAACCTCCGGATCCAATAACCGAATTTCCAATTCAACGCAGACAAAGACCACAATGGCCCTTGAATATTTGAATGGCCGACGCCTTGACCGGTCTTGCTATAAAGGCCCAAGGGACACATCGTATCTTTCAAGCCGGTTATCCTCCCCTCGTCGACCCCCTCATCGATAAATTGAGTCGCGCTCTTCCATACCTAGAGGCTGGTTTCCCTCCGTCACGACCATCCACGAATAATCTTCCTATAATCACGACATCATAAAGACGACAAAGACTACCTCCTTTTACTCACCTCGATAATTCATTCCAAAACGACATGCCAGCCGTCCGACATCCTCTCCGCGCCAGATGCAACGTCAGCCTCAGCGTCGTCACCAGCCCGTCAGCGTCTTTCAAGCCGACAAAGGTCGATACACAGCGAGGTCGACTCACGAACGTCAAAAGGCTCAAGCACAAGGCGTTTGCGCCCTCCTCCCATTCAAGTGGCGAAAGATCCACATATCCAAGTCGCGCGAGAGAGAAAGACACCTTGAAATCCTTCCACACCCTCGTCGCCTCCCTCTCCTTCGCATTCTCTGCAGGCTCCTTCACACCCTCCACCCTCATTCTCCCCGTATCCCTCACCACTCGAATTACTCACTTTGTCAAGATAATCCATGCCACCGACGACCTACACGCCGGACGTGTCTGGTCCACATACGACGAGTCCAATGAGACACACACCCTCACCCTCGTCATCCCCGCTCCCGCACAGCACACAAAGTACGCTCACATAATTCGAGACCGCACCCTCCTCTCCAACGAGCAATTACTATCCTCACGGGATTTCCTCTCTCTCGCATTGCCCTATTATTTAGAGGCCCGTGGTCAAGAACTGCCATCACCCATTTCCCCGTTTACCTCATTTTCATACGACTTCATGCGGGAACAACAATCGAAGCGAAATGACCCCGTCCATGCATTGATCACGGCCCCGGAAGGAAGTGCCGCGGATGTCATGAGCGTCGTGGCCTGCTACTTGAGCTTTATTTCGGAGAAGGAGACGAGTACTGTGCTGAGGTATATCGACGACGATGTCGAGTATGTCGCCCCAGAGTGGAGGGGTGTAGTTGGGGAAGGGGAGGGGGTCGATCTCATTGAGCGCGCTGTCCTGATGGGAATGTGAGAGGACGCGTTCTTTTGTACTGCATGGCTGCCCTTGGAACGTTACTGTGCCATTAATCCACAATCGTTTATATAGATCGTTGTAATACCTTGGTTATCACGCATGGATATGCGTTTACTACGAATGAAAAGCTTTGAGTGCAAGTGTGCACAAATTTGTCTAATCCTTTCTGGAAGAACATCAAATCCGCTAAAGCAGCAGTCTCGCTTTCAAAAATAGGACTGCACCTTGTAAAGGCACTGCCAGGAATCGAACCTGGGTTTCAAGAATACGATTCAATCAGAATCTTGAGTGATAACCGCTACACTACAGCGCCGACAGTTATACGTGATAAGCTAAATACAACAGCCTGTTCACTGTTGAAATGCGCTGAGTTGGGTACGATAAAGGATGAACGGATGTATCCCAAGGGCCCACTGATCTGCTAAGACTGGTCAAATTGTAAGAGGCAGAGAAGGATTACATATCTGGACCTTTTTCACTCTTGGAACATAATATGTCAACCTGGCATTCTGACTATCGCAAGACCTCGCCCGACATGCACAGCCCAAATTCATAGAGACAACTATCTCCCATGGGAGGGGTGCATCAACAAGACAATAAAAATAAGGAGAAGACCGTTACGAAAATAGTTTCCGAGTTAGAGCATAGATCAACCTAAGGACAACGGTGTAACTGCGACATCGAGACGACTTTCACCTCACCCTATCAATTCCCTAGGTTTATTTGCAAGTTTCCCCAAGCCTCGCAAGATACTTCCCACCCCATTCAATATCTGACCAACTGTGCCAAGTATCGCGCCAACCAGAGCGAAGGGTGTCGTAAGAAGGATCAACAAGCCCTTTCCGATGTCCTCAAGAATGCTTTCACGATTGGCGCCGGTAGAATTTCGAAGTTTCTCGGCCTTCGCACGATACTCTGCCTGGACTCTAGAATCTGGATGCTTGTTCGCAATGTTCTCCATCGCTGAAGCGATATCCTCTGCAGCGCTGTCCATCTCCCTCCCATTGCCTACCGCCCGTGAGCGTCGATAGGCGGCCATCTTGTTGTCGAGGTTCTGTAACGCCTTATTCCACTCAATTTCAGCGGCATCAGGCGGAGAGGGCGCGTCCAACTTCGTGGTAATCATGACTACTTTTTGACAACTACAAAGAAGATTCAGCAAGTAAAGTCAGAGGGACTATCGAGTCATACCTGGAGGGACACGCAGCTGGTGGTGGTTGTGTACTGAGAACGTGCTGCGTGGCGTTGAGGCTCGTGAGAAGACACTCGGCGGCAGGCGCTTATTTATGTAAGCTCGGATTTCTATCATGGACTCAACGGTCACGACTCCGTCGTCCCGACTTGAGGTCCTCGAATCCGAAAATTCCGACCGATGTACGGATTACAGCAGCCAAAGCTCAGCTGGAACAAGGCGATGACTTGATGAAATATTGAGGTGGCACGTACAGGGAGGACGTCCCTGGGTCATATCAAGTTGTTTCATGGTCATTTTTGTTGTTCAGATTTAGTTTACATCAAAAGGCGGCCAACCGCCCGTGCGTCTTTAGTAGTATTACTAGTTTACTTGTTACACGTAAATCTCTAGAATCCGGAAAATCGGTCTATCGTTGGAATCAGCTGTAAAATGATCAACAAAGACTCCTGAGGTCTAATATTGCTCCTAGTACTTCGGACGAGGAGGAAAAAAGATGAAACACAAAGTAGACCCAGAAACCGAGCGATTGAATATGAACAATTTCGTACACAAGCCAATTCCGCCTTACGTGCCCCTGCTCCCCCCCCAGGGGAAATCAGTCCCCAAAGAATCCCCTCCCCATTTCGGGCGCCACACCCCATGCAGCCCAACTACCTAACAGCCAGGAAACAGATCCCGCAATTCATTTGCACATAGGTCTTGCAAGGCATGTATCATGTATAAAGGACGTGCAGCGCAGTGTAGCTGACTACAGCCATAGCCCTTACCTTGGGTGTTGTGTGTGTAGAGGCGTGCTAAGCAACTGACTAGCTAGAAGTATGAGACTTATATTATGAGGGTGTAAGCTGGCCCTTTATATACCCTACAGGATGGTCCGTGCTACTGTGTGTACATATTTGACGTAGAACAATGTAGAACAATGGCTAATAATAGCTCATTGTTCCTTAGTTACCATTGTGATGATAATGTCACGTAGATTATGTCAACACTCCCCCTCAAGTAGTGCAGCGCTAGCACACATACTTGTCTGTGGGTACAAGTGGGCTATAGAGGATAGAACTCTATACCAAGCTCCTTTCTATGTTTCAAGAAGAGCATCGGGCCCAGGTTCTTGGTGAACATATCGGCTACGTTCTCCGCAGT
>Ga0307507_10003714_pt1 | contig 28790 bp, 19 predicted proteins | sample 7_EM_MG_FD_207223 | JGI IMG/M metagenome (GOLD analysis project Ga0307507, IMG submission 207223) | Populus trichocarpa ectomycorrhiza microbial communities from riparian zone in the Pacific Northwest, United States - 7_EM | ecosystem: Host-associated > Plants > Roots > Unclassified | place... | reverse complement strand
AGACAAAAATAATTAAAAAAAAAAAATTTTTTAATTTATACATAAAAATCACATATTATAATTCATAATATTATGAATTCATAATAGGGAAGTCGAATATATATTAATAGAGTATAAATAAAAATATAAGCTCAAGCTTAAGTATGTTATAGAAAATAGTTAAATTATATATTTATATATTTAAGCAGACATTAATCCTCTATATATATTAATTTAGTAAAATATATTTACTGAAATTTGCTTATTTTTATGTATAAAAATATTCGCAGAGAAATTAGCTCAATTGGCAGAGCGTCTGTTTTACACACGGAAGGTTAAGTGTTCAAATCACTTATTTCTTAAGAGATATTAGCTTAATGGTAAAGCATGTGACTTTTAATCATTAAAATACAGGTTCGAATCCTGTACATCTCCATTAAAGCATTAATTAATTATTGACCATAAAGGAGATTAGTTAAATGGTATAACATTATAGTACGCTTATAAAAGTATGAGTTCGAATCTTATATCTTCTTAAAAATAAATATATATATATATAAAGGAGTATAATTTAATGGTAAAATAGAAAGCTTCAAACTTTAATTTCTCTGTTCAAATCCGAGTGCTCCTGTTAACTTTTGAAATAAAAATACAATAAAATTTTATAAAGTATTATTAACATATTTTTTGTCTATAATATTTTATGTGATAAATGTATAAAGCTAGGATAGTTCAATTGGTTAGAACATTAATTTCATGCATTAATAATGAGAATTCGAGTTTCTCTCCTAGTAGCTCAAATATTAATTAATTAGTATTATTGATCACAAAGGAGATTAGTTAAATGGTATAACATTATAGTACGCCTATAAAAGTATGAGTTCGAATCTTATATCTTCTTAAAAACATTTAATGGTTGAATATTCTTATTAGCTTAAGGGTAAAGCAAGATACTTCTGATATCTTAATCCTTGTTCAACTCTAGGATAAGAACTTTATTCTTTTTCTTTTGCTCTTTGGATACAAAGAGTGTAATAATAGTAATTATTAATTTATTTTAAACTTAATGTTATTAAATTCATTATTATTAATACCTATTTTAGGTATCTTTTTTATTTCAATTTGTAACAGCTTATTTCCAGATATAACTAAAAATGATATAAAAAAAATAAGTTTAGTATTTTCTTTGATAAATTTACTTATTTCATTTGTAATATTTATATTTTTTGATTTTAGTGAAAATCAATTTCAATTTGTACAGGAACATTATAAAGTATATAATTTTGATTTTTATTTAGGTGTTGACGGATTATCTATATATTTTGTATTATTAACTACAATAATAATGCCTATATCTATAGTATCTAACTGAAATTCTATAAAAGAAAATATAAAAACTTATTTAATAATAATGCTATTATTAGAGACATTATTATTAGCAGTTTTTTTAATGTTAGATATATTATTGTTTTATATTTTCTTTGAAACAATTTTACCTCCTTTATTTATATTAATAGGAGTATTTGGATCGAATAATAGAGTAAGAGCCAGTTTTTATTTTTTCTTATATACATTATTAGGGTCTTTGTTTCTATTATTATCTATATTAACAATATTATCTATAATAGGTACTACTGATTTTGATGCATTATATAAAAATTATATAAATTATTCAACACAAATATATTTATTTTGTGGTATATTTTTAGCTTTTGCTGTTAAAACACCTACAATTTTCTTAAACACTTGATTATTAAGAGCTCATGTTGAATCTCCTTTAGGTGGTAGTATAATATTAGCAGGTATAGTTTTAAAATTGGCTATTTATGGAATATTAAGATTAATTTTACCTTTAATTCCTGAAATAACAATAGATTATACTTATATTGTATACATTATAGGAGTAATTACTATTATTTATGCTAGTATAAGTACATTAAGAACTATAGATGTAAAAGAGTTAATAGCTTATAGTTCTGTTTGTCATGCTGCAGTTTATTTATTAGGTGTATTTAGTAATACAATACAAGGTATAGAAGGAAGTATTGTATTAGGTTTAGCTCATGGTTTTGTTTCTTCTGGTTTATTTATATGTGCAGGAGGTGTATTATATGATAGATCTAATACTAGACTAATAACTTTTTATAGGGGTATGAATCAAATTATGCCTTTATTTTCTATATTATTCTTTATCTTATGTTTAGGAAACGCTGGTACTCCTTTATCTTTTAATTTTATAGGAGAATTTATGAGTTTATACGGTATATTCGAAAGATTACCTATTCTAGGTTTATTAGCTAGTTCTTCTATTGTATTTTCTGCTGCATATACTATATATATGTTTAACAGAATTAGTTTTGGTGGTCCTTTATCTAATGCATTTAAAGTAAATGTACCTGACCTAACCAAAAGAGAATTTATTATATTATTAATTTTAGTTTTATTTACTATTATATTAGGTGTATATCCATCATTCGTATTAGATGGACTACATTATTCAGTATCTACATTATTATATAAGATTTAATTTTTTTTTTAATCTAATAAGTAATATATTTCTGTATCCAACAGAAATTATTTTTCTGTTGATAGAAATTTTTACAAAATAGATAATATTTTCAGAAAAATAAAGTATATATTTTTAATGTTTACAAAAAGAATTTCTCTATTATATCTAAAAGTATTTATTCATTTCCTCTCTCTCTTTCTTTTTTTTTTTAATACTTGGCAATATTCCACAATAATGTTTATATGAAATAAAATAATTTATTTATTTTATTTTATGTTTTAGGAATGTTTAATTAAACTCTTTAATATGAAAAACTTTAACAATTTCTCATCTATATTATTTTATAAAAAATATTTATCAAATCCTATTTATAACAATAAATCATCAATTACAATGTGAAAAGAAAGATGATTTTTATCTTCTAATGCAAAAGACATAGGTACTTTATATCTAATTTTTGCATTATTTTCAGGATTAGTTGGAACAGCCTTATCCGTATTAATAAGACTAGAATTATCAGGTCCTGGTGTACAATTTATAGAAGACAATCAATTATATAATAGTATTATAACAGCTCATGCCATAGTAATGATTTTCTTCATGGTGATGCCCGCATTAATAGGGGGTTTTGGTAATTTCTTATTACCATTAGTAGTAGGAGGTCCTGACATGGCAAAAAAGGATCTCTTAGTTAATAAAAACACATTAAATTTATCATTTATTTCATCTATTCTATCTTTATATTTAATATATTATACAGTTTGAAAATTAATACTCCATATAGATAAATGTCCTAATGTCTATATGGAAGTAAAAAAAAGCTAGACAACTATGAAAAACATGAAAACAAATAATAAATTTTCAAACTGTTATTTGGCTGGTTTATTTGAAGGAAAAGGTCATATATGAATGCCAAAAGAAAATGTGAAACATAGAAAAAATCCGAAATTCTGTATAACTTTCAAATTAAAAAATGAGCCATTAGCTAAAAAACTATTAGAATTAATAGGACATGGTTATATAAAATATAAAATAAAGCAAAATGTTTGTATTTTAATTGTATCTAAGGTAAAAGGTCTAAAAATTTTAATAAAAAAGCTTAATGGAGAAATTAGAACACCTAAATATGTTCAATTCTATAATTTAATAGATTGAATGAATAAAAATCATCAATTTGATTTTCCAAAATTACCTCTGAAAAATACTACTTTACGTAATAACAATTGATTAGCAGGATTTATTGATACAGGTGGTAGTTTTTATATTCAACATTCTAAGATAAAAGATAAATATAATGAAACTAAAGGAAAAATATCTTGTAGATTAAGAATTGAACATATATTAGAAGATCCTATTTATAAAAAAAGTTATGAAAATATATTTTTAGAAATATCTAAATTTCTAAATTGTAACTTGAAAATTAGGAAACAATTATCAACAAATGATGAATATTTTCACATAACAGCTTCAAGTCGTATTTCTTTGACTATAGCTATAAGATATTTTGAACGTCATTCTTTATATTCATCAAAATATTTAGAGTACAAATGCTGAAAACAAGCTGTCGATTTAATTTTAGAAAACAAACATCATACTGAAAAAGGTATGTATGAAATATATTTTTTAAAAAAGAAGATGAATTTAAAAAGAATAGATTATGATTGGTGTCATTTGAATAAATTTAAGTAGTGTTTATGTTTATTAACTAAAAGGGGGATGCCGTTTAAGAGTGAAAATTCTTAAATTATTACTTCGCCGTATGCATGGAATATCTCAAAACAGAAGTAAATTATTCTTCAGACAACAGATATATATACTCCTAATTGGGTTTAAATCAAACCATAAGGTTGTTATTTCAACCGAATTTTTATGTAAAAATTATATATACACGGGATGAATATGCAGGAAACGAATATATATATATATATATATATTCTGGATCCTCAGAGACTATACGCGAGGCTCCGAATGTCCTAAGACAGGATGAAGACATAGTCCATAGGAGTAGGAAACTACTTCTGTATATATTGTATACTTTATGATTAGATCCCTTTATACTACTAAGCAAATATTTTAAATATGTATGTATGTTCATATTGTCTATATTTTTACTTATATTTATTATTATTATATTAGAATTATTTAATTTAGACTTTATTTCTAATTTATATATATGTAGTTATAATGTTTGAGATGAAGGCTTAAGTATGGATGTTTTAAATATGGATTCAGGAAATGGTCCTACAGGTGGTAATTCTAACCCTAATTCTGGAAATAATTTTGGAGGTAGCAATCCAAATCCATACCCAGGACCTGGCCCTGGAAATAGCTCTGGAGGACAAAATAATCCTATGTCTATTCAGTCTATTTTAAATCCTGATGGTACTTTAACTTCAAATCAAATGCAGGAAGCTTTAATGTCCAGACTTGAAGAAGTAAGGACACAACGTCGTCTAGATGGTATTAGAAGTATGGCAGTAAATCTTAACGACGCAGGATATCATTTTTACCCTCATTATCATCTTTTTCCTCATTGAATGGGAAATGATCCTGTAAAGCAAACTCTTTATAATTTATATAAGTCTAACCCAGAAATATTCACACCAAATAGCCCTGGTTTAACTAATATTACAAATATCATAAACTATTATAGAAATCATAATTAATTATATACATATTTATATAATGATTCCCTAGACTTAACAATATAAGTTATTGATTACTTATTCCAAGTATATTCTTATTTGTATTAGGTAGTATAATAGAAAATGGAATAGGAACAGGATGGACATTATATCCACCTTTATCTGGTATACAAAGTCATAGTGGTCCAAGTGTAGATTTAGCTATATTTGGATTACACTTGTCTGGTATAAGTAGTTTATTAGGTGCTATGAACTTCATAACAACTATTTTAAATATGAGAACACCTGGTATAAGATTACATAAATTAGTTTTATTTGGATGAGCTGTTATTATAACCGCTATATTACTATTATTATCTCTACCTGTTTTAGCTGGAGGTATTACTATGGTATTAACAGACAGAAACTTTAATACTTCTTTCTTCGAGTTAGCTGGAGGAGGAGATCCTATATTATACCAACATCTTTTCTGGTTTTTTGGTCATCCAGAAGTTTATATATTAATAATACCAGCTTTTGGTATTATTAGTACTACTGTATCTATCGGTTCAAAAAAAAATGTATTTGGTTATTTAGGTATGGTATATGCAATGATGTCTATAGGAGTTCTAGGTTTCTTAGTTTGAAGTCATCATATGTATACTGTAGGATTAGACGTAGATACAAGAGCTTATTTTACAGCTGCTACTATGATTATAGCAGTTCCTACAGGTATTAAAATATTCAGTTGATTAGCCACATCTTATGGAGGTGCATTATATATAACACCATTTATGTTATTTGGTTTAGGTTTTGTATTTATGTTCACCATGGGAGGACTAAGTGGAGTTATATTAGCTAATGCTTCATTAGATACAACGTTCCATGATACTTACTATGTAGTTGCTCACTTTCATTATGTTTTAAGTATGGGTGCGGTTTTTGGATTATTCAGTGGATGATATTTCTGAATACCTAAAATGTTAGCTTTAATGTATAGTATTAAATTAGGTATTTTACACTTTTGAGTGTTATTTGTGGGAGTTAATCTTACATTTTTCCCTCAACATTTTTTAGGGTTACAAGGAATGCCTAGAAGAATAAGTGATTATCCTGATGGTTATACAGGTTGAAATATAATAAGTAGTCTTGGTTCTATAATATCAGTTATGGCTACTTGAGTATTTTTATATTTATTATATATTCAATTAACTAAGGGAAAATTTGTTTTTAGTTTTCCTTGAAATAATCCTTCATTTGCTTTTGATTCTATAAAAGCAATGTTAAATAGAAGATATGTTGGACTAGAATGATCATTAGATAATCCACCTAAACCTCATGCCTTTACAAGTTTACCTGTACAAGCTACTCCTAATGGTCTGGGTAATGATATGTTGAAATTTTTTAATTTAGGTTGATGTATGAATTGTAAAATACATAATGTGAACGCTGTAGCCAGAGAAGGATGTAATTGCTTAATATGCTCTAGTTCATGAAGAAAATGTCCTATACACAACCATCATTATAATGCTTTAGTAGAAGGTTGCCCACAATGTGGTCCAAATTCAGGAGGTGGAAACTTTACTGATGACCAAATAAGAGATATTAATAGAATACAGGCTAATAATAGAAGTGAAAGCAGAATGAATTACCATAATCTAGCATTTTTAGCTTTTGGTTTAATTTCTATTTCTATTGTATTATTTATAAGTTATGGTCTAATAGATTTAGGTAGTTTATTTGCTAGTTTATCTTGTGATGCGCCTAGAGCGTGAGGACTATATTTCCAAGATAGTGCAAGTCCTCAAATGGAAGGTATAATTGAATTACATAATTTAATTATGTATTTCTTAGTAATTATATTGTTTGCTGTAGGTTGAATAATGGTTACTACTATTAAAAATTTTTATAATGAAAAATGACCAATAAGTAATAAATATCTTAATCATGGTACTTTAATAGAACTTATTTGAACAATATCTCCTGCTATAATATTAATATTAATAGCTTTTCCTTCTTTCAAGCTGTTATATGTAATGGATGAGGTAATAGATCCTGTATTAACTATATTTACAACAGCTCACCAATGATATTGAAGTTATGAATACCCTGACTTTTATGTAGAATCAGAAGGATTTTTAAATTTTGATTCTTATATTGTTCCTACTTCTGATTTAGAAGAAGGAGCTTTAAGAATGCTAGAAGTGGATAATAGAGTTATTTTACCTGAACTTACACATGTAAGATTTATTCTTACATCAGAAGATGTAATACACTCTTATGCTTGTCCTGCTCTAGGTATTAAATGTGATGCTTATCCTGGAAGATTAAATCAATTTTCTACTTATGCAAGTAGAGAAGGTGTTTTCTATGGACAATGTTCAGAAATATGTGGGTTATTACACAGTTCTATGCCTATAGCTATAGAATCTTTATCTTTAGATAACTTTATATCTTGATTGAAAAAAGTATTATAAAGCTAATTAATTTAATTGTAATTTTTTTTTTATTTTTAAATATTTAAAAATTTGCGTAAGGAGATTATAAGGTTGGAGATGATAATCACTTTACACTGCGGGTGCCGGGGCAGTGTAATATTTATAAATAGATCTTTTTGCTAACTTTTTTTTAATTTGCTAGTATAAGAAATATAGAGTATATATTTTTTTTTATTAAATCAATTAAATTGATTTAATAAAAGTGATGCATACCAGTATAATGATAATAAACACATGTTTTTTGTAGATATAGATGTGTGTATCAAACTACAAGTATGGCATTAGACAAGAGAAGTATTTTTCAAGCTCATCCTTATCATTTAGTTTCTCCTTCTCCATGGCCTTTTTTTTGTAGTGCATCTCTTTTAAGTTTAACCACTACAAGTGTTTCATATTTCCATTCTTTTAATTTTTCTGGATATGTTGTATTGCTTTCATTTATTTCTTTAATTACTGCAATGACATTGTGATTTAGAGACATATCAGCAGAAGGGAGTTATGAAGGACATCATACTTTAGCTGTTCAAAAAGGTTTAAATTTGGGTGTGGCATTATTTATAGTTTCAGAAGCATTGTTTTTCTTAGCTATCTTCTGAGCTTTTTTTCATAGTGCTTTATCTCCTACTGTTGAATTAGGTGCACACTGACCTCCTATGGAAATAGAAAGTATTAATCCTTTTGAATTACCTTTATTAAATACTGTATTATTATTGGCTTCAGGTACAACAGTTACTTATAGTCATCATTCTTTAATACAAGGAAATAGATCAGGGGCAATATTTGGTTTAATATTTACAGTAATATTAGCTTTTATTTTTACAGTATTACAAGGTTTAGAATATACTGTAGCATCTTATACTATATCTGATAGTGTATTTGGATCTTGTTTTTATTTTGGTACTGGTTTTCATGGATTACATGTTATAATAGGAACTATTTTCTTGGCTTCAAGTCTATTAAGATTATTTTTATATCTATTAACATTAAATCATCACTTAGGTTTTGAATCAGCAATAATATATTGACACTTTGTTGATATAGTTTGATTAGCTTTATATGTATCAGTATATTATTGAGGTTCTTAGTTTAATGTTTTATTGAAGATGTGTCTTTAAGGAAAAAATTATAAAGTTTTTATTTAGGATTTTCGTTAAGTATATATGTAGTTGTTTTATGAATTTATCATTAATTTTATTTGTAATAGGTATTATTGGTTTTGTCTTAAATAGAAAAAATATTATTTTAATGCTTATTTCCATAGAGATAATGTTATTAGCTATAACATTGTTAATATTAATAAGTTCTTTAACTTTTGATGATATATTGGGACAAGTGTATGCTATATATATAATAGCTATAGCAGGAGCAGAATCAGCTATAGGTTTAGCTATACTAGTAGCATTTTATAGATTAAGAGGTAGTGTAGCATTAAATTTAAAATAATGTATTTATCAATTATTATTTTACCATTATTAGGTTCAATTGTTTCAGGTTTTTTCGGTAGAAAAGTAGGTGTTAAAGGAGCACAAATAATAACATCTACTTTTGTTGTTATTAGTACTATTTTATCCGGTATAGTATTTATGGAAATAGGTATAAATAATATACCTGTATCTATATTACTTTTTAGATGAATAGATTCAGAAGCTCTTAATATTTTTTGAGCTTTCCGTTTTGATTCTTTAACAGTATCCATGTTAATACCTGTTTTAATCGTTTCTTCATTAGTACATGTATATTCAATAGGGTATATGTACGGAGATCCTCATAACCAGAGATTTTTTAGTTATTTAAGTTTATTCACTTTTATGATGATTATTCTAGTTACAGCTAATAATTTTTTACTTATGTTTGTGGGTTGAGAAGGAGTAGGTGTTTGTTCTTATTTATTAGTAAATTTTTGATTTACTAGAATAGCGGCAAATCAAAGTTCTATTTCTGCTTTTTTAACAAATAGAGTAGGAGATTGTTTTTTAACTGTAGGTATGTTTGCTATATTATGATCTTTTGGTAATATAGATTATGCTACTGTTTTCTCATTATCTCCTTTCATAAATGAAAATATTGTAACAATTATAGGTATATGTTTATTAATAGGAGCTATGGCAAAAAGTTCTCAGGTTGGTCTTCACGTTTGATTACCTATGGCGATGGAAGGTCCTACTCCTGTTTCTGCCTTAATACATGCTGCTACAATGGTTACAGCTGGTGTGTATTTATTAATGCGTGTATCTCCTTTAATAGAGTACAGTTCTACTGTATTATTATTATGTTTATGATTAGGAGCTATCACAACAGTATTTAGTTCTCTTATAGGTTTATTTCAACAAGATATTAAGAAAGTTATAGCTTATTCCACAATGAGTCAATTGGGAATGATGGTTATAGCTGTGGGTTTATCTTCTTATAATATTGCTTTATTTCATTTAGTAAATCATGCTTTCTATAAAGCACTTCTTTTCTTAGGTGCAGGTTCTGTTATACATGCTGTTTCAGATAATCAGGATTTTAGAAAATATGGTGGATTGAAATCTTTCTTGCCTTTAACTTATTCTGTTATGTTAATAGCCTCACTTAGTTTAGTTGCATTCCCTTTTATGACAGGATTTTATTCTAAAGATTTTATTCTTGAAACATCTTATGGTCAATTTTCATTTTCAGGTGTAGTAGTATATTTTATTGCTACTATTGGTGCGATGTTTACTACCATGTATTCCATAAAAGTTTTATATTTAACTTTTATAACTAATCCTAATGGATCCTTAATTGACCATAAATATGCTCATGAAGGAAATATATTTATGAATTTACCTTTAATAATATTAGCTATTTTTTCTATTTTTTTTGGTTTTATTTCTAAAGATATTTTTATAGGAATAGGTTCTGATTTTTTCGTAGATAATTCTATATATATTCATCCTTTTAATGAAATATTATTAGATACGGAATTTGCAGTTCCAGTTTTATTTAAATTATTGCCTTTAGTATTTACTGTGTCATTAAGTATTATTGCTATAATCTTATCAGAATTATTACCTAAATTTATCTTAAATTTTAAATTTTCAAGTTTAGGTAATAATATATTTAGTTTCTTTAATCAACGTTTTTATGTTGAGCTTATTTATAATAAATACATTACTAATTTAGTATTAAAATTAGGAGGTCAAACTACAAAAGTATTAGATAAAGGTTCTGTAGAATACTTTGGTCCGTATGGTTTAGAATTATTCTTTATCAATATAAGTAATTGATTAGCGAGTATGGATACAAAAGTTGTTACTTCTTATGCTTTATATATGTTAATTGGATTTATTTGTTATATTACAATGTCTTATAATTTTTTCATGAGTAGTTTTTATTTATTTATATTATTAATTTGTATTATGTCATGTAATAATTTTTATAAAGATAAAAAACAATTACTTAAATCACATAATATTCAGGTAAAGAAAATATAAAGAAATAAAAGAAAGACAAAAATTTTTTTAATAAACAAAAGGTTTTACATAAAACCAGCAAAAGAAAAATTTTTTTGTTTGCCAAAAAATAGGTATAAAGGAGAATACAATAAAAAGGGTCGGTATTCACTATTGCTGCGAATTAAAAGGGTAGGGGCAGTAAAAATAAAAATTAATGTTAAATACATTAAAAGAAAATGACAATAATTTCATTAACATTTTTTATATTATCTTGTGCTGTAAATTTAAAACAACATTTTGCTATTTTATTCTCTAGAACATTAATTTTTATTTTATTTATGTTATCTGTTTTATCCTATAAGACATTATATATAAATAGTTTAAGTAATGGTATCTCAATTTTTGGTGGTTTATTTACCATAACATCTATCAATTCTAGTTTTAATATATTTATATATTCATTATCTTTATTCATTATACTTTTAAGCTCACATTATCCTAGAAAGATATGAAAAGATAATGAATATATATTTTCTAAGTTTGCTATAAGTAAAAAAATATTAAATAGTGGAGATGAAAGATATAGAATAACAGAATATTCTTTAATACTATTATTCATATTAACAGGAGGTCAATTTTTAATGGCTAGTAGTGATATAATTTCTATATTTCTGTCTATAGAATTACAAAGTTATGGTTTATATGTACTTTGTACAACTTATAGAAATTCTGAAACATCTACTTCTTCTGGATTAACTTATTTTTTATTAGGGGGTCTTGCTTCTTGTTTTATTCTTTTATCTACTAGTGTATTATATGCTAATTCAGGTTGTACCTCTTTAGAAAATATTTATATAATATCTAATATATATGATTCTATAAAAGATACACAAATTGAAAATACAGATATATTAACTTGATATAATCCTAATTATATATATATATCTTTAGTTGTATTATCTATAGGATTCTTAATTAAAATATCAGCTGCTCCTTTTCATTTTTGAAGCCCAGATGTTTATGATGGAGTACCTACAATAGTAACTACGTTTATAAGTATATTGCCAAAAATAACTATATTAATATTTATTTTAGACTTAGTAACTAACATAAATATTAACATATATGAAAAAAGTTGAAGCTCAATATTTATAATAAGTTCTTTATTATCTTTAATAATAGGTACAGTTTTAGGTCTAGCTCAAATTAGAATTAAAAGATTATATGCTTATAGTACTATCTCTCATCTAGGTTTCTTATTGTTAGCTATAGCTAATAAAAGTAGAGAGTCTATACAAGCATTTTTATTTTATTTAACACAATATAGTATTTCTAATTTAAATGCTTTTTTCATATTAATAGCTATAGGTTTTTCTTTATATACATATATATATAAAGAAGAGAAAATAAAAAACGAAAAAATATATGAAATGATTAATGAAGAAAATATCAAAAAAGAATTAAATAATTCACCTATACAATTTATAGATCAATTAAAAGGTTATTTCCACATAAATTCATTTTTATCTTTAAGTCTTGCAATAACTTTATTTTCTTTTGCAGGTGTACCTCCTTTAATAGGATTTTTTGCCAAACTTATGGTATTAAGTGCTTCTATAGATAATGAATTTATATTTATGTCTATTGTAGCTATATTAACTAGTGTAATAGGAGGTGTTTATTATTTAGCTATTATAAGAAAGGTTTTCTTTGAAGATACTATATATAGTATTAATAATAAGCAATCTTCAGAAAATTTGAATGCATTTTATAATAAAAATATTACATTATCTAGTACATTAACTATTACTATCTCTATTTTAACATCAATTATATTATTATTTATATTAATACCTTCAGAATTATTAAATTTTTTATTAACATTATCTATTATATTGTTAAATTATTAAATGAGTTCTTTAAGTATATTTTTTTTGGTTATACCAATATTAGCATTTATATTATTAGCTATTAATCTTATATTTGCCCCGCATAATCCATATTTAGAAAAAAATAGTGCTTTTGAATGTGGTTTTCATTCATTTTTATGACAAAATAGAACACAATTTAGTATATCCTTCTTTATATTTGCACTTTTATTTTTATTATTTGATTTGGAAATACTTTTAGTATATCCTTACGTAGTTAGTGGATATACTAATGGTATTTATGGTTTAATTATTATGCTTATTTTTTTCTTGTTTTTAACTTTAGGTTTTCATTTTGAATTAGGTAAGAAAGCTTTAGTCATATATAGTAAACAATTTTTTCTAAAAGAAAAAACAATATATACTAATAATAAAAAAGTATTACCTTAAAGTAAATTTATTATTTTAATCTTAGGAAAAAAAATAATAAATGTTTAAGTTATAATATTTACATTTTTAATACATAACATGTATAATAATATAATAAGTCCATTAGATCAATTTACCATAAGAGATTACATAGAATTAAATATATATATATTAGAAGAATTAAAAATATCATTAACTAATATTAGTTTATATTTAATATTAGGTAGTATTATAGTTATATTAATAAATATTATTAATATAGATTTTGGTAAAATAATATCAGATAAATGAAACATAGCAAAAGAATGTATATATGATACTATTAATAGTATAGTTAAAGGTCAAATAAATAATCATAGTGGTCAAATATATTTTCCTTTCATATATACATTGTTTCTTTTTATTTTAATAAATAATTTAATAGGAATGGTACCTTATAGTTTTGCTTCAACTAGTCATTTTATATTAACATTTGCTCTTAGTTTTACTATTGTATTAGGAGCCACAATTTTAGGTTTTCAAAAACATGGATTAAAATTATTTTCATTATTTGTACCAGCGGGTTGTCCTTTAGGTTTATTACCATTATTAGTTTTAATAGAATTTATATCATATTTAGCTAGAAATATTTCTTTAGGTTTAAGATTAGCTGCAAATATTTTATCTGGACATATGTTATTAAATATTTTAAGTGGATTTACTTATAATATAATGAACACAGGATTTATATACTTTTTCTTTGCCTTAATACCTCTAGCATTTATAATAGCCTTTTCAGGGCTAGAATTAGGTATTGCATTTATACAAGCACAAGTATTTGTAGTATTATCTTGTTCTTATATAAAAGATGGATTAGATTTACATTAATTTATTTTATAATAATGTATAATAAAGAATTTTTTTTTTGAGTAGATATAATAGAGCTTTTTTATTATAGATTATATGAGGCTATTAAAAAGTCATCCCCTTTTTAAAATGATAAATAATTATATGATAGATTCTCCTCAAGCATCTAATTTAAATTATATGTGAAATTTTGGTTCTTTATTAGCTTTATGTTTAGGTATACAAATAGTAACAGGAATTACATTAGCAATGCATTATAATCCTAGTGTAGCAGAGGCTTTTAACTCAGTAGAACATATAATGCGTGATGTAAATAATGGATGATTAATAAGATATTTACATTCAAATACTGCTTCAGCTTTCTTTTTCCTAGTATATTTACATATAGGTAGAGGTATATATTATGGATCATATAGATCACCAAGATCTTTAGTATGAGTTATAGGTACTGTTATATTTTTGGTTATGATCATTACAGGATTTCTGGGTTATGTGTTACCATATGGTCAAATGAGTTTATGAGGTGCCACAGTTATTACTAATTTGGTAAGTGCTATTCCATGAATAGGACAAGATATTGTAGAATTTATTTGAGGAGGTTTCTCTGTAAACAATGCTACATTAAATAGATTTTTTTCTTTACATTATTTAATGCCTTTCTTATTAGCTGCTTTAGCTTTATTACATTTAGTTGTTTTACATGAAACAGGAGGATCAAGTAATCCTATAGGTCTTTCAGGTAATTATGATAGATTACCTATGGCTCCTTATTTTTTATTCAAAGATTTAATTACTATATTCTTATTTTTTTTAATATTATCTGTGTTTGTATTTTTTATGCCAAATTTCTTAGGAGATAGTGATAATTATATTATGGCTAATCCTATGCAAACACCTCCCGCTATAGTACCGGAATGGTATTTATTACCATTTTATGCTATATTAAGATCTATACCTAATAAGTTATTAGGTGTTATAGCCATGTTATTTGCTATACTTGCATTATTAACATTACCTTTAACTGATATAGGTAGATCTAGAGGTATGCAATTTAGACCTTTATCTAAGTTTATATTCTTCTTCTTTGTAGCAGATGTATTGCTTTTAGGTATATTAGGAGCTAAACACGTTGAATCTCCTTATATAGAAATTGGTCAAATTAGTACATTTTTTTATTTCTTTTATTTTTTAGTTCTATTACCATCTTTATCATATATAGAGAATACTCTTGTAAAAGTAACAACTAAAAAGGAAATTGTAAATAATACTTTTGGACAAATATTGGGTAAAAAAGAAACGAGGAGAGAAAAATATTAAAAGATCTTTATTTGGTGAATTAAATAAAGATTATCCAAAAGTTACATTTGGTGAAGGAAATATACTTACACTTGACGAAGGACGTAAAGTGTTCGACGCAAGCTGTGGAGCAGCCGTCTCTTGTCTTGGACATGGAGATAAAAGAGTTATTGAAGCAATGGTCAAAGAGTTGGATAAGGGGACACCTTATGTAGCTTCTGCATTTTTCAGTAGTGATATCACTGAGAAATTATGTAATAATCTTATTGAAGGTACTGAAGGAAAATTGGCCAGAGTATACTTGACTTGTTCTGGTTCCGAGGCAACAGAGGCTGCCATCAAAATTGCTCGTCAATATTTTAGTGAAAAAGGCGAAGGTGATACTCGTGTAAAATTTATTACACGTTGAGAATCATATCATGGAAATACTCTCGGTGCTTTATCTGTTTCTGGACATCGTGCTAGAAGAGCACCTTATATACCTCTTCTTATGAAAAATGTTCATCATATTTCTCCATGTAATCCTTATCGTCAAAAGCTGCATGGAGAAACCGATGTAGCTTTCGTGGCTCGTAAAGCTGCAGAACTTGAGGCTAAGTTCCAAGAACTTGGTCCTGAAACAGTCGTAGCTTTTATAGCTGAACCTGTCGTAGGCGCTGCCTTGGGATGTGTTCCTGCAGTTCCTGGCTATCTTGAAGCAATGAGAGAAGTTTGTCATAGACATGGTGCTCTATTTATAGTTGATGAAACTATGTGTGGAATGGGTAGAACTGGTACTCTACATGCATGACAAAAAGAAGGTATAGTGCCTGATATACAAACTATGGGTAAAGGACTTGGTGGAGGATATCAACCAATTGCTGCTATTATGGTTTCTCAAAAAATTGTGGATACTTTATTAGATGGAACTAGTGAGTTCATTCATGGACACACTTATGAAGGTATGCCTATACAGGCTGTCGCTGCTTTGGAAATACAGAAAATCTTTAAAGAGGAAAAATTATTGGAAAATGTTAATAAACAAGGTATATATTTGGAAAAAAGACTGAGAAATATATTGGCTGAACATCCTAATGTTGGAGACATCCGTGGAGCTGGTCTTTTCTGAGGTATAGAATTTGTAAAAAATAAGATATCTAAAGAGCCATTTAACTCAAGTGAACATATTTCACAAAAAATTGTTGATTTAGCATTATCTAAATATGATATGACTGTTTATCCAGGTACTGGTAGTGTAGAAGGAGTACATGGAGACCACATTATACTTGCTCCTTCTTTCAGAATTACAGAACAAGAAATAAACTATATTGTGGATGTAGTTTCTAAAACAATTCATGAAGTTTTCTCTTAATTTATAGTTTAGCTATAGTCCTTTTTTCATTAATATATTTAATGATTCTATTAAATATCTAGATATTTAAATTATAATTTTTAAGTCTGAAAGCAAAGGAGATTAAAAGACTGGAGATGATAATCACTTTACACTGCGGGTGCCGGGGCAGTGTAATATTTATAATTTATATATCCTAAATTGTTAAATAAAATAAGTAATATTTAAAATAAAATTAGTTATAACTGAATACAGAAAAAAACTTTTTTCTATCAACTATTTAAAATTTATTATATTTATAATAAAGATATATATGACTATATAATGCTTTATAGTTCTGTATTTTCTATATTAGAAGTTTTAATTGTAATAGTTCCCGTTTTATTAGTTGTAGCTTTTGTAACAGTAGCTGAAAGAAAAACCATGGCTAGTATGCAAAGAAGATTAGGACCAAATTTAGTAGGTTATTATGGTTTATTACAAGCTTTTGCTGATGCTTTAAAATTACTTTTAAAAGAATATATTTCTCCTACACAATCAAATTTAATTTTATTTTTTATTGGACCTATAATAACTTTAATTTTCTCATTATTAGGTTATGCTGTTATACCTTTATCACCTGGTTTAACTATATTTGATTTTAATTTAGGTATACTTTATGTATTGGCAGTATCATCTTTAGCTACATATGGTATATTATTAGCTGGTTGATCTGCCAATTCTAAATATGCTTTTTTAGGTTCTCTTAGAAGTACAGCACAATTAATTAGTTATGAATTAATATTAAGTTCAGCTATATTATTGGTAATATTATTTACTGGTAGTTTAAATTTAAGTGTTATTATAGAAGCTCAAAGATCTATTTGATTTATAATACCTTTATTTCCTGTTTTCATAATATTTTTTATAGGAGCTGTAGCTGAAACGAATAGAGCTCCTTTTGATTTAGCTGAGGCCGAATCAGAGTTAGTTAGTGGGTTTATGACTGAGCATGCTGCTGCTATATTTGTATTTTTTTTCTTAGCTGAGTATGCTAGTATTGTATTAATATGTATATTAACTACTATATTGTTTTTAGGTGGTTATTTATTTGTATTAGATATATCAACAATATTAAATCTAATTCAATATGTAAATTTTGATTTATGACTTAGTTTAAAATATAATGATAATATAGATAAAATAGTATATAATCCTGTATTAAAAGGGATGTTTTATACTCTTATACTAGGATATAAAAGTTCAGCTATGGTTTTCTTATTTATATGAACTAGAGCTTCATTCCCTAGAATAAGATTTGACCAATTAATGTCCTTCTGTTGAACAGTTCTATTACCTGTAGTTATTGCATTTATTGTTCTAGTACCTTGTATAAATTATAGTTTTGAAATAATACCTAGCAATATAACATTATTTTAAAAATTAACAATAAAACTTTTATATCTATAAGTATTAGGTATTAGTAAGATATATAGAATATAAAACATTTCTCAATATACTTAATAAGTACTTTTATCTAGTAGGATATTAGTATATGTGATAAACTAATATTATATTTAATTGAGTTTGATGATGGCTCTGAATGAACGCTATCCAAATGCTTGACACATGCTAATCGTACGTCTAGCTCAATTTTTAATTACGTTAGAAGTGGTGTACAGGTGAGTATAAAATTCAAAGTTGCCTTAAAGTAAAGGATAAAAAAATCCCTTATAAACTATAAATTTAATTAACATGCTTATAATTAAATAAAAAAAAAGAAAAAGTTTTTTTTTTCGCTTTAAGATACATGAATTTACACGAGTAGGAGAGTTGTAACTAAAAGTACAACCAATTTACCGAGGCTCGTAGTTGAAACTGAGAGGTTGATCAACCACATTGGGTCTGAAAAAAACCCAATATGTTTAGTACAGCAGTGAGGAATATTGGTCAATAGCCTAACGGCTGAACCAGCAACTTGGAAGAATGATTATATGAATTAAGGATTATGTCTTATAAAGTTCTAGATAAATTATTGATAATGACAAATTTTTATCTATATGTCTTGGCTAAATTTTGTGCCAGCAGCCGCGGTAATACAAAGGAGACTAGTGTTATTCATCTTTATTAGGTTTAAAGGGTACCTAGACAGCAAAGCTAGCCTTAAAAAGGTACAGTTTAGCTAGTGTTTCAATAAGAGGGGATGGAGAATTAGAGAAGTAGAGATAAAATTTGTTGATATCTTTAGGACTGATCAAGGCGAAGGCGAACCCTTATGTAGAAACAGACGTTGAGGGACGAAGGCATTGCGTAGCGAACAGGATTAGATACCCCAGTAGTCTTTGCAGACAATTATGAATGTCATAAATTAGGATTCTAATCTTAGTTTATAAATGAAAGTGTAAACATTCCACCTCAAGAGTAATGTCCCATGGCAGGAACTGAAATCATTAGACCGTTTCTGAAAACAGTAGTGAAGTATGTTGTTTAATTCGATGATCCGCGAAAAATCTTACCACAATTTGAATAATAAATTATAATGATTTATTACAAGCGTTGCATGGTTGTCTTTAGTTAATGTCGTGAGATTTGGCACTCCTTTAATTAACGAAAACCCTTACTTTATTTTTAAAATAAAGTAGTTCCTCCGTTACATTGGATTAAGATAAGAGGGATTAAGACAAGTCATCATGACCTGAATATTGTGGGCTATAGACGTGCCACAGTTGCTTATACAAAAGGATGCAAATATGTGAATTTGAGCTAATCCCTAAAAAAAGATAATGGATTGTAGTCTGAAATTCGACTATATGAAAAAGGAATTACTAGTAATCGTGAATTAGAACGTCACGGTGAAGTTTTATCTCAGATAGGTACTAACCACTCGTCAGGCGCTGAAAGGAGTATGTGCAATAAGTTTGGTCTTATTTAATTTAACTAATAATGATTGGATTTTAAAATTTAAATAAGTAATCTTCGTATGTGTGACTCTAATTAGTGTTAAGTCGAAATACGGTTCGTGTAGTGGAAATTGCACGGGAATAATTTAATTTAACTAGAACCCAAAGGAAAATTATGTTTTTAGGTAAAACAATTTAAAGTGTTATCATTTTAATAAGAGTTCAAATCTCTTTTTTCCTGTTTTTTAACTAATATTTATTTCTAATAAAAAGGAGAGTCCCTTTATTGGTAAGAAGGGTTGAGCTGTAAACTCAATAGTAATATACTTTTAAGAGTTCGAATCTCTTCTTTCCTATTAACACTTAACAAAGTAGATTATAACTTTGTATTTAAAACACCCGTCTTACTAATAGTTTTGACATAGATTATGTCCATAGAAAATTATATGATACAAGCAGCAAGAATTATAGGAACAGGTATGGCCACTACAGGATTAATAGGGGCTGGAATAGGAATAGGTGTAGTATTTGGAGCTTTAATATTAGGTGTAGCAAGAAATCCTGCATTAAGAGGACAATTGTTTTCATACGCCATATTAGGATTCGCCTTCTCAGAAGCAACAGGATTATTTGCTTTAATGATGGCTTTCTTATTATTATATGTAGCTTAATTATTTTTAATAGTTAAATTAATTAAAAAAGAGAATTGGCTGAGTGGTTTATAGCGGTAAGCTTGAGACTTATTAGGTCCAAAAGATCACATCCGTTCGAATCGGATATTCTCTGATTGTTAATATATTAACAACATAATGTTTTAAGTTTGGGAGAAGAACATTATCGGTGTAATAATTATTTTGTACTGATATTATATTTAAAAATAAAAAAGCCTTTATAGCTCAATGGTAGAGCAGAATACTGTTAATATTTAGATAGATGTTCAATTCATCTTAAGGGCTCCTAATTAAAAAGCGATTATAAGTCAATGGTTAGACCATCTGTTTTCCAAACATAGGATACTGGTTCGAATCCAGTTGATCGTAATTAAAGAGTTAGTAACTTAATTGGTAAAGTATTTTCTTGTCAAGAAAAGAGATGTCGGATCATGGCCGACCTAATTCGTAAAGGAAGAGTTTCCAAGGGCAGGGTAAGATATTTGCTAAATATTGTGTGAATACACTTAGATGTTCGAATCATCTCTTTTCCGTTTTTATAATGATTATGCTCTAGGTTCCTTAGCTTAGTAGGTAAAGCATGCTTTTGATAAGAGTAATTCCGACGTTCAACTCGTCGAGGAACTAAAAATTTTAAAATAAAGCAGGTTATAAGACCGAAACAATAATCTCTTTACGTTGTGAGTATTGGTGGACTAAAATATATAATTTTTATACATATTATATTTAAATTTCTCTAGGTTTTGGTAAACAGGTTAGAGCCAGGATGGTTAGGCACCTCATTTGGGTTGAGGATTAGTTATGTTCGAATCATAATGACCTGATATGAGTACTATAAATTCGTAGTGCATAGATATGTAAAATGTATTTCAATTTTTTTTTAAGATTGTGTAAAGTATATAAAGAATTTATTACGGAATGATTAGCTATATATTCAGGGAGATTTAATGATCAACTCCAAGAGAAATTATATGAGTAACAAAGTGAATTGAAATATCTTAGTAACTTTAGGTCAATAATGTTTATTATATGTAGTAAGGGACGTGTATTAAAAATCCTTATTTTACATTAGTATGTGTATTACAAATATAATAAATATAGAAAAAGGAAATCAAACGAGATTCTATGATTAGTGTGAATGAAAGTAGAACAGCCTTAAATTAAAACGGATTAATCTGTTTGAATATAGGGGAACCTTCCTCTAAGGCTAAATATAATATATAAGCGGTAGTGAAAGTAGTACTGAGAAGGAAATGTCATGAAATAGTAAATTTATAAGCAGCTCAAGTATAATTAAAAAAAAGTAAGAGCGTACCTTTTGCATAATGGGTCAGTAAGTTAATGTTAGATGCAAGCTATTAATCAATAGCCTAGATAAACCAGTCATGAAAAAGTGAAATAGTATCTAGCATTAGACCCGAAGCCTAGTGATCATACCATGATCAGGATTATAAAAGTCCGAACGGTTTATCGTTGTAAAGATATCCGAAGAATTGTGGTAAGTGAGTGAAAGACAATACTGACTAGGATAGCTGGTTTTCTGCGAAACCTATATAAGTAGGTGATTTTTATAACATCTTAGCAGGTACAGAATTGTGTTCTTTGGCAATCTAAGTTTATTATAAATGAGTAATAAATCATTTTGCACACATCGGGGAATCTAATGGATTTTATCGGGAAGTATTTGCTCTCGGAATGGCTAAGATGAATGTATAATTATCAGACATAGTGCGCTAAGGTTGTATGTCTAAAGGGAAACAGCCCAGAACAAGAGTTTAAGGTTCCAAAATTATTGTTAAGTGAAATAAAGAGAGTTTTTTTACACACACAATTAGGAAATAGGCTTAGAATCGGCCATTTTTTAAAGAACTCGTAACAGAGCACTAATTTATTAAGTAGAAAGCATCGATGATTTAACGGATCTAAATAATGTACCGAAACCTTGTCCATGAATAAAAATAAATTTATTATTTATGGGGTAGTGGAATATTGGGTTTATATTAAAGAATAATAAGTTTATTTTCTTCCTTTTATATCCCAAGAAATAATGCTGACATGAGTAACGATAAAGGAAAATATAATTTATATTGTCCTCGCCTAAAGCTTATGGTTTCTGTTTAAGTAACGGCCTCTAAGTTTTTATCAAAGCTAAAATAAAATTACTAATAATTTTAAGAAATTATATTTCTTTTTGTTGTTGTAATAATTGTAAAGCATCTGTAAAGAGTAATTTGAATAACCTAAAGGTTAAAACGATGAGTAAAACTATCCCTAATATACAAGACTTTTTAGTTAGGAAAGTACTCGAAATATATGGGATTTTGTTACAAAAAATTTTTTGTAATAAATTTATATACCGTACCTAGAAACTACCTCCGGTAAGCTAGTAGAGAATATGAAGGCGTTTGAGATAACAATCATTAAGGAACTCGGCAAATTGACTCCGTAACTTCGGGAGAAGGTGTACCATTCCTACTGAATAATATCAGCATAGGAATAGGGAGCATGGAATGATGTTGTACGACTGTTTAATTAAAACACAGCACTTTGCAAAAAGAAGTAATTCGATGTATTGAGTGTGATGTCTGCCCTCTATCGGCTGGCTATCAGATTTACTTAATTAATAGTTAGGTTTTGAAGGAATCCCCCGATCAATGGCGGCCTTACCTATGAGGGTCGTAAAGTAGCGGAATACCTTGGCCGTTAAATGCGGTCTTTGCATGAATGATGTAACGATACAACAGCTGTCTCAATGATTGGCTCAGTGAAATTGGAATAACTGTGCAGATACAGTTTACCTCTAGTTAGACGAGAAGACCCTATGCAGCTTTACTGTAACTAGTTATTGGGTATGACGGAAGTATGTTGTAGTATATAAGGTAATTGTATAGATATAACTGAAAGACCTTTACAGAATCGGTCATATTGATTGTTACCTGGTGAAATATTTTTTGTTGGGTTCAACAATGTATAATTCTCTAAGCTAAACACCCGGTACAGAGGGCTAAAATCCTCTTAGGATGGAGTATAAAAATATATATAATATTTAGTATATTTACTTTATATTATGAATAGTAGTAAGCAAATTATTCATAATAGAAAAGACAATGTAATATATATCTTTTGCTTAAATCAGGCCGTTTAATAGGTGGGCTCGGTAAAAGAGAAGTTTTAATGGACTTCGAGAAGACAGTTGCTAGTAGACAGTTTATGCGGGGCACAGATCCCAGAAAAAGTATCTGGGTATATCCAAAGTTAATTGGTAAAATGATTAAAGATCAAAATTCAAATATGTAATATGTAAATATTTTATGTATTGCATGTTTTTTAATTTGTTATTTCTTAATATTAATTAATTCGATTATATTCTTATTAAGTTAGGACTTTTTTTTTAGGAAAGTAGGATTTTAATTATGAGGAAAATAGTTGTAAGCATAATATTAATTAATAAAAAAAAATTTTTTTTTATTAGTATTATTTATAGTTGTATTATTATATATTATAATAAAATGATATTGTTTTACTCACAAAGTTTAATGGCTAAATCTTGCTTTACTGTATGACATACATGTCTATACAGTCGCGTAAGCGGGGCATATGATCACAAGATACATTAAGGAAAGGTCTTGGATTTTTGAAAAAGCTACGCTAGGGATTAATTGTTAGTCCTCCAATGTATATATTATATATGATTGGTTATTTAACTGAGTTAATTTCAAAGATAACTATAATAGTGTATTTGAAGCGAAGCTTTTTTATAGTATTATAAAATAAGAACGTTCAACGACTAAAGGGTAAGTTTAATATTCCCTTATTCGTGCTCAGCTTTCTTAAAATATATCTAATAATAAAGTTAATGAAAAATAGACTTAATGACTTATTAAGCATAAAAACAAAAATTAATTTACTATATCTAAATTTATGTTAAATTTACTAAAAACTGTAAAAAAAAATGAAAATAAAATAGAAAAAATTGTTTTATCTCAGCCTAAAAAAGGGAATGATAGAAATATAACTCGTCATTTTCCTGCTAATACTAAATCTTGATATAATAGTATTTATACATTTGATAAAAATATGATTAAATCTGTATCTGTATTAGATAAAATTGTAAATAATCTTTTAAGAATGTATTTTAACTTAAAATTAAATGTTAATTTGGACAAAGGATTTAAACGTAGACGTACAAAAATGAGACGTTTATCTAGTACAAAAATATTTATAAGCAAAGCAGAAATGAAGCATAGTAATGATAAATTAATTATTAATTTATATACATATAATAGAAATAAAAAAAAATATATAAAGAAAATAAAAAAATTATATAGAAAAATTTTTTCTTACATACCTATTCTAAAAATTAAAGATAAAAAATATCTTGAAGTTTTAAGAAAAAATTATTTTAAATCAGGAAAATATTTGTCAAATGTAAGAATAAAAAATAAAAATTTAAGAAATAAAAAATTTGAATTTTATAAAAAATCTTTATATAAAAGATATGCAAGATTATTCTTATTCAAATATTTTTTTAATTCTCCTAAAGTCATAACAATAAATAATTATGATAAAATGATACACCAAAAATACACAAAAATTTCAAAAAAAGGTAGTATTATTTTTAATAAATTTCTCTATCGTTCAAAAAATTTATTGAAACTTCTAAAAGCTAAGAATTTAAATAGTATATTAGGTATTGTAAAAAAAAATAGATTACCTTTTTACTTTAAACAAAAAAATTTAGAAACTTATGATAAATACAATAAATATTATTATAATAGATTTATTAAAAATACATTAAAAAAAGAAATGATGTATTTAAATTATAATCAACTTCTAAATACTGATGCGAATAAATTTAATAATATATATTTATCTCGTCTTGGTAAGTTAATAAGTGGTATATACAATAAAAACATAGAGTTTAATATAATAAATCTTAAATATATGTTTTTAGATAGTCATATATTTTCAGAATCTATATTATTAAAATTAAGAAATAGAAATAATAATTTAGTTAGAGTACTTAAAAGTTCTATTTCTCTTCAAAAATTAAATCTTTTCAAGAGATATAGCTATAAAACACAAAATTTATATTTAAACAGATATAATATGAGTAACAAATATGGCTTTGGATGAAATGATTCTAAAATAGATGTATTAGATTATTTATTAAATCAAATATTTAATTTAAAAAAAATGTATACCACACAAAAATTAGGTTTATATAAAAAATTATATATTTATAGATCTATAAAATTTAGAAAAATAAGAGGTGTAAGATTAGAAGCGAGAGGAAGATTAACCAGACGTTTAACAGCCTCTAGAGCAGTATTTAAATTAAGATATAAAGGGAGTTTAAGTAATTTAGATTCTTCTAATAAATTGTCTTCTACCATGATAAGAAATCATCTAAAATCCAATTTAGATTATGTTAATTTAAATTCTAAAACACGTAATGGATCTTTTGGTTTAAAAGGTTGAATAAGTAGTAAATAAATTATAGTAAAAGTAGCAGATATTAGATATAATAAGAAATGAAGAAATAGTCTGAACCTTTTTGAAAAAAAAGGTTGTTAAGTATTTATTGCTTAAATTATAACAAAGTTTGAACAGGCTAATTGCGCCAGAGAGCACAAATTGAGTGCGCAGTTTGGCACCTCGATGTCGGCTTAGCTCATCCACATGAATGCAAGAATCATGAAGGGTACGACTGTTCGTCGATTAAAGAGCTACACGAGCTGGGTTAAATACGTCGTGAGACAGTATGGTTTCTATCTTCTAGAGGTAATTAGAGTAAAATAAAGATAGCCCCTTCGTACGAAAGGAGTTGGGTATATTAATCCATGGTTTACCTGTTGTTTATATGACTTAGTATTAAATAAGATGAAGATTTAGATTAGCAACTATATGTTGCCCTATATAACTGTATTATTCTTATGTATTTAATAGTATTAACTTATTAATTTTATTTAAAGATTCTTTTCGATAAATATACTGATCCTAAATAAAATTAACAAAAGAGATGCAATTAAATAAATAACCAATTTATAGTTATAAATTATATTTTTATTGTATATACACCCCTTCAATAGAAAATGATTTAATTCTATAATTTGAAAAATATGAGTTATATAATTAAAATATTATTTTAGTGTCTTTTAGTTAATAAAAGTTTTTCTAGATTAAATAGACTATGATTTAGTGCTATTATCACTTATAATAAGGATATTATTTTAACAATATAATATTTAATATAGACATGGCAGGAAAGCTAAATTTATTAAAAATAAATGCTGAAAGCATATAGGCATGAAATTTACTTTAAGATACTCTTATATTGGTAGTATAATATTACCAAAAGTAATAACTATTTTTTCTTAAATTAAGAAAAAAAATAGGCTTTGGTTTTAAGATTTTTGTTTTTTTTAGATACAAAGTACTAATTTTATATAATACTAATTTTATTACATATCATATATATACATCACTATATAAGCCTGGTTAGCATAAAAGTAATGTGACCGTTTTGTAATCGGTATAAGCAAGTGCGATACTTGCACTGGGTTATTAAAAAAAGCGGGTTGATGTAATTGGTTAACATAAATGGCTCATGACCACGATATGAAGGTTCAAGTCCTTCGTCCGCTCATAAAAGGCTATAGCTTAATTGGCAAAGCAAGCTGCTCATGATAGCTCAGATAAGTGTTCAAGTCACTTTGGCCTTAATTGCATTTAATCCGAGTGCTGGAATAGGTAGACAGGGTAATCTTAAGTATTACTGATTTTTATCATAAACGTTCAAGTCGTTTCTCGGATAATTTAATAGACCCAATCGTCAAATAGGTTAAGACATAACTCTTTCATAGTTGAAACCTGGGTTCAAATCCCAGTTGGGTTATATATTTTATATTTATAGGGGACATAGTTTAATAGGTAAAACTGCGATTTTGCATATCGTTATTTTAGGATCGAGTCCTAATGTCTCCATTTTATAATACATTAATTTATTATTTGATAATATTTATGTAAATTGATATTAGACAATTATATTTTTAGTTTGAAATATATTTAATTTTACATAGTATATAGCTCAAGAAGCTCAACCTGGTAGAGCGGAACTCTGAAGATGTTTAGGCTATAAGTTCAAATCTTATCTTGAGCATTAATAATTTAAATATGTTATTAATTTTTATATTGATAATTTTTATAAAAATGGATATGCTGAAATTGGTAGACAGTTCTCGTTTAGGCCGAGATGGTTTGCGCCGTACAAGTTCAAATCTTGTTGTCCATATTTTATATGTTGTAGACTAAAGGTAAGTCATAAATTTTTGATATTTACATATGAGTGTTCAAATCACTCCGACATAAATTAATTTATAATATTCAATTTAAAGGTGGATATAGTTCAATAGGTAGAACAACTGTATGTGGCATAGTATGTTCCCTGTTCAAGTCAGGGTATCCTCCCTCATATATTTATAATTTTATGACGAGATATGAGCCTGAGGTAGCGCAGTTTGATTGCAAATCGAATATATGAGGTTCGATTCCTCCGTATCTCTGTATTATTTTACCAGTATTTTATATCTAAAAAAAAATCAATCAAATTATGAATTATAAGTTGTAGTAAGTTTAGAATAGCATTTTTATATTTTCTCCTTTATTCCTTTTTTTGTCTATTTTTAATTATGTACATAATTCTTATGTTTTTTTTGAGAATTATACAAATGGATACAAAGATGAATTTTTATTAGTAATTTCTTTATTTTCTATTATCTTAAGTATCTTGGTTATAATTTCTAAAAACCCTATTATATCTGTTTTATTTTTAATAGGTTTATTTATGAGTATATCTTTTTATTTAATGTTTTTAGGTTTAAATTTTTTAGGTATATCTTATCTTTTAGTATATATAGGAGCAGTTTCTATATTATTTTTATTTATATTAATGTTAATTAATATAAGAATATCAGAAATATTAAGTGATACTTATAATAGTATAGTATTATCTATTATGATAACAATATATTTTGGTATAACTTTTCGTCAAACAACAATTAATAGTATGTCAATAACTGATGATTATTATAATGAATCTAGTAATTTTTCTATAGGTATGTTTAAATTAAATTCTAATGATGTAGCACATGTATCTTTAGAATCATGAGATAATAATTTAAGCAATATTCCTTATATAACAAATATAGGAAATGTTTTATATACTAATTATTCTATTTGACTTATATTAACTTCTATTATTTTATTATTAGCTATGGTTGGTTGTATTATCATTACTATAAGACAAAAATAATTAAAAAAAAAAATTTTTTAATTTATACATAAAAATCACATATTATAATTCATAATATTATGAATTCATAATAGGGAAGTCGAATATATATTAATAGAGTATAAATAAAAATATAAGCTCAAGCTTAA
>Ga0307507_10003713_pt1 | contig 28800 bp, 13 predicted proteins | sample 7_EM_MG_FD_207223 | JGI IMG/M metagenome (GOLD analysis project Ga0307507, IMG submission 207223) | Populus trichocarpa ectomycorrhiza microbial communities from riparian zone in the Pacific Northwest, United States - 7_EM | ecosystem: Host-associated > Plants > Roots > Unclassified | place... | reverse complement strand
AACACCCACTGTTACTGGGTTCCCTCAAGTCCAACATCGGCCACACCCAAGCCGCCGCGGGCGTCGGCGGCATCATCAAGATGGTGCAGGCCATGCGCCACGGGACGGTGCCGAAGACCCTGCACGTGGACGAGCCGTCACCCCACGTGGACTGGTCGACGGGCGAAGTGGTCCTGCTGACCGAACGAACCACGTGGCCCGACACCGGACGTCCTCGCCGATCCGCCGTGTCGTCGTTCGGCATCAGCGGCACCAACGCTCACGTCATCCTCGAACACGTCCCGACCAAAGCCGAAGTGCGACCCACCCCGGCCGACATCACGCCATGGCTGTTCTCCGCCCGAACCGACCAAGCACTCCACGACTACGCAGACCGCCTACGCACCCTCGACACCGACCCCGCCGACACCGCCGCAACCCTGCTCCGCCGCGCCCACTTCACCCACCGCGGCGCCCTGATCAACGGCGAACTGCACACCTCGAACACCACCACACCACTCGCGTTCCTGTTCACCGGGCAAGGATCACAACACCCCGGCATGGGCCACGACCTCTACCGATCCGAACCGGTCTTCGCAGCAGCCGTCGACGAAATCGACGCTCACCTCGGCGACACGATCTTCGCCGACAACCTCCACCACACCGGCAACGCCCAACCCGCACTCTTCGCCCTCGAAGTCGGGCTATTCCGACTGTTCGAACACTGGGGCATCACCCCCGACACCGTCTGCGGACACTCCATCGGCGAACTCGCCGCCGCCCACACCGCCGGAATCCTCACCCTCACCGACGCCTGCACCCTCGTCCAAGCACGCGCCCGGCTCATGCAAGCACTCCCCACCACCGGCGCCATGATCTCCTTGCGCGCCACCGTCGAAGAAGTCCGCCCACTGCTCACCAACGGCATCAGCATCGCCGCCATCAACTCACCCAACGCACTCGTCATCTCCGGAAACGAACACGAAGTCCTCGCACTCGCACAACACTTCCCCCACAGCAAACGCCTCCACGTCAGCCACGCCTTCCACTCCCCCCACATGGACCCCATCCTCGCCGAATTCCACACCATCGCCGATGGCATCACCTACCGACCACCCACCATCCCCATGATCACCACCACCCCCGGCGACCCCACCACACCCCACTACTGGACCCGACAAATCCGCTCCACCATCGACTTCGCCACCGCCACCACAAAACTCACCCACCACACCACCATCGAACTCGGCCCACACCCCACCCTCACCACACTCACCAACGGACAATCCGCACTCCACCGCGACAAACCCCACCACCACACCCTCACCACCACCATCACCCACGCCTACCTCCACGGAAAAACCCCCAACCCCACCACCCTCTGGCCCCACGCACACCACACCACCCTCCCCACCTACCCCTTCCAACACCAACACCACTGGCTCAACTCGCCCAAGCGGGCGACCGGTTCCGGGCATCCGCTCGTCACCAGCACCGTCCACCTGTCCAACGGGACCACCGTCCACACCGGACGTTTGAGCGCGCGGGAACACCCGTGGCTGGCGGAGCACGTCATCGGCGGCACGACCCTCCTGCCCGCCACGGTGGTGCTCGACCTCGCCCTGCGCGCGGGCCGCACGGTGGAGGAACTGGTCCACGAGGCCGCCGTCGTGCTCGACGGCACGGCCGAGGTGGAGGTGACGGTCGACGGTGACGCCGTCGCCGTCCGCGTCCGGCAGGACGACGAGTGGGTCCGGTGCGCCACCGGGACGCTGTCCGACCGCGAGGTGCCGATCGTGCCGTCGACCTGGCCGCCGCCGGGGGCCGAGCCGGTCGACCTCGCCGACGCCTACGAACGGCTCGCCGACCGCGGCTACGACTACGGCCCCGCCTTCCAGGGCCTGCGGCGCGCGTGGCGGCGCGGCGGCGACCGGTACGCCGAGGTCGAACTGCCGGTGGCCGACGACGGCTACGACCTGCACCCGGCCCTGCTCGACGCCGCCCTGCACGTCCTCGTGCTCGACGCCGACCGGATCGTGGTGCCGTTCGCGTGGCGCGGTGTCCGCCTGCTCCGGCCGGGCGGCTCCACGCTCCGGGTGCGCGTCGACGCGGACGGCCGGATCACCGCCCACGACAGCGGCGGCAGGCCGGTGCTGGTGGTCGAGGAACTGGTGACCCGGCCCGCGGACCTCCCCGGCGACGACCTCCGGTCGTTGCACCGCCTCGACTGGTCCGAGCTGCCGGTCCGGCCGACCGGCGGCGCGCCGGAGGACGTGCTGGTCGTGTCCGACCGGGGTCGGGGCACCGCGGCCGACGTGCTGCGCGCCGTCCAGGAGTGGCTCGCGGCCGACCACGACCGACCGCTCACCGTGGTCACCCGGCGAGCGGTCGCCGCCCTGCCCGGCGAGGACGTGCCGGGCCTGTGGCAGGCGTCGGTGTGGGGCTTGGTGCGCACCGCGCGCACCGAACACCCCGGCCGGTTCGCGCTGGTGGACGCGGACGGGACGCCGGAGTCGGACGAGGTGCTGGGCGCGGCCGTCGCCGTCGGCGAGCCGGAACTCGCGCTGCGCCACGGCCGTGTACTCGTCCCCTCGGTCGTCCGCGCGGCCCCCGAGACCGGCGTGGCGGACTTCGGCTCCGGACCGGTGCTCGTCACCGGCGCGGGCGGCGAACTGGGCGGGCACGTGGCCCGGCACCTGGTGGCCGCGCACGGTGTGCGGGACCTGCTGCTCCTCGGCAGGCACGCGATGCCGGACGCGCTGGTCGCCGACCTGTCGGCGGCGGGCGCGCGGGTCCGGGTCGCCGTCGGCGACGTCGGCGACCGCGCCGCGGTCGCCGAGGTGCTGCGGGCGCACCGGCCCACAGCGGTCGTGCACACGGCGGCCGCGCTCGCCGACACGACGGTCACCGAGTTGACCCCGGAACGGGTGGACGCCGCATGGAGGTCCAAGGTGGACGGTGCGACGCACCTCCACGAACTCGCCGGGGACGTGTCGGCGTTCGTCCTCTTCTCCTCGGTCGCGGGCACGATCGGCAACGCGGGGCAGGCGAACTACGCCGCCGCCAGCACCTACCTCGACGCACTCGCCCACCACCGGCGGGCCAACGGGAGGCCCGGCACGTCGCTGGCCTGGGGGCTGTGGGCGGGCGACGGGCTCGGCACGACCCTCACCGACACCGACCGGGCCCGGTTGGCGCGCCTCGGGTTCGCCCCGCTGACCCCGGCCGCGGGCTTGGCGCTGTTCGACGCCGCGGTCGCGTCGGGCGCGCCCGCGCTGATCCCGGCCGCGCTGCTCGGCAGCGCCGAGGCGCCGCCGCACCTGCTGCGCTCGCTGGTGCGGACCAGGACCGGTCGGCGGGAACGTCCGGTGTGGACGGACACGGGCACGGGCCGGGACGCCGGAGAGCGGTACGAGTCGGCGCTGGACCTCGTGCGGCGGACCATCACCGAGGTGCTGGGCACCCGCGGCGCGATCGAGGCCGAGCGCGGCCTGATGGACCTGGGTTTCGACTCGCTCACCGCGCTGGAGCTGCGCGACCGGCTCAAGGCGGCCACCGGGCTGCCGCTGGCGGCGACGCTCGTGTTCGACCACCCCACTCCCGGCGCGCTGGCCCGCCACCTCGGCTCGGGGCCGCCGCGCACCGATCCGGCCGCCGCGCACGACGAGCTGTTCCGCGCGCTGGACCGGCTCGTCGCGGACGTGGCGGACGAGACGAGGGCGGTCGTGTCCAGGCGGTTGCGCGACGTCCTCGCCGCGCTCCGCGAACCGGACCCGGACGCCGAGCTGTCGACCGCGCCCGACGACGAGATCTTCGCCCTGCTCGACCACGAGCTGAGGCAGACGTGAACGACCCACGGACGCACCCCACGACGCGGGAAACCGCCTGCGGAAGGACGGACATGGACATCCACATCGTCGCGGTCGGGACCGCCCTGCCAGGGCCCCCGGTCGACAACGCGACGCTGGTGCGGCGGTTCGGCATGCCAGCGGTGTGGGAGCAGTGGATCGACGCCTTCATCGGCACCGACACCCGGCACTTCGCACGGGACCTGACGACCGGCGAGGTGCGCTACTCGCTAACCGACCTGTGCGAGACGGCCGGGCGGCGGGCGCTGGCCGCCGCGAACGTCACCGGCGCCGAGATCGACCTGGTCGTGCTCGGCACGGCCACCCCCGACCTGCTGATGCCGTCCACGGCGTGCCTGGTCGCCGACCGGCTCGGCATCGACGGCGTCCCGGCGTACCAGCTCCAATCGGGCTGCACGGGCGCGTTGCAGGCGTTCGACGTGGCCGCGCAGGCGCTCGCCTCGGGTCGGTGCCGCACCGCGCTGGTCCTCGGCGCCGACACCAGCGCCCACCACCTCGACCTCGACATGGACCTCGCGGGCGCGCCACCCGAGGTGCAGGTGAACGCGATGCTGTTCGGCGACGGCGCGGGCGCCGCGGTGCTGGACACGCGTCCGCGTGACGGGGCTCCGGTGCTCAGGCACGTGTCGTGCAAGCTCCTCGGCCTCGGTCGGCCGCCGGGCCAGGTCATCCCTTGGTACGGGCCCGCGGAGCGGATTCCCGACGCGCTGCCGGTCAGCGAGGACTTCAAGGGCGTCGAGGAGTCGGCCGCGCCGATGGCCGAGCGGGCGCTGGCCGAACTGCTCGACCACCTGGGCTGGAAGCGGACCGATGTCGACTACCTGCTGCCGCCGCAGTTGTCCGGCCGGATGACCAAGCGGGTCGTGGACGCGCTCGGCGTGGGCGCGGCCGAGGTCGTCAGCCGGGTGACCGAGATCGGCAACACGGCCAACGCCCTGCCGTTCTTCCAACTCGAACGGCTGCTGCCGCTGCTCGGGCCGGGCGACCGCGCGGTCGGGCTCAGCGTCGAGGCCAGCAAGTGGATCGTGGCGTCCTACGCCGTCGAGGCGCCGGGCGCGGATTGGGAGGAGATCTGACATGGGAACCACCGGGATCGACGACACCGCGGCCGAGCTGGCGCTGGTCTGGCGGGACGTGTTCGGCGCGGAGCCGGGCCCCGACGACGAGCTGACCGACCTCGGCGCGCAGTCGGTCAAGCTCATCGACGTGATCCTGCGCGTGCAGGAGCGGTTGGGCGTGAGCCTGCCGCTGGAGGTCTTCCTGGCGCCCACGACACTGCGACGGCTCGCCGCCGAGATCGCCGCGGTCGAGGGGACGCGCGCATGACGAACGCGACCACCGCACCCGCCCGGCCGGTCATGTCCGCGGTGGACGACGCCGACCTGATGCTGATGCTGACCATCCGGCACTTCGAGTGGAAGCTGCTGGAGCTGTTCGCGCAGGGCAGGCTCAACGGCACCACCCACACCTGCCTCGGCCAGGAGTACGTCCCCGTCGCCCTGCGCGGTCTGCTCCGCGAGCGCGACCACGTGTTCAGCAACCACCGCGGCCACGGCCACTACCTGGCCCGGCACCAGGACCCGGCGGGCCTGCTCGCGGAGATCATGGGCCGCGAGGGCGCGGTCTGCAACGGTGTCGGCGGCAGCCAGCACATCCTGCGCGACCGGTACCTGTCCACCGGCGTGCAGGGGCAGAGCCTGCCCGTCGCGGCCGGGGTGGCGCTGCGGCTCAAGCGCGCCGAGCCGGGCGCGCTGGCGTGCGCGTACGTCGGCGACGGGACGTGGGGCGAGGGAGCGGTCTACGAGGCGCTGAACATGGCGCGGCTGTGGGACCTCCCCCTGCTGGTCGTGGTCGAGCACAACGGGATCGCCCAGTCGACACCGACGTCCGCGCAGCTCGCGGGCACCATCGGCGCCCGCGCGGCGGCGTTCGGCGTGGACCACGTCCGCAGCACGTCCACCGACGTCGTCGGACTGCGCGAGGAGTTGGCCCCGGCGGTCGACCGGGTGCGGCGCGGGTCGGGACCGCTCGTGGCGGAGCTGATCACGCACCGGGTCGGGCCGCACAGCAAGGGTGACGACACGCGGTCGGAGTCGGACCGCGCGGCCGTCGCGGACGCCGACTGGTACCGGCGCTACCCCGTCGGTCGCGCGGAGCAGTTCGAGCGGCTCGACGCCGCGGCGCGCGACCTGGTCGACGCCGTGGCCGACGACGTCACCGCGCGTCCGCCGAGCCGTTGGGGGCAGTCGTGAGGGTCGCCGAGAACCTGAACCTGGCGCTGCACGAGCTGTTCGCCGCCGACCCGGAGCTGATGCTGCTCGGCGAGGACGTCGGCGACCCCTACGGCGGCGCGTTCAAGGTCACCAAGGGGTTGTCCACCCGGTGGCCCGACCGCGTGCTGTCCACGCCGTTGAGCGAGGGCGGCATCGTCGGCGTCGGCGCGGGGCTCGCCCTCACCGGCACGCCCGCGATCGTGGAGATCATGTTCGGCGACTTCGTGGCGCTGGCGTTCGACCAGATCGCCAACTTCGCCAGCAAGTCGGTGTCGATGTACGGGCACGAGCGGCCGATGCCGCTGACGGTGCGCTGCCCCACCGGGGGCGGCCGGGGCTACGGCCCGACGCACAGCCAGAGCCTCCAGAAGCACTTCATCGGCCTTCCCGGGCTGGCGCTGTACGAGACGACACCGCTGCACGACAACCGCGACCTGCTCGCCCGCGTCGTCGGCGCGGGCGAGCCCGCGGTGCTGTTCGAGGACAAGGTCCTCTACACGCAGCGCGTGCTCACCGACGGCGTCGTGGACGACCTGTTCTCCTACGACCTGCTGACGCCGGACGTGGCGCGGGTGTTCGTGGACGACCCCGAGACCTACGACTGCGTGGTGATCACGACGGGTGGCGTCGCGCACCGCGCGCTGGCGGCGGCCAGGTCGCTGCTGCTGGAGGAGGAGATCACCTGTCTGGTCCTGGTGCCCGCCAAGCTGCACCCGTTCGACGTCGGACCGCTGCTGCCCGCGCTGCGCGGCGCGAAGACCGTCGTGGTCGCCGAGGAGAGCACCGCGGGCGGCACCTGGGGAGCCGAGGTGGCCCACCGGCTGCACCGCTCGCTGTGGACCACGCTGCGCGGGCCGGTGGCGCTGGCGCACTCGGCCGACAGCGTCATCCCCACCGCGCCGCACCTGGAAGCCGAGGTGCTGGTGGGCGCCTCCCGGATCCACCGCGCCGTCGTGGAGGCCGTCCGTGGTTGAGATCCGCGTGCCCAAGCTCAACAACAACGACGACACCTACGTCCTGGTCGAGTGGCTCGTCCAGGACGAGCACCCGATCGGCGTCGACCAGGACGTGGCGACCGTCGAGACGTCGAAGGCCGCCGAGGACCTGGTCAGCACTGCGGCGGGCGTGCTCCGCCACGTGGTGCGCGAAGGCGCCGAGTGCAGGCCGGGCGACCTGATCGCACGGGTGGTGCCCGCCGGGGCGCCGCGCGAGGAGCCCGCTGCGGCCCCGGACGCCGTCGCCACCACGGACGTCGCCGCCGAGGGAGGACCGGTGATCACCGCCCCGGCCAGGCAGCTGCTGGCCGAACTCGGCATCCACCCCGACGAGACCCGCGCGCTCGGCGTGAAGATCGTCCGGCGCGACGACGTCGAGCGGCTCGCCGCAGCCTCCTCGACGCGGCTCGCCGCGGCGGACCCGGCGGACCGGGGCCGGACCGTCGAACTGTCCGCGGGGCAGCAGGCCGTGGCGCGCACCGTGACCCGGTCGCACGAGACGATTCCGGCCGCCTACACCGTGATCCGCGTCGAGGTCGGCGGTGTGGTCGAGCGGGCGCGCACGTTGACGGCCGAGTGGCGCAAGCTCGTCGGGGTGCCCGAGTTCCTCGTCACGGCCGTCGCGGGCCTGCACGAGCGGTTCCCGCCGTGCTTCGCCTCGATCGTGGACGACCGGACCGTGGCGCTCGCCGACGGGGCCCACGTGGGGGTGACGATCGACGTCGGCAAGGGCCTGTTCGTCCCCGTCGTGCGCGACGCGGGGGCGCTCGGGCTCGACGGGGTCGTCGCCGCGCTCGGCGACTTCCGCGACAAGGCCCTGCGCGGCGCGTTCCGGGAACGGGACCTGACCGGCGGGACGATCGCGGTCACCCTGCACAACGACCCGGACGTCACGGTCGCCGTGCCCGTGGTGTTCCCCGGACAGGTCTGCGCGCTGGCGCTCGGCGGCACGCGGTCCGAGGTCGTCCCCGACGGCGACGGCGGCGTGCGGGTCGTGGCGGTCGCGCACGTCGGGCTGGCCTACGACCACCGGGTGGTGAACGGGCGCGACGCGGTGCTGTTCCTGCGCGCGATCAAGGAAACCCTGGAGAGGATGGGGAGTCGACCATGACGGAGACGGTGGCGATCGCGGGCGCGGGCCCGGTTGGGCTGATGCTCGCCTGCGAACTGGCGCTGGGAGGGGTGCCCGTGACGGTCCTCGAACGCCGGACCGAGCGCGGGCGGTCGTCCGGCGGGATGGTGCTGCACCCGAGGACGGTCGAGGCGCTGCGGGCGCGGGGGCTGGCCGACCGGTTCGTCGACGACACCACGCCCTTGTGGCCGCGCACCCACTTCGGCCTGTTCTACCTGGACCTGACCGACCTGCCGGAGGACCACTATTTCATCGTGCCGCAGGCCGTCACCGAGGCGCGGCTGGCCGAGCACGCCGCCGAACTCGGCGTGGACGTGCGGATGGGGGCCGAGGTCGTCGGCGTCGAGCAGGACGCGGACGGGGTGACGGTGCGCGTGGCGGCGGGCCCGGACGTCCGGTGCGGCTACCTCGTCGCCTGCGACGGTCCGGAGAGCCCGGTCGCCGACCTCGCCGGGATCGGGTTCGACGTCCTCGCGCCCTCCTACTACGGCGTGATCGCGGACGTCCCCGTCTTCGAGGGCAACGTCGACCGGTTCGACGTCGGGCTGTTCCGGAGCGGCCAGTTCGGCGTGCTGCCGCTCAAGGCCGACGAGGTGCGCGTGATGACCGTCGAGTTCAGCGGCACGCCGGAGGGCAAGGACGTCCCGGTGACCGCCGACGAGGTGCGGGCCAGCGTCGAACGCGTCACCGGGAGGGCTCCGGACCTCCGGGAACCGCTGTGGATGACCCGCTACGGCTACCCCACCCGTGTGGCGAGGCACTACCGGCACGGGCGCGTGCTGGTCGCGGGCGACGCCGCGCACGCCCACCCGCCGTCGGCGGGCGACGGGCTCAACACCGGCGTCCAGGACGCGGTGAACCTCGGCTGGAAGCTGGCGGCGGTGGCGGCGGGCCGGGCCGAACCGTCCTTCGTGGACACCTACCACGACGAACGCCACCCGATCGGCCTGCTGGCCTGCGAGCGGGCGCGGGCGCAGGTGGCGCTCATGCACCCGCTCGACCGGGTGGCGCCGCTGCGGGAGGTGATGTCCACCGTGCTGCGGTTCCCCGACGTGACCCGGTACCTGGTGCGGATGCTGACCGACGTCCGCTACCCGATGGCGGGCGACCACCCGCTGATCGGCGCGCGGATGCCCGATCTGACCATCGAGACGGCGGGCGGGCCCCGGACGGTGTCCGAACTGCTGCGCGCGGGTCGTGGCGTGGTGGTGAACACCACCGGGGTCCCGGTCGAACCGCCGACGGACCGCGTCGACGTGGTGGACGCCGCCCCGCACGACGGGCTCGCCGCGGCGACGGTGCTGATCCGGCCGGACGGCCACGTGGCGTGGGCGGGTGACGCCGAGGGGCTCCGGGTCGCCGTGAAGACCTGGTTCGGCTGACCCCCGGACAACGCGGAACGGGCGCTCCCGCGGTGGGAGCGCCCGTTCCGCCGCGCGTCAGACCCGACGGGTCGCGGGTCGGTCGCCGCGCAGCACGAACACGGCGATCACCAGGCCCAGCCCGATGAGCCCGCTCGACAGGGCGAAGGCGCGGCCGAACCCGTCGGCCATGACCTCGTGCGCCCGCAGCGCCGCGGCGCCGCCCTCCCCCGACTCGGTCGACGCCGCGCGGCCCGCGGCGCCGAACATGGTCACGGCGGCGGCCAGCCCGAGCGAGGCGCCGATGCGCATCGTGCTCTGCTGGAGGCCGGACGCGGCGCCGGAGTCACCGGGCGGGACCCTGGTCAGGATGATCGAGTTGAGCGACGTCACACTGGCGCCCTGACCGGCGCCGATCAGCATCATCGGGCCGAGCACGCCCCACGCGTACGGGGTGTCGGCGGTGAGGAACGACAGCCACAGCGTGCCCGCCGTGAGCGACGCCGCGGCGGCCACCACGACCGGTTTCGCCCCGAACCGGGCGATCAGCGGCGGTGTCGCGATCGCGCCGCCGAACAGGGTCGCCGCCAGCGGCAGGAACGCGAGCCCCGCCTCGATCGGGTCGAAACCGGCGACGTCCTCCAGGAACTGGGTGAGGCAGAACAGCATCGCCGCGCCGACCGAGCCCACGAGGACGGTCTGTACGTACGCGGTGGCGCGGGTCCGGTCGCGCAGCAACCGCAGCGGCACCAGAGGATGACTGGCCCGCGCCTCGACCGAGACCGCCGACACGAGCAGCACGACCGCGGCGACGAACGATCCCACCACCCACCTGTCCGACCACCCCGCCGATCCCGCCCTAGCGAGGCCGAACACCAGCGCGACGATGCCGAAGGTGGCCGTGAACGCGCCCGCGAAGTCAAACCGGCCGCGGTGCCGCTCCGACTCGCGCAGCACGAACGGCGTTCCGACGAGGATGACGAGTCCGATCGGGACGTTGACGAACAGCGCCGCCCGCCAGGAGATCGAGCTGAGCAGTCCGCCCGCCAGCATGCCGATCGCGAGCCCGAGCCCGGCGGCGGTGGCGAAGACGGCGAGCGCCCGGTTGCGCGGCGCGCCCTCGGCGAAGTTCACCGCGATCAACGACAGCGAGGCCGGTTCGGCGAAGGCCGCGCCGACCCCCTGCCCGACCAGTGCGATCAGCAGCACGGCGGCGGAATCGGCGAACGTGCCCACGAGGGAGGCGGCCGTGAACACCGCGACCCCCGCCAGGAAGACGCGGCGGCGGCCGAGCAGGTCCCCCGCGCGGCCGCCGAGCAGCAGCAGGCCGGAGAAGGTGAGCATGTAGAGGTTGGTCACCCACGACAGCTCGCTGAGCGACAGGTGGAGCCCGGACCGGATGGCGGGCAGGGAGATGTTCACCGAGGAGAACCCGATCGCGACCATGAGCTGGCAGCCCACGATCAGCGCGAGCGGGATCACCGTGCCCCGCCGCCCGCCCACGGGCGCCGCGGTCCGGTTCGAGGTGGCCGGGGTCGTCACGGCGGGGTGGAGTTCGTTCGACATGCGCGGGTCCCCTTCGGGGGAAGGCCGCGGCGTCGGACGGGCCGGGGTCCGGCTCGTCCGACGCCGCGTGGCGGGGTGGCCGGGACGTCCTAGTGCGAGACCTCGATGAGCAGCCTGCGGCGCCCGACGTAGGCGCTGTGCTTCATGATCTGGTTGCGCACGCTCACCTCGTGGGTCCCGCGCACCCGCAGTCCGGCCCGCTCGATCTCCTCGGTGAGCGTCGCCGGGGAGATCAGGTGCGTCCACGCGGTGTAGATCATGCTGTCGGTCACGGCGTCGTCCACGACGCGGTGGGTCACGAAGCTGGTGAGCCGCTTCCCAGCACCGGGGTCGACGTGTTCGATCATGGTCACCGCGACGGGGGCGACACCGTCGTGCGCGTCGGTGACCACGATGGTCTCGAACGGCGCGGTCGAGTCCTCGAGGCCGGGGAAGTCCAGCAGCGTCAACAGGAACCGGCCCTCCGGGGCCAGGTGCTCGCGCACGCTCCGGAACAAGCCGGCCCGGTGCTCCTCGTCCAGGTTCCACACCGTCGTCATGCCCAGCAGGATGATGCCGAACCGGCGGCCGAGCGAGAACGAGCTCATGTCCGCTTCGACGGTGTCGAGCTTGTCCGCCAGCCCGGCCCGGTCGGACTCGGCCAGCCGGTCCGACAGCCGGGCCAGCATGTCGGGCGACGAGTCGAGGCCGACGACGTCGTAACCGGCCTCCAGGAATGGCAGCGTGGTCCGGCCGTTGCCGCACGCCAGCTCCAGCACCGGGCCCTGGTGCGGTGCGGAGACCCGCAGCATGTCGTCGATCTCGGCGCGGTCGTTGCGGGTGAAGTAGTCGTAGATGCGGGAACCACGAGGCCCGTAGATGCTCTCGACCGTCAGCTTCCCGCCGAACAACGTCTCGATCCGGCCCGCGGAACCCGGCAGCGCCAGTGCGGTCTGTGTCATGTCACGCCTCTCTCGTGTCGAACTCGACACCAGGGTCACGGCGTGGGCTAACAAACACCTAGGTCCGATCTAAAGAAGACACCCGCACCACGCGGAACGGCCCGGAACCGGTCTGGGGGGGTACCGGTTCCGGGCCGCGACCGTGGGCTCACTCGGCGGACTTGGTGGCCCGAACCGCGAAAGCCAGCACGAAGGCGAGCACCCCGAAGGGCGCCGCCCAGACGAACAGCGCGTGGGTCGCCTCCGCGACGGAGGCGGTGTACCCCTGTCGCAACGGCTCGGCCAGCGCGCGCATGCTCGCCGGGTCGAGCCTGCCCGAGTCACCGGCCAGTCGGGCGTAGTCGTCGGCGGGCAGGCGCTTGGCCAGCCCGTCGAGCAGCCTGCTGGTGAACACCGAGCCGAACAACGCGACGCCGAACGAACCGCCGATGGAGCGGGAGAAGGTGACCGTGCTGCTGGCCACCCCCATGTTGGCGCGGTCGACGCTGTTCTGGGCGGTGACCACGGTGACCTGGAAGAGGACGCCGAGCCCGAGCCCGAAGACGATCATGTAGATCGAGAACAGCAACGAGCTGGTGTGCTCGTCCACCAGCAGCATCAGGCACAGGCCCAGCGCGAACAGGGCGCTGCCGCCGATCAGGATCGGCCGGTGGTCGTCGGTCTTGGTGAGCAGCTTCCCGGCGTAGATCGTGGTGACGAAGGACGCCCCCAGCATCGGCAGCAGCAACAGCCCGCTACTGGTGGCCGAGTAGCCGTGCGCGGACTGCTGGTAGAGCGGCAGGAACGCGACCAGGCTGTACATCGCGAACCCGACCAGGAACGTCATGACCTGGGCGACGCTGAAGTTGCGAACGGCGAACAGCTTCAGCGGCAACACCGGTTCGGCGGCCTTGCGCTCCACGAACACCAGCGCGACGAGCGCGACGACACCGCCAGCGGCCAGCAGGAGGATTTGCGGGGAGCCCCAAGCGAACTGGCCACCGCCCCAGCTCGTGACGAGCACGATCGCGACGGCGAACAACGTGACCAGCAGCGCGCCCAAGTAGTCGATCTTGTGCTCGACCCGGTTGCTGACGTGGCCGAGCCGGGTGATGACGATGACCAGCGCGACGGCGCCGATCGGCAGGTTGATCAGGAACGCCCACCGCCACGACGCCACGTCGGTGAGAAACCCGCCCAGCAGCGGGCCGCCGATCATGGCGACGGCGCCGAGCGCGGCGATGAAGCTCTGGAACTTCCCGCGCTCGCGCGGGGTGGCCAGGTGGCCGATGATCGAGATGACCCCGACGAGCAGACCGCCCGCGCCGAGCCCCTGCAGGGCGCGGAAAGCGATGAGCTGCCCGATGCTCTGGGCCAGGCCGCACAGCACGGAGCCGACCAGGAAGACGCTGATCGCGAAGACCAGGATCCACTTGCGGCCGTAGAGGTCGCCGAGCTTGCCGTACAGCGGCGTCGAGGCGAGCGTGGCCAAGGTGTACGCGGTGACCACCCAGGAGAGCTGGTTCACCCCGCCCATCTCGCCCACGATGGTCGGCAGAGCGGTGCTGACGATCATCGCGTCGAGCTGGGCCAGCAGCATCGCCAGCAGCAGGCCCGGCAGGACGCGCATCAGCTCCGACCGCTCGGCGGTTGTCGTGGACGTGACCACGAGGGACTCCATTCGCTCAACGGTTGGTGAGTGAACCGGACTCTAGCGAGTTCCGCCACCGACGGTCAACGCCCGTTGAGCGAACTTGGGTACAGTAGTGCCCGTGACCAGACCGGACGAACCCCTGTCCCGCGCCCAACGACGTGCGCAGACAGCCGAGCGAATCCTCTCGGCGGCACGCGCGCTGTTCACCGAGTCGGGCTACGACCGGACCACGATCCGTGCGGTGGCCGCCGAGGCCGGGGTGGACCCCGCTCTGGTCATGCAGCACTTCGGCACGAAGGACGAGCTGTTCCGCCGGGCGATCACGGTGTCGTCGGAGGAGGCGATGGGGGGCGGCGAGGAGAAGCTGGTCGAGCTGCTGCTCGGCATCCTCGGCGTCAAGCTCGGCGAGGTGTCCGGCACCTCGCTGGCGCTGCTGCGCTCGATGCTGACCTACCCCGAGGCCGCCGAGCAGGTCCGCGCCGCCAACACCCGCCAGTTGGAGCAGATCAGCGGGGCCATCGGCGGCGACGACGCCGAACTGCGCGCCGCGCTCACGGTCAGCACGCTGCTCGGCATCACGATCGGCCGCCACCTGCTTGGCCTCGACCAGTTGCGGACGGCGGGCACGGACCACATCGCCGAGGTGATGAAACCGTGCCTGGAGGCGCTCACCGGCAGGCAGCCACCCCCGTGAGCGCGGGCGGACGCCGTAGCGTCAGTCCTCGAGGATGAGGATCGCGCGTTCCGGGCAGGCCACGGCACCGCGGCGCACCGCGTCGCGGAGTTCGTCGGGGACCTCGAACTCGCCCATCTCGTTGAAGCCCTCGTCGGTGATCCGGTACACCTCGGCAGCGCGCGCCTGGCACATCGTGTGCCCCATGCACAGCTCCGGATCGACCCTGGCCCTCACGCGGCCGGACCGATCGTGATGTCGAGGTCGAGCACGCCCAGCGCGGGCGAGTAGTGCCGAGTCGGCTCGGTGCCGGGGGTCAGGTGGTAGTCCGGGATGCGCTCGTGCCAGACCTGCACCGCCACCTGGATGATCCGGCGGGCCAGGTGCATGCCGAGGCAGCGGTGCGGACCCGCGCCGAAGGCGAGGTGCCGGGTCACGTCCCGGTCGAAGTCGATCCGGTCCGGGTCGGCGAAGACGTCGGGGTCCAGGCCCGCCATCCCCCACGACATCAGCACGCGGTCGCCCTTGCGCAGGGTGATCCCGTGCCGTTCGACGTCCTGGGTCAGCACCCGGCCGGTGGTGGACACCGGCTCGTGCCGGATCAGCTCCTCGACGATGCGCGGGATGGCCTCCGGCGACTCCACGACGGTGCGCCGCGCCTCGGGGTCGGAGGCCAGGTAGCGGAACACCAGACCCAGCTGGGAGGTGGTGGTGTCCAGGCTCGCGAGCATCGCGACGAACAACGCGTTGATCATCTCGTCGCGGGTCGGCGGCCGACCGTCGTAGGTGGCGTGCAGCAGTCTGCTGATCACGTCGCGCCTGCCGTCGGTCCCCTCGGCCCGCCGCCGGTCGATGGCCGCACCGAAGAAGTCCCACAGCGGCTTGTTGGCCGCGCGCAGCTCCTCGTCCGTGCGGGCGCTGGGGATGCCGACGCGGCGCAGCCAGTTCTTGTGCTCCACGAACGCTTCCAGGTGCTCGCGGCCGATGCCGAAGGCGACCAGGAACGCCTCGGCGGGCAGCACCGAGGCGTACTCGGACATCAGCTCACACCGTCCTTTGAGGACGATCGGCTCCACGGCGTCGACGGTGGCCTGCCGCAGCAGCGGGGTGAAGTGGTTGACTGCGCTCGGGTTGAACAGCTCGGCGAGGGTCTGGCGCCACTTGCGGTGGACCATGCCGTCGAGCTGGATGGGGATCAGCTTCTCGTGGAAGATCCGCCGGTGCGGCACGGTCAGCTCGGCGCTGGAGAAGATCTCGGGGTTCTTCGCCGCCCACTCGATGTCGGCGTACCGGGTGAGTATCCAGAACCCGCCGTCCTGTTCGGACCGGACGATCGGCGCGTGGTCGCGCACGTCCTTCCAGTGCTCCACCGGACACCGCTGCAGCCAGGGCGCGTAGATGCTCCAGTTCCTGATGCGGTCCTCGAGCGTGGCCGGTGCCTCCGGCGCTTCGGTCATGGTCGTCCCTCCCAGGCGGGGTGCTGGCGCGCTCCAGGCTCGCCGTCCCCCCTTAGCGAAACCTTCGCCCGTCCTAAAGCGGATCCCCTTTAGGTGGCGGAAAGGCGATCGTTAGCCGGTGCAGTGAGCCTTCGGACCGTGACCACCCACGCGACCACCGAGGACAAGCTCCGCGACTACCTGCGGCGCGCGACAGCGGAACTGCGGGACACCCGCAAGCGGCTGGACGAGGTCGAGGCCCGCGCCGTCGAGCCGATCGCGATCGTGGCGATGGCCTGCCGGTACCCCGGTGGCGTCCGCGGGCCCGACGACCTGTGGCGGCTCGTGTCCGACGGCGTCGACGCGATCACGCCGTTCCCGGCCGACCGCGGGTGGCCGCTGGGCGAGTTGCACGACCCGGACCCCGAGCGGCACGGCCGGTCCTACGTCCGCGAGGGTGGTTTCCTGCACGACGCCGCCGAGTTCGACGCGGAGTTCTTCGGACTGAGCCCTCGGGAAGCCGCCGCCACCGACCCCCAGCAGCGGCTGCTGCTGGAGATCACCTGGGAAGCGGTGGAGCGGGCCGGGATGGACCCGGCGGAGTTGCGCGGCAGCCGGACCGGGGTGTGGGCGGGCGTGATGTACGACGACTACGCGGCCCGGCTGCGCCCCATGCCCGCGGCGTACGAGGGCTACCTGGGCAGCGGCAGCGCGGGCAGCGTCGCCTCGGGCCGGATCGCCTACACGTTCGGCTTCGAGGGACCGGCGGTCACCGTCGACACCGCGTGCTCGTCCTCGCTGGTCGCACTACACCTGGCCGTCCAGTCGCTGCGGCGCGGCGAGTGCTCGACCGCGCTCGCGGGCGGGGTAACGGTCATGGCGACGCCGGACACGTTCGTCGAGTTCAGTAGGCAGCGCGGCCTCGCGCCGGACGGGCGGTGCAAACCGTTCGCCGCGGCGGCCGACGGCACCGGGTGGGCCGAGGGCGCGGGCATCCTCCTGCTGCGCAGGCTGTCCGACGCCGTGCGGGACGGGAACCCGGTGCTCGCCGTGGTGCGCGGCACGGCCGTCAACCAGGACGGCACGAGCAGCAGGCTCGCCGCGCCCAACGGGCCGTCGCAGGAGCGGGTCGTCCAGGAAGCGCTCGCCGACGCGGGTCTCACCCCCGGCGAGGTGGACGCGGTCGAGGCGCACGGCACGGGCACCACGCTCGGCGACCCCGTCGAGGCCGGAGCGCTGCTGGCCGCCTACGGCCGAGGCCGGGCCACGCCGCTGCTGCTGGGATCGCTCAAGTCCAACATCGGCCACACCCAGGCCGCCGCCGGCGTCGGCGGCGTGATCAAGATGGTGCAGGCCATGCGGCACGGGGCGCTGCCCCGCACCCTGCACGTCGACGCGCCGAGCCCGCACGTGGACTGGACGTCGGGGGCGGTGTCCCTGCTCACCGAGCACACCCCGTGGCCCGCCGTCGGCAGGCCGCGGCGGGCGGCGGTGTCGTCGTTCGGCATCAGCGGCACCAACGCACACGTGGTGCTGGAGCAGGGTCCGGAGGCCGTCGTGCGCCCCGGCGAGGCGGACGCGCCCTGGGTGCTGTCCGCCCGGTCGGCCACCGCGTTGCGTCGGCGGGCCGAGGACCTGGCGGCGTGGCCCACCCCCGACCCCGGCGCGGCCGCCCGGACGCTGGCCACCCGCCGGGCCCACTTCGCGCACCGGGCCGTGCTGCTCGGCGGCGTCGCGGACGGCCTGCGCGCACTGGCCGAGGACCGCCCGGCGGCGGGCGTGGTGCGGGGTGTGGCGGGCAGCGGCCGCCGCGTGTTCGTGTTCCCCGGACAGGGCTCCCAGTGGACCGGCATGGCGACGGAGCTGATGGCCGGGTCGCCGGTGTTCGCCGCGTCGATCCGCCGCTGCGCGCTGGCGGTGGCGCCCTTCGTGGACTGGGACCTGGTCGAGGAGCTGTCCGGTCCGCTGGACCGGGTCGACGTGGTCCAGCCCGCCCTGTTCGCCGTCATGGTCTCGCTGGCCGAGGTGTGGAAGTCGATCGGCGTGCGGCCGGACGCCGTCGTCGGCCACTCGCAGGGCGAAATCGCGGCCGCCCACGTCGCCGGGGCGCTCGACCTCGACGACGCGGCCCGGATCGTCGCACTGCGGTCGCGGGCGCTCGTGGCCCTCGCGGGCGGGGGTGGCATGGTGTCGGTGGGGCTGTCCGCGCGGGACACCGAGGCGCTGCTCCGCGACGGGATCGGCATTGCGGCGGTCAACGGCCCGTCGTCCACGGTGGTGTCCGGCGAGGTGGGTGCGCTGGACGAACTGCTGGCCGCGTGCGCCGCGCGGGATGTCCGCGCCCGACGGGTGCCGGTGGACTACGCGTCGCACTCCCCGCAGGTCGAGCTGATCCGCGACGAGGTGCTCGGCGCGCTGACAGGGCTCGCCCCTCGCGCCGCGACCGTGCCGTTCTACTCGACCCTCACCGGTGGGCTCCTCGACACGACCAGGCTGACCGGCGACTACTGGTACCGCAACCTCCGCGAGCGGGTGCGGTTCGAGCAGGCCACCGCGGCGCTCGCCGAGGACGGGCACGACCTCTTCATCGAGGTGAGCCCGCACCCGGTGCTCACCACCGGGCTCGACCACGTCGCGGTCGGCACGCTGCGGCGCGGGGAGGGCGGTCCGCGCCGGTTCCGCGCGGCCGCCGCCGAGGCCTACGTCCACGGCGCGCCGGTGGACTGGTCGGCCCTCATCGAGGACGCGGGCCCTGCGGACCTGCCCACCTACCCGTTCCAGCACGAGCGGCACTGGATCGACACCCCGGTGGGCAGCGCCACCGATCTCGGTCTGACCGACGCCGGGCACCCCCTGCTCAAGGCCGCCGTCCACACCGCGCACACCGACGAGCTGGTCCTCACCGGGATGCTCTCGCTCCCCCGCCAGCCGTGGCTCGCCGACCACGCGGTCGCCGGGAGGCCGCTGCTGCCGGGCGCCGCGTTCCTGGAGCTGGCGGCGCACGCGGGCAGGCTGACCGGGCACGACCACGTCGTCGAGCTGACGTTGCACCGCCCGCTGCCCCTGCCCGCGCGGGAGTCCGTCCGGTTGCAGGTGGTCGTCGGCGCGGAACGCGACGGCCACCGCGAGGTCGGCGTGCACAGCGCGCACGGCGACGGGCCGTGGACGGCCCACGCGTCCGGTCTGCTGTCGCAGGACCGCGGCGAACCCGCGCCGCGCCTGCCGTGGCCGCCGGACGACGCCGTGGAGGTCGACCTCACCGACGCCTACGAGCGGCTGGCCGACGCGGGATTCGGCTACGGGCCGGTGTTCCGCGGTCTGCGGGCCGCGTGGCGGGCCGACCACACGCACTACGCCGAGGTGTGCCTGCCAGTGGCCCCTGATGGGTTCGGCGTGCACCCGGCCTTGCTCGACGCCGCGCTGCACGCCGCCGCGCTGGACGGCACGACCCGGCTGCCGTTCGAGTGGCGCGGAGTCACCGTGCACGCGGTGGGCGCCACGAGCGTGCGGGTCCGGCTGACCGAGGTGGACGCCGACACGGTTGCGGTGCTGATCACCGACGAGCGGGGCGAGCCGGTGCTCGAGGTCGACGCGCTGACCGTGCGCCCGTTCTCCGCCGACTCCCTGGTCTCCCGACCACCGCTCCACGAGGTGGGCTGGGTGCGGGTCGAGGCCACCGCCGACCACGACCGGGTGATCGCCGACTTCACCGGCGAGGACGACGTCCGCGCCGCCACCACGCGAGCGCTGCGGCTGGTGCGCGAACACCTCGCCGACGGACCGCCGGTCGTCGTGGTGACCCGGCGGGCGGCGGGGACCGACGCAACCGACCCGGTGGGGGCGGCGGTGTGGGGGCTGGTCCGCTCCGCGCAGGCCGAGCACCCCGGCCGGTTCACCCTGGTCGACTCCGACGAGACGTCCGCGCCGGGCGCCGTGGCGGGCACCGACGAGCCGCAGCTGGTGGTGCGCGACGGGGTCGCCCACGCGGCCAGGCTGGCTCGGGCCGACGAGGGCATGGCCGTGCCCACCGGACCGTGGCGACTGGCCAGGGGCGCGTTCGGCAGCGTCGACCGGCTGCACCTGGTCCCCGCACCGGAGGTGCCGAACCCGCTGGCCGCGGGCGAGGTCCGGATCGCCGTGCGCGCGGTGGGGGTGAACTTCCGGGACGTGCTGATCACCCTCGGCATGGTCCCCGACGACGACCGAGCCGCGGCCACGGAGGGCGCGGGCGTGATCACCGAGGTGGCGCCGGACGTACCGGGGCTGGTGCCCGGCGACCGGGTGGTGGGCCTGTTCGCGGGCGGCGCGGGCCCGGTGACGACCACCGACCACCGGCTGGTCGTGAAGATGCCGCGCGGCACCGGTTTCGCCGAGGCCGCAGGCCTGCCGATCGCGTTCCTCACCGCCTACTACGGGCTGGTCGACCTCGCGGGCGCCCGGCCCGGCGAGCGGGTGCTGGTGCACTCGGCGGCGGGCGGCGTCGGGATGGCGGCCACCCAGCTCGCCCGTCACCTCGGCCTGGAGGTGTTCGGCACCGCGCACCCGGTCAAGTGGTCCTCGCTGGACCTGCCGGCCGACCGGCTCGCGTCCTCGCGGGACCTCGACTTCGCCGACCGGTTCACCGACCTGGACATCGTGCTGAACTCGCTCTCGGGTCCGTTCGTCGACGCCTCGCTGCGGACTCTCCGGGAGGGCGGGCGCTTCCTGGAGATGGGCAAGACCGACCTCCGAACCGACGTGCCCGGCTACCGCGCCTACGACCTCGCCGAGGCGGGCCCCGACCGGATCGGGGCGATGCTCGGGGAACTCCGCGACCTGCTGGAGGCGGGCGTCCTGCGCCCGCTCCCGATCACCGCGTGGGACATCCGGCACGCCCGGCGGGCCTACCGCCACCTGAGCCAGGCGCGCCAGATCGGCAAGGTCGTGCTGACCGTCCCCGCTCCGCTCGACCCGAACGGCACGGTGCTGATCACCGGCGGCACCGGGACCCTGGGCGTCCTCGTCGCCAGGCACCTCGCCGAGCGCGGCGCGCGGCACCTCCTGCTGGTGAGCCGAACGGGCCGCCCGGTCGACCTCGCGAGCGTGGACGCCGAGGTCACCGTCGTGGCCGCGGACGTCGCGGACCGGGACTCGGTGGCGGCCGTGCTGGCCGCCATCCCGTCGGACCACCCGCTCACGGCCGTGGTCCACGCGGCTGGGCACCTGCGCGACGCGACCGTGGACGCGCTCACCCCCGAGGACCTCGACGCCGTGCTGCGCCCCAAGGTCGACGCCGCCACGCACCTGGACGATCTGACCCGCGACCTCGACCTGTCGGCGTTCGTGCTGTTCTCCTCGCTCGCGGGCACCCTCGGCGGCGCCGGGCAGGCGAACTACGCCGCAGCGAACGCGTTCCTCGACGGTCTGGCCCGGCGGAGGCGGGCCGAGGGCCTGCCCGCCACGTCGATGGCGTGGGGGCTGTGGGCCACCGCCAGCGGGATGACCGGCCACCTCACGGACGCGGAGCTCGACCGGCTCACCCGCGACGGCCTGCCCGCCATGACCGACGATCAAGCGCTGGGCCTCTTCGACACGGCGCTCGGGAGCGCCTCAGCGGCGGTGGTGACCGCCGTGGTCGACACCACCGCGCTGCGCCGGGCCGAGACCGTGCCGCCGATCCTGCGCGGTCTGGCAGGGACGGTCCGCAAGGCGGTCCGTCCCGCGGGCGCGGCCGACGGGTCGTGGGCGCGGCGCCTGCTCGGCCTGTCCGAACGGGGCAGGGTCGACGCGCTGCTCGACCTCGTGCGGGCCACCGCCGCGGCCGTGCTCGGCCACTCCGACGCGCACGCGGTGGCCGACGGCCGCGCGTTCAAGGAGCTCGGGTTCGACTCCTTGACCGGGGTCGAGCTGCGCAACCGGCTGACCGCGGCGACCGGGATGCCCCTGGCGTCGACGCTGGTGTTCGACCACCCCACGCCACGGGCGCTCGCCGCCCACCTCGCCGACCTGCTGGTACCCGCGGCCGCGCCGACCTCGGTGTTGGACCAGCTGGACCGGGTGGCCAAGGCGCTGCGCGGGGACGAGGACCCGGTCACCCTCGCGCGGATCGGTGATCGGCTGCGCGACCTGCTGGCCACCGCGGCGCCGCTCGGCGAGGCGGGGGAACGGCTCGAATCCGGATCGGACGACGAGATCTTCGACTTCATCGACAACGAGCTGGAGGTCTCGTGAGCGGGACGACCGAGGACAGGCTGCGCGACTACCTCAAACGGGTCACCGCCGATCTGAGCCGCACCAGGCAGCGGCTGCGCGACGTGGTCGACGCCGACCGCGAGCCCGTCGCGATCGTGGCCATGAGCTGCCGGTACCCCGGCGGGGTGTCCTCGCCCGACGACCTGTGGGACCTGGTCATCCGCGAGTCCGACGCGATCGGCCCGTTCCCGACCGACCGCGGCTGGGACCTCGACTCGCTGTTCGACGCCGACCCGGATCGGCCGGGCCGCAGCTACGCGACCAGGGGCGGGTTCCTCCCCGACGCGGACCGCTTCGACGCCGGGTTCTTCGGCATGAGCCCGAGGGAGGCCGCAGCCACCGACCCCCAGCAGCGGCTGCTGCTGGAGACCACGTGGGAGCTGTTCGAACACGCGGGCCTGGAAGTGGAGGCCCTGCGCGGCAGCGACACGGGCGTGTTCATGGGCGTCATCGCCCAGGATTACGCCACGCGGCTGCACGAGCCCGCCGACGGTGTCGGCGGCCACCTGCTCACCGGGACCACGACCAGCGTGGCGTCCGGTCGGATCGCCTACACCTTCGGTTTCGAGGGACCCGCGATCACCCTGGACACCGCGTGCTCGTCCTCGCTGGTCGCACTGCACTTGGCCGTGCGGGCACTGCGCAAGCGCGAGTGCGGGCTGGCCGTGGTGGGCGGCGCAACGGTGATGGCGACCCCCGGCGTGTTCACCGAGTTCAGCCGCCAGCGCGGGCTGGCCCCGGACGGGCGGTGCAAGTCGTTCGCCGCCGCGGCCGACGGCACCTCGTTCGCCGAGGGAGCCGGTCTCCTGCTGGTCGAGCGGCTCTCGGACGCGGTCCGGCACGGCCACCCCGTGCTGGCCGTGGTGCGCGGCACGGCCGTCAACCAGGACGGCGCGTCCAACGGGCTGACCGCGCCCAACGGCGCCGCCCAACGGCGGCTGATCGACCGGGCCCTCGCCGACGCGGACCTCTCCCCCTCCGACGTCGATCTGGTGGAGGCCCACGGCACCGGCACGGTGCTGGGCGACCCGATCGAGGCTCGGGCGCTGCTGGCCGCCTACGGCCGGGACCGCGTCGAACCACTGCGGCTGGGGTCGGTCAAGTCGACCCTCGGCCACACCCAGGCGGCCGCGGGCGTGGCGGGCGTCATCAAGGCGGTCCAGGCCATCCGGCACGCGATCCTGCCGAAGACCCTGCACGTGGACTCGCCGACACCCCACGTCGACTGGGCCGGGGGGAACGTCGAACTGCTGACCGACCGGGTCGCCTGGCCCGCGCTCGGGCGGCCGCGCCGGGCCGCGGTGTCGTCGTTCGGCATCAGCGGCACGAACGCGCACGTGGTCCTGGAGCAGGCCCCCGCCACCGAGGACCCCGCCACCACGGCGGTGGCGGCGGTCGTGCCCTGGCTGCTGTCGGGCCCTGACGACGAGGGTCTGCGGACGCAGGCCGCGACGTTGGCGGGTTTCCTGGAGTCCCGTCCTGACGTCCACCCCACCGACATCGCGGTGACCCTGGCCCGGCACCGCACGGCGTTGCCCCGCCGAGCCGTCGTGGTCGCCGCGGACCGGGAGGGCCGGTCGGCCGCGCTGGCCGCGCTGGCCGCGGTGGACGGGCAGGGCGAGGCGGGCGATCTCGGCGGGGTGGCCTTCCTGTGCACCGGCCAGGGTAGTCAGCGGCCGGGCATGGGACGGGTGCTGGCCGCCCGGTTCCCGGTGTTCGCCGCCGCGTTCGCCGAGTGCGCCGAGTCGCTGGCGCCCGGACTGCGCGCGATCGCCCACGGCGACGACCCGCGGTTGCACGACACGGAGCACACTCAGGCCGCGCTGTTCGCGTTCGAGGTGGCCGCGTGCCGCCTGCTCGCGCACTGGGGGGTGCGCCCGGACCTGCTGATCGGGCACTCCGTCGGCGAGATCGCCGCCGCGCACGTGGCGGGCGTACTGTCGCTGCCCGACGCGTGCGCGCTGGTCCGCGCCCGCGGACGGCTCATGGGGGCGCTGCCACCGGGCGGCGCGATGGTCGCGGTCGAGGCGGACGCGGCGGTGCTCGCCGAAGCCGCAGCCACCACCGCGGGCCGGGTCTCCGTGGCTGCGATCAACACTGACCGCTCCGGTGTGCTCTCCGGTGACGAGGACGTGGTGCTGCGGCTCGCGGACGACCTCGCCCGGCGAGGGCACCGGACCAGGCGGCTGCGGGTGAGCCACGCGTTCCACTCGGCCAGGATGGACCCGGTGCTGGCGGACTTCCGGGCCGTCGCCGAGGGCCTCGACTACCGGGACCCGGAGATCGCGGTGGTCTCGAACGTGACGGGCGAGGTCGCGACGGCCGCCCTGCTGCGCTCGCCCGAGTACTGGGTCGAGCACGTGCGCGCGACCGTGCGCTTCGCCGACGGAGCGCGGGCCGCTCGGCGGGCGGGAGCGGCCACGTTCGTGGAGGTCGGCCCGGACGCCGTGCTGACCGCCATGGCGGCGTCGGTGCTGGGCGACGAGCCGGGAGTAGCGCTGCTGCCGATGACGCGGAAGGACCGGCCCGAGGACCTCACCGCCACCCTGGCGGTCTCCGGGCTGCACGTCCGAGGCGCGCGGGTGGACTGGGCGGCGTACTTCGACGGCAGCGGCGGCAGGCGGATCGACCTGCCGACGTACTCCTTCCGCCGGGACCGGTATTGGCTGGCGCCGCGCGCCGGGGACGTCACCTCGGCGGGACTCGCGGGCTCCGACCACGCCCTGCTGGGGGCTGCGGTCCGGGTGGCCGGGCGCGACGACGTGGTGTTCACCGGCAGGTTGTCCGCCCGGTCGCACCCGTGGCTGGCCGACCACGTGATCGCGGGCGCGGCCCTCCTGCCCGGCACCGCGTTCGTGGACCTGGCGGGCTACGCCGCCGACCAGGTCGGCGCGGACGGCGTCGAGGAGCTGACCATCGGGGCGCCGCTGGTCCTGCCGGATCGCGGCTCGGTGACCGTCCAGGTGACCGTGGGCGGCGCGGACGAGACCGGACGCCGACCGGTCGCCGTCCACTCCGGCGACGAGCACGGCGAGTGGACCCGGCACGCGGAGGGCGTGCTCGGCGACGTGGCGGCGGTCGAGGAGGAGCGGACCGAGTGGCCGCCCGCGGGAGCCGTCCCCCTCTCGGTCGACGCCTTCTACGCCGGGATCGCGGCGGCCGGGTACGGCTACGGCCCGGCGTTCCGCGGGCTGGAGGCCGCGTGGCGGGCGGGTGCGGACGTGTGCGCACGGGTCCGGCTCCCCGATGGCCTCGACCTCGCAGGCTACGGCCTGCACCCAGCCCTGTTCGACGCCGCGTTGCACGCCATCGGCCTCGCCGACGCCGATCCCGGACCGGTCCGGCTGCCCTTCACCTGGACCGGCGTGCGGCGTCATGCCGATGCCGCGGGGGAACTGCTGGTGCGCGTCCGTCCACTCGGGACGGACACCTACCGGCTCGTGTTGACCGACCCGGCCGGTGAACCGGTGTTGACCGTCGAATCGCTGGTGCTGCGACCCGTCACGGCCGGGAGCGCGACGCCGGACCGCCTGCTGGACGTCGTGTGGACCCCCGTGGAGCCCGCCGCGGCCGACCCGCTCGACGTCGTGTGGTGCTCGACCGCCGACGAGGCGCTGACGGCGATCCGGGACCGCCTCGCCGAGGACGGGGCAACGCTGGTGATCGCGACCCGAGGCGCGGTCGCGGTGGTCGCGGGCGACCGGGTGGACGACCCGGCGAGCGCGGCGGTGTGGGGACTGGTGCGGGCCGCGCGGGCCGAGCACCCCGGCAGGTTCGTGCTCATCGACACCGACGGCGACCTGCCCGCCGTCGGCGACGAGCACCCGGAGTCGGCGGTGCGCGGCGGGATCAGGCACGTGCCACGGATCGTGCGGGGCGGGGTTCCGGGGTTACGGGCGCCCGACGGGCCGTGGCGGCTCGACGTCACGGCGACGGCCGGCACCGTGGACAGCGTCGAACTGGTGCCCTGCCCGGAAGCGGTCGAACCCTTGGCGGCGGGGGAAATCCGCGTCGCCATGCGCGCGGCGGGCGTGAACTTCCGGGACGTGCTGATCGCGCTGGGCACGTATCCGGGCGAGGCGCGGCTGGGCAGCGAGGGCGCGGGCGTCGTCGTGGAGGTCGGCGCCGCCGTCACGACCGTGCGGCCGGGCGACCGCGTGATGGGCATGTTCGCGGGCGCGGCGGGCCCGGTCGCGGTGACCGACCACCGGCTGGTCGTGCACGTCCCGGCCGGTCTCACGTTCGCCGAGGCCGCCGGGACGCCGATCGTGTTCCTGACCGCCTACTACGCGCTGTCCGACCTCGCGGACCTGCGTCCGGGCGAGTCCCTGCTGGTGCACGCGGCGGCGGGTGGCGTCGGCATGGCCGCTGTGCAGTTGGCCCGGCACCTGGGCGCCGTCGTGCACGGCACGGCCAGTCCGGCCAAGTGGCCGGGCACCGGATTGCCGGAGGACCGCCTCGCGTCGTCGCGCGACCTCGACTTCGAGGACAGGTTGCGCGACGCGACCGGCGGACGGGGCTTCGACGTCGTGCTGAACTCCCTGACCGACGGGTTCGTGGACGCGTCACTGCGGCTGATGCCGCGCGGCGGCCGGTTCGTGGAAATGGGCAAGGCCGACGTCCGGGACGCCGCGGCCGTGGCGGACGGGCATCCCGGCGTGCGCTACCGGGCGTTCGACCTCGGCGAGGCCGGGCCCGACCGGATCGCGGAGATGCTGGCGGACCTGGCGGGCCTCTTCGAGTCGGGCGTGCTGACCCCGCTGCCGGTGACCGCGTGGGACGTCCGGCAGGCGCCCGCCGCGCTCCGGTTCCTAGGTCAGGCCAAGCACGTGGGCAAGGTCGTCGTCACTGTCCCGATCGCGCTCGACCCGGACGGCACCGTGCTGATCACCGGCGGCACGGGCGGCCTCGGCCGTCTGGTTGCCGAGCACCTCGTACGCGCGCACGGCGTGCGGCACTTGGTGCTGCTGAGCCGGTCCGGCGGCGATCCGGGCGCTCTGGCGGACCTCGACGCGGACGTGCGGGTCGTCGCCTGCGACGCGGCCGACCGGGAGGCTCTCCGGGCCGTGCTCGCGGACATCTCCGACGAGCACCCCCTGACCGCCGTTGTGCACGCGGCCGGTGTCGTGGACGACGGGCTCGTGGACACCCTCACCTCCGAGCGCCTGCACGCCCTGCTGCGGCCGAAGATCGTCGCGGCCCGGCACCTGCACGAGCTGACCAGCGGTCTGGACCTGGCCGCGTTCGTGCTGTTCTCCTCGCTGGCCGGGGTGCTCGGCAACGCGGGCCAAGCGGGGTACGCGGCCGCCAACGCCGCGCTCGACGGTCTCGCCCACCACCGACGCGCGCTGGGACTGCCCGCGACTTCGGTCGCCTGGAGCCTCTGGGAGCGGCCGAGCGGCATCAGCCGACATCTCGGCGCGGACGACCGCGACCGGATGGCCCGCGCGGGCCTGCCCGCGTTGCGCGACGACGAGGCCCTCGCGCTGTTCGACGCCGCGCTCACCACCGACCGCGCGCTCGCGGTCGGCGCCCGGATCGACGTCGGGGCCCTGCGCGAACCGGTGCATCCGATGCTGCGCGGGCTGCTCGGCAAGCCGACCCGTCAGGTCGCGGGCGCCAGGGGCGGCCGGACCCACGAACCCGGCACGGTGACCACCGCCCAACTGCTGGACCTGGTGCGGGCCGAGGCGGCGGCGGTGCTCGGCTACCAGGACACCGACCTGATCGGCGCGGGGCGTACGTTCAAGGACCTGGGGTTCGACTCGCTCACCGGCGTCGAGCTGCGCAACCGGATCACCGGCGCGCTCGGCGTCCGACTGCCCACGACGCTGGTGTTCGACTACCCCACACCCCTCGCGCTGGCGGGGTACCTGAACAGGGAGCTGGGCGACGCCGTGGCCGTCGCACCGCCCACGCCCGCGGCCGCGTCGGTCGACGACGACCCGATCGCGATCATCGGCATGGCGTGCCACTTCCCCGGTGGCGCGGATTCGACGGACGCGCTCTGGGCCTTGGTCGACACCGGGACCGACGCTGTGGGGCCGTTGCCCGGCAACCGCGGCTGGGACGTCAAAGGGCTGTACGACCCCGACCCGGACAGCCCCGGCAAGTCCTACGTGCGAGAGGGGGCGTTCCTGCACGACGCGAGCATGTTCGACGCGGAGTTCTTCGGCATCAGCCCGCGTGAGGCGACGGCGGCCGACCCGCAGCAGCGCCTGCTGGTGCGGACCGCGTGGGAGACGTTCGAACACGCGGGCATCGATCCCGCTACCGTGCGGGGCGAACCCGTCGGCGTGTTCGCGGGCGTGATCGCGAACGACTACGCGGTGGGAGCGCCGCGGAGCTACGAAGGCCACCTGTCGACCGGCAACACCACCAGCGTGGCGTCCGGGCGCGTCGCGTACACGTTCGGGCTGGAGGGACCCGCCCTGACGGTGGACACAGCGTGCTCGTCGTCGCTGGTCGCGATCCACCTCGCGGCGCGCTCGCTGCGGCAGGGCGAATGCACGATGGCGTTGGCGGGCGGCGTGGCCGTCATGGCGACCCCCACGACGTTCGTGGAGTTCAGCAGGCAGCGGGCGCTGTCGCCGAGCGGCCGGTGCAAGGCGTTCGCGGCCGCCGCCGACGGCACCGGCTGGGGCGAGGGCGTCGGGATGCTGCTGCTGGAACGGCTCTCCGACGCCGAACACAACGGCCACCAAGTACTCG
>Ga0307507_10003712_pt1 | contig 28805 bp, 13 predicted proteins | sample 7_EM_MG_FD_207223 | JGI IMG/M metagenome (GOLD analysis project Ga0307507, IMG submission 207223) | Populus trichocarpa ectomycorrhiza microbial communities from riparian zone in the Pacific Northwest, United States - 7_EM | ecosystem: Host-associated > Plants > Roots > Unclassified | place... | reverse complement strand
CCCCCTGGAAAACCTTATATCTATATATATATTATATATTAATTAAACTCTATATATAAGGCTCTAAGTTAAAGCTATTAAACTCGGGTCAAAATTTACGTAGGGTACCTAACGTTCCGCATGTTATGTCGAGCTCGGGCTATGCGCATGTCGTGGGGGCAATATTTTCGCAAGTAGGTCGTCAGGATAATGACATTCGTGATGTCTTTACTGCTATTCATGCTACTTTGATATGCTTTCCTACGCATGCTGTATGTGCCCTATGGTACGTGGGTAGAGCGGCGTGTAAAGAGCGATGGGGATGAGATGTTGAAGAAAGCGACCGTGACATTAGTTAAGGTGGAACTTCTTTGGTGCCACGTTGACTAAGCAGGCTTGAACGGATTGTGTAGGTACATGAGTGGTGGGTGGAAAGAGAGTAAGGTGGGGAAAATGGAGCGCGTTGCTGGCGGTGCTGAGATTTCAAAACCTCTGTTGTTATGGAAGGTGTGCGGTTGAATGAGTATTAGTCTTAAATCTGGGTGCAAAATCCTGGGGCTGTAGTCAGGCATTGTGCCTATTGGTACGTCCATCGCTATATATTTGACCAAAAGCACCACCACTCTTAAGAATTTTGGCCTGGGATGAGTTATTTGATAGCACCAATATCGGTGCTGCAGAATACAGCAACTAGACGTAACCGTACGCCAGACACGTTCATGTGGGGGATAGAAATGTAAAATTATAGCGCGTAAAATCAGTGCGCCGCCCGGATCTCATTAGAGCTTTAGGGTTGCTTAAGACTTCCGAAACTACATAGATGGAATACACACATCCACTCCTTTTCCCTACGGTTTATTGCTAGTCAAGGCTAAGGCTATCCTGAATATCCTTAGGCACCCTGCCATTATTCTCAGCAAGTGCCTTCATTAATGCTCGATGGAGAGCTATGTTTTGTTTAGCCCTGCCATGCAAATCGACATGAACATTCAAGATATCTGCAAGCCGGCCGCGGGCCTGGAGTCCAGAATCTAGATAGAGTAGCTTGAGGAGGTCCACTATAGAGGTCTGCCAGTAAAGGTCTTGACCCTTACCATGCGGGCGATCCTTAAGCGTGGCTTCTAGCTTTGCTGGTTCAAGACACTTTTTAGAAGAATTTTCCATGGTATAGGCTGCTGTCGGCATTACCTCTTGCAGGAATCTGTTCCCAGGAATTACCCCGAGTAGCTCTTTTGCATAAGCTGCCGCTATAGCTGCCGCATATCCTTGCCAGATATCGTTTTTGTGCGTATCCGAATAGTCGCAGATGCCACGAATGACCACACAAGGAAATCGATCCATTAGGCCCGCCGCCTCCATCTCAAAGCACAGCACCCCCTCCTTTTCCGCGAGACGGTCGCGGGCATCGGGGTCTTTCATCAATTGATCGGCGGATGCAATCAGCCCGTAATGGACGACAGGATCGTCCTCGTTTGGATCTCGGTCCGGTCGCTGCACAATCTGGTCACGTTGTTTGATACACAGCTCCATGCAGTCCTCATTATCATTCGGATGGGTAAACGATGATTTGTACAGCACATCTGTCTGTGGAGGAGGTTTTTGATATCTCCTTTGTAGCCGTGGATTCTTTTGAATCATGTCGTCGACGGTAGACCTAATCTGATGTCCATTAATTTCATGTAAAGCTGCAAGTTTTCCCACAGCACCTAGCAATGCTTTTGGTGGTGAATTGAGCGATCCCGTCCATTCAAATGCCCTGTTCTGAGTCGTCTTTCCAAACGCGTAGGGTATCACCCCTCCACTTCGGCTTACGGGTGCACTCACGACCACATCACCGAGCCGTATATCTTTTTCCTTAGTCGGGGCGCCGCCACCGGTGCCCACCATTAATCCAAAACGGATGGCCTGGAAGCTGCAGAGCATGTCCATTGCCGCAGATGCAGCGGACGTGAGTCCATAGTTGCCTAGAGCCAAACAGGTTATCACTACGTTATGCTCCCCCATACGACCACAGGTATAGATATTGTTGTCGTTCGTTAACAGATCAGGAGATGTAAATTCTTCGTCCAGCAGCCTCGAGGCTACCACAAACTCGGGTCGCACGGCGCAGATCCAGCCGACCTGGTAATGTTTGGCTGGGAGAGTTTTCATGACAGCTGAAGCAGAGAGTAACAGCAAAAAAGGAACGAGTAATAAGATATGTTCAGGAGAAGCAATACAGGTTGAAGGGAAAGATAGCCATCTTAGAATGGACCGGATGTCAACTCAGCAAAAGATGCATTATAAGAGCCTGATGAGCTAACATAATTCGCCAGGTAGTGGCGCACACCAGGTAGTGGCGCACCTATCAAAATTTCGCAACGCGTAACGCGATTTTCAATTACTATCCTAATGGCTACACCACCACAACAACAATCTATGCACAGAGAGGGCAGATTAGCTCTTGCTCTTTAGGCCTGGGGTCAAGAAAGATGCATGGAGCGCCGCCGTCGCGTAGGTGGAGAATCTGCAAGGCTGAGTATGTATTGTGGCGCAGTGTATAAAAAGCAAATCTGCGGCTTTACACTAATTTAGAAAACACTTAAGTACACCTCGAAATGATTAGCGGCATGGCTGTTGTAAGTAGATGAACTACCAGCCGTATCTCACCAAAACTCGCACCATAGGCCCTCAGACGGCAGGGCAGACTTAAGGCTAGTACACAGCTGATTGGTTAAAAAATAGTGGCGTTTTCTTAGATAGAGACTAGTTACACTTTAGTATTAGTGAGTGCGCCTTAAGCTCTGCCCTTGCCTTCTGACTCCTCCACTATAAGTCATTATCCTCCAGGCACCGCATTATCATTGATGAAATGTCTCCGCATGAACCATACGATGAAGCGACAATTGTCTCTCTGTGGACGGAAATATTCCAAACTCAGCTTGCGCTAGATTACTATCCTAGTCCAGATTCCATTGTCTATGCTCCTGTAGAGGGTCATGCAATCAATGAGGAGATATGCAAGAAGCTGAAGCTCTCCTCGGCAGTTGTATCACTTATGAAGCATCTGCCATACCCTCGAGACTTTGATATCGCCCATGACTTCCCTATTTTTGAGGGCTCGGTGGCAATCCCTTACACGCAGGAGGACCAAATCCTGTTTGCAAGGGATCCAGATAATGACTTTGCGGTTAATGACGAAGAAGAGATCCGCAGAGACTTCTTATTGCCCAGCGAGATAGCGCTAGTTGTGAGTATAGGGGAAGGGTTACATTTGATACTCGACACAGCCGCAAGTATCTGGTTAAGGCATCCCAATTATGAGTGAGATGAACTGAATGCTGAAAAAAGCTTTAAGACACTCTTCGGCTATACGACTATATGGAAGCGCCCCCTGGGCCAGGACCTGGAGAGGCAGACATCCGTGAACGACCGGATGACCCGGATCATTATCGCAACTATCCTCCGATACCAGCCTTTCAAGCATTGAGGGATGTTGTGAACAAGTTCAGGAACTTGACTTGGATTCCGAAGAGAAATGGTGAGAGTGGAGAGATCATAGATTCGGATTGGGATCACGGCATTCATTCTAATAGGGTAAGTTAAAAATCTTTGAATAGTAGAAGATTATTATTTGATGCTGCTAGCTAGGTTTGAGCTGATAAACAATGAAGTACTCGGATGCTAAGCAGATATTAGTTGGGAGATTTGGATGGCCCGACGATTTCAAAGAGGAGCAATGGGCTAGAGAGCACCCAAGAGTTTGGTGGGAGATTGAGAACAGATTCGACCCAGATCGGGATGATCTCCGAGATCCCGAGCCTCCTCAGGCTGAGGAAAAACCATTTTGGCATATCTGGTAGTCCTCTTCTAGAGTAGTTTAATTAAAAATATATAACGGCGTATGCTTTAGTTTCTCGAGGGCTTGCCTTAAAGGACTTTAGCTAATAGAGAGAAGAAGTATTATAGTTCCACTCTTCTAGTCTATTATCTTTTAACTAATTATTAACTATTTAATAAATATTATTCTATATTCCTATTAATGTACTAAAAATAAAAATCTTTTATATATAATTTTTTTATTCTACTAGTCCTCTTTAGAATACAATTATAATTATTATTAATGTTTAACTTTTTATATAGAATATTTAATAAGAGAACCTATAGTCTATAAGCTTTAATTAAATAAATATAATTTTTTTTTAATAATTTTAACTAGTTACTACTTTGCTTATAACTAAATTATACTATATTTACTTATAGAAGTTATAGTCTAGCTGGCCTTATTACTAATAAAACTAATAAAATAGGTCTTTTTAAACAGTTAATTAGAGTATATAATATTATAATAATAGCCGTCGAAATTGGACTCTATATCTATATAAGGTGACTTAGCCTATATATCTCTTAGCCTTTAGATTTAGTAAAGCTAATATAGAGATGTTATATAGCGTACGGGTAGGAGCTAATAGCTGTTAAGACATTGCGGATAGTAAAAAGTTAGTATATAATAGCTACTAATTAGACCTTATCTAAACCTTATCTAAATACGCAACTATAAGCTCCTCTAAAGATATTGCCACAAGCTTAGAAACTATATAAAACTTATTATTAAAGGAGAATATTTTATAAAAAATAAGCATGTTCTTGTATCGAAGCTATAATTTAACTTAGGTACTAGCTTATTGCTATAAGAAGGCATAGAGTTAATTGGCAGTTTGATTAAAGGCGTTTTATTCTACCTCTAATATAGATTTATTAGGCCAATAGTAGAGCAATGCTTAGTGCTAAATTAATATTATTGCTGGAGATGTTAATTCCTTATTTAAAACGCCGCTCTATTAATCGCTACTAGGAAAGACTATATATATTACGGCACTGTTACGGACCCTAGTTAGGGGCTTATCTTAGGGCTTAGCGTTACGTATATAGACGTGTCCTTTCCTTAACCTTCTCCTAGTCCTTATTTTAGAATTCTAGTTACCTAGCTAATAATAGATCCTATTCTGTTAACTAAGCCTTTATATTATTTTAAGACCAATAACTATTCTACCCTAGCATGGGTTTTAATAAGTGAAATTCCAGCCAATATAGTATTGGCAATAGTTTAGATAAAATTATTATAGTAGAAATATACTTATTTAAAAAATAAAAGTTATATAAATTATTGGCATAGATTGGCAATTTAATAATATATTCTCGCGTAAAGAAGTATTTGCATACTGTAAAATGACTTAGCACGCGCTCTCTCACCAAAACTAATTAATTTAAATACTAACTACCTCTAACTGCACCACAACCATACGCAATTAAAGCTCTATATCTTTAACGTAGCCTCTTTACTCTGCTATCTATATTATATATAAGTAGCTAGTTATATAATAGCTTTATAGTAGCGTAGTAAAAGGGTAGTTAGATTTTTTACGACCGATAAAGCCCTGCTAAGGCTCTGTAAAAGCTCTACTTAAAGCTCTGCTCAAAGCCCTATATAGAGCTCTAAAGCTCTACTAACACGTAGCACTAATATACTAGAAAGGTTCTACAATTGGCCGTACAAACGCCTATACAATTAGTTGCTATACAATTGTCTCTACAAATAGCTCTATAAATGTCGCACAATTGCCCATACAAACGCCTATACAATTAATTGATCTATCGATTAATTATATATATTTATTCTATTTATTGCCCAATTTAGTCCCTTCTTTAGGTCCATGTAGGCTTCTACCTTCTATTTATAGGAAAAACCCCTAGTAAGGGAAAAACCTAAGTATATCCTTCTAGCTAGTTTTACGCGCTCTACCTACGCTTAACCTATTTACCTTTATAATATATCTACCTTTTATACTATGCTTTTAAGGTATCTCAGAAGGTCTAGGGGGTAGTAAAAAAGGTCTAAGAATTTGCCTATATACCGCCTTTGGCTTGGCGTGAGTATTTAGTCCCTAAGGGGCTAAAAGGGGGCGTATCATCCCGTGTCCTCCTGTTAAATCTTATATACTATCTAGAACTACTAAAGGACTTCTTAACCTATAAGCTATTATACTACTATATATAGGCCCCTACTTATAAAAAGTATTTAGGTAATATTATTTATACCTACCTAAGTAAATAGCTAGTCTTTTACTATATAACAGTTGCAGAAGAGTATTATATAGCGTACTAGCTATATAGGCCATCCGCATATATAGTATAGTATAGTATTTAGGACATAGATACTTATTAGCTATGCGTTTAGTCCTAGAACTTCTATTTATAGTAAAAAGGCAGCTATAGATTCTATCTTTATCTATCCTTTACATAGGGGAAGAGTTAGTATTATCTATAGGGTACTCTACGTAGTTACTCTTTACGCTTTTACCGCCTTTTTCCAGCGTTATTTCTACTTAATATCTGCCTATCTTGCGATATATATAGTAGATCTCTACTTATGCTAGTAGTCCCCTATCTCCTATTGCCGTAATAATACTCTATTAGCGTGCCCCTAGGTCTCCGCTTAGTATTATAATAGCTCTTATATTTTCTATTCTCTCTCTACTACTTATAGGTAGAGGGCTTTTTAGCTTATAGGCTTAGGCACAGTGCCTCTTTAGGGGGCCCTCGCTTTTTATATACGCTCTAATATTTAGTATATTTCCTTCTCTACTAGGTGGCCTTATACTATAGATGCCATCTATCCCTTAATATAGTAGGGTCCTTGCCAAGGTCGCCTATATTCGCGATTAGATTTAATTAAATATTTATATTTATCCAGCTTTTCTAATTAGTTGATTTTTATCAATAACCTAAGGACCAAAATTGCCGTGTTAAGGGATATAGTAGTTGCTTCTATATATACGTCTAATAGTAGTACTACTACTTTATATTCTATTGCGATATATAACGGGCTTATATAAATGCCTCTAAGACAAAGCTTATAGATTGCTACTATATAAAAACACTAAGCTAAGAAAAGGGAAAGGGGTCGCTAGAACTAATAGAATAATTATAAAGGGTGGCCGCCAAGGCGCTAGTAGTAGGCGAGCCAATTATAGAATGGCAGAATTTAGCAGAATTTGGCAGGTAACGCGCCCTAGCACCATTACATCACCTCCCCCCCCCCCCTCTTAAAAAAGCTTGCCTTTAGGCGTTGTCCAAGCTCCTTATTATTGTCTAAACTGTTATAGTTATCTAACCCTTCTTCTCAACACTTAATCTAGTTATTTAATTTACGTAGTAGTTCGGGGAGGTTGGGATAGGCTAGGGAAAAGTTTCATAGCTTATAGTGTGGTGGTGTAGACTGGACGTCGCCTACTGTCTTGGCATTTTCCTATGTTTATAGAGCTTCGGCTTTCCTCCCTCTTATATATCATCACCAACCTACCAGTTCACGAATACATTCTTTTCTTTCTTTCTTACTGACTGTTTTATTCTGACTGATTACGACCGACCGACCAACCGACCGACAGACAGACAGACAGACAGACTACACCGTGACTTCCTATCGGAGAGACACCGTACCCTCCCACAATAGGAGGAGTACCTAAAATTAGATATGGGATACTATTCTAGGTCTTTATTGTGGCCTACTTAGCTTACATAGTATTTTAAGATATTACAGTCCTTTTTAATTGCTAGGATTTCTTTAACTTCCTATTCTTTATTTTTTACAATTTAGATTAGCAGTGGGGGGTTATTATACTGCCTAGGTAGTGGATTATCTGTAGCCTTTTATAGCCGGTTTAGGGGTGGATCTTTATTAATTCTAGTAGCTTAACCTTAAAAGAGTGTCCTACCTTTTAAAGAATCTTATATAGGCTAGCTATTTAGTGGTCTAGCTTATAGCTCGGCCTCTAGGTTTTCCAGTTCTTTATTAACACCTATACCTTATCTCCTACTTGGAAGTCTACCTCGCAATAATATTGGGTTATATTGTGGGAGGGTACAGTGTCTCTTAGATGGGAAGTCACGGTGCCGTCTGTCAGTTAATTAGTCAGTCTATTGGTTAGTTGGTCGGTCGGTCAGTCGGTTAGTCAGTCGGTCATAATCAGTTAAAAGTAATTAGTAAAGCAGTCCGTAAGAAGAGAAGAAAAGAATGTAAGAAAAGAATGTATTCCGGTAGGCTCGTGATAATTTAAGAAGGAGGGAAGCCGAAGGCTCTATAAATATATAGGAAAATGCTAAGACAGTAGGCGACGTCCAATCTACACCACCATAATATTAGACCCTTCTTCTCCTACGCCTTTTTTATAATTATTTAAGCAGTCTCCTAGGCTCCGTATATTTTCTCAGTAAATGCCTAGGCCCTTTTATAGTTAAGGTGTTTACGGGCTATAGCGGGTTCAGTAGGCCTATTCTAATTAAAGGACGTTTATAGTATATACCCGTAGAGTAGTTTAAATGGCGATATCCCTATACTATTATAGGGGAGTATAAGCTACGCGTAGTCTATTATAGGTAGTAATTCTAACTAGTTGTCCTAATAGTAGTCTATAAAGGGACGTAGTCGTTAGTTAAGGTACTGGTTTATAATGTTTAGTTTAGCTGTCTATTTAAGGGTAGAATATAATAGAGAGTTTAATCTTAACCCTAAGAATATGGTAGAGTTTATTTTAGAAATCTAATATAAACTAGGGACTATGGTTAGAGACAATTAATTTAAAAGCGCCGTAGAATTAATAGATGTTATTAACGTAGAGATGGGCTATATTCTTTATAGTTATGGTTTTAAAATAAGGGATGGAGACAGATTGCTTATATAGTTGGTTAATTACTATAAATGCCGCGTCGTAGCCGTAGGCGTCCTTTAAAAACAACTTAAAGTCTATTATAATGTATTGCCAGGGGCATTCTGGGACTGGCAGTGGTTATAGCTACTTAGGAGTTTAATCCCTAGGGATATCTATGCGTCTATAGGCGTAACTGTTTCTAATAAATTATTCTATATTAGATAGAAGTCCTCGCTAATAGTAACGGGGCGTTAGTAGTTAGTAGGTCTTATCTCGGCTAGGGTACGCTATTAAGACTTAATAGTGGGCTTTACGGATTAGCTTTATCCGTAGATTATTAATATCTGGAACTATAAACCGTTCTTAGTATAAGAGTAGTCCTTCTATTTCTAAGTTAGGGTTACCCTTTATAGCTTAGTCGTGGGGGGCCTTTAGAGAGCCGGTTATACGGTTCGCTATTAGGATATAGTTAATTAGTCCTATTAGTTCGTCTAAGACTTCTTCTTCTATAGGCGCTAACTTGTTCTGTTTAGAATATAGCTCTTTAAGGATCTATAGGTTAAGCTATTTGGGACGGAGGAGTGCCTATATCTGGTACTAAGCCTCTAACTTATCCTAGGGCCCTACGTCCTATTCCCTCTAGGTTAGGGCTTTAACTTTAACGTTTTATTTACTGGGATAATATATAATTATAAAGAAAAATTAAGAGAGTATTTTAGCCTGCTGGACTTATTGGCGGGTAAGTTGCTTTGTTATTATAAAATACTCTAAAGCTTTATAATTGGTATAAACTTTAATCCGGAAGTCTATGCTTCTAAGCTCTATACGTCACTAAAATAGAATTAAATAATAGCTATCATTTCCTTATTGTGTACTTTATAGTTATATTTAGCCGAGGCTATTATTTTTAAGAGGAAGGCGATAGGGTACTATTTGCTACCTAAATATAGCTGTAATAGAACTCTAACCATAACTCTGTCGGAGGCGTCCGTTTCTATTATTAATTCAAGGTCCGGGTTATAGTAATAAAGAATTAGGAAAGAGATAAGCCGATCCTTTAACTCTTTAAAAACTTTTATATAGTTATTATTAAAAATAAAGGAAGTATTATTACGGGTTAGCTATATAAAGGGCTTCGCCATAACTCTATAGTCTTAGATAAATTAGTGGTAGAAGTTATAGAAACCAAGAAAGGACTAGATCCCTTTTGCTATGTAAGGAGGCTTCTAGTTATATATTACTTTAACCTTCTTAAGGTTAACTTTAATTCCGTTTATGCTAATAATAAACCTAAGGTACTTTGTACGTTTTACTCTAAATTCGCATTTCTTAATATTAACTTATAATCCCGTGTTCTATAGCCTCTTTAGGACCTTCTTAATATAAACTTAATGCCTAAGATCATTATCCAAGTATATAAAAATGTCGTCTAAATAGGCCGTATAGAATTCGTTAAGGTAGTTAAAAAGGACGTCATTTATATACCTTTGGTACGTAGCCGGCCTATTTATTAGCCTAAAAGGGAGAACTTTATATTTATAGGACCCATAACGGGTACGGAACGCTATTAAGTCTTTAAATACTAGATCTATCCAAATTTAATAAAAATCTTAGCGGATATCTAGTTTAGTAAAGATCTTATAACGGACTTATATAAATGCTTCTAAATCAAAACTTATAGATTACTACTATACAAGAATACTAAGCTAAGGAGAAGAAGAAGACTAGTAGAGACTAGCAAGATATAAAGGGGTCGCTAAGGCGCTAGTATTAAGCGAGCTAATAGCAATTTTCTATCTTAGGGATAGAAAATCCTAATTAGTTAACTCTATAAATAGTGCTTGCAGAATATAGTAGAATATAGCAGAATTTGGCAGATTAGCCAGTAACGCACTTTAGTACTATTATATTACCCCCCTCCCAAAGAAGCCTATCCTTAGGCTTTATCTAAGTTCTTTATTATTATCTAAATTATTATAGTTATCTAACCCTTCTTCCCAGCATTTAATTTAGCTGTTTAGTTTATATGGTGGTTTAGCAAAGTCTAGATAGGCTAAGTGGAAATCTTATAGCTTATAAGGAGAGTACTTAAAATTAAACACGGGGTATTATTTTAGATCTTTATTATAATCTACCTAGCTTATATAGTATTTTAAGGTACTATAGTCCTTCATAACTACTAAGATCTCTTTAACCTCTTATTCCTCGTCCTCTGCAATCTAAATTAGTAGTAGGGGGTTGTTATACTATCTAAGCAATAGGTCGTCCGCGGCCTTTTATAGTTAGTCTAGAGGGAAAATAGGGTGGATCTTTATTAACTCTAGTAGCTTAACCTTAAAAAGGTGCCCTACCTTTTTAAAGATTTTATAAGGGCTAGCAATTTAGTATTCTAGCTTGCGGCTCGGCCTTTATATCTTCTAGTTCTTTTTATTAACACCTATACCTTATCTCCTACTTAGAAGTCTGTCTTATAACAGTATTAATTTACATTAGCCTCTTTCTTCTCTTATACCCTTTTTATAATTGCTTAGGCAATCTCCTAGGCTTTATACTTTCTCTTAGTAAATATCTAGGCCTCTTTATAGCTAAGTGTAAGGGCGCGAAGAGGCTTTAGGGAAGATTTAAAGGAATAATATAAACTCTATCTAAATCTAAGGGTATATAGCTCTTGCAGAGAACAAGACGTTGCGTAAAGAAAAGAAAGGAATAACGAGAGAATTATATAATTAAATAGTCAGGGGTCTTGGTGGTTAATACATACGTATATACGCACGCGGTCTTTAACAGACTTTGGTAGAATTTAATTAATCTAGTAGAACTTGGCGGAAGTCGATTAAGCTGGTAGAATTCGGCAGAATTTGGTTAAAGCGTTAGAATTTATCTGTTGAGTGTTTCACCAAGACATTCCTACTGTAACTGGGCTAGCCCCGTTACACTAAGGCGATTGTAGGCTGTTATAGGTCCTATAGGCCTATCTTAATCAAAGGATGTTTATAGCTTATATCTACAGAGTAACTTAAATAGTAACATTCCTATACTATTATAAAGGAGTATAAGCTGTACTACAATAAAGGCTATATTATAGCCATATTTATCCTTTAGAAATAATTTAAAGTCTATTATAATATACTGCCAAGGGCGTTTAGGGACTAGCAGTAGTTATAGCTATTTAGGAGTTTAATCCCTAGGGGTATCTATATATTTATAGGCATAATAGTTTCTAATAAATCATTCTATATTATATAGAAGTCCTTACTAATAGTAATAGAACGCTAGTAGTTGGTAGGTCTTGTCTTAACTAGGGTACACTATAGAGACTTAATAATGGGCTTTACGGATTAGCTTTATTTATAGGTTATTAACATCTAGAACTATAAGCCATTTTTAGTATAAGAGTAATCTGTCTTCTATTTTCAAATTAGGGTTACCTTCTATAGCTTAATTACGGAGAGCTTTTAGGAATTTGGCTATATGGTTCGTAATTAGGATATAATTAACTAGTTCTATTAGTTTATTTAGGATCTCTCTTTCTAAGGGTACTAGCATATTCCATTTAGAGCTTAGTTCCTTAAGAATATACAGGTTAAGCTGTTTGGGATAGACAAGGGTATATATCTAGTGCTAAGCCTTTAGCTTATTTTATAGCTCTACGTTTTATTCTTTCTAGGTTAGGGTATTAACCTTAAAATTTAATCTACTTGGGCGGTATATAATTATAAAAAAGAATTAAAAGAGTATTTTAGCCTACCGGGCCTATTAACTAGTAAGCTACTTTGTTATTATAAAATACTTAAGGGCTTTATAATTAGTATAAACTTTAATCTAAGAGTCTATACTTTTAAGCTCTATACGCCACTAGAATAATAATTATATAATAGCTAGTATTTCCTTATTATGCACCTTATAGTTATACTTAGCTAAGGCTATTATCTTTAAGAAAAACGTAATAGGGTACTGTTTACTATCTGGGTGTAGCTATAAGAGAACTACCACTATTACTTCGTTGGAGGCGTCCGTTTCTAGCATTAATTTAAGGTTTAGGTTATAGTAATAGAGAATTAGGGAGGAGATAAGTCAGTCCTTTAACTCCTTAAAAGCCTCTATATAGTTATTATTAAAGATAAAAGGCGTGTTGTTCTTAGTTGGTTATATAAGAGGCTTAGCTATAACCCTATAGTTATGGATAAACTAATAGTAGAAATTATAGAAGCTAAGAAAGGACTAGATCCCCTTTATAGTACAAGGGGGTTTCTAGTTATAGATTGCTTTAACCTTCTTAGGGTTAACTTTAATTCCTTTTATACTAATAATAAACCTAAGGTACTTTATACGTTTTACTCTAAATTTATATTTCTTAATATTAACTTATAGGCTTATATTTTGCAGCCTCTCTAGAACTTGCTTAATGTAAACTTAGTGCTTAAGTTTATTGTCTAAGTATATAAGAATATCATCAAGGTATACTATGCAGAATTTATTAAGGTAATTAAAAAGAATATTATTTATATACCGTTAATATGTAGCTAGTCTATTTATTAGTCTAAAAGAAAGGACTTAATATTTATAAGAACCGTAGTAGGTATAGAATATTATTAGATTTTCTAATATAGGGTCCATCCTAATTTAGTAGAAAGTTTAGTAAATATTAAGCTTAGCTTAGACGTATAAGGGTCTCATTAATTAGGGGGAGAAAGTAATAATCTTTCTAAGTAATAGCGTTTAGTTTCTAATAGTTAATATAGAAATAAAGGCCTTTATTAAGCTTCTTTATAAATAGAATAGGGAAAGTGTAAGGCTATTAACTAGGTATACAGTAGGGAGTAGGTAAGCCAAGCATGAGTTACAAGGAGAGTCGATGGAAGAAGACGATATGGTAAAGAGTAGGTATAGCAATACCCTAATATAGAGACGAATCAATAAGGAGGAAAGGGCTGCAAGCCTAAGGGAGCTTTTAAGGAGGTACCAAAAGATTCCTTATAGAAAGTAAAAGGGGCCTAACTTAGCTCAATAAACCCTTTATAGAGGTTATTAATTAAGTACTACTTTATTACTTTTAGTTCCTTTATAGTTTGCTAGTAAAGGGGGCTATAACCTAGAGAGTTATCGGCCTCTAATTAAATCTTATAATTATAGGTTTAGTAAAGGGGTAGTATATCTAAAGCTACTTTTAAGAACGTATCTCTATAGTCTAAGAAGTGAGTAGAGAGAAGGCACTTAACTAGCTCCTTATTAGTTTCCTCTACTAGCCCTTTTTCCTTCTTATTAATAATCTAGTTATAAAGACCTTATTATCCTTTTAATATATATTAAAGTAAATACCTATAGCACTAATTATGCGATATTTACTATAGGGGGATTATATAATAGTAGGGGTGTCCATAGCCTTATGGGCCTTTAATATATTAGCGTTGTCTTTACTCCCTTTAGCTCTTATTATATTTTTTTAAAAAGGTTATCCTTTATATCCTATTAGTATATCTTCTTCTATATTAGTCGGATCTCTATAATTTAGAAGTTGTCTATATTACTATCTATTCTACTTCTATAAGTAGAGTCCTCCTTAACTGTAGTACTTTAGGGGAGTATTATTATTAATATAGAGTTCCTACTAACCTTGCGGTGGGTATTTTCTTAAGTAAAGGTTAGGTTACAGTCCCTAATATCCTACTAATAGATAGGGTTAGCCTTTACGGCTAATATCTTATAGTTAGTCTAAATTTCTCTAATAAAGAAGGGTAATTTCGGTCTATTCTCTAGCTAAATATTAAAGTAGGATATTTATTTTTGGCTAAGGATTATATTATAGGACCCTAGGTCTAGGATATAAAAGAGGATATTAAATTAGCGCTATCTATTAATAGCGATATTGTTACGGAACCCTACTGCAGGGGCCTCTATAGGAGAGCCCCGTGCTCTTACATACACCTCGCGTACAGCTTACGTCAGCTACGCGTAGGTATATCACCTCCTTCCACCCTTGACCCTTATGATCGATCGCGCAACATCTTGTAGACTCCTCGAATATATACACTCTGTAGCCACTGCCCACGCCCTATAACATTATATTACGCCTTTTTACCACTAACGCTTAGCCTATACCCAATTCTACGTCTCTATAATACTATAGGCGCTATTAGAAACAGCGTGTCTATAAATTACCTTACTTTATACTTTTAAAAAACCTATAATAGTAAGATAATATTTCTTACTAGCTACTATATTAAACCTAAAGAATAATCTAATACCTATACTTAACCTACGACGCTAATTAATCCCAGAAGAATTTAATTTATTAGCCCTAGCCTTAATCCCTAAGGAGATAGACACTAATAATATCTTATCTTTTATTAACTATATAACTATAGATAAGCAAGCGGAAGGGCTATTACCTATTAAAATTGAAATATAAAACGCTGAGACGTTTATAAAAATGGTAGTACAAGAACCTAATAAATACTATTGCCTTCTATAGAACTACCACCTAAAGCTTATATAAGCTAAGATGCATACTGCCTAAGATTGCAATATTATCTAAGACCTATAAGCTTAAGAGGCGCTTATCAATAACATGTGTTAAGAAACTAAAGATGACCTCCATATATCTAAACGCGACATCTAACAGTTAAAGAAGGCTAAAATTATACTTATTGCCACAGTTACTAAAAAAGAAGGCATAATTAAATACCTATAATCTTAGCTTAATAAGTATATTTATAATAACGCTAGACACCTCTCTACTGTATATAAGACTACTTAAGTCTCTATACCCCTAGCAACCTTACCTACTTAATACTTAATAGAGGGTTAGTGCTAAGTAGCTTTATCTAATAGGAACCCCTACTAGAGTAGTAGTAATAAAAGCCATAATAATTAAACCTAAGCTATTACTATAGGGTCTAATATATATTACCCTAATCCCCTAATCTTTTAAGAAGAATATAAGGAATACAGCTACTAGAAGATATAAATCTGTAAGAAACTAACTTAGAGCGCCTACCTTTTCCTTATAAAAGACACTAAGATTAGCTATATTATTAAGCGAATAAAGGATATACTATTTAATAGACTCTTTGCCTAATAGGAGACTAATAATCCCTAGAAGTGGCAGTCCTACTAAGAAGTCCTTAATAATCTTAACCTAATATACTAAGACTATAACCTATTAGCTACCAACCAAGCTAAACTACACGCCCTAAAGATAAGCCCTACTAAATTATTTAATAAAGTCTGTGTTAAATTCTAGGAATACACCAGAGCCCTTACCTAAGATAATACTAAAGACTAAGAAGATCTCCTTAAAAAAGTCACTTATTACCTTAGTTACGTAGCCGCCAGCCACAACTATAATATTATTTATAATATGGTAACAGCCCTATAGAAGATTAAACAATAGCTAAATTAGATTACTACTACTAACTTTTACCTAAAGACCTCCCTATAGAAGTCCCCTGGGCCCACTAAACCTATACATACTAAGCTACTAACGCCTACTACCTTAAATACCACTAGAGCTAATATTAACCTCTCTATACCAACCTTCCTATAAAAACTCCTAGATAAAAAGCGTAAGCTACTTTAAAAACTAGAACGCTGCTATAAATGCTATTAAAAAGGCTATTATTATAATAACCTAAACTACCTAATGGCTAGGTTTAGTAACTGCCGCCTAATACCTAACCTAATACCCTAAATACCAAATATATTGCTACGCGCCGCTACTATATAAGATAAAGACGCAGTAATAGTAGTAGAGTTAGATGCGGAAGCGGAAAACGCTAAGTCTTAGCCCTAGGTTGTGGATTAGGATGCCCTAAGGATAGAGAGATCAATATATTGGCCTGCTTAATAGATAACTTAGTAAAGATAAATAGACGGAAATAGATAGTTTTACCTATAATAGGAACTACTGCTAAAAAACAATATAAAAGCCATTCTATAATTAATTATAGAGCTATTAATAAATTTATAGATACCTAATTTATGCGCACTTATATCCTACCTACCTTACCCCTTACTAAAGCCCGCGCCCTATAACTCGCTAATAGTAGTTATATCGCATAAAAGATTACCTATATGGTATAACTCTACTTAGATATAAACGGGCACCAGGAAGAGCTCTAGGCCTATATTATACTACTTAATAACTACTCTATTATTCTTAGAATAAACTAGCTTAAATAATACAAATCCGCTATTAACTGGAAAAAGAAAAAAGTAACCTTTAACTCTAAATACTATAGAGAGACTTGCCTAGGGCATAGCCTAGCCGCCTCTATTTACTCCCCAGGATATTAACCTAAGAAACCCCTTATTACCCTACCTATAACTAACTACCACTATATAAGTGCTGTGGCCTTCTACTATATAGCATGCAGGAAAAGCTAGACCATTACTGCAGCTTCCTAATTATAATTATATAAACTTAATAAAGAATAGGACTACGTCCTCTATAGTAATAGGATAGATATAGTTAACCTTCTAGAAGATAATACCCCCGTGGAACTCTACAGACTTTTACCTTTAGACTTTAAGAAATTTATAAAGCTTAAAAAAGGATTTACTAATAAGGAACTCCACAAGCTTCTTCCTAAGAGATATTATAACTTTATTAATATATACTTATAAAAGGGCGTAAATACACTCCCTCCACATTAACTTAATAACTATACCATTAATATTAAATAAAGAAAAACGCTACCCTATAGAAGACCCTACCTAATATTAAAAAATAAACTTCTAGTTATTAAAAAGTATATTAACAAGCACCTTAATAAAGGATTTATTTGTCCTAGTATATCCCTAGTAACCGCCCCTATCCTCCTTACTAAGAAGCCAGAAAGAGGTATCTAATTCTATATTAACTATAGAGGACTTAACACTATTACAATTAAGAACTAATACCCCATACTACTTATATATAAAACTTTTAAGCGGCTTAGCCAAGCCAAAATCTATACTAAGCTTAATATTATTGCTACCTTTAACTGCCTCTAAATATAGAAGGGTAATAAATAGAAAACCGCATTTATATTGCGCTTTAGCTAATCTAAATATACTATTATGCCCGGCCATCGAAATCGGACTCTGCACCTGTACGTGGTAATGGCTACGAACCTGGGTCTTCGAAGCTCAGATCCAGAGCCAACGCAGAGACGTCGCACAGCGTGCGGACAGGACCTGGTGGTGGTTGTGGGCGTTAAGGGCGGTGGTGAAAATTTTTTGGATGGTAAGATCTTGAAAACCACCACTGTTGGCCCTCTATAATACGATAACTACTACTGTTCTCCTATCTAGGGCACCTGTACAATCCAACATAAATAGACAGTACTCAATAACATCCCCTAACCCCCAAATTGAAAGCATTAACGACCTTATATTAACGAATAAGTAAACGCGCGAACAAACGAATGTACGAGCAAATATACGGCCCCTCCTAACCCCCAGGGCGGTCGCCCGCGGAGCATGCGGTCACTCGCCGTACTGCCGTAATACTACTAAAACCGTCAGCCGGATAACCCTATATGGTTTTCCTTGTCTCCTCTTAACGGAGTGGTGCCCTTAAAGAGGGCCTAGTAACTGGGGCCTAGGCACAAAAGATACCCAGGTACACACATCCCGCTTTTGTCTTTTGGTATTAGGATATTAGAACGGATAAATCCCCCTTACGCCTTCAATGGCTCTAGGGGGGGGGAGGCAAGGCGTATATAGTAATAGTCAACAAGAGATAGCATACAGGGGATGGTTAAGATATAGGAGAGGCAGCAATAAATACACGGCAATTAATTGGCAAGGCCTAGCTAGGACGTAGTGAACCCTAGCTTTGGATAAGCTAGAGAAGGAAGCAGTAGTTCCGAAGGAGTTCAAAACATCTAAGGAGGAGGACGTGCTGTAGGCCCGCAGGGCCGCAGCTACGTGCAAATATGGCAAATCGGGGTTTTTCATCCTACTGAGGCTGCTCATAGGGTTTTTCCTCCCCCAACTACAGGGGTTTTCTTCCTGTAAATACATAAGTTTTCCCCCCTGTGCGGAGTAGTCTGCGTGGGCCAGTAGGATCCGTATCAGACGTTAATCAAAGAGTTACTACTATACTATTATGCCCTTTAGCGTATATAATAGCCCAGGCAGCTTCTAAAGCTATATTAATAACGCCTTATAGGACTACTTTAACGACTTCTACTCTGCGTACCTGGATAATATACTTATTTATAGTAATAACCCTTTTAAGTATATTAGGCACGTTTAAAAGGTCTTATAGCGCCTTAGGGATATAGGACTTTATATTAATTTAAAGAAGTGCGAATTCTTAGTTATAGAAGTAAAATACCTTAGACTGATTATTACTACTAAGGGTGTCTGTATGGACCCTAAGAAGGTATACACAATTATAGAATAGCAAACCCCTAACTGCATTAAGGATATATAAGCCTTCCTTAGCTTTGCCAACTTCTATTAAAAATTTATATATAACTTCTTGGGTGTTATAGCGCTGCTTATAGCAATAATATAAATAAAGGGCCTTTTTGTAAAAGAAAGAAAAATATATCTATATTTTATCTAGACGCCTAAATATAAGAAGGCGTTCTAAGACCTTAAAGATACGTTTACTAAAGCACCTATTATAGCTTATTTTATACCAGGACAATAACTCTATCTTAAGACTAACTCCTTAGACCATGTTAATATAGGCGTTCTTTCCTAGATAGGTAATAATGGTCTCCTCTACCTAGTTACATTCTACTTATTTAAGCTTATACTATAAGAATATAACTATAAAACCTATAATAAGGAACTCCTTATAATTGTATAAGTAGAGCTCTCCTTAGTAGAACCTAACTAGCTAACTAAAGTCCTTACAGACTATTACAACCTTAAGTACTTTATAACTATAAAATAGCTAAACTAACGCCAAGTATACTGGAACAAGTTCCTCTCTGATTTTAACTTTAAAATCGTATATAGACTAGGAGTATCAGGTACTAAGCCTAATAGCCTAATACACTAATTGTAAGACCTTTCTTAGTCTAAAGATAACCCCTATAATTAGTTCTAATAATAGACAATTCTAAAAGTATAAAATCTGGCCTTAGGTATACTACCTATAATAGAACCAACTGTACCTTAGCTTTATACCATAGAACTAAAGTTACCTCCTAAAATTAATAAACTTATTACCACAGCATATAACACCTCTGTTAACTTATTACTATATTAACTTATTGCTGTAAAGGCTGCTAGCGCCTATACGCTACCTACTAACCTCTAAAGCTTAGGCTAGATTAATATAGCGGCCTTAGAAGTAAAAGAGAATGGGCTCTATTATAGAGGCCGCCTATTTATCCCTAACTTAAAAAATCTATAACGGCAACTAATCTAAATGGCCTATAACCTCTAATTAAGCGGCCACCTAGGCAGAGAAGGAACCTATAAGCTTCTTAGCCAATACTACTTCTAGCCAAAAATAATAGACTTAGTTAAACACTTTATAGGCGCCTGCTACAGTTATAAGCGCGCTAAGGCCTTTAATATAAAGTACTAAGGACTACTATACCCTTTACTAGTACCTATATAATAATGGGCAGATATCGCCATTAATTTTATTATTAACTTACTACCCTATAAATGACACGGCCATATCTATAAGAATATCCTTATAATAATATACCGACTTATAAAAGAGCGCCACTACGTTCCAATTAAAGGCGTAGCCGTTAGTAATATTACTAACGCCTTCCTCTATAAAATCTACTAACTATATAGGTTACCTAACTTAATTACGTCCAACTAAGGCATATAGTTTAACTTTAATATATAGAGACGAATCTACTAACGCCTTAGCATCTCCGTTAAGATATCTATATCCTTTTACTATAAAACGCTAATACTAGTATAAAAGCGTACCTATAATAGGTAGTCGCCTATAGTTAAGATAATTGGGTAGATTACCTTTCACTAGGTAAATTTATAGCAAATAACCACGTCTTAACCACTATAGGACTTACCCTATTCTTTGTAAATAAGAGTTATTACCCTTAATCTGGTATAGAGCCACTAAAACCTATTAATTAGAAACTGCTATATAGAAAACACTTTAAGATGCCACTTACCAACTAGCATGTAGATCGTATAAAAAATCTACTTAACTACTATAAGGGAGAAATGGCCTAGGCTTAAGCAAAGTAGGCCTACTTTACTAACTATTATAGAATACCACCACTGGAGATGCGTGTTAGCAACCGGGTATAGCTAGATATACGTAATATCTCTATATAGAGGCCTATAAAGTTACTTAACTATAAGAACCTTAGCTCCTATTTAATTAAACAAGTTATTAATAGGGGAGCCATATATAAGCTAGAGCTCCTACCTACCCTAGTTACCTGTAGGATATAGCCTATATTTTACCTATGGCTACTATACCTTTACTTGCCTAACCCCTTGCTGAGACAGATATAGCCTAAACCCCTACTAGTACTAATCTAAGATAAGAACGAAGATAAGAACTATAAAGAGTGGACCGTTAAACGAATTATTAACTCTAAATACTGTTAGCGACTTAGTTAATCAAGGTATAAGTATAGCAAGAAGGACGCGTGCAAGCCTATATAATTGGATTGTCTATAAACGATAATCTAAAGCTAGAGAAAGGAAAGGAGAAAAAGAGCAGCGCTTGTCGAAGTAGGGTTCTTTTATATGGTCTTCTGGTCATATAACTATAAGTTCTACTAAGTTCTACTAGCCAAGTTCTGCCGTTTTCTGCTAGAGCCGTAATATTACCCCCTCCCCCCCTAGTAAAGCCTGCCCTTAAGCTTTATGTGTCCGTATTACATCTATATAGCGTTATTATCTTTATATTCTTTTAGTAGCTTATTATCTTCGCTATACTAGCACTCTATTTACTTATCTAGGTACTTTAGGGGTCCTAATTTATTAGGGTAACGGCTATAGAATTCTTAAAGCTTATAGGGACTGTTAATAAAGTTCTATATAGGGTACTAGGTAGGATCTGGGTTATAGCCTTTTTAACTAACACAGTACTTTAGCGTTCTTCTTACTAGCTTATAGGCTAGTATTTCTTTAATTTCCTATTTGTTGTTGCTGTTAACTTAAATTAGCAAGGGAGGTCCGTTCTTTTATCTAGATAATAGGTTGTTTACGGCTTTCCGTAGCTTATCTGGCAAGAATTTAAGGTGGACCTTAATTAAATCTAGGAGCTTTACTTTATATAAGTTGCCTATCTTCTTAAGGACCTTATACAGTCCTGCTATCTAATAATCTAGCTTATAGCTAGGCTATTCTGTCTTTTAGTTCTTTGTTATAACCTAGACTATATTACCTATAGTAAAGTTAGGCTTACGCCTATACTTATTTACCTACTATTTTATTAATTTTTAGGCCTTTTCTAGGTTTATATAGGCTACTTTCTAGGCTTCTTCTAAGCATTTGGTGTAATACTGGGCTTCCTTATAAGATAGTTTTTCGCGTATGGTCTGTGGCCCTTCTGTTCTTTCCTAGTCGAAGCTTATATAGGGTAAGTACCCCATTTCTAGCTGGATAGGTACAAATCCTGTAGAATTATGGGGTAGGGTAGCCTGGGTATAGTTTATTAGAGGTAGCAGTTCAGCCTAATTGTCCTAAAAGTAGTTAATATAGGGTTGGAGTCTCTAGTCTAAATACTAGTTTATAATCTTTGTCTGGCTATCTATCTGGAGACAGTATGCCATAGAAAGCTTTAGCCTAATGCCTAGGATCTAAATAAACTTATTCTAGAAGGTTGATATAAATTACGGCCTATAATTAGATACGATAGTATCTAGTAGTCTATAAATATAGTAGACATAGTGGATATATAGTTAGGCCGCTTTTTTAGTATTAATATTCTTATAATAGGGAATTAAAAATAGGCGCTTGCTAAAGCGGTTAACTATAACCATAGCTATATTATATCTATTACGGTCTATAGATAGCTTATAGAAATCTATAAAGATATGCTACTAGGGGTGCTTTAGTGTTGGAAGTGGTTTTAATAGTCCTAGGGTTTTATTTTGTGGAATTGTAGACCTATAGTAGTTATTATAGTTTCGTATATAGCGATTAATATCTATAACTATTCTAGGCCAGTAGTAACGGTCACTAATAATTTTATAGGTTTTATTTTTTTGGGGTAGGCCGTAGAGACCTAAGTATGCGCTTCCGCAATAAGCCAGGTCTATAAGTTCTATTCCTTAACTACTACTAGCCGTTCTTTATGCTTAAATAGTCCATTTTTAAGGGACTATAGGCTAGTGACGTCCTTTGTCTTTTTACGGTACTCCTGTAGAGAAGGGGCTGTATAGTTTACCTGTAGTAGTTTATTAATAAGGTTAAGTTCCGTAGAGTTAATAGGATATATCTTAGTATCTAAAGAGTCTATATTTAGTTTTACCCATATTTAGAGGTTAAGGTGCTCTAGTTATAGTAGCGCATAGGTCTATAATAAGATCTTCGCGGCTATCTAGTTATTTATGTCCTATTTGCGCCTTATAAGAGCGTCTGCACGGTTAGTAGTATCTAGCCTATATATAATTAGGAAGTTAAACTAAGATAGGGTATCCGCCTAGTGCGCCTGTTAGGCTATAAGGGCCTTTATTATTATAAAATATTCTAAGGCCTTATAATTAGAAACTACCTAGATAGACTTAGGGGTGCCTTTTAATAAGGCTTGCTAGTGCTAAAAGCTAGAGACAATAGCTAGTATTTCTTTGTTATAAATTGGGTAGTTTAGCTTAGCATCTACTATAGTTTTTAAATAGTAAGCAATAGGGTACTATTCTCTATCTATCTACTTTTGGGAGTAAATACTAGCTATAACACTATTTAAAGTACTAGTTTCTAGTATTAAGGGCTGTTTTAGGTTAAAGTAGGTAAGTAAAGGAGTAGAGACTAGTTATTTCTTAAGCTTATTAAATGCCTACCTATATATAATATTAAAGTAAAAGGGCCGGTCCTTATAGGTAAGTAGGCTTAGGGGCTGGGCAATCTTACTATGGTTTTTAATAAAGTGTTAGTAGAAGTTATAGAACTCTAAGAATAACTGTACCCCCTTTATAGTCCTTAGGAGTTCCTATTGGTTAATCACAGCTATCTTTTCTAGGTCTGCCTTAATTCCGTTTATATTAATAATAAACCCTAGGTACTTTATACGCTTAATACTAAATTCTAATTTCTAATATTGGCTTAAAGGCTAGCCTTGCGGAGCCGTTATAGGACTTTATAGATATACTTCTTATATTCTAACTTATTCTTAAAGTAGATTATAATATTATTTAGGTGGGCTATATGGAAGTTATTAAGGTAGTTAAAGAGTATATTATTTATATATCGCTAATATATAGCTAGTCCGTTAGTTAGTTTAAAAAGAAGTACTTTATATTTATATATTCTATAATAGGTCTATCCTAATTTGGTAAAAGGCCTAATGGATATTAAGCTTAGTAAAGATCTTAGCTCTACTTATTTGGGTTAAAGTCTTATTAAGTAAGGGTAGTAGGTAGCGGTCCTTGCGGGTTATATTATTAAGTTTATAGTAGTCTATATAGAAATAAAGTCCTCTATTTAGCTTTTTAGTAAAGAGAATAGGTAAGTTAAAAGGGGCTTAACTAGGCTTAATAAAGCCCTTATTTAGGTTATTAATAAGGCACTACTTTATAGCCTATAACTTAGTAGTAGACTGCTAACAAAGGAGGCTATAGTTAAGTATGTTTTCCTTATCTAGTTTAATCTTAATCTTATAGTTATATAGTTAGTAAGGCGGGAGTATATTAGACGCTGCCTTAGAGAATATATCCTTAAATTTCTAGTATTAATAGGGTAGTTTCTGTTCTACCAGCTCCTTAACTATAAGCTTACTTTTCTATCTATTAAGCTTACTTTCCTTTTCCTTAATTATTTAATCAATTTTATATAAGCTAGTGGTAAAGGTAATAGTATTAGGTTAGACTAAGTTTTAGTAGAATTCTATAGCGCTAATACAGCAGATATTAACTAGGGGAAGGTCCATAAGTTTCTTTACAGACTTTTATTAGGCCGTATTTTGCAGTATAGGGTTTATAATCTTTCTTAGCTTATATTCTATTTTATATAAGTTGTCCTTCTAGTTTATATATTTAGTATAGTATCTAATACTCCTTAATATTCTTTATAGCTATATAGGGCCTAAGTTCTCTATAGGGAGCTTAGCTAGCTTTTTACTAACTTTTTTAATCTTTAGTATAGGTAGTATAATATAGGTAGTCTAGGGGCGATATAGTATACGGATCCGCGTTAAGAAAACGGAAGAGTAGTAGGGGCTAGCTAGGGGCCAGCCCGGGGCTAGCCTGGGGTCATTTTAGCTGGATCCGCTAATCTGCTTATATACACTTCTTTACGCTAGCCTGGGGCCATATTAGCAACATTAGCACGTTTTATACGTTTCGTACGTTTCGTACATTTTATACGTTTTGTACGTTTTACACATTTCGTACATTTTATACATTTTATATAATATTTCCTACAGCTGAAATATTTATAATTATAAAATAAATAATAAAATTTAAAATTTAAAATTTAAAATTAATGGTAGCTATAAGAGGTATATATTGCAGAAGCCGTATAAAGGCTCTAAATTGTTAATTGGTGGCGTTCCCGATAATCCGCTAGCTATATACTGATTTCCTAACTAGGCCTAGTGCCTGTCTGCCTGTCGTGCCTGTCTGATCGTCCTACCTGTTCGTGCCTACCTATCTATGCCTGCCTGTCGTGCCTACTTGTCTATACCTACCTGTCTGTATCTGTAATTCGGGGGAGAGGTCGGCCCGATCAAAGGGTCTGCTTAATTCGATTACGATTGATTGTATTAATTGTATTAATTCAAACCGTTCTCTATGGGCGTTCGCTGGCTGTACGTTTAAACAGTAGTCGTCTGGGGTGCCTCCCTAAAAGGCCTCAATTCGATTTAATTTGGTAATAGGGTGATATTAAGGCTCTAGTTCGATTCAATTAATCGATTAAATTAATCGTGGTGTTCGCTGGCTGGTCGTTCAAATGATTATCGTCTGGCTCTGGCGACGGTCGTATGGTTTTGGCGACAGTCCTACCTACCTACCTACCTACCTACCTACCTACCTACTTACCTACCTACCTACCTACCTACCTGCCTACCTACCTACCTGCCTGCCTGCCTGCCTGCCTGCCTGCCTGCCTGCGTCAGTGTCTGGTTCAATTCGGGGGAGGAGTCGGCCTAATAGAAGGCTCTGATTAATTCAAATCGTTCTCTATAGCCGTTCGCTGGCTATATATTCGAACGGTAGTCGTCTGGGGTGCCTCCCTAGGAGGCCTTAATTCGGTTCGGTAACGGGCCTATATCAAAGCTCTGGTTCAATTCGATTAATTAATTAAGTCATTTATAATGTTTGCTGGCTGGTTGTTTAAACGGTCGTTGTCTGGTTCTGTCAACGGTCGTCTAGTTCTGGCAACGGTCGTCTGGTTCTGGTAACGGTCATCTAGCTCTAGGACGGTCATCTCGTTCTTACAACGGTCGTCTGGTTCTAGCAACGGTCCTCTGCTGGCTGCCGTTCTAGTGCCTCCTAAGGTAGGGAGGATGTAAGGAAGGGTAAAAAATAAGGTAGCTACAAAGGGGTAACTTGGCAGAGGCACGTGGAGGCTATCGGGAATATAGCGGGGACCCGATAGTAGTGTGTCATGCGGAGCTTCGTGTAGAGCCTCCGTACGCAGAGCTTCGCGCAGAGCCTCGTGCAGAGCCTTTGTATGTACGTAGAGCTTCGTGTAGAGCTTCGTGCAGAAGCTCGTGCAGAGCCTCTGTACGCAGAGCTTAGTGTAGAGCCTCGTATAGAGCCTCGTGCAAAGCTTCGTACAGAGCTTCGTGCAGAGCTTCGTGCAGAGCTTCGTGCAGAGCTTCGTGCAGAGCTTAGTGCAGAGATTCGTGTAGAGCTTCGTGCAGAGCTTCGTGCAGAGCTTCGTGTAGAGCTTCGTGCAGAGCTTCGTGCAGAGCTTCGTGTAGAGCTTCGTGCAGAGCTTCGTGTGGGGCTTTGTGCAGAGCCTCGTGCAGAGCCTTAGTAGTATAGTATTGCGCTCTTTTAGCTGGCGTAATGCTAGCATATAGCTCTAGGGTTTAGCTAATATGGCGGAAAGCTGGCGTATAGCTCGAGGGTTTAGCTAATATGGCGAAAAGCTGGCGTAGAGCTCGAGGGTTTGGCTAATATGGCGGAAAGCTGGCCCCTGGCCCAAAAAATACTTTCAGCGAAACTAAATTTTCTGCGCCACTCCCCGTTTTCCTGACGCGTTATAGGTTAAGCTATACGTCCTTTTTAAAAGCCTAGTCCCTATATATAGCATTAGCCCAGTAAATAGTGTTTATTTATGGCTGAATAAGGTTCTCTATTATAATACTAATTTCTTTTATAAAGGAAGGTGTTAGGGGTATAGTTTTAGGCTAAATAAGCTGTCTGTTCTATATATTAAGCTATAAGCCTAAATAGGCTAGCTATCTTCTTTTTAAGATTATATTATAGCTTTTAAGGTCCGTAATAAGAAAGGGGATATTATACTACCTTTATTTATTAACACGGAGATAGATCTGCAAGATGGTTATAATAGGTGGTCTTACCCATCCGTTATACCTATAAATAGAAATTAGCTTAAGTAGTTCTTCTAAAGGCGTATTTAAAAAGTTAGCTAGTTTTATAGCGCACTTTATATTAATTAAGGTAAAGGTATTTACTCCTAAGTTAGCTAAAGTAAAGGTTAAAACTTAATATTTATTACGGAATAAAGTATAAGGGATAGTATAGCTTCTTCTACTAATTAGCCAACCCAGATTAATATGTAACATATTAATCCCTTTTAACCCTAAAGAGGAGTCTTTCTCTAGGGTTCCTTTTTTTTCTAGCTCTATACTATCCTCCTAAATTAATAGGACCTTATTTATCTTTGCTGCTATTAGGCAGTCCTTTACAAAGTAGTCTTTTTAGCTATATAAAAAGCAGGCTCCTTAATTACTAAGGGCTTACTTATAGGGGTTGCTATATATAGGCCAAACCTGTACTAGGCCTATAGTAGGACTAGCTATATAACTAGCTGCTAAATTAATAGTAGGCTAAATAGTTAGTGCTATATGTTATAGAGCGAGTACAAGTGGTGATAATATATAGCGAAGTAGATATTATTAAGCTATATATATAAACTATATAATAAGATTAAGACGTTGCGTAAGGAAAGAAGGCAAGGAAATGGGAAAAAAGGGTATATATCGTCAGTTTGGTTGCTTAGTTAATACGTGCACGGAGCAGAATAGGATTTAAGGAGCGGTCCTAGCGAAACTTGGCAGAATTTGGTGGACTTTGGCAGAATATAGCAGAATGCGGTAGATTGCTGTTAAATTGCCGTAGATTGCCAGCAAATTGCTATTGGGTTGCTGTCTTGCGGTCAGTCTCTTATTGCTACGTTGGTGGAGATAGGTAGATATGTATAAGGTGTTACGGAGGTGTCCCATAATAGTACCCCCTCTTTAAACTCGAGCTTCTGCGAGATAGGGCTGTGGTAGTTCTAGGTAGAGTTTGTGAAAGTCTTCTATAGCTTGTGTAAGTCCTATAGAGTTAACGGGTTCCTATATAGGCTTAGTAAAGCCTCTCCATTTTATAAGGTATATATATTTGCGTTTTCGTTTATTATACTTAATGTTGTTAACTCTTTTAATAAAGTACTCATCCTTACCATTTACTTTAATTGGTGGAGGTGTAACGGGACTAGCCCAGTTACAGTAGGAATATCTCGGTAAAACACTCGACAGATGAAGTCCGACGCTTTGACCAAATTCTGCCGAATTCTGCCAAGTTCTGACAGATTAATCGAATTACCGAAGTCCGTCAAAGACCGCGCGCGTATATGCGCATGTATTGACCACCAAGACCCCTAACTATTTAATTACAGGGTTCTCCCGTAATTCCTTTCTCTTCTTTACGTAACGTCTTATTCTCTACAAGAGCTATATACCCTTAGATTTAGATAGAATTTATATTATTCCTTTAAATCTTCCTTAAAGCCTCTTCGCGCCCTTATATTATGTTGCGTTAATACCACTACCCTTAAAATGGCAAACAAACTCAA
>Ga0307507_10003711_pt1 | contig 28806 bp, 7 predicted proteins | sample 7_EM_MG_FD_207223 | JGI IMG/M metagenome (GOLD analysis project Ga0307507, IMG submission 207223) | Populus trichocarpa ectomycorrhiza microbial communities from riparian zone in the Pacific Northwest, United States - 7_EM | ecosystem: Host-associated > Plants > Roots > Unclassified | place... | reverse complement strand
TCAGGGGTGCACTAGACGCGTAAGCGGGTGGTTGGTGCACCGAACGCGTAAACGCGTAGTTGGTGTACCGTACGCGTAAGCACGCGTTCGGTACGACAGGTGCTGTAATTATACACTGGCGGTACTTGAAAAATGAAACCACCTATATACAGCCTCCGTAATTGTTTTAATAGAACCGTAAAACACAAAAGAAATACATAGGAAATCCCTCCTAAGGTGCCTTCTAGGCTGCCTTCCAGACGGTACTTTAAGCTGGCCATAAGTCCTGCTTAAGGTCCATAAAGTAAACTATACGGCCTTCCAACGGGCCGTAAAGGAACCGTATGGCCTTCCGACGGGCCGCAAATGAACCGTAAGTGCTCTGTTAGTCACGTTCCACCCATTCTATAACCTTTAGATTAAGCTTATTTGTATTAATTAGGGTTTTTAGAGCTTAACACGGCTTTGCCTTAGTTATGGCGTCCGCTGGGTTATCTCCGCTGCTGATTTATTTAACCTCCGTGATTTCACGTCGTTCGTAGGCCTAATGTAAGCACATTAGGTCGACTATAAGCCTCTTCTCTTGTGTCGTACCTAGTTTAACTAGGCAGTTATAGAGGGACTTTAAATTAGTACATAAAACTAGGGGTAACTGCTCCAGTTGTAAAATCTTCTAGACCGTTAATTTGATTGCGGCTGCTATATTAAAGCTATAAGCTAGTGCATATAGTTTAGAAGCTAGTACACTACAGGTTACCCATTTGCATTTAATTAAGGACTAGTGCAGGATGTTTGCGTCCTAATTATAGTCCGTAAGTACGATTACAAAGCCGATTTGCGATAATAGGTCCCTGTTATTAGTAAAGAAGGCGTCCGTAAATGCTAGTAAGCTAAGGGAACTTAGGTCCAGTGGTACAAAAGTAAGTCCCCTTACTGCATTATCAATTTGCCACTAAATGCGCTTATTAAGCTGCTTGATATTTTCTTTTTGCGGATCTACTACCTGGGCCGCAAAGGATAAATTGTAGGCAGATTTAGGCTAACAGACTATGGCAATATAGGCGCCTCTTGCACGCTATGCAACGTATTGGTCCTTTGTATTTACAGTCTTATAGGTCTCTCTGCGGGAGCTGGTGAGGTCCGTAGGCTTTACTATAATAGGCTTTAGGTTTTAAGCTTAGTGTTCCTAAGTCAGCTTAATTAGGTTGCCCTTTTGTGTAATTAGGCCTCTATTAAACTTAATTGGATTCTGCTCAGTTAACTACTCTTACGGCTTTACCGAGAACTTGGCCTTTTATAGTTTAGTTTCTTTAGCGTCCGCAAAGGTCTGGTCTGCTAGGAATAGGGTATTATCTATTTAAAGTCTAACAATACCAAGGCCGTTCGATGGGCTGTATAGGAGGTAGGGGTTATAGGTCGACTGTTCTATTTTAAGCTTACTAATATAATGCTAGTAGTATGTCTTAAACCAATGGTTTCCAGCTTCCAGTACTCCGTAAAGAGGTTTTATAACCCGTAAAATTGTTCCTAGTTATAGGTTAAGCTCAAGGGGTAGCCATATAAAGATGTCCCTACTTAAGTAGGTATTAGACTGCACGTAGGCTTGTAAGATGTCCCGTAAGTAAAGGGCTATGGATTTGGTTTGCTGTAGTCCAGGTATAAGTGCGAGTATAATCCATTAACTAACCCGTTAAATTGTAAGCAATTATATAAGGACTAGGTCCTTTCCCTAGTCATTATAAGCTTATACAATAAGCCTTAATTTCTTAAAGGCTTTATTAGTACTAGGGTGCTTAATCTCGTTAATAAAGCGTAAGTTAAATATACAGACGCCTTGCGGAATATCTCTCTCCGTTATAATTGCAAAGACACCCTTTTTAAGTAGTCCGTTGATCTCTTTACGTTATAAGTCCGTAAACGGGGTTTCCTGTACTAGAACTGATATATCTACAGGCGGAGATTGCCTTGCGGTTATTTCTGTGGAGGTTAGGTGATTCTCTATTACGGGGTTCTTAGTTATGGGGTGCTTTTAAGGGCGTCCTTAACCACGCTTTATAGTAGGTTTAGTAGGTTCAGTGGGTTTCTAGGGGACTTCTAGGGTAGGTAAGGGTGCTTCCAGTTTATCTAATTTAGTAGTCGCTTCTAGTTTATCTGGTTTGGTAGTTGCTTCTAGTTCGTCTAGCTTGACGTTATGGGTGTTTTTGGGCCAAAAGTAGGGTTTTACGGACGTGCTTCTAAAGCTGGTTGGCCTGCTAGGGAGCTGTACGCAGCATGTCTCGTTTTCTACGGCTAGTAGATAATAAGGTTCATTCTAGCTGCCGCTTTTACGCTATACAAGGACTTTAGAGTTAAGTGGGAGGTTATATACTAAGGTCGTATTAGGTCCGTTGCGGTAGTATAGGGCGTTATTAACAGTTTGTTTAGCCCGTAATTTGACTATTTCGGCTATTGCCTTCCGTATTGCAGCTGCTCGTTCCGTAATAGACGGGGTAGGAGGGCCTAGGTTGCTTATCCTTAGGTAGGCTCCATAAACTAAAAGGGTGGGTACTAGTCCATTAGGGCTAGCGGTGTCGTTAACGGCTTTTATAGCTATCTATAAAGCCAGTTCCTTTTAAATGTCCTTGCACTCGTCCGTAATAATCTAATAAGCTCTCTATAGAGCTAGGTAAGCTTGCTTAATAAGCCTAATAGACTAGTGCGCCTTAACTAGAACGGCTTTTGTTAAAATAGCCATAGCCATAGCGTACTGTTGGAATTCTTTGCTGATAAAGTTCCTACCGGCGTTATGGGTGATATACTTAGGGGGTCCAACGTATGTGTTAATCTAGTAGGTCTGTAAAATGTTCTAAGTATATTTTACGGATATATTTTGTAACCAACGGGCGGCTTAATAGTGGGTTGCCTTGTTAATTATATATAATACTAGGCTGCCGTTAATATACATAATGTCTACGTACACTGAGTAGTTGAAGTTAAGGTCCTTATAAAGGGTAAACTTAAATTAGCCTAGGGAACGTCCGTATTTCTAGCAAAAGGAGCAGTATTTAGTTAGGTAGTCGATTGCCTTCCTATTAACGTTGTTGTATCCAGAGCGTTTAAGGACTCTATATAGCTTTTCGGCTGACGGGTGGCCGAAACGGCGGTATAGGCGGTGGATTTCGGTACTGGTAAGGTAGCATGGGTTATAGTTAAAAGATTCCTAAATATAGGTCCGTAGGGTCTCTCCCTATATAAGGAACGGGTGTCCAAATTGTTATATAATTGGTAGGGTAATATGCTTGCTTTCTAGGGCAGTTGCGGGGCCAATTAAGGTGTCTGTAACGTTGTTGTAGTAGACCTGTAACTTGTCCATATCCGCAAGGCAGAGTAGGAAAGGGGTATCCGCTTTTACTATATAGAAGTTAACTAGGCCAATTGGGGTCTTAACTTTAACTAATCTAATTAATACGGTTAAGCCAATGCCGAATTAGACGTTTACGGCCCCAGTTTATGTAATATTGATGTCTATATTATTATCTGTGGTGGTCTTATATGCAAGGTATTGTCCGTAGCCTGCGGTAGACTTCTTAGAGGCACCTGTGTTAATTATAACACCATAGAATTCCTTGGGGGTATAGCGTTCTATGGTAATATATGTAAATGGGTCCTGTTCGCGGTCCATAACATCCATAACAGGTCCAACGGGTATGCTTACGGGCCAGTTTTCAAGTGTAATTAAGTGTGTAAAGGAGCGGTCGGCTAATATGGTCGTAATATTAAAGGCTTGGCTATCCATAAAAGGTCTAAAAGTGGTTAGGAATATCTCTAAGGTCTCTTATTCCTAAGCGTCTAAGTTAAAGTTAATTATAAGGGCTTTTATTAACTTATTAGGGGGCTCTTCTGCTTCCTCTTCTTTATATTCCAAAATGAACTGGTTAATATAGCTATTAAGTCTCTTCCTAAACTTATTACGTTCTTCCTGGGTATGCCTTATAGACTAACATTCTTCCTTACTATACACGAAGCACTTCTGGCTGGTTCGTCTGCGGGGGTATGTTTTTATACGGGGGTTACTGTGGGGGTTACGGGTAGGACTTAGTCGGTACGGGTGCTGCTAGCGGTAGCGGCGGTCCGTAAAGTAGACGTCTAAGTCTGTTTGCGGATATTGAATATCCGTAATAAAGGCTTGAGTGCTGCCTAGTGGGTTTAAGACTTCGTACGTTATAATAGAGGAGCGTAGGTTATTAATAAGGCCAGCTAAGGTGTCTATAGGCTTGTAATAGGTGTATTTACAGGGCTCTACTTCCTGGCAAGCCGTAATAAGTTTGTTATGCAGGAAGTTATCTATTTAAAGCTTGGCGTCAAGGCCGTGCTATAGGTGCCAGAGGTCTTTAATAAGAATTTACAGGCACTCTATAGTCGATTTTTTAGTGTTCTTGTTAATTACGGTCCGTAGCTTGGTTGTATTCCATTGGGTAAGAATATCACGCTTATATTTTGGTCCTTTAAAGTAGTTGCGTGTAGCTTCGCATAGCTTATTAAAGGGAACACCAAGGGGGTTGCTCTTGAGGTTAGTGTAGTAGTGGTTAAGGGCTAGGCCACGCAGCATGGTAGAGTAGGCTTGGCTAAATTCCTATTTGGGAATATTAGCCTTCTAGCAGAGGTCCGTAAAGATGGTCAGTTTGAAGTTAAAGTTGTTGTTTTTACCGCTATACTTGGATTCGTCGGTATAGAGCTTAGCCAGGTTAGCTAGCTCCTTACTATAGGTCTTTGCTTAGGTGGGTTGCGGATCTATAACTTGCGGATCTGTAGCTTGTGGATATATAGCTTGCAGATATATAGCTTGCGGATCTATAACTTAGATAACAGGGGTAATTTAGTCCATATTTTAGTTTGCGGGGGTATTACAGTCCGTAATTTGGGTTACGTGGGTATTGCGGTCCGTAACTTGGGTACTAGGTGTACTTTAGCCCGTAAGATTAATTCTAAAACTGCTTGGGTTTATAGGACGAGTTTGGTTAAGTGGGTTAGGTATAAGGCCAGCGATTATATTAAGTTTAGAAGAAGTAAAGAGTTTCTTAGTTTCTTGGAACTGGTTTAGGATTTCCTCTTTAGTCCATTCCATTTGGTCCTTCTCGTGTATTATGTTGTATAAGGACTATGTAATAGTAACTTATTTATTCCTTTTAACCCATATACCTTGGTTATGTAAGAGGGTCCGTAGGTTACGGATAGTAGTAGGGTTGCATGCTTTAAAGATAGCTTCTATAAAGTCCGCGAAGTCTTCCTAGTATTGCTCCCATAGGTTGACGTTTATAAGCTTAAAATATTCGTATTCAAGAACTTTGAATTTAATGTAGTTGTTAATATTAGGTATGGACATAAGGTCGGCTCCCTGCCTCCACTTTTCCTAGCCTTTATCGACTTGCTTCCTTAGGTCTGCCATACTGTATAGTGTAGTGTAGTACGTAGTGGGTGGAAGAGGTCTTATAGTGGTCCGTAAAGGCAGTTGATGTCCGTAACGGTTTATAGAAGGGTAGGGGGTTTCCGTAAGGTCTTATAACGGTCCATAGAGGTAATTAACAGGTCTGTAGTGGTTTGTAGAAGGGTAAGGGGTCTCCATAAGGGGTCTAAGAGAGGTTGGAGGTATTAGGGGAGGTGTAGTAGGAATAGGGGTTTGAGGTTTAAAGGAGGTTAAGGGTAGGGGTTCCGTACAAGTCTATATTCGCGTCTATTATACTTCTAGTAAACCGTACTAAGACTTAAATAAGTATATAGAGTTGGAGATAAGTCCATAATCCCTAACTTCCGACCTTCTAGCAGGTTGTACTAGGAGTCTAAACGGGTGGTCGCTGTTATGTATCGCTTAGGGGGAGGTGTTAAGTGATTGCTAATCTGTGCGCGCTTACTAATCAGTGTTTGTACTAACTTAATAGCACGAGTGAGTTGTATCCCGGGGCACGAAATACGTATAGTATTGTATGCTCTTTGGGATGGTGGTAACTGTCTCTTGTATTAAAGCAGACTATGTGGTCTATATACTAATGCGACCTCCCCCTGATTAGTCAGTGCTTCAGGGGTGCACTAGACGCGTAAGCGGGTGGTTGGTGCACCGAACGCGTAAACGCGTAGTTGGTGTACCGTACGCGTAAGCACGCGTTCGGTACGATAGGTGCTGTAATTATACAAGTATTATTATACTATTAAGATCCTTAGTAGTCTTATTAAACTTATTAAGGTCTTAAGCTAGATAAAATAATATACTTTTAGGCTTAAAACTCCTATTTTAATATTTTTTAAAAGCTCTTTAACGCTGTTAAATATAGGCTTATACTACTTTATCTTCTAAACCTGCTTAATATATCTTATATAATAGGCTAAATAATAAATACGCATAGCGGCGTAAAGGGGCGAGTTATCTATTTTATAGTAATACTTATTAAAGGTATTCTAAGCATTTCTAATACATTTAGAGAACTCCTTATTAGATATATACTCCTTCTATTATATAATATTAGCTAAATTAGAAAACTAAAAGGGGAGATAAACTATTCTAGAATTTATTAAGGTATTTAACTATAATATCTATTATAAAGAGTATATTATTAAGCATTGCTTTATATCTCTAGTATTTTAAGGTTATCTAATAAAATATTTAAAGAAAACTTTTTATTATATAAAGCGCCTCCTAGTTCTTTAAATTAAAATAGTCCTTTTTAAGTATATTAAGGTTACGCTTAGTATACATATTAAAAGTAGACTTTTTTTTTAAATTACTACGCTAAGTATAAAATACTAGCTATTCTATCTTATACAATTATTAGCCGGAATTTTTCTCCCTATAAAACTTTTAAACTCTTTTATATAACTAGCTAAGCTATAGGTATATATAGTAATATTATAAAGCTTTCTAGGTACGCTAAGTTTCCAAAATATATCGCCCTTCTTTTTCTCTTTTTTTATATATTTAAATATTTTCCTTTTTCTTTATATTACTTAATGTTATTAAGACTAATTAAGTTTTTAAAGAGGAAAGCCTATATAGTAAGGTTTAGAATATAACCCTAATAATATAACGAGCTTATATAAATGCTTCTAAACCAAAGCTTGTAGATTGCTACTATATAAGAATACTAAGCTGAGGAGAAGAAGAAGAAGAAGAGGAAAGGAGGCTCTAGGGGGTAATATACACGCTACAGGCAGACTCCGGATATTGCGCCAAGCCAGCTTAGGGGACGGTGCCCCAGCACCGTTATATTACCCCCCCCTTCCAAAAAAGCCTGCCCTTAGGCTTTATCCCCTTATAGAAGAGAAAGAAGAGAAAAAAAAAAAAAAAATCTAGCATCTGGCGCTTAATCGCGATGCTAGTTAATATAGGACTTGCAGCAGTCCTGCAGCTCCTGCTACTATAAGGGATATATCGCTATACCTGGTTTACGTGGGTAGGTAACCATCCTGCAGCTCCTGCTGCTGCAAGAGGTATATCACTAGAAGCCCTCCGTTGGTCCTCTAGAACTCTAGTACCTCCTAGCTCTCTATTCCCCCTTTTGTTATGGCGCGCCCCAAGCCATAAAAAAAAGAAGCCCCCCCTACTCCCCCTTTTATAAAAAGGCAAGTAAAAAAGTTTTAATAAGGGTGGGAGGGTTAGGGAGTTGTAGCTCGCATACATATTAGCACAAGCTCTTGTCTGTTTAGTAGTAGTACGGTGCCAGCAACAGGGTCGTTTAGGTGGTAGTATAATGCCAGTAACAGGGTTGTATTCCGTAGGCAAATTAGCACGGAATCTTATTAGTAGATTGTAGGCGTATTGGCACAATCGGTTGGTTAGGTTCGCATTTAAATACCATTAGGTTGCATTTAAATTGCATTTAGGTTACAGGCGTATTAGCGCAAGACTTATCTATTTAGGCAGTAGTATGGTGCCAGCGGCGGGGTTATATTTTAAGGGGCAAAGCTCCCCTTATATACAGTTGTTACTACAAGCAGGGCAGTAGAAGTTAGTTATAGTACTATAGGCAGAGCAGTAATAGTTAAATTAGGATTAGCTATAGGCAGAGCAGCAGTAGTCTAATTATTCAGCTGCAGGCGGAGCAGTAGGTATTAGTTGGCTATAAGCAGAGTAGTAAGGGTCTATTGTAATAGCAGGTATATTAGCGCTATTATTATCTAGTTTGGGTTTAGCTCGCAGGCGTATTGGCGCGAGTACTTGTCTTATAGGTTGTAGGCGTATTGGCATAACAGTTATTGGATTTAGGGTCGTTTGCAAGCATATTAGTACAAAAGCTTATTTATTTAGTAGCAGTACAGTACTAGTAACAGGGTTATTTAGGGGCAGTATAATGCTAGTAATAGGGTTATATTCACAGGCGTATCGGCATAGTGCTTATTAGCTCGCAGGTATATTAGCGCGAGGTCTTATTAATCTAGGTAGCAGTATAGTGCTAGTAACAGGGTTATATTCTAAGGAGTAAAGCTCTCCTTATATACAGTTATTACTGCAGGCGAAGTAGTAGAAGTTAGTTAACTGCAGGCGGAGCAATAAGGGTTAGTTGGCTGCTAATAAAGCAGTAAGGATTAGTTAGCTACAAGTAGAGCAGCTAGGGTCTACTATAATAGTAGTACGGTGCAAGCGTTAGGTAGTAATAGTAGGTTAAATATTTGGAGCTTAATCTATTAGTTGGCTAGTAAATCACAGGTGCATTAACGCGATTATTGTCGTTCACAATAGTAGGCGTATTAGCGCTATTATTATCTACTTAGGGTAGTAGTATAGTGTTAGTAACGGGGTCGTATTCCAAGGAGTAAAGCTCTCCTTGTATATAGTTGTTACTACAAGCAGGGCAGTAAGTAGTTAATTAGCTGCGGGCAGAGCAGCAAGGGTAGTCGGCTGCTAGTAAAGCAATAAGGGTTAATTAGCTATAGGTAAAGCAGTAGAGGTCTATTATAATAGCAGTACGGTACAAGCATTAAGTGGTAATAGTAGTTAAACGTAGAGCTCAGTCTATTAGTTAGACTGTAGGAGCAGCATGGTTATTATTAGGTTAAGATAGCAGGCATACCGGCGCTATTGTTGGTCTATTAATTGCAGGCATAATAGCACAATTAGTTAATCAGTTTGTATTTAAATCGCGTTTAAATTATATTCGGATTATAGGTATAATAGCGCAATTATTATCCAGTTTGTCCAAATTAATTTTGTTATTAAAGCTTACACAGCTTAGTATTAACCTCGTTGTTAAAGTATACAAATGCCTAAGTGTGAGGGCGCGAAGAGGCTTTGGGGAAGATTCGAAGGAACAATATAAATTCTATCTAAATCTAAGGGTATATAGCTCTTGCAGAGTACAAGACGTTGCATAAAGAAGAGAAGGGAATAACGAGAGAATCATATAATTAAATATTCAGGGGCTTGGTGGTTAATGCGTGCGCATATACGCACGCGGTCTTTAACGGATTTCGGTAGAATTTAGTTAAAGCTTTAGAATTCATCTGTTAAGTATTTTACCGAGGCATTCCTATTATAATTGGGCTAGTCCCATTATAGTACCCCCCTTTAGCCAAAGGTTTAAAATAATTTAACTTAGTTAAGAATTTATAATTTTATTATAGGTTGTATTTTAGCGCCGGGTGGTAGTCTTAGCAAAGCAAATCTAACTAATTAGACAACTTTAACCGGCAGTTAAAGTTCCTTAATATCTTGCGTATTACGTAACCGTGTCACAAACATAATAATACTTTTTAAGTTCTTTTTAAATTTAAGTTTCCTGCTATCGTGTTTCGTATATTTATATTAAGTAGCAGTTGTTTGCCTTTATGTCGTGTCCATCCAGCTAAGCAGGCCGCGAAGAATAGTCTTTATAGAATTCTTTTACCAGGGAAGGCGCGTTAGCCTTAATCTGTTTATAGGTTTCCTAAGTTTATATTTTATATCCTTTCTACTTAATAAGAAGTTTAAATTGTTTAGATTATGTTTTCTATTATATATTATTAATTAAGTTAATAAAGTAAGAACTGTTACCATTATTAACAATTATAGAAGGTGGCGGTGGCACTTTGCGAGTTATAGGATTATCTTTTAAGGGTTGCAGTAAGCTTATATAAAACGTTAGGTGTATTTTTATCTCAGTTGGCAGTTTAAGCTTATAGGCATACTGGCTTAGTTTCTTCTTAATTTAGTACGGGCCTATAAACTTCCAATTAAGTTTCTTTAAGGGCCATTAAGTCTTTAGGTTTCGTGTATTTAGGTAAACCATATTACCTTTCTTAAAGTCCCATATAGGGGCTTGTTCTTTATTTGCATGCCATTCCTATAATATTTAAGCGTACATTAATTTACTTTATAATAGTTCTATTAACTGCTTTATTTAATTGGCGAAGTTATATATATTAATTAACTAGATCCGTTTAATTGTGGGTCCTGTTATATTAATATTAGGTTATAGCTTAAATCCAAGTTAAGGGTCTTATCCGTAGGTTGCATAGAACGGTGTTACACCTATTAATACGTTTATTATATTATTCGCAGTAAACTCAGCTAAAGGTAGCCATTTTTCCCAGTTATCTTATAGGTAGGAGTAGTATATTTATAGGTATTGTTCTATAATCGTGTTTACAATTTTAGTTTAACTATCTATCTTTAGGTAAAATGCAGTTAAGAGTCGTATTTAAATACTTAACTATTTATATAGAGCTTGCCAGAAGTCTAAAACAAACTGGCTTTTATAGTTAAATATTATTAAGTTAGGAAGTCTATATAGCTTAAAGACGTGCCTAACAAAACATTTAGCTACTAATATTGCATTAATTAAGTCCATGGGGATTATATATTGCATTTTTATAAGACAGTTAACTACTACTATAATGTTTATAAACCCATTACTGCTAGGCAAGTTAACTATAAAGTTAATTAAAATATCACGCCATCTTTATATTAGAATTAGTAGCAGTTAAAATACTCCTTGCTTTTTTATATAAGAGGTCTTTCCATACACACACATTCTGCATACTCGAATATATTTTTATACATAGTTGTATATTATAGGCTAGTAATATGCTCGTTAAATAATCTTATAAGTTTTTGCATGGCCAGGATATCCTACCATAGGGGAGTTATATATAAATTTGAGTATTTTAAATTATAAGGGTTTGGAATTTAGAACTACTATCTTCTATTAATAGTACAATTAATTATTTTAAATTTCGTATTCAGTAAGTGTAATATCCTTATACTATTATTTTCCAGTTTAGATTGCCTTTATTATATCTACTATCCATATATCGTTTTTATATTTGTATTCCATTAGCTTATTAATTTCTATTTCCCATTTATCAACTTCCAATTTAGTTCTATTAAGTTCCGTATCTAGAAATATAGGACGTAGTTTTTTAAAACGCTTAGGGGGTAGTAAGATCTATAATTAATTTATAATCCGTTTATCTAAAGCGTTTATAGGTAAGTTCTATAATTATTATATTAATATATTAGGCTTTTAATTAAGTTTACCTAGTTAATATATAATCTTAAAGTTAAATTATAAGAGGTATTCAGCCTAATAAATTTGGCGCTATGTTAGTTGTTTTATAGTTATAAAGTATTACACGTTCTTATAGTCCGTTAACACACGTATTAAAAATAACAATCCTTCTAGCTTGGGACGCCATTATTTAAAGCATCTAATAATTATAAGTAGTTCCTTATTATATATCTTATAGTTTAATTTGGTAGGGGCGAGTTTTTAGGAGAGAAAGGCTACTAAACGTAGTTCGCCATTCTTATTATATTGCAATAACACTCCCCCTAGCGCATAATTAGACGAGTTAGTTTTAACAGTACTTTTAAGGTTAGAGTTAAAGTAAGTAAGAATTAAAGTAGTTATAAAGCAATATTTTAAACTATTAAAAGCTTATTTGCATCTAGCGGTTTATTTAAATTTTATATTCTTTCTTATTAGGTTTACTAATAGCTAGGTAATTTCCAAGAAGTGGTTAATAAATTATTAATAAAAATTTGCGAATCTTAGAAATCCTTAAATATCTTATACATTGCTAGGGCTTTCCTAGTTTACAATCGCGGCGATTTTCTTAGGGTTTATTTTAATTCTGTCGCGGGATATTATTAAGCCTAAATATATAACCTTAGACGCGTGGAACTTGCATTTCTTAATATTGCATTATAGGCCTGCATCTTATAGGCGTTTAAGGACCATTCTAATATATTTCCAATATTTAGAAAGCAAGGATAAGTAGATTAAGATATTATTAATATACACGGTAATAAATATATTAAAGAATTTATAAAGCATATTATTAATATATTGCTAAAATATACTAGGACTGTTCTTTACGCCAAATAGTATTACTAGGTATTTAAAAAGTCCCTATTATATACAAAAAGCTATATACTTTTTATCTCCTTTACGTATACGGATTTTATTAAAGGCGGCAACTATATTAAGCTTTGTAAAGTACCGTGCTTTTACTAAGTGGTTAAGCGTCTCTTAAATTAGAGGAATTGGATATTGGTTTTAAATCATAATTGTGTTTAGAGCTTAATAATTAACATAGAATCTTAAGCCTCCTCCTAGCTTTTTAATAAATAGTATAAGTAAGGTAAATAGAGATTAACTAGGGCGAATAAATCCTTTTTCTAAATGCTTATTAAGGTATTATTATATTATAAGCAGTTCTTCTTATAATATACTATATAGCAGACCAAACTTTAGTGTTATGCTAGGCTCAAGTTTAATTTTAAAATCGTGCTTATCTTAGTGCGGGGCTAGTTAGTCTGCAAATTGTTTTTTAAACCTATTAATTAAATTATAGTACTCTTTAGGTACAAGAGGTTAAGGATTAATATACTATTTTAGTTCTAGTGCTTTCTTAATGTCTTCCATAGTTATAGCAAAGATTTTATAATTTTATCTTTTTGCTAATAAAATAAAAGGTGCGGCTTGTATTATATAAATTTTAAGAGGTTTTAATAAAACATCTTTACATTCTTTACCATAATCGGCAGTTATAGCTTTGTTGTCTTATTTTAAGGTTTATAGCAAGGGTAATTTATATTATATTAAATTCAAATAGTTATATGCATGTTTATAGGGCATATAGTTTTTTAAGCAATAACTTCAGCAGTAAGTTATATAGAACTTTAGCGTTTCTTTAACCCAACTAATTAAGGGGTTGTGTTGCTTTAGCTATCTATGTCTAAGTATAACTTTATATTGCTTTAAGGGTGTTATAAACAAGGAAATATATTTAAGGTATTTACCTATCCTTATTTTCACTAGGGCGTAGTACGTTATTTTACTATATATTAAGGGTTTGCCGTTAAAGCCTTATAGGCCTTAGGGCTTATTAAGTTTCTTTAATTTTAGGCGTTAAGTTTTTATATAGTTTATATTAATAAAGCCCATGCTAGTAGCTCCGCTGTCTATTAGGATTTATACCTCCTTCTATTTTCTAAGTATTTAAATTTCACCAAGTATATTAAGGGAGTTATGCTATATATTAGCGCTAGAAGAGCCTAGACACTCATACTCTTCCACTTTTTATCCTAAGGCGCAACTTGGCCTTAGGATAATTCGTTTTCCAAGTTAACTAAAGGCAAGATACTTTATAGCGACCGAATATAATTCGTGGAGCAGGTGCGATTTAAGAAATAAATACAACTTAAGAATTAAGAGGAACTATAGCGGACCTTTTCAAAAGGGTAAGTTCGGCAATGCTTTTAAATATATCCTTTTTTTACCACATCTAAAGCATTCTCTATTTATGGCTTAGGTTCTTTATTCGTTAGTTCCCAAGGGTGCATAGGATTAAGCGGCATTAAGGTCCATAGGGTTATATATAGGGCTTTTAGGTTTTGGAGACAGATCGCGATTTAGGGTATATACCAGTTTTATAAAATTTTAAGCGCGAGGTATAGTTAACTTTAAGGAACGAGTCTATTTATTGTATTAAAGGTCCTTGTTAATTCGTTAACATATTATAGCAAATTTAGATAGGTTTTTTAGCAGTTCTCTACCTATTAGCTAGGCTCTAATCTTATCCAAGATAGCTTATTAAAGGGCAGCAACTCTAGCAGCTTTATTCTAATCTAGTTCGCCAATAAAGCCTAAAAATTCCAAAAAGAAGCTGGTAAAGTCTCTATCGGTTTCTTAAGGTCTACTATTAATTGGTAAGTAGTTTAAGATGTTAATTAATTAGTTAAAGGTATGCTGTTAATTATAGCACATTCAACCAGTTGTTATACGAGTAGGGTATTAAGGGAGACGCGCTAATAGGTTAATTCTTATTAAGGTATTAATTAGTCAAAGTATCCTATTAATTATAGTATATTTAATAATTTAACAGAAATCGATTAGGGTATTAGTATGTAGTCTATTAATATTCTTATAATTCTCAGAACAGGTTATCGTAAAATAGTAGACATATTTAAGTGTTATTAGGAGATTTAAAGGTACGCTATAGGGCTAGCAGCCGTATTTAAATACTTATATTCAATTAAGGATATTACTTTAGGTGACAGATATCTAGGGTTAATTAAGGACTTGTAGGAATGTCGTTGTGACTTGGCATATTAAATTGTTGTTAGAGGTATTGAAAGAGGTATTAAGAAGGTGTGTGTTAATATTTCGGTTCTTGTTAGAGTTAAAGGTATTAAAGAAAGAGTGCGCTTTAATATTCGAGCATAGTCGTACAAGGGTAAGCTATTATGTAGCGTTTGATTTGATGAGATACTATTAGAGAGCAGATTCGCATAATATTGTTTAAAGAGGGCTACTATTAAGTTGTAGGCAGTTCTAAGGGTAGTCAACGAATGGTATTAAGAGGGTACGTATTAAGGGCGTATGTGTTAATATTTTAATTCTTATCAACGACTGGCAAGATATGCTTTTGTAATAGTAGGCTGTCTTGTTTATATAAGGTTATATAAATAGCTATTAAGAGAAACACGTTGATAGTTTATAAGAGGTTATAGAGATAAATAGGCTCATCTATAGAGCCATTAGAGAGTGCTATAAATTGGAATAATTCTCTTAATCTGTTCTCCTAATTAAGAGTGCTATAAATTACTTAAATTCTCTCTAGATTCCTAGTACCCCTATATATAGGATGCAGATATATTCGGCCGTAAGATTAAGGGACTACCTAGGTTAATAGTAAGGTTCGGGTTAATTACGTACGGTAGTTATTAATAAGAACTTAACGGGTGTCTATAAGGGCGTTTATAGACAAGTTGGAGAGTCGTGTCGCAGGCATATTAGCGCGATAGGTTATTAGGTTTGCTTTTAAATTACATTTAGGCCGTATTTAAATTGTATTTGGATCGCAGTTATATCGGCGCGATTATTTAGTTAGTGGGACTGTAGGCGTATTAGTACAGTCGGTAATTAGGTTTAGGGGTTTAAGGTAGCAGTATTGTCGACCGGATATCCGTGCACCGGTCATAGGAAATTGAATGAGAACTCTGTCTATTGAAATGTGGTTCTAAGACCTCTATATATACATGTAGGAAAGGTATAGAAAAGGAAAGACAAGGGGGGTAAGGGGAGTTAATGAAACTTGGGGTAGGTGACCGAGTTGACAACCAAGTTGATAACCGAGTTGGTGACCGAGTTAATAAGTAAGTAGCTAAGTCGGGGTAAGATAACCTGATTTAGGTTAACATATCCCCCCAGCTAATTAACTGGGTGGTAATTAGCTAGATATACCTAAATAGGAAATATCTATGGCGTTAAACCAAATAGAAACCATTTAAAAATAGAACTTAATAAGGAAATCGTGCAAATAGGTTAAATAGTACACTTAAATCCAACTATAATAGGGTCTTAATATTAATCAAATTCAGTTATTAAATAAAGCTTTTATGCTTCTGCCTTAACAGGGCCTTTATAAGACCATTAGCCGTTATATTAGTAGTAGGAACCCACTTAATCACAATTAAGCCTTTCTAAACTTCTTGGCAAAGCTAGTGCTAGTAGATATCTATATAACAAAGCTTTATGTTTAATTAAGGTCCGTTTTTAGTAAGCAGTTAAATTATCTATTAGTTGTCACAGCTAATTATATACTCCTTATCTATGTGGAGTTGTAGATCCTAAATGTCACGGAGTAGGCACGAGCCGGGATACAATGCACTAAACGAGGTAGTAATTGAGAAGGCTACGTACACGTAACTATGCGTGGTTGATACAAAGACATTAGATGAAGAAGAAGAGTCTTTGTGTGCCAGGTACGGGTATAAATAGGGGCTGTAGGGGAACGTGCGTAGGTGTCTCGGGACGAACGTGAGCACGGGTCAAGAACGTCAAAGACGCGCAGAGACGTGAGAACGAGTGAGTCCCGTGACACTAAAAGAAGCACTACCACTAAATTAATTTGGTAGCTGCGTTTAATAGAGTCTTAAGCTCAGCTTTAGTGCTTAATATTATAACAGTCTTCTGCTTAGTAGAGCGCCAGTTAACTGCTCCTCCAAACAGTAAAAATATAAAGCCTTTGGTGCTTTTCTAACTAATAGAATTATCGCTAAATACAGCGTCACTTACTTAGACAACAATCTGACTTCCAATATTCTTACTTAAGTATTTAATCGCAAGGGTTTTCCTTTAATATAGGTATACAATCGCTTAATTGACTGCGGCTTTATGCAGAGGTAATAGATTACAAAGGAATTCTGCGAGCTTGCTCGAGGCTCAAGTGGCGTCAGGTTATATAATGCAGGTGGCGTAGAGTAGCAATCCGACCTTCCTTTAATACATATAGACCTACTACTTAAAGGCCTATTCTAGATTAGGCAAGAGATCTTCTATACTTATTAGCGTATATACTAGACAAAAGTCTTTTAAATAGAAGGTGCTAGCAATCTTATTAATATAGAAATTCTAGCAGAGCTAAAGCTTCCGTTAAGGTTAATTGCGAAGGACTCTAATTCCTAAGAACCAGGTTAGTTTTCCTAGGTTCTTAATCTCGTACTTTATTATTAGCTATTCCTTAAAAAGTTAAAGCTTTAATAAGTCTTCTATGCGGTAGGCTGCCATAATATTGTTAATATAAAAGAACACTATTAGCTAGTCGTTGTGAAATAGACATAATTCTCTATTAACTGCTATTAGACCTAGAAACGTTAGGGTAGTTAAAAACTTATTAAGCTAAAGCAGTAGTAATTATTGGAGGCTATATAAGGCTCTTTAAAGGAGCAGACATCTGCCCTTCTATTAAAAGCTATCTGGAAACTTAATATAGACTGTCTTGTTAATAAGGCTGTTAGTAAAGGCGTTAACTGCGTTACACTACCAAGTCTCTAAATTAAATGCAGCAACGATTGCTATTATGGCTCTAAATATTTTTGCTATAAAGGTCGCTGTATATATATCCTTTTTACTAAGTTATTGTAAGTTACCTCGTATATAAAGACGGGCTTTAAATTTAATAAGATATCTATTAGTGTTAAACTTATAAGTAAACACCCAGGTAATAGGTATAATGTTAAGCGATACTATCCATTTAACAGACTTAAATATCCCTTACTACTTAAGATTATTATATTCCTTATTAGCGGCTTCTATGAAGCCATCTTTATACAAGTAAGCTTAAAGCTCCTTCTAGCTATATAGTAGTGGTGGAAGTTTATTATAGTATAATCGCTTCTAGTAGTGTCTAATTCCAGTAGCAAAAGCTCTATAGAGGGCAGGAAGGGTATCTAATTGCTTAATATCTGTTAGGTAAGCTACTTGACGCGTTAAGAGCTTCTTAGTTCTTCTACCTTTTATAATATTAACATCGCCTATATTACCTATAATCTCCTATCTTGGATAGGCTTCTTCTTTAGGAACGAGTTTAAATTAGGGTCTTTAATTAATTAAAGAACTTAACAGCTCTATATTAGTAGTACTTAATTAAGGCTCTAGCGTCTCTGCTAGGGTAGAGAGGCCGGGTATAGAGTTATCCTTTAAGGCTTAAGGGCTAATTACGTTATCATCTTAATCTATTACTTAATTTTAATTTTTATTAGTGTTGGAATGTTAGTTATATGACGTGGTCACGAGACTACGAAGCGAGGCTAGCTAACCTAACCTTGGAGCAACCCCTTACTTCTAGACAACAATAACTACCAACTTTAACACCGCATATGTATCGCAATACAGTGATATTCGTGCACGTTAATAAAGCGAGTATACCGACACTGATTAGTAGACGTATAGATCAGAAAATACGCAATAAGCTAGAGCTTAAGAACCGTACTAGAAACAGTACATAGATTACCTAGCCTTATCTATTCTAGTTAAAGGAGAAGCTATATTACCCTCAAAGCTCGAGACCACGTATTAGCTTAACTGCTAACGCGTCAAATCGCCTAGAGAATTATATCTTTACTTAGAGAAGATTGCGACCTCCCTTAAGCTTAAGAGAATTTGTACTGGCCTTACAGCCAATACAATAGATCGCTAAGAGAATAGTAATCTTGCTAAGAACTTTATAGGCCCAACGGCTGTAAAGGACGTATATACCTAAAACACTCTTACCTTGACACCTTTACCTTAACACCCTTACCTTAACAACCTCAACCTTAATCTTAACCTTGACCTTAACCTTAAACTAAATATACACAAGGACTAGTACACTGCTTTGCACAATAAGATAGATCCTAAATGGAAGGAGAGAATCACCAGACATGGTTACAGGATTGATATAGTAACTGCCTTAGAGGAAGACCTGGAAGAATATATAGAAATGAAAATCTATAAGTATACATATAAGAACTTTACGGATTATATATTACAGTCGCTATTCCAAGAAGAATTTAAAGGCTTTACTATTAAGGACTTTAGAAAGATACACTCTGTTACTAGAGTAAAGCTCCATACTCACCTACTCCAAAAAGGAGTATATGTCGCTATATACAGCAACAAATACCCACTTTATAAGGTTCTATATAATGTCCTTATAGAAGAGGAACCTCACGAATAGACAGATGAGGAAATTATAGGAGCTCTTAAGGAAGTCAGCCCTATAATTATAGTGGCACTATAAGAACAACTTAACTTAATATAAACAGCTCTAATATCAAATTAAGCTATAACCCCGTTAGTTATAACCTCTTTAGTTCCTATAAACCCCCCCCGTAGCCCACTACCTTTCTATATAGTACTAACGCCTATAAACCATTAACTACCTCCACTACCTCTAATGCCTGTGATTCAGCCTATAGCTACGGCTATAACACCTAGAACGCAAATACCTACCCCTATAATACCCTAACTAGCTGTTGTGTCTATACCCTAGCAAACTGCACTAACCGCTACCTAATAGTAAGCTGCACCTATCTCTACCTAGGATTAACTACTTACCCTCCTTACTTAACTCCTATAGACGCAGAATTAGTAATTATTGCCTATGGCAACTGCCTTTACCCTCCCTTTAGTAACTACTCCTACCCTACCTAGTGCTCCTCCTGCCTAGTATCTTCACCCTAGTACTGCCAATACCAACCCTGCTATGCACCTGCCTATATACAGCAAAGAGGCAGCTACTATTACTAAGATCTACACAGACGACCAGAAGTACAATAGAGTGAGTAATAGCTTTAACTTTAAGTTAACTATCTTCTATAATATCTGCAAGAGAGCTGGTCTACCTCCTAAAGGCTATATAACTGCATTTCTAACTATGCTAAAGGGACTTGCTTAGGATTACTACTATGTTAGCAGCCTTTTAACTAGATTATTTACTAAGGCATACAACTACATGCGTTACTTCTTTAAAGGACTAGAGTACTATTAGAGAAACCTTACTAAATAAAACGCTACTAACTTCTAAGGAATTATTAATAAGAACCCTAATAAGCAAATCTATTAGAGTTTCTAACTACTCCTTAATAAGCTCTTAAAATATCGCCATAGATTATATCTAGAGTTTTATATAGATCTCTTCCTTATAAATAAGCTAGTTATTGCTTGCTAAGGAGTACTAGTATGCCGTATTGCCATTTCTAACCCTTCTAAAGACCTCTCCCAGTTAATTAGTAAGTTATAATCTTTTATAATTATATAGGAGAAGGAACACCCTTTTTAGGCCCTAATAAGACCGTCTTAAGGAGCCTACTTTACGGATTATATATACCGCCGTAATATCCGTAATAACCGTAACCGAACCCGCTCCTATAAATAAAACACTGTTAGATCCCCAAAGGCTAAGTGCTATGTTTGTTAAAAGGAGAGCTGCCGCTTATAGAAATATATAGAGGAGGAGCGGAACTGTTCTAGAAATAAGTATAAAAGACGTTTTAACAATAACAAGGGCCGTAACGGTAACTTTAAAGAACGCTTTAGACAATACACTATCTACTATAAAGGAGACGATAATAATAAGTGTAATAAGACTTTTAAAGCTTTTATGCTAGACACAGATGCTGATAAAAATATTAATAATAATAACAGCGAGGAAGAATTAGAAGACCCTAATAGCTACTACTTTATATTATTTAGGACTCTTACTATAGATGAAGCAACCTCTATAAGCGTAGAACTAGCTAATAAGGCTTATACTTACTTACTTACTATAACCTCTATAGAACCTACTACGGAAACTGACCCGTTTAACTATAATATAACAACCGCCGTTTCACGCTATACTTCCACGGTATTTATAGGAATTATAATTAATACTAGTATATTAAAGAAGTTTATGGCCGGTTACGGATAATTCTAGGTACTATAGAATATGGACTAATCTATAAGACTTAATACCTCAACCAAAGAATAAGTTAATATGCAGTTTAGTATTAGAATTGCTACCTCTATTAAAACTACGGATGTTATCACCCCTATAGGCAAGATACAGTTTTATATTGTCTATATAAATACCCCCTTCTTACTCTGTTTAGCGGATATGGACAGACTTTAAATCTACTACAACAACCTTAGAAACGTTGTTATTACTTACACTAAAAAAGTGCTAGTAGTGCGATAGTTTAGCCACCCATTTCTCCTATAGAGCTTATTACTATAGTTATATTTATCTAAATCCTTTAACGCGAACCCCTGCTACTTAATAGATATAGAGCTACGGCGCCTACATTACCGATTTAAACATCCCTTAGTTAAGAAATTGCAAAAGCTACTTTATTATGCTGGCTATAAAACTGATAGAATAGCCATTAAGTAACTAACTAAGTTCTACTACTATTATTAGAAGTTTAGCAAATTACTAGGCAGATTCCGCTTTACCCTATAAGACAACGTTAATTTTAACTATAATATTATTGTTAATATTATGTATATTAGCGGATTACCCCTCCTATATATTATTAATAAAGGAACACGATTCCAAGCTAGTAGATAGCTATAAGACATTAGCGCCAAACACACATAGGATATTCTATAGATGTGCTGGATTAATATCTACCTAGGGCCACTAGACCTAATTACCTACAATGCTAGAAAGAACTTTATTAGTAAGGAATTTAAGCAATACGCTACTATTATAGGAATTAGTATAAAGGGAGTACTAGTCAAAGCATATAACTCTATTAGAATGGTAGAGCGCTACTATAGTCTATTATAGCAAGCCTACCAGATCATTATAACTAAAATCCCTAATATTAATAAGAAGATGGGACTCTAAATAGCGTTTAAAGTAATTAATAATTTAGTTAGCCCTAAAGGACTGGTTCTTATACTTTTAGTCTTTAGAGCCTACCCCTAAATGGTTAAATCCAATGCACCATCCCCTACTATTATATAACGCGCTGCCGCAATTAAAAAGGCTATAGTAGAGATATAGAAGCTATAAGCTAAATAATAGATCGCTAACGCGCTAAATATGCGAAACGGACCTAATGCTAATACAATTTATAATCTCCTACTAAACTTACCCGTTTTGGTTTAAAGAGAAGAAAACACTAGCTAAAGTGGCTATTAGGATAGGCCATTTACCTTACTTACCATTAAGGGTAAAATATGCACTGTTAAGCTATCTAGCGGACCTACAGCCTTCTAATCTACGGTTGTAAAACCCTACCTTTAAGTAACTGAATCGCAGGAGTAAATTATTGGACTAGAATCACCACCTAAACCTTTACTTAGGTTAGCCCTTTCTAAGACTGTCTTAGAGAGACCTACTAAAGCTTAGCAACAACCCCTAAAATAAGGCAGAGAACGCCCTTGCAAATACCCTTTACTTATAGCTATAATTAATATCACTATCTACCTATAGGATGACAGTTAATTTAGTACCCAATTTAGCGCCTTTTAATAAAAGGAGCTTACTAGTCTACTTAAGATGGGAGTTTTTAAGATTATAAGACTTACGGATATACTATAAGGCGTATAACTCTTTAACTCGCAATTTGTTAATAAGATTAAGAATAAGGGAACTAATAAAGCCTTTAAAAAATCCTAACTAGTTATATAAGCTTATAACAACTTAGAAAAGGAACTGGTTCTTACCTAATTACTAACCATTTAATAAGTTAGCTAATAACTAATTCTCTATATTACCGCCATAAAGCTTTTATAGGCACAACTTTACCTCCGAGATATTTTATAGGCCTATATACAATTAACCACCACACTAAATTAAGAGTTCTATGTACGACCTCTGCACGAGCTAATTAAGCAACTTGGGATTAACGAGGCCTCTATTCTAAAGGTTATAAAACCACTCTATAGAGTACCGGAAGCCAGTAACCACTAGTTTAAAATATATTACTTATATTACATCTAATAGTTATATATGGACTAGTTTACGTACGACCCCTACCTTCTACAGAGTAACAAACCCTTTGGTATTATAGGCCTACAAACTAACAATACTCTATTTCTGGCAGATAAGACCTTTATAAACGCAGAGCAAAACGAGCTGTATAAGGCCAAGTTTATGGCTAAGGAACGGAAATAACTTACCGTTAATATACCTATTAAGTTTAATGGTAAAGTCATTTAGCTACTAACTAATAGGAGCATTATGCTTACTTAGGAACGATAATATATAAACCTTAGTATAATTAGCACCAAGCTTACCACAAGTATAGAATTAAGAGGAGCTATAAGAACCTTAACTCTAAAGAACTAGTACATCGCTTAACGTGCTAGAGGTGTATATATTGCTTTAGTGTGCCAGCCAAAAGCCTTATTTAATTTATTCTTTACCGCCTAAGTAATTAACCCCAACGAGGAAGATATAAAACAGTTAAACAAGTATCTAAACTGGTAAATTAAGAACGCTAATAGAGGTCTTAAGTTTATTAAGTTAGATATCAAAACCCTACAGCTACTAGTATTTACGGACGCGTTATTTGCCAATAACAAGGACCTCTCTTTGCAGATTGGCTACGTCCTTGTACTAGCTAATGCTACAAAGAAGGCCAATATCGTCTATTGGAGCTTAGTTAAGTGCAAAAGAGTTATTTGGAGCGTACTAGCTTCTAAACTCTATAGCACAGCCCACAGCTTTAATATTGGCGTTGTAATTAAGTCTATAGTAGACAAGATCCTATAAATTAACCTTCTACTTGTGCTTTGCACTAACTTTAAGTCCTTATATAACTGTCTAGTACAACTCGGAACCACCTAAGAAAAACGCCTAATAATTAACATAATGTGCCTCTAGTAAGCCTATAAACGGAGACAGATTACGAAGGTGAAATGGATTAACGGAGAGGCCAACCCTACTAATGCTATAATAAAGGGAAAACCCTACGCGGCTCTTTAATAGCTTATTAATACAAACCAAATCGACCTATAAGTTATAGGATGGGTTAAACGAACGAACTTAGATTTAGCTTAGCGTTAGGTAACTAATTATAATAGTGCGGACCCTAAATTTAACCAACCAATTAGGATTTTCTATGCCCGGCATGGAAAATTGCTATTGGCTCGCTTACCACTAGCGCCTTGGCGGCCCTTGCGATATGTTAACCTGCTACCCCTAACAACTCTTCTTCTTCTTCTCTTCCTTAGCGTAGTATCTCCGTAATATAGTATTTTATAGGCTTTGGTTTAGAGACATTTATACAAGCCGTAATACGGGTTATATAATTACGGACCTGTAAAAGGAGTGTGGAAGCTATTGCGTATACGCTACGAATAGTCTAGAAGTAAACTTAACTTTAGAGTGTAGATTAGCCTTCTTTTTAGAGTTGCTCTAGTGTCGGAATGTTAGTTATATAACGTGGTTATAAGACTATGAAGCGAGGCTAGTTAACCTAACCTTGGAGCAACCCCTTACTTCTAGACAACAATAACTACCAACTTTAACACCGCATACGTATCGCAATACAGTGATATTCGTGCACGTTGATAAAGCGAGTATACTAACAATTAGCATCCACCTGTTAACTTCTACTACTATCTACCTTATCCTCCTTATCTAATATCTCGTCTTCCTTATCTAATATCTTATTAAGCTCTTCCTAAAGCGTCCTATTAATATTTAATACACTAATTACCTCCAAAATTTAATTAGCATGTTTTTGGAGCAGATTCGCAAGATTTAGCTAACTGTCATTATAGAGCAACTGCTTATTAAACGTCACGTCTCTTATTCAAATTACCTTTTTTTCGCTAGGTATATACACCCTATAGATATTTGTTAACTAGTACCCAACTAGGTATCCAATATAAGCCCTTAGCTTAAGCTTTTATATATATAGGATATTATATTTAAGCGGGTAAGCTCTACAGCCATATGCTTATAGGTAAGCTATATTTGGCTTTAATGGCGAGAGCCCTAGTACTAACTAAAGCTTCTTAAAAGGTATTATCCAGCCAAGCTAGGCGTTTGGTGTCCAATTAATTAAATATACTACAGCTCTAGTAACCTCTAGCCATAGCTCTTCTAGTAGTTAAGCTTTAATTCGCATATACCAAGACTTAATAATAATTACCCCCCTAGAATGTTTAGCAGAACTATTCTAAGACTTTATATATAGGGCCAATTTTTTTAGTAATATTCCTTTTTAAGTCCTCTAAGTATTAAACTCGCCACCTAGGGATGTTTTGCTATTGATTTAAATTATTACAATTTTTAGGTTATATTAACGCTCTACCCTATTTAAATATTATATAATTACTTATATTATTAATAACTTATAGGCGAAGGTCTCTACCTTATTTATACATAGATATTTATTATAGAAATATATTATCCAGATATAACTATTATATACTACAATCTCTGGAAATAAGTCAATATGCACTTAGTAGAAGGGCCTGGTTGCCTTACTAGTAGGTATTCTTCTTAATACAATTTTATAAGCCTTACTAACAGTATAGGTCTCATAGTTAATTATCGCTAAACCTTAAAGTTTTGTACCTCCTACTTCCTAGGGTAAATACTTAATCGCGTTAGGTCCTATATGGCCTAGTCTCTTATACTAGAGTTCGCCTAATATTTCCTAATTAGGAAAGGGGTTTTATAATTAGATTGCGAATAAGGCCTTGCTTAGGGTCCTTAGTCGTGGTTTATTATACTTAAGCGTTAATTAGTTACAATGGCTCTCACAAAAGGCAAACATCTTATAATTATTCTTATAATACAGTAGGTTCTTTTTATTATCCCACTATATGTTCTTCTTATTAAACTTCTTTAGGCAGGCTACATTTATATAAAAGGCTAGTATATATACTGCGTTAGCTAAGAAGAGTTCTCTAAAACCTAATAGCGTCTAAACAGTAACTACTACCGTCCCTATACCCTTAATTGGATCCATACCAATTCTAGCATATATAAAGTTATTACTTAGTTAAAGCTCATTAACAAATTTTAATTAATCGTTAATAATATATACAGTAGTTCTGCTATTAAGAATCACGCTATTACATAGCTTGTAGTTAGTGCTTGCTTTATAGGCGCCTATTTAATATACAGCAAAGGTACTAAGGTTATCCTTCTAATCTTAATCTAGGCTCTATACAGCTTCCTTTTCTAGAGCTTCCTTGCCTAAAGCCTACTGCCTTATCTTCTTAATTTTTAACTTGGTCTAATCTAAGGCATTAGCAATCTTTTCCTTAACCTTCTTAGCCGTAGCTTTATCTAATTTCCAGTCCTTTAACTAAACTAACTTATTAATATAAGGACAATCTTAGAACTAGTAGACAGCTCCACAGTAGCATATTAGGGTATCTTTCTTCCATGCCGTCCTAAAAGGGGTAGTAGTAGGGGTCTTGTCCTTAGGAGCCTTGTCCTTAGGAGCCTTATTAATTAGCTTGCCCTAAAAGCTTACTATATTAGCACTAAATTAAGCTCTATTTTTCTACTAGGAAGTCTCTAATCTTTAATAGTTCTAATAGATTTCGACTAGTTAATATATAGATATTACGTGGTCGTTAGCCTAGTCATGTTTATTAAAATTAACCCTCTATATTAAGGCCTAATTTGGTAATACTGGCTCTACTACTATTAGAAAGTCTTTAATTACTTAATCACCTAATACATCCAGCAGATTAATCTTTTTATAGTCGTTATATATCTTCTCCCACTACTATAGCTAGGCCTTAAAGTTCTGGTTCTTTAGGCCCTTTTTAACCTTAGTATATTAAGTGGATAGATAGAGCTAACGTGCTATATCTATAGGGGCAACTCTCTCCTTAAGAGCTATTAGGGTGTTAAGGTTCCTGGCCACTATATTAGTAATATAGCTTCGCAGAGAGGTTAAAGCTATCTTCTTCTTCTTATATTCCTTCTCTGCTGTCTTATGCCTCTTATAGAGAATTTAAAGCTCGTCCTTCTCGTCCTTAGAGAGAGTTGCATAGGAGGTTATTCCTATCTTTACATCTAAAGGCTTAGAAAAGGCTGGTTTAACCAATTAGGATAATTTATCCTATTTAGTTAAGGGGTTAACATATTCCCATACATCTCCTATTCAAGCTTAAAGCCTAACAAGGTCAATCCATTTATCCCAGTCAGCTTAACTTAATAATATTACCATTATAGTAATGGTCTGGGTAGGTTAAGAAGTTATATTAAAAAGGTGCTTACAAGAAGGATAAAGGATTTAATAATAAATAGCAATTTAATAAGGGGTAGAATTAATTAAATAGATTAATTAAATTAATTAGTTAAACAGGGGCAATACAGCAAGTAACCCGGGCTTATAACTATCGACCAGATATCTATGCACCGGTCATAGGAAATTAAATAAGGACTCTATCTATTAAAATGTGGTTCTAAGACCTCTATATATACATATAGGAAAGGTGTAGGAAAGGAAAGACAAGGGGGGTAAGGGGAGTCAATGAAACTCGGGGTAGGTGACCGAGTCGACGACCAAGTCGATGACCGAGTCGGTGACCGAGTTAATGAGTAAGTAGCTAAGTCGGGGTAAGATAACCTGATTTAGGTCGACAAGTATAGTGCTAGCAAGTCCTTTCTAATCGATTTCGTCTCTCCTTATATGGCTCAGTATTAATCAGAGTGGTTATTGTAGTGTAGTCTGGGTATCCATCAATATTATTTATCGCAGCGTTATAGCTAAGTCTTAATTAACTTCGTTCCTCACAGCCCTAGGCTAAGTCTTAACCGGGGTTGTCTCTGTAGCTTGTACAACTCCGTATTAGTTAAAAAGGTTAAAGGGGTAAGATATTCTAAACCCTTCCTAAGCACGTGTCCTAACCATTAAAGTTGGCATTTAATTATAACTACAGGAGACCTTCTAGCTGCTTAAATACCGGCTCCTAGTATCAATAATAGCGACTTAACGCATTGACGACGCATAGCTAGGGGTGTTTAACGCGAGTTCTCTGTAAGAACCCACAGAATAGGGGTAGGATATTATCCAGGCCTTCCCAGGCAAGGGAAAAGGGAGGTCTGAGTATAACGCATTAACGCGTCATTACAGACAAAGTCCCCAGGTATTAGGTAAGCTTAGTATAATATAACGGGCTTGTACAAATGCTTCTGAACCAAAGCTTATAGATTGCTACTATATAAGAATACTAAGCTAAGGAGAAGAAGAAGAGGAAAGGAGGCTCTAGGGGGTAATATACACGCTACAAACAGACTCCGGATATTGCGCCAAGCTAGCTTAGGGGACGGTGCCCCAGCACCGTCACAAATAAAGCTTATTATTTATAGTATAGTTATTAGATATAATAGTACCTAGCTTTTATATAATCCTATAGTCCTTAAGCACTAAAAAAAAGAGTATTTTATTACTTATTTCCGTTATAAAAGTTAGTATATAAAGGCTAAGGAGAGCTTTTATAGGCTTTTTCTAGCTACAGTAAAGCCGCGTTTTAACGTTATCTTGGTACACCGTTTATCTACGGTATACCGGTCAATAGCCAGGAACAGTTGATTTTACTATAAGGCGTGTAAGGCTTTACGTTCAAATTTGATACGCCGTTACGTTCAAAGCTCTCTCATACAAGAACGGTATAGCGCGAGCAATTATGGTGTTGGAACCCCTATTTTTGGAGCTGATTTGGGCGCCTAATGGGAGGTTAATTGCCCCGGAGGATTAGGAACAACCATTCTTTAACGGAATTGCTTAATTCTTAATAGAGGTTAACTGTATATATCTGCTTTATTAATCTATAGTTTAACCAACTAGTGAATGTATATCTGTAGATTATTGTAGGGGTAGTTTAAATTCCATCTCTACTGGGCGCAATTTGGCGCTATGCATTAACCCCTTACTCTTAAGCCTACAAAGCACCGCTGCCATTAATATTCATTAATTTAACACCCCTCTTGCCCTATATAATGACGAAGTCTAATGTCACAGTGCTATAATGCTAATAGGCTGAATAACTACATTGTGGTATAAAGAGGAGAAGGAGGTAAAAGGGGGTATCGTATATAAATAGTAGGGGCAGCCGCCAAGGCGCTAGTGGTGGGCCAGCC
>Ga0307507_10003710_pt1 | contig 28808 bp, 6 predicted proteins | sample 7_EM_MG_FD_207223 | JGI IMG/M metagenome (GOLD analysis project Ga0307507, IMG submission 207223) | Populus trichocarpa ectomycorrhiza microbial communities from riparian zone in the Pacific Northwest, United States - 7_EM | ecosystem: Host-associated > Plants > Roots > Unclassified | place... | reverse complement strand
CCTACCTACCTACCTACCTACCTACCTACCTACCTACCTACCTACCTACCTACCTACCTACCTACCTACCTACCTACCTACCTACCTACCTACCTACTTACCTATATTAGTATCTAATTTAAAGCTCTAATTAATTTATATTATTCTCTATAGGTATTCGCTAGCTATATTCGCTAGCTAGTTATTTAAATAGTTATTATCTTGTTCTAGTAATAGTTATCATCTAGTTTTAAAGACGGTTATTTAGTTCTAAGAACAGTTATCTAGTTCTAGTAACAGTTATCTAGTTCTAGTAACAGTTATCTAGTTTTAATAACGGCCGTCTAGATTTAGTAACAGTGGTCGTTTAGTTTTAGCAATAGTGGCCGTCTAGTTCTAGCGATAGTCGTTAAGTTTTAGTAACGGTCATCTAGTTCTAGCAATAGTAATCGTCTAGTTTTAGCAATAGTAGTTGTCTAGTTTTAGTAACGGTGGCTGTCTAATTCTAGTAACGGCTATCTAATTTTAGTAACGGTAGTTGTCTAGTTTTAGCAATAGTTGTCTAGTTCTAGTAATAGTAGTCGTCTAATTTTAGTAACAGTTGTCTAGTTCTAGCAATAGCTGTCTAGTTCTAGTAATGGTTATCTAATTCTAGTAACGGTAGTTATTTAGTTTTAATAATGGTAGTTATCTAGTTCTAATAATGTCTGAATAAGGTTCTGTAATATAGTAGACACAGTTGCTTGTAACCAGTTGGGTTAACCACGTAAGCTAAGCGAGCTTAGGAGATCCACCAAATTCCACCTATAGAAGTAGAAGAAGAAAAAGAAGAAGAAAATCGATTAAGGCCAAGAACCCCCCCTACCGTGGTTCCAATAAATAACGGTAGTTATCTAGTTTTAATAATGATGATTATCTAGTTCTAGTGACGGCAGCCGTTTAATTCTAGTAATAGTTATCTAACTCTAGTAATAGTAGTTATCTAGTTCTAGTTCTAGTGGTTATCTAGTTCTAGTTGTCTAGTTTTAGTAACGGTTATCTAGTTTTGGTAATAGTCGTTATATTTTTATAAGTAGGGAGAATATAAAGAAAAAAGGGGTAGGAAAAAGTAGCTACTAAGGGGATATACTTTATAGAGGTATATATAGAGGTTATTAGAGATATAGCGGAGATCTAATAGCATTATATATGCGAATATATTAAGGGGAGAGAAGGGGGTATTACCTAAGGGGCATCGCTTAAGGAGAAGTCCTTAGAAGGTATTACTTAAAGAGTATTACTTAAAGGGAGGGGGGGGGATTAACTTAAGGGGGATTCTTATTAGAATTGTATTAGGGTAGTAAGGTTATATTAAAAGTCTATTAAAACGATTAGGAAAATTAAAATCTTACTAGGAGTCTACTAGGTGCCTATTAGGATAGTAGGTTTCTATTAAGATTATATTAGAATAGTAAAGTCTTATTAAGGTTATATTAGAATAAAAAGGTCCCTATTAGGAGCCTATTAGAATAATTAGGATGATTAGAAATATTAAAATCCTACTAGAAGGCATTAAGGATCTTAGTGCCCTAATTAATTACTAATATAGCTCGTTCTTAAAGTAGATTATAATATTATTTTAGTAGAGGCGCATGGGAGTCGAAGGTATAGAGGCTAACTAAGGCAAGAGGAACCCAAGCCGTAGCATAGTCAACGCCATGGGGGGTAAACACTCTAGGGCTCCAAGAAGGCCTAACAAAGGCAGAAAATACAATGGCAACACTCTTAAGAACAGGAATAATAGGACTAAAAGACTGGCTCTACTGGGTGGGTGTCCTAGTAGGTAGCCCAAGATGCGAATGTGGCTGGCCAAGACAGACACTAAAACACGTAATACTGTTATGCCCCTTACGCACCAACCGAGAAGCAATGCTCTTAGTAGCTGGCACAGAGAACTATAATACACTACTCTCAATATAAAAAGGCCTTAAGGCGGTTACCCAGTGGCTTATTAGCTAAAATGTACTAAACTAGTTCTGGGTTACAAAGGAAATAGTAATAGAGGGTGGGGGGGCGAGCAACGGGCGCCCCCTGATGACTCTACAGTAGTAGAGTAAAGTTTGCGATACTAGCGCGTCTGTAGGCTTGTTACGGCAGCAGTGGTTCCTAAGGAGGTTAAAAAGTAAGGTAGTAGGAGCACCATAGGTAACTTATAGGCGCCTCGCAGACGCCCCATAGGCGAGTCCCAAAAGGCGGGGAGATGGATTACAGGGTTTTCTCAAATAGAGTTTTCTCCCCACATATATACAAGGAGTAGTCCGCGTGGGCCCAATAGGGATCCGAATCGGACGTTAAGCAATGAATTATTATTAATATTATTTTAGTAGGCCGTATAAAAGTATTTAAAGAGTATATTATATATATATCGCTAATACATAGCTGGTCCGTTAATTAGCCTAAAAAAAGTACCTTATATTTATATAACCCATAATAGGCCTAAAATATAATAAGATCCTTAAATCTAAGATATATTCCAATTTAATAGAAGGTCTAAAGGATATTAGGTTTTATAAAAACCTTAGCTCTACTTATTTAGGCTAGAGTCCTATTAAATAGAGGTAGTAGATAGTAGTCTTTATAAGTTATATTATTTAACTTATAGTAGTTAATATAGAAATAAAGATCTTAATTTAACTTTTTAATAAAAAGAATAAATAAGGTAAAGAGAGTTTAGCTAGGCTTAATAAAGCCTTTATTTAGGTTATTAATAAGGTATTACTTTATAGCTTAAAGTTCGGCAGTAGATTACTAGTAAAGGGAGCTATAGTTAAGGCTATTTTCCTTATCTAGTTTAATCTTAATCTTATAGTCGTATAGTTAGTAAAGTAGAAGTATATTAAACAATACCTTAGAATAGTTTTTATTCTACTAATTCCTTATCTATAAATTTACTTTTCTCTCCACCAAGCTAGTTACCAATTAAGGCCTTTTTATCTTTAATTATTTAATTAATTTTATATAAACTAGTTATAAAAACAGTATTAGACTAGACTATATTCTAATAGAATTCTATAGCGCTAATATAGTAAATATTAACTAGTAAGAGGCCTATAAGTTTTTCTAGCTATCTATTAAGCAGTATTTTATAATATAGAGTTTATAATCTTCCTTAACTTACGTTTTATCTTCTATAAGTTAGTCTTCTGGTCTATAAGTTTGGTATAGCGCCTAGTATTTCTTACTATCTTTATAACTTTATAGTGCTTAGGTTCTCTATAAGAAGCTTAGCTAGATTATTATTAGCTTTCTAGATTTTTAATTTAAGTGGCTTAATGTAAGTAGTCTAAAGATAGCGCAGTATACAGGTCCGTTATGAATTAAGCTATACATCCTTAAAAGCCTAGCCTCTATATATAGTATTAGTTTAATAAGTAGTATTTATTTATAGTCGTATAAGATTTTCTATTATAATATTAATTCCTTTTATAAAGAAAGGTATTAGGAGTAGGGGTTTAGGTTAAATAAGTCTTCTATTCTATACGTTAAGCTATAAGCCTAAGTAGATTAGCTATTTTCTTCTTAAGATTATATTATACTAAGGCACTACAGATCGTTCTTATAGTACTTATAGTCTAGTTTAAAGAGTTTCTAGTTTAATACTACTTGGCACGCGCTATAATTTAATAGAGGCCCTAATTAATAACTAGATAGTAAAAACTAGTAGTATAACGTGCCAGAGGTCTAGAATAAGTTTATTAAAAAGGTCTAATAGTAGGTCTTCTTAGAGAATTTAGGCCTAGTTGGCTAGGTATAAAAAGCGATCTAAAAGGCTAAAATAGTCTCCGTTATTTTTATTATTAGACGTTTTATACCTTAAAGAAGTCCTTATAAACAGAAGATAGATAATTAATTATTTCTTCTTTAGAGAGGAGGATGTCTACTAAGTCCTAGATATAGATATATCTATATATCTTTACTAGCATAGCCAAAGATATAGGCTATTTTAACTTAGGTAGTAGGAAAGTAGTCCGTTCTAGCTTTAAGTTTATCCTATAATTAAAGCTTTTAGTTATTAAATATAGGATTAGTTTTATCTATAAGTAATAGGAGGTTTGTTACTTTCGCGGACTATAACAATACTAATACTAATACTAATACTAATACTATATATTAAGCTAAGGCCTTAAGAACCGTAGTAAGTCTTTAAGTATCTCTTACTTATAAGATAAATACTCTTTTCCCTTTTATATATATTTTTCTCTTATAAAAAAGTTATTCTAAGAGGTTTAATTAAGGTTAATAATAAGGATTAAAGACAGACCTGTTAAGGGAGGAGTAGTATTAGGTAGCTTAATACTAAGATAGTATATAAAGTATATAAATATCCCTAAGTACCGCATATAAAGTCTCTACGCTTTATATATACTTTCTATACTTTAATTTCTATATAGAACTTAAATAAGTTACTCTTAAGGAGCTCTTGCTACACCTGGCCTAAAAAAGACTAAAACTAACTAAAAGAACCCTAAAAAACACCCAGAGAATCCCCCTAAGATGTATGTATTATAAGAGAGGCACATATTAAAAAACAGTGGGTCGCACTCGCGCACGACCGCCAGAACTATGCCTAGCAATAGCGCTCTATAACAAAGATAAGCAAATACCGCACTATAAAGTAAAAATACCTCTATTAAGAAGGCATCTAATAAAATATAAAGCCTATTAAACGCGTTTAGTATTTAAAATTATAGGGGAGTAACTATTAGCTATAATAAACTAATATAGCTAGTAGAATGGCTTTGCTAGTCTAGTAAACCTTAGGCGCCCCTTTAGCAACCCCTTAATTAAATCCTCTAACGGCTAAGCAAAATTAAAAACAAATAAAAACCCCCCTTATTAGTGAACCGCACCTAGGCCGCTATAGCTGCGCTTTTATAATATAGGGAACCTACCCCCCTTAAAACAATAACCGGGTATATAATTATAATATAACCAAATATAGAAAAAGAAGAGGGGCTTAGGGGATAATTAGAAACAGAAGTGCTTATAGAGATTTATAAAGAGGTCCACAACGCTGTTATAGTCTAATACCTTAGGAGTAGATATATTAAAGTTACCCTAAAGGACTAATAGGTAAAGGAATAAGTTATAAAGGCAGGGGATAGGCTAGGAGAATATATTAGTGTAAAAGTACTCTATAAGGATTACCTAATTAAAGTCCTAGCGGTTTCTATAAGCCTTAAGGTAAAAAAGGGACGCTAGGTGGATAATATAGCAATTATATAGAAGATAGTAAGATAAATGGAATACCTTATACTAGGACTTAAGATCACCTAAATCTAATAGCTTTAACAGGAAAATGCAACCTAAGTATATAATAAGAATAGTAAGAGGATATAAGGGTCGCTAAAGACTTGCTAGGGAGACGCTAGTTAAACATATAGCTCCCTTATTGTTAGTACACTTATACTAGGAATACAAAAACTCCTTATCTAAAAAGGAATAATTATAAATGGCCTTATATATAATATAAGGCTCTATAACTATAGACTACACTTAAAATAATACTATTACTATATATAATAGGGACACACCTAATCTATATACGCAGTATAGGTATGCTATAGCCACTATATAGGCCTCTATAATATAAGATACTACTTAAATTAAGATTAAATAAAATGCGTAAACTGCCACTAAAGTATATATAAGGCGTAGGAGAGAGAAGACTGCATTAAATACAGGAGATAGAAAATAAGGGCTTAACAACTATAGGAATAACTATACGCTAGGTTATATAAATATAAATAATAGGCAATAAGCTAGGGGGACGTAGGTACCTTCCTAGCGTTTTCTACCTTTAATACTAGGGGGCTAGGCTAACTATCCTAAGCCTTAATAGGCTAGAAGCGACGCTATATAATATTACTAGACTAAATAGGGATATAAGGGTTATAGGTGATATAAGAGAGAGGACGCCCTGTAGAAAGACCCCTATGGACAGCTATAGTAAGCTTAAGACTAGGACAATTAAGAATTAGACTTAATGTAGTAAATATAATATTTGTAGCTAACCTATAAAGGGTATATAGCCAACTAGTAAGATTAAAGGAAGAACTAGAGATAATAATAGATTTAGATATAGAAGCGCTAGTAGGTATATAAGATATAGAAATAAAAAGCTCCATATAAAATAAGTAGTGACTAGGGTGCAGATATAAGAGACAGAAGTCCTAAAAATTTAAGAGAAAGTAGAAATAGAAGAAGTAAGGAATAGAGAAGAGATAAAGGACCTTTACTAGGGGTCCACTACCTATCTATTATATAGTATAACTATGGCAACACAAACTACTATCTTATAAGGCCCCTACTAGATAGTCTAGACCTAAAGAAATAATATATCCTTACTATATAAGAGCCGTATTATAATACCTATATATAATTAACATACTGCCCTTAAGGATTCTACTCCTATATAAACTAAAAGCAGCTATACGCGTATACTTTATAATTAGTAAGGCTATTAGCCTATCCTTATAGTTATAGTAGGCAGTTAACCTAAATATTATAGTTATAATAATCTAGATATATAGGGGACTGGTATAAATTATTAATATATATAACCCTAGGGCTAAAGGGGTCCTATAAATAGAGAATATTATATTAGTAATAAGCTTACTAAAAACTAAAGGCATAGAGTCTATCTTATTAGGAGATATAAACCTCCACTACCTATAGTGGAGGGGGGGGGGGTCTATATTACTGCTAAATAATAGGTAGAGTGCCTACTAAGAGCTACAGATATTTAGGGCCTTAAACTAGCTACCACCCCTAGGAGCAATTAGTAATAAGGTACCGCTAGAAGTATAATTAATCTTATATTTATGGACAAAGGCCTATACTAGAGACTTAAAAGGTATAACCCTAAAGAAGAATAGGCACTTTCTTTAGACTATATCCCTATCTAAATATAGCTAGATCTAGATATTAAGGCGTAATTAAATAGTAAAAGATATATAATAAGGAAGCTTAAGATAGATAGTTTCCTTAATATGGTTAAACAATAACTTTAAGACCTAGAAGAAATCCACCTAATACTAAATAAGCGAGGCTTATTAGCCACCCCTAAGGAAATTAATTAAAGACTAGAAAGAATCTAGGCAGTAATTAAAAATAGGCTAAAAGAGTACTACCTAGTCTTATAACCAGGCCCCTACGCGCGATATATATAGTCCGTATAATAGGCGGTTCTTATTACTAGCCAATAATAAGCAAGAAGGAAATATATAAGTAGCTATAACCCTAAAGATAAGAGATAATATAAGGATATAAGAAACTAGTTAAAGAATACTCTAAAAAAAGAAGTAAAGAATAACTAGAGACAGTTTATAAATAAGTATACTTCTAACCTAAGCCTCCCCTATAATAAGGGCCTTTAGGCTATAGCAAAATAGATAAAGAAAAAGGTAGGGCACCTAGTAAAAGATTTATACTTACTACCCCTATAAAAAGTAGGGGAGTTATAGGCCACTAATAATAATAATAAGAAGGTAAAGATCCGTATAAAAAGGTTCTTCCCCTAACTAGCTCTAGTAGACCTTAGTAATATTATAGGTAAAACACTAGTAACTTGTCCATAGGTTAATACCGATATAATAATAGAGGAAATGGCTAGAACTATTAGCCGCCTTTTAAATAATATAGTACTAGGACCAGATAGGATACTAAATAAGGCCTTAAAGACCTATGGACCACTTATACTACCTTGGCTTACAGATATAGCTAGAGCATGCTTTACTATAGGCTATTGCCTATAACCTAGAAGATTTATAACAATAATTATCCTATAAAAAGAAGGTAAAGTAAATTACTTAATCCTAGAAAGCTACCGCCCTATTATTTTAGAAAACACCTTTAGTAAGATCTTAGAAAGGGTAATAGCGGACTATATAGCAGATACAGCTAAGGAATACGCCCTATTACTATAAAGTTAAATAAGGGCAAGAAAGAACCGCTTAACACTATTAGCACTTACATTACTTACCGCTACCATTAAATCCACATGGGCAATGCGAAGGGACTTTATAGTATTAATACCTAGCCTAGATATTAATGGTGCCTATAACAATATACCCTATAAGCGCCTCTTATATATTCTTAGGGCAAAGGGCTTCCTAAAATAGATTATATAATTTATTTAAGGGTTTATAGGCTAGAAAGAAACATTACTAGTCTTTAGCAGATACTAAAGCCCCCTTATTATAGTTATAATAGAAATACCATAAAGATTACCCCTCTTACCTATACTCTTTCTTTTCTTTATAAGCAACCTACTTAACCCCTTTAAGAAAGGGGCGACCTAGGGGATAGGCTTTATTAATAATACAAACCTAAGTATATACAGTCTAATAGCTATAGAGAACTGTAAAACACTAGAAAAAGCCTATAATACCTATATAGAATAGGTAAGATAATATAGAGTCCAATTCTTACCAGAGAAATACTAGCTAATCTATTTTATAAGAAAACGCAACTAATCTGTAGATTGCTAGCATATAATCTATATCTAAGACTTTAGGGGCTAACTAGTTTAAGGCCTAAAGGTATTAAGAGTATAGGTAGATAGTAAGCTCTGGTAGAGCGTATATACATTATAAGCGGCCTATAAAGGCTAAGTATAGTATATCGCAATATCTAGGATTATTAATTCTATATAGGGTCTATGCTTCTAAAGGTTACGCCTACTATATATAGCAGTTGTCCGGCTAACTATAATATACAGATCTAGTGTTTAGGCTATAGGAGAAACTAAAAAAGGCCCCTCTAAATTACTCCTTAAACTACTCTAAAGGTCTAAACAGCCTGTCTCTAAAGTATAATAGATGGGTATAAGCAAATGGCTATAGCACTACTTAAGAAAGAAGCAAATATCCCCCCCCTATAGTTATATATTAAAGCCGCTGCAATATAAAGGGTATAAAAGGAGCGCAACTCTAAGGTTATAAAGTATATTAAAACACGTCTAAACAAATTATAGAGGGACCCTAGGGTGCCCTATAGGAGAGCAAACTAATAACCCTAAAGTAGGGAAGATATATTAGAGAAACAGGTAGAAAAAGTAGAAGAAGAATAGTGCTGTATAAGGGCCTAGGCCTATATAAAGGAGGAAGGGAGATGTATAAGAGACTAGTAAAGATAATAGCAAGAGAGAGAAAGAGGTTAAAGTAGAGCATAATAGAGTACTAGGAAACCATCTACTGCAATATAATACTGGCTAAACTAATACTAGAGAGGTGTATAGGAGTTAAAGGTATAGAGACTATCTTAAATAAGAGGAACCTAAGCTATAGTATAGTTAATGCTATAGGGGGTAAATACCTAAGGGCTCTAAGAAGGCCTAATAAAGGTAGAAAATATAATAGCAACACTCTTAAAAACAGGAATAATAGGACTAAAAGATTGGCTTTACTGGGTAGGTGTCCTAGTAGGTAGCCTAAGATATAAATATAGCTAGCTAAGACAGATACCAAAATATATAATACTGTTATACCCTTTACGCACTAACTAAGAAGTAATACTTTTAGCAGCTAGTATAGAGAACTATAATACACTGCTCTTAATATAAAAAGGTCTTAAGTTGGTTACCCAGTGGCTTATTAGCTAAAATATACTAAACCAATTCTAGGTTATAAAGGAAATAGTAATAGAAGGCAAAGGGGCGAGTATTAGGCGCCCCCTAATAACTCTATAGTAGTAGAGTTAAGTTTATAATACTAGCGCGTCTATAGGCTTATTACGGCAGCAGTAGTTCCTAAGGAGGTTAAAAAGTAAGGTAGTAGAGCACTATAGGCAACTTATAGGCGCTAAGTAGGCAAGTCCTAAAAGGCAGGGAGATGGATTACGGGGTTTTCTTAAGCAGAGTTTTCTCCCTATATATAAATAAGGTGTCACGGAACCCGACCACAGGGGCCTCCATAGGAGAACCCCGTGCTCTCGCGTACACCTCGCGTACAGCTTATGTCAGCTACGCGAGGGTATATCACCTCCTTACGCCCTCGACCCTTACGATCGATCGCGCAACGTCTTGTAGACTCCCCGAATACATACGCTTTGTAGCCATTGCCCCCGTCCCGTGACATAAGGAGTAGTCCATATAGGCCCAATAGGGATCTAAATTGGACATTAAGTAATGAATAATTATAATTATATTTCTATATACTTAATAAATCCTCCTTTTTCTTTAAAGATTTGTCTATATATAAAATTAAGCTTTTTACTATTTACTCTTATAATAACGCTTATATAATTAAATAATTAAATGTCTATATATTTGCCTATATAATCATCTCTATAAATATCTTTATAATCAATCGCCGATATAAACGTCTATATGTCTATATATCTACATAGCTACACGTTTATACGCCTATACGCCTATACGCCTATATATAGCTCTGCATAAGGTTCTATATAAGGCTCTGTAAGGCTCTGTAAGGCTCTATATAAGGCTCTACACAAAGCTCTGCACAAAGCTCTGCAGAAGCTCTGCTCAAAGCTCTGCACGAAGCTCTGCTCGAAGCTCTGCTCGATGCTCTGCACGAAGCTCTACTCGAAGCTCTGCACGAAGCTCTGTTCGAAGCTCTACTCAAAGCTTTGCGCGAAGCTCTATACGAAGCTCTGCTCGAAGCTCTACTCGAAGCTCTGCGCGAAGCTCTGCGGAAGCTCTAGTTATACGAAGCTCTATACAAGGCTCTACCTAAAGCTTACCCCCTTCTATAAAGCAAATCTATACCTACTAATAGTCCTTAATTATTATTTAAAGCTAGCCTATAAGTTTAGGTACTCTAGCTGCAGTAAGACGAGGGCGGCGGTAGTCGTGCGACGGGTACGGCTGCTACAACTTAGGAGCTTCGGGCGCGATAATAAGACAACAAATTGGAATCGGGTAAATCGGGCAACGTAGTCTTCTTCGCTAGGTTTGATTTGGTAATTCTGGCCATCAGGAATAGCTTAGGTAGCTATGGAAGTTGAGATAATTTGGCTCAAAGTAGGTGTATATAGGCCCAAATACCCCGCGCGGGACTAACAAAAATCCGAACCGTGTACCAGACCTTCTAACAAAGGTCTTGCCAAAGCGGTTAGCGTATTGGCAAGCGAGCCTTGGCAAGAAGGTCTGGGAACGAGACAAATACAAACGTAACTGTGCATGTACTAGTGCTATTGGCGGTGATTAGATTAGATTGCCGACGACAGTTTTAGTGGCAGGCCAGTTTCGTTCCCCAGCACCAATGCTTTGCTATTTTGCTTGCCGTGGCCGGCAAATTGAGCGGGGAAACAGATAAGGATGGCACAATAGAAGTTTGAAAGACTCACGAACAAATCCTTGCCTCGGTGGAAACGAGGTAGAAGCAAGACACATCACGACCACTGTCCTTCCTCATCAAGTACGTTTTTCAAGCTGGAACCCCGAGTAACATCATCATTCTAACAGCATCAAACAGAAGCCAATTTCACTGCCTTGACTTGTCACAATCCGATTGACCAGCTTCCCCTCATCCTGCTTGCCTTCGTTTCCCCTCCACTCGTCTGCTCCAGTACTCCGAGTCCGTAGACCTACATCATCTACCGACCGTCGGGAAGCCGTAACCACTAGCCGGCATCACAACTTTGAAGGACTCATATGGCGCGATCAGACCCCAGTTCCCAATTGTTAGGAAAACAGTTCGACCAATATTTCAACCACTTCAAAGCGCCTGCAGTGTACAAGCACGAGAGAGCCCAGTGTCGCCACTGCAAGATGACATTAAGAAACAGCGCTCCTCGCCGCAATGCTCATCTTCGACAATGCAGGAGTCTACAGATGGTCGCCCAGCGCGGCGGTTCTTCGTCTGTACAGCCCAAGACTCAGACTGGGGCTGCGTCCAAACTTCAGACTACAGCACACCCCAAGAACAAACGCAAGCGCTTCATTATATACTCCTCAGATGACGACGAATCGGTGGAAGACGGGTCAAATGAAGGCGAGACGAATCCTGACTTGGCATTGTCTAGACCGACTGGATCTGGACTGACACCTTATGAATCCGACACTGAACCCCAGAAAAGCCGCCCAGGAAAGCAAAGCGCTCGGAGGAAGGAGTGCTACAAATGCCACAAAAGGTTTTCACTGTCTGCTCTCGAGGACCATCGCGCAACCTGTTTATTTGAGAGATGCGGCTCATGTCGGCAGAGAAAAATTCCACGGTCAGAGATGGCGACACATCGTTGTAATCAACAATTCTGCTCGAAATGCAGGAAACATGTCCCGATTTCCACTTTCGACGAGCACCACGCCAGCTGCACATTAAGGAAATGTAATGGGTGCAACACAGCGGGGATCCCGGAGTCAGAATTCGCAGCGCACAGGCTCAGCTGTACAACGATCCGCTGCCCAGGATGCTGTCAAACGTTCTCGAGCTCTGTTTACCTTGATCACATCGCGCTCTGTGAAGTCCGGAGATGTTATCGATGCTTCCAACCCAAAATTCCGCAGTCAGAAATGGCAGCACATCTGATAGTTTGTCCTATGCGGCGATGCCCGCGGTGCTGCAAGACGTTCTCGAAATCAGCATACGATGCTCATCTCGCGATCTGCACGTTCAGGGTCTGCCTGAACTGCCGTAAGGGCAGAATACCAGCCCCCGATTTCGCAGCCCATCGACTTAATTGTTCGAAAAGGCACTGCTCTAGATGCGAAAAAATATTCCTTGAATCAGAATATGGTGCTCATCGCGCAAGCTGTGACCTCCATACTTGTACTCGCTGCAACAAATCGAAGCTGCCGGCGCTTGAGTTCGAGATACATCGCAAAGAATGCGCCTTCAAAAGGTGCCGCCACTGCTGCAAGTCCCGAATACCTAAGGCCGAATTTGAGTCCCATCGCAAGGCTTGCTCCAAGCGCCGGTGCGCAAGGTGTGGCGAAAAGGAGATACCGGTCGCAAACTACCACCTTCACCGCGCCACTGTTTGCCGACAATTTCAAAGATGTTATGGTTGCACCAAGGTCTTCTTCATTCAAGATTACTCTCAGCACATTCAGTCCTGCCAACTTCGATCTTGTAGGGTGTGCCAAAAGAACAAGATTCCAATATCGGACATGGAGGGGCACCTCAAGAACTGCAACTTCATAGACCATTGTTACAAATGCAACTGGAAAATTCGGAAGGGTGTGGAACACGTTTGCACGCACCGTCGATGTCCCCATTGCCGAAAAACATTCCACGTCACCGAGCTCCAGAAACATCTGTCGATTTGCGAAGGGCCTGAGTGCAACATCTGTCACCGCAGATTCGGGACTTCAGCCGCTTTCCGTCAGCATCGACAGGAAAGTGGCTGCCTCGATCTTATCGGCCCGTTACCCCAACCATCAATTCAAGTTCTCAAACCACTGAGTGATGTTCGGGCCCGGATCCACAGCCCCAAAACCCAATTTCCGAAGACGGCAGCTATTCAACGCGTTATGGAGGATTGGTATGAGAATCCTTGGACCACAATAATTGTGGACTGCGAGTATCGGGCCTTTGCGTTGGACGATTTGGCTTTGGAAAGCGTTTTCGAGATCGCAATCGCTAACGCACTGGATGAATGGGTAGTTCCGCCCACGGTCATAGACCATTGCCTCTCTGTCTCGAAGATGGCGGATAAGGCGTACGACGCTTGGGCGGCACGGCAACAAGATGTGCCGGATTCCGCACGGTATAAGCAAGTCGCGGCATGGTGGAGTTGCGAGGCCTCAATTGCGAAGTACTACAGTCCTAATGTCCGGCAACAGCGCCCGTTTTCGACATGGGAACAGGTTGGCGACATGATCCGCGCATACACGCAAGTAAGTCAGCTTCAGCACTGCGCTGCTTCTTAAGCCGCTTGCCATCTCCTCGTTCTGACCACATGGTAGAAACACGGCAAGCTTAGGAACGTTCTTGAATGGGGGTCCAATTACGGCGACTACCAATGTCTCGAAGCTGGAATGCGGAAGGCAGAGTCTCTAGACTTATTGCCTCCTAAACCGTTGTGGGACACTAGGCCACTTTCATGGTGGTCAAACATCAGAGCTCAGCTTGGTCTACGTTCGCAAGACCTCAGCCTGTCGCTGGGAAAACTCTATCAGTTGGTTTTCCCGGAAAGGACAGCACTCATTGGCCAATGGCACAATGCAGGACCAGACGTGCGGATGACGATACAACTCATCGAGTTCTACTTCCAAAGAATGTCGAATGCACCCACGAAGGGAAAGATGACGGCGTATTTTGCTCCCCTGGGTGCTGAAGAAGTCTTGGACATAAAGTCTGATGAGGAGTCTGAAGGAGACTGGGAGTCAGACGTGGATGATGATCGTGACTCTGATTTGAGCGACGAGGGCTCAGATATGGGAGATGAAGTGTGGAATATGGGTGAGGAGGACTTCTTTTTGAGCGAGGAGGAATATGACATGAAGGATGAAATTTTGAATGCGGCTAGTGGAGTCTCGGATGCTGGCGGCCTGGACGATTATTGACAGGTTTCATGTCGCGCATGAAGCAACAGTTCCAAAGCTCGTATTGGTGGTCATGTTGTATTCCACGGATGTGTTGCTCGTACTTCGTATCTTATCCTAGAACAATCTACGGTGCTGTAAGCTCTCAGATTAGCTCCAAATCACGTGGTGCGACTCTTGCATTGCCAAGTCGCGCCTTCTTATCTCACACGGCCTTGTAGAACTTGGGGTCTATCAGAGTTATAGATTCGTGTATATAAGAGGGAAGGGGGAATAGTACAGACCCCCTCGCCCTCGGTCTGCCGGGTAAACTCCGGCGAGGTGTTTCGCACCTCTTGGCGCGGGCCTGACCACCGTCCACGTAAGATTTGCGTGCCCACGTGCCGTGTTCAACAATGAGTCAACATCCTCCCACAATCTGAATGATATTCAGAGCAAGCATTTCGAGAGGTAATGTATAATGTACCTGCACAAGCCAGTCTCCCAAGTATTATACCCCGTTTTCTAACGCCTACGATTAATAAATACAGCACGTCAGCTCAAGATGAATCCATCATCATTCGTAAAACCGCATCCGCATCCGCATCCGCCAGCTCCAGCTCCAGCCCTTCGGATCCTCAACAGCCTCGGTAGACATAAAACCGTCTTTACCCCTATCGACTCAGAAAAGAAGTGCATTACTTGGTATACATGCGGACCAACTGTTTATGATGATCCGCATTTGGGCCACGCGAGAAGTGCAGTCTCACTTGACATTCTTCGGCGAATCCTGCGTGACTACTTCGGCTACACGGTGAAGTTCGTGATGAACGTTACGGATGTCGACGACAAGATTGTGCTGAAAGGGAGGTATTTGTATCTCGGGACAAGGTTGCAGAACGGGCTTGAGGGCCAAGAAAAGAGCGGGGCCACGACTGATGCCCTCACGGTTGGGAAGGAAGCTCTCAAATTCTACATTTCACGATATCTGCCACTATTGTCGCCAGACACTTCAATGGAGACCTACGACGTGGAAGTCAAGAAGGCATACAGGAACATTGTCGATGGGGAGGTAACGGAAGATCAGGACGCAAAACTCAAGATGCACATCAACAATTGTCAAGCCGCCGCCGGTGCCTTGCTGCGCTTAGAAAAGGCAACAGACTCCGAACTTTTGTCCGACTTCATCAATCAAGCGAAAGATGTCATACACCCATATCTAGACCATCTTCACGGCGCCACAATCGACAGTCAAGACCACAGCATGTTCACCGCCGTCGCACGCAAGTACGAAAAGCGCTACTTTGACGACATGCACGCATTGAACGTTCTCGATCCAGACGTCATCACCCGTGCCACAGAGTTCATTCCCCAGATGGTGGCATTCATTCAACGCATCATCGACAAGGGTTTTGCCTACCCAACTGACGACGGATCCGTCTACTTTGACATCTCGGCATTTGAAGCGGCTGGCCACCGTTATTCAATCTTAGAACCGTGGAATCGGAACAACACAGCACTCCGGGCAGACGGCGAGGGGGTGTTGGCGAACAAGGTAGCGGTGAAGCGCAATGATGCGGACTTTGCGCTCTGGAAAGCGAGTCGACCTGGAGAACCTGCTTGGCCGAGTCCGTGGAACAAAGCTGGCGGACGACCAGGGTGGCATATCGAATGTACGGTTATGGCGTCTGAGGTGTTGGGCAGTGCTCTAGATCTTCACTCTGGTGGAGAAGATTTACGCTGGCCACACCACGATAATGAGGTGAGTCTCACTCTTCTCTCCGGAGAGAATACTACTCACTATTGAGATAGCTCGCTCAATCAACAGCATACTGGTCCGAGGACGGCAAACCAGCTCCTTGGGTCAACTACTGGCTTCATACTGGCCACCTCGGTATCCAAGGCTTGAAGATGAGCAAAAGCCTCAAGAACTTCATCACAATAAGCGATGCACTCAACCGACCGGAATGGAACTCCCGTTCCCTGCGAATCTGCTTCCTGCTCGGCGCCTGGCATGACAAGATTGAGTTGACTGAGAACATTCTCAAATCGGCGGCGGCGTGGGAATCCAAATTGAACAACTTCTTCCTGCACGCCCTTGACATTGGGAGATCATCAGACGACCTGGCAACGACACTGGACAGCATTCGTGATGAAGAGCTTGGGTTTGAATCTCTTGACAAAGCGAAGGCCGACCTGCACGAGGCACTCTGCGATTCTTTCGACACCCCAACAGCCATGAGGATCATCTCGAATTTTGTGAGTGAATGCAACGTCACGGACCTCTCCAGCTCGTCATTGCTCCCTGGCGCCAGATGGGTCACCCGCATTGTCACCATATTCGGCCTCAACCCGCAAGGTGAGGCAGCCGTGCTGGCACAGGATGAGTCCAACAGGAGCAGCGGGCAACAACTTGTACCGAGCCACCATTCCCAACTGATCGCCTGGCACGGAGTCGAAATACCGGTCGCTGCCCAGCAACCCATCCACGCTGCCTCCAAGCTCCGAGACGACGTCAGACAGCAGGTCCTATCCCAGAGAGGCGACATCGATTACGGCTCCATAACAAAGCTAGCGCACGGCGTGTCCCTCAGCACTCAATTGAGTACTCCAGCAGATTCCGACAACAGATATCACGTAGCGGCGATTCAATTCCGTAACGACATCCAACGTCTGGCCTCGGAGAGCGCGCCTGCGAAGGACATCCTCAGCCTCTGCGACGCCTTCCGCGATGTCCATCTCTCCTCCCTCGACATCTACCTCGAGGACCGCGAAAATGCCCCCGCGCTCGTCCGGCCGCTGGATTCGTCGCTCCGACAAGCTCTGGCGGAGAAGCGTGCCGCCGCTGCAGCGGCTGAAACGGAGAAGGCAAGACGCAAAGCCGAGGAGGCGGAAAAGCAGCTGGCGCGGGATAATAAGGCGAGCGTTGATCCGAGGGAGATGTTCAGGAATGAACTGTATTCGGAGTGGGACGAGCAGGGGATTCCGACCCAGGATGCAAAAGGGGAGGAGGTGACGAAGAGTGCGAGGAAGAAGCTTGTAAAACTGCACGAGAAGCAGCAGAAGATGTACAAGGAGTGGCTAGACAAGCAGGACAGCAGATGATACTCAGTGGAAGATACTGATTGACTGACAATTGTCAGAGCGCCAGACATTACTTCTACGAGGGCAGTTGATGTTAACAACACCCTCTTCAGTATCAACTTACTGGTAATCTTCAAAGGAAAGTATAAACGAGGTTGGAGGCCTGAAAGTGGACTACAAATGGTCAGAAACTGGGCCACTAGTTGTCCCAGATTTGGGCCAACCCCTAACTTACTTACATAGTAGGCTTGCTCAAGCTTGCTCAGGCTGCCAAGACCTACTCAGGATTGCACAGCCACAAGCTCAGTTACATACTTAGTCATTGCTCAGTTTTAAACCCTTGTATGATCAGGTTCGAAAGCGGAAATACACTTTGGTGAGGTCAGTTTTGCCCATAGAGAACATCGCTTATGTCGGATAAATTATCCTATCTAGTTAGGCGGATAATAATCCTATCCGAGGATAGCTCGGATATCGGATAATATCCGGATAAGGCTTAGCATCTATAGAATTTCAACTACGAATGTTTTAAAGCTCTAGATAACGTAGTCTGTATGCATGTGGCCCATGTATGCATGTGGCCCACCTTACCAAAATCACGAAAAACGCGAGCGCGTTATACAACTATAACCTCAATGGCCGCCCCACAACAATAAAACCCCAATTTTCAAGAGGGCAGACTTCTTCTATCTATCAATGCCCATAAGAAAGGCCAATTTACAAGTTTCTGAAAGGCCACTAGCACGTACGATGTGCCCAGAACGACGGCATGGTGACGTGTCAAAGGCGTCCAGCCAAAACGCGGTTCTATCGCGTTAAATCGCCGTCTTACACTAGCACAAGAAGAGAGCCTTAAGCAGTGGATTCTATTAATAGATCAACGCGGTATGCTACTAAGAATCGCGATTGTACGGCAGATGGCTAGTATTTTAGCTGCGCAGCGCGCCGGACCTACCACCATACAACCTATTAGCGAGAGATGGGTATACAATTTTGTTAAGCGCAATGACGACCTATAATCCAAATTTAATTGCAAGTATAATTACCAGCGCGCTAAATATAAGGATCCTACGCTTATTTAGGGCTGGTTTAAACGCATTTAAGACCTAAAGATATAATATGGGATTCTTAATAAAGATATCTGGAATTTTAATAAGACTGGCTTCCAAATAGGCGTTATTGCAACTATAAGAGTTGTTACTGGAACTAATAGAGCTAGTCGGCCTAGGACGGTATAGCTAGGCAATTAAGAATGGGTTATAATTATTAAGTATATTAATGCGCTAGGGGGTGTAATTTTACCACTGGTTATCTTTAAAGCAGTAATATACCAAGCTGCTTAGTATAAGGACGATATTATTCCACACAACTGGTTAATCAGCGTTAGTAATAATGGCTGGACAATAGACGAGATTAGCCTAACCTGGCTATCTCTATTCTATAAGCATATAAAGGATTACACCATTGGCACACATTAGCTACTTGTGCTAGATGGCCATAACAGCCACATTAACCCTAAATTTAATTAATTCTCCCTAGATTATGTCGAGGCTGGTACTCGACGAGGTGCAGCGGAGGTGTAAGGGAATTAGATGCGTATATCAAGATACATGGATAAGAAGTTGTTGTATTGTTAATACTATTCTACAGGTGGATTCTGGTGGATTTTATACTCACTTAGCTCACATAACCAGTACACGTGACTACCCCATGACTAGTCAGTCATAGACAACAACTAACACACCCCTTTGTATTTAACTAACTTAATACTCTAAATAGGCTCAATTAATCTTAATAACCTTTAACCTTAGCTACTCTACGAACTTCGCATAACTTGCAGCCGAAAGAGGTTTAGTTAAACCATCAGCCACTATCTCCAAACTAGCAATATACCACAGATTAACCGTTCCCTTTGCAACATGCTCTCAAATAAAGTAGTGTTTAATATTAATATGCTTCGTCCATTAATAAAACTTAGGGTTCTTAGCCAAGCTTAAGGAGCCCTAATTGTTACCGTATAGGCGTACTAACTTAATATCCGCACCTAAGTACATTATCTGGCCTATAATCTGCTTCAGCCAAAGTGCTTCAGATACGGCTTTAGCTAGAGCATAATACTCTGCCTTAGTAGTAGACTGCGCTACTGTCTACTGTCTCTTTAACAAGCATAATACAACTCCACTAGCGAAGAAGTATATATTCCCCAAGACGGACTTCTATGTTAACTTATTACCTACGAAATCCGTATTGCAATATCCGTAAAGGAGTGTCTTCGGATCACCTACGCACCCCTAGTATTTAATTCCTAGGAGCTTCGTGCCTTGTAGGTATTAAAGTATCCAGTCTATAGCTTTTATATGCTACGGAGAGGGATTTAATAAGAATCGTGACAGTATAGAGACTTTGTATGCGATATCCGGTCTAGTTTAGATTGCTAGATATATTAGGGAGCCAATCTTTAATCCATAAAGCTTAGTATCTTTAACCGTTGCTTACCCGTTAAAGGGTACTATAAATTTAGTAGCTCTAGCTGCCATTAGCGTATCAACTAGATAACAATTCTCCATACTATATCGTTTAAGGATCTTGCTAATATATGCATCCTAGTATAGGGTAATTGTCCCTTCCTTCCTGTTTTAAGCTATTCTTACCCCTATAAAGTATTCTGTAGGGCCTAAGTCCTCTATCTCAAATCTTCTTATTAGACTCTTCTTTAGAGCCTTAATCTTGGCCTTATCTTTGCCAATAATTAATATATCGTTAATATATGTAACGATCAGAATTCCTATTAACTTGTTAATGTATACGCATTGGTCGCTAGTACACGCTTTAAACCCTAATTACTAAAGCGTAGAGGCTAATTCCTTCTGCCATAGTTAAGGTGCCTATTTTAGACCATATAGCGCTTTTAGGAGCTTGCATACCTATTTAGGTGCATCCTTTAAGATCTCCTCATTAATTTCCCAGTTAGGTAGTACTTCCATATAGATATCTATGTCAGCAGTTAAGTTTAGGAAGGCTCCAACTATATCTATCTGCTTAATTTCTAAGTTAAATAGAGCTGTAAGGGCGACTGCTAGCTTCTATATAACACTCTTACATACTCCCGCGAATGTTTAGTTGAAGTCCTTTCCATACTACTACCTAAACCCTTTAACAACCCATTTTGCCTTCCGCTTTAGGATCTTGCCATCTCTATCCCTCTTTGTCTTTAGGACGAGCTTTCCTGGCAGTACCTTAATACCCTTTAGCAGCTCCAATTGTCTTAGAAGCTTCTAGGTTCCTTTATAAACTAGGCCTTAATACTTCTTCTTAATTGCCTTCTTCCATTCTGGCTAATTAGGTCTTGTCTTTACCTCCTTAATTATCTTAGGATTATTATAGATTAATAACACTAGGCCAGCTGCATATGCAGTGTAGAATGCTGTATTTAATTTAGAGTTAAAGCTTAATTTTAGCTTTAATTATTAAGTGGCTTATTAAGTCTCTCTACTAAGCTCTAGGTTTAGGATATAGACCTTATTCTTTAAACCTCTAGGTTAACCCCTTAACTTAGGTGCCATTTTAGTTTTAACTCTCTCCTAAGTAGTCTCCGGCATTAATTTAGTATCACATTCTAATTTGGGTTTAATATTAGAGTTAACATCTAGTTGCTCCAAATCCTTATTAATTTAAAGCTCTAGCGTAATGGCCTTTTTAAGTGCTGATTAAGGTTAATGCTTAATATTTCCAGGCATATTAGGAACTCTCTAATAAATTAGGTTACTGTCTTATTAATTCTAATTCTTAGTGCTCTTACCCCTATTTCCAGTAGGTACCGGAATATTAGTATTGTCTTCTAATAGGGGCTTTATGATTAAGCCTCCTTTATTAAATCTAATATTTAAGGATCGTACGATGCTATTTTCGGCGGGTCCTTTTCTTAAAGGTATATATACCTTAAAGATATGGCTTCCTTTATAGCCTACAAGGATTCCTACCTCAGCCTATACGGCAACCTTCTGGCTAATAATTTAGTGCTCCTTTGGTATTTAGACATATGTCTTGCAGCCAAGTACCTATAGATAAGCTACAGATAGTCTGTTGTCTTAATTTAGGTAAAACTCGTCTATAAAGGCTTTATATAGGGTCTTGCCCTTTAACAAAGAGGTAGCTGTTTAATTAGTAATTAGTACCATTAACTCAAATATTAGTAGCTAGAGGAACTGTGGAATGTCTATATCAATTATCACGGTTTATATACGCTCGTAGAGAATACCAATTATTCATTTAGAAGTGGCGTCTTGCTCTAGGTTATACGGTATAGTAAGCTCTACTACCTACCCTAGATTATCTGCAAGCTTAGCTAGCTTCTTTGGGCTATATTCTCTACCCCCATCCATACACCATTTTTTAATAACTCTTCTAAATTAAGTCTTTACCATCTTTTAGTATTTGACCAGAGCGTTATATACGCCATTCTTTAACTTATAGAAGTAAGCCCACTAAACTAAAGTTACCTTTTTAGTAAATACTATAGCATACTTCTTCTTTCTAATGCCTTAAGGGGTAATCATTACCACGTTAATATGTACTTCGTTAAACACCCGCAGATTTCGTATTTTAGCGTGTCTTCGTATATACCTTATAGCTTTTCCTTTCTCACATAGGTTATAGAGCCTTAAGTCTTCGTCCTCCTATTATATAGCGCTCAGCTCTTCCTTTTTAAGGGTTATGCCTTTAACTAATCTAGAGGTCTTCTATATATTCTTAAGGCCAAGGTAGCTAAAGCGACAATACTAGAGTCAAATTAATATCTCTAATAGCTTCTTTTATGTGACTATAGGGAATGCGTATATACGGGGTGCTTTAATAATTATTATGTCTTTATCAAATCGGAATATACTAAGGCCTTCTTTATTAACCACAAGGTTTCTATCTTTAATTTAAATGTTACCCCTACCTAGGAGCTTTCTAGCTCTAAAGATATTAATGCTACAGTTTGGTAGGTACTGCACCTTGCTAAGGTTTAGTGTATGCGTCTCTCCTGTATTTATAGCACAGATAATTATCCTCTTGCTAAAGCTAAGCGGCGTAGCTTCTCCACTTACTATGTTAATTAATAGTAGAGATGCTAGTACATATGTACTAGTATTAAAGTCGTTAATTAATTTGGTGATATGGGTTTCGGCTCCAGTATTAAACAGTATTCCTTTCTGCTTAATTAGTAATTAATTCTTCCTGTTTAGGTATGCGCAGAGATACCCTAACTCTTTCTTTATAAACGTGCGAGCATTGCTATTATCTAAGTCACTGCGAGCATTATCATCGTCTAAGGAGTTACTGCTAGGTTCTTTCTTCCTACTCTTGCTGCCTGACTTCTTCTTATTAGGTTCCTAATGTAGAATAAACTTCTTACCTATCTTTTCTTCCCATTCGTAACGTAGCTTCTTATTTATAATAAAGCAGTTTTTAGGTTCGTAACGGGTATTTGGCTTCTTGCAGTTCTTATAGTACTTTCCCTTACTCTTCTCCTTATCCTCCTTTACCTTTTATTTACCCTTCTTGTTAGGCTTTCCCCTATATAGTACACCTCCCTTAGCCTTCTTATTCTTGTTTCGTGCCTTATCTATAATATCTTCAATTAACGCGGAGAGTGATAGTCGGGTTAATTCTTTTTAAGAATTTAATCGCTATTATTCTGCCTAGATAGGCTATGCATTAGATAGGGCCATAATAAAGAGAATTGGATACCATAATTTAGGTAGGGAAATGTTAAGGTTTGCCAGCTTTTTAATAGCCTTTTTAAATGCGATAATAAAGTGCTTAAGATTAAGGTAGTCGTCATACTTAATCTTCGTGTATAATTTAATAGCGTTATAGCTAAGAACTGCTCTGGTTCCCTTATACTAAGTCTATAGAGTCACCTACATCTTGCGCACTGACTTGCATCCTGCTAGCATCTATACAGGGATACTCTTAACATTAAGCTTAATAATAATCTTTATGCTTAAGTCTCCAGCTTCCTATGTCAGCCATACTGCCAGCTTTATCTTATCAGCTTTCTCATTAAATTTATTCACGTATTTAGGTGCTTTTCCCTTTTTATAAATATAACGTCTTAATCCGTTCGCAACCGTAATGTCCTCTATTACTTCCTTCTATGCGACATAGTTCTCCTCTCCCTTTAGCTTTATGCTATTAGGTAGTAGGTTCTTACTGCTACTGCTTTTGCTTATCCTAAGTACAGTAATTAGATATTAAGTTAATTAGGAACTCGCTGTATTTATGTCGCGGTGTCATAATTAAGATTATTCTGATTGGTTTCGATCGTCGTCTACTTCTTAAGTTATTGGTAGGTGGTATATGCTACTAGACGCGTCGTGGTTGAGCTCCTAATACGCGTTATATTAATTATTATCTAGTTGCGAGCTTGACCTGTTACTATCTCCTGCCTACTTCTTAGCTCTTATCTTCTAATTAGACTTAGCGAGTTGAATAGGTTAGTAAGGTAGTGATCAATTCCGCGGACAATGCGCGTCCTTTAATCGTTTGACAACTGCTATAATTACACATCACAGCTCTCTCCACACGTTATTTGAAAACGCTATATTGAAACCCTCTACAGGCGTAGCCGGGCTCATAACCTGTCAAGGCTGGTACTTAACAAGGTGCAGCGGAGGTATAAGGGAATTAGATGCGTATATCAAGATACATGGATAAGAAGTTGTTGTATTGTTAATACTATTCTACAGGTGGATTCTGGTGGATTTCATACTCGCTTAGCTCACGTGACCAGTACACGTAACTACCCCATAACTAGTCAGTCATAGACAACGACTGACAGATTATAATATTATTATTATCTGCATGCCGGCGCATTTATTATATCTGCTATAGCCACTAGATATAGGCTGTTTTTAAGCGCTTAAGTAATTATACGGACGCTTTGTTAAACAGATTATAAGCCGCGGTATTAACCATATTGATAAAAGCAAATTCCTGCCTCTATATAGGCAGGCTAGGCAAATAGCGCTATATTAAAACAATATATAGGCAGGATTTGCAGCTACTGGTTTTATTCTATACAGCCCCAATTGCGTGCTATCGCAGCTGCATGCCAAATATCAGACACTACCACCTTGTCCACCATTAAATGCATTTTGGGCGGCCGAAACGCCTTATAATATTGCTAAGCTACAGAAGCAGACAGTCTTGCTAAAGCGCTATCTTAAGCAGTGTATATATAGCCCACCAAGTCCAACAGAACAAGCCCTTAGCCAGCTTGTTAAAGGATGCGAAATGGCGATGTTAAGCGCTATGCTACTTGCAAGCGAAAATAAGAAGCTACGTATAGAAAATTAGTGCCAGAAAAAGAAGAGGGCAGAGAAGTGCACGTATATAGCTAGAGGAGGTGTTCTATTAGGAGCAGAAGGGGCCTTTTATGCACAAGCTGCGTAGGAAGGGGTAGTAGAGGGGGCAGCAGAGGCAGCAACCGAGCGACCGCAGCGTGCACCACGTAAGTGTAGCATGTGCTATTTAATAGAACACACTGCACGTACGTGCCCTAGACGGCAGGCAACTAGCTAGTAGATAACTATACCAAATACAACTATTTGTGGTTAAGTAATTCGCAATATTTGCCCTTGGTGGTTTGGTGGGGTGGGCTACATACATACATAGGCCACATGCATACAGACTACGTTAGGGCTTTTATAGAGCTTTATATAGAAATTTAAAAATTAAAACTATTAGCGCCCTTATCTAGTAGTAGTTTAATACTTTTATTATAACCTTAAACTAAGGCTATTTAAAGAAGAAGAATAAACTAATTATCTTATATGTTAATTTATAAGGTAACAAGCTCCGTATTACTTAGCTATAGTATAAACTTATAAAAGGTAAGTAAGTAACTAGTAAAATACTAGGTATAGCTATACGGAATAATATATATAGGTGAGGTAACTTCGTTACCTAATAATCTTAGCGCCCCTTACTTAGTAGTAGCTTAATTATATTATTATAATATCTATATAAGGCTACCTAGAGTATATTACTATAGTATCTACCTTATATATTAACGTTAACGCCCTTACTTAGTAGTAGCTTAGTAATCTTATTATAGTCTCTTTATAATACCGCCTAAAGCGCATTACTATAGGGTCTACCTTATACGTTAATATTAATACCCTTACTTAATAGTAGCTTAACTATTTTATTATAGTCTCTAACTAAGGCCGCCTAAAGTATATTACTATAGTATCTACCTTACGCGTTAACTTAGTACCCTTACTTAGTAGTAGCTTAATAGTCTTATTATAGCCTCCCTATCCCTTAGTACGTTAATTTAGGTCTATAGGTTATTAATAAGGGACTAGTTAATTAGAGAACCTAGTTTAATATAAGTGCCTAAAATCTAGTAGCGAATTCTTTAAGGACCCTAACGGGTTAAGGGATAAGGCCGCCTAAAGCGCCTTACTATAGTCTCTACCTGATATATTAACGTTAGCACCTTTACTTAGCAGCAGCTTAACCGTCTTATCGTGGCCTCCGTGCGAGGCGTTGCCGTAGTCTCTACCTTGCGCGTTAACGTCGGCGCCATTGCTCAGCAGCAGCTCGACCGTCTTGTCGTGGCCTCCGTGCGAGGCCGCATGGAGCGCGTTGCCGTAGGGTCCACCTTGCGCGTTAACGTCGGCGCCCTTGCTCAGCAGCAGCTCGACCGTCTTGCCGTGACCTCCCTGGGATGCATAATAAACTGGACTAGCTTGCCGTGCATCTTCCTCATTAAGGTCACATCCTTGCTCTACCAACCGGTTGACGGCATCGACCAACCCAGCAGAGGATGCGGAATATAAGGCATACTTTGGTGGCGTATGGTCTGTCTAATGTGTCCGGAGATAAGGAATATTGTATAGGTGCGTTCCATATAGAATAGTGCTAGCTAAAACCGGGAAAGAAATTGGATCAAAATCCTGGATTACGCTCTCGAGGTCTAATCCGTCCTGGATTTTCCTAATTTAAAAAATCGCAGCTAGAAATGCGCTATCTTGGCGAAGAAGCTCTTCTATCTTTTGGAGGATAATCTCAGGCGAAGATTTGCAATACAGGGCGTAATAGTTAAAGCTTTAAACTACTCAGCAAGCGAATAGAGCACGCCAAATTTGATTATAGAGATTAAATTCTTCCCTGCACGGTTAATCGAGAGCTCCAAGCTAGATGTATTTTAGGCAAAGAAGACTAAGTCCTTCGTGAATAGAACTTAAGTCTACTAGCGGTTATAGGATAGAATCCCTAAGCAGTCTATAAGATATATTTATAAAGAACTCTTGCACTAAATAGTGTATTAGGCGGACTATATCGCTCTCTACCATAAGCAGATTGCTATAGGCTTTAAGGATAACGTCAATTTTGTCCATATTTAGGTCCGTTAGGCTTTTACAAGCAGTATTTACTATAAGAGCATATTATAACTCTTGTGTATTTAGGGGCCTTTTAGCGTAAAACATCTATATAAAATAGTTAAGTGCAAGCTCTCTTATGTAATCTTATTGGGCGTTAATCCACTTTACTATCCAAGTATAGGTATTATTTAGGCCTTACGGTAGAGTATTTAGCACTGCTTTAACTAGTAAGTCCCTTTATACCTTACTAATAATGCAGAGACTCTCTAACTAAAGATTAACCTAAAGGAACCTATTCTATAATTACTATATAGATCTAGTTTAATTACTAGCGGCTATAATTTACATCCCATCTACCTTCTTAGTTAACGTTTAAATAATCCTCGCTTTAAGAATTTCACTAGTTAAATAGAGCTTCTTCCCGCAATAGCCATTCCGGAGCTTCTTCACTTTACTATGAACGAAGCTCTCAATGTCTGCTGTAACATTCTCCGCCTTGATCTGGATTGTAGGTGTGTTGCTCTCTTTGAATGCACGCACAATATCAAACTCTCTCCTACTTGTGGAAAGTTTGCACAGCTGCACTCGACTGTACCTCACCCCTCACCCCCCTTAACAAGTTACAAACTCCTAGTCATTGCGTCTATTTTATTAAATACTAGAACGAGATTGAGAATGAAAGAGTAAAATATGATTAGACGATCGTGGAATACATGGTGGAAATCCGCATTGCGACTGCGGAGTGGTGAGCCGACAAAACCGGGCTGGCGTCAATAGCTCCAGGCCTAAGATGGGTTTCTGGACATGTGCGGCTGGATCTTGCGATTATTATTCGGAATTCCGCGATGGGCAGACCGCTGAAGAGGTTAGAATGTACCCGTCTCTCCCGGGTCGTATTCACTTTCGACCATGGCTACTCTAAAACATACCCAAGTGATAAACGTCGTATACGAACCGTCTGCTCATCGTGGGCGATAAGCAAGTGCCGAATGGACAGTAAATGGGTGGCAATATCAATGCCGTTCGCTATGAAGAGGACCTTATCATAGACCCTCGCGGCCAAGTCACCCCATATCTCTCTCACTTCCCTGCTCACTCACCGCTCCTTCTAATTGAGCATTCTCTCCAAAGGAAAACTTCTCAACATGACATAATCTATCATCAAAGAGAGAAGGAGCCACCTACCGCTACCTTTCTCCCTCCCTTCTTCCCTTCCCTCTCTTCTTTCGCTCGTCATCTTAAATATGGAGACAGCAATGCACCAGCGGATGGGGAGTCCGCGTGTATACATTAAATGCATGTCTCTTGAAATGCATTATGCCATCCAGCTTGATGGAACATTCGGGGTGGCGACATTGAAACTCCCTCTGATATTCGGGGAGTCGAAAGTGGGTTTCCACGTGCTTCTTTAGGACGTCTTTTCACGGCATGTGGCGCATCGTGCGTGAACTCCGGACAGATACGGACAGTAACTCTTGGCAGTAACTTTACTGTCCAAATCTTTTCCAAATCAAGCTGAAGCTGGGGCGGTAAGGTGGCCAAGACACTACTTAAGCACCTACTACCCTTTGCGAAAGTATTGCGAAAATCAAATTAGGCAAGCCCCGCCCACACAGCATTGAATTTAGGTGATCTCACCATATAAATCGTATGACTACCACGCATACTACGCTCGCCGTTCTTTAATTACTTACGAAGCTTAAGTATTACATTGTATCGCTTAAGTATTGGTCCGCTTAGCCGCACAGCCCGCCTAGTCGCACACACTAACACCAAAATATCACCAATTTCAACTATTAATTACTCCACCAAAATAGGTGATCTTTCGGAGCTATAAAATGGGCTAGCTAATTTATATCTTTGCGAATACCCTAATATATCTAAGACGGCTCAAA